>Ga0247757_10000255_pt1 | contig 44565 bp, 35 predicted proteins | sample UWRJL126311R4_FD_180929 | JGI IMG/M metagenome (GOLD analysis project Ga0247757, IMG submission 180929) | Plant litter microbial communities from Arlington Agricultural Research Station in Wisconsin, United States - UWRJ-L126-311R-4 | ecosystem: Environmental > Terrestrial > Plant litter >... | reverse complement strand
GCAGCCCATTCTTTTGGACTAATGTCCGAACTGTACTTATATCAAGTTTTAGATGCAAATATACGATTGGCTCGTCCTTTTAGGCTACTGAAGTAGTAGGTAGCAAGTCAGAAAGATCTAGATTTTGAAGATCGCGTCTTTCCTATCTGGTACTGTTCTCTTATCATACCCGTGCCTTCTCATTTCCTAAAACATACTGTACCCGGGATGGTTGCATTTTCTCCGCAGTAAGAAGTGAAGATCTGTTTCTCACGCCTGTAAATGCTAGAAGCTGGGATTTGCCTTACGGGTTCATTGGCTCCTGTGTGTATATTGGCAATACTCTCTGCATCTTGAAGAAGATCCATTCGCCCCAGTATGCTCACAGAAAACGCTACTGTGCCTAGAGGAAGTAAGATGATACGTATGACGTGATCTACAGATGGAGTATTTAGTAAATAGCCTATATGCATTTCGCCTCATAAACGATTTGCGTTAGACGCGTCATGAGGGGCTATAGGAGTGTGAATGGTGGGGTAGATCACGGACCTGATATCTCCACTTCATGCATGTGTAGTTTTGAAAGCATTCACTTGATCTTCTCTCGCCTGTTCATCGTTTTTTAGATAGTCGCTGGTTCTTTTTTCGACTCATTCTGCCCGGTTTACTCAATAATATATTATTACTCTGGCGTACGTGAGTCTGCCAGGTATGGCTTCTCGACTTGTATATACTCCTGTCTCCACTGAAGACGCTTCTCCACCTCTTCTTAGTGATAAAGAAGAATATAGCGACGATGAAAGCGCAGATTACAGACTTGTGCGAAGAAATTCAAGACTTGCAGTCCTACACTGGGTTGCCCATGGTTTGAGCTTAGCAGTTATTGTCGTCCTGGCCTTACGGATATGGGATAATGAACCATTACAGTCTCGTTGCCACAAGCTCTTCAACTATTACTGTATGGTTGCCTTCGCCCAGGTGGTTCACAAGTGGAAACTAATCAATATATCCAAACAGCACCTATGAGCGAAGACCTTGCTTCTGTGCCATTCGTCGAGACACGATTCAACGGCTCTCTCTGGCATAAGTCTCCCTTCAAAGGCCCTCCATCACCTACTGCGATACAAGCGTGGGATTCGATCAAACAATATGGTATCATCAGCGCCACAGAGGAGGACCTCATACAAATCAACCGTAGCCATAGCCTGGACACAGCTGCAAAATTTCCGGAGGTTGCTGGGGGCGGATACGTCGCGATGACCATGGGAACACATCAACTGCACTGCTTGTTCTGGCTCTGGCGCGACCATCATCGGTCATATTTCCCCGAAATGCAAAAGAACAAGGAAGCTATCCCGGAGATGTACGAACGGCACTTCGAACACTGCATCGACTTCGTCCGACAGACTATCATGTGCAATTTTGACATGGGCTTGCTCACCTTTGATTGGGTGTTGGATCATCCCAATCCAGTTCCCAATACGAACTCCATGCACAAATGCGTCGACTGGAGCGCTGCAGAGACATGGATGAAAAACCGCGCCATCGAGGTTCCCGAGGGTTTCAAGTGGTCCCAGCCGGAAGGTCAGGAGAGTTTGCCATGGAATCCTTGAGGCGGTGGTAGAAGTCTGGCCTGATGAGTGCTGCGGAGGTCGATGATAGTAGTTCCCAATATTATGTATGATGATAATGCAAGGCTGGAATTTATGCTGCGCTGTGACGTGTTTCACGGACTCCGAGAGAACCAGTGTGGCGGAGAAATAATTCGGGCCCACGTCTGCAACTGGCTCCCATCGCTTAGCAACCATGTGATGCAGTCCGGAAACGGGCCGTTGCGCGGTAGCCTACGTAGATCCCTGCCTGGTCGTGGGAGGCCTTAAAGCATCGGGAATAAGTCCAATGCATAAACCGAATTCCATTGGTCAAACCTCGAGATGTACAAATTTGCCTTCTCATGTGGTACAGCGAAGATCCCAGCTCTCGCGGTTCAGATTACCACCAATGAGAGGCAGTCTGGTGGTGAGCTTCTGGTGATATAGAAACCGTGAAGTGATATCTCGACAGCTGAGCGCATACCTCTGCCACAATTGGTAAGATCCCCGCTGATTGAAAGTATGCACTCTCATTGCTGCCAGCTGCCAGCTGCCAGCTGCTGGCTGTGAGATCTGCTTTTGAGGCACAGTTCGAGCCCTAGGATGTTGCCTAAACCCAGAGAGCTGGGAGCGACGCCTTCTGAAATCAATCAAGACTCACCCAATTCAGCAACTCATACAAGACCAATCAAGAAGGTTCATCTTGTCAATGTTCCACAATAAAGTGTTACTATGTGGTATTAAGTGTACCTTAATGCCTCTGTTTTTTTGGATACGCTAAAGTATCCCCCTTCTTTGCTTTAGTGAACTATCATCGAATACTTGCCGCATCTTCATCCAAAAATTAAGCGTTAGAGATATCCCAAAGTGCCATTCACTATGGGAACCGATAGTGAATGTGGTCAGCACCGTGCTCCTTCGTCTACTGCACCCAGCGAGACGAAGGAAGAGGATAAAGGACTACGCCGCGCCCTCTCTCAAAGGCATTTGGTCAGTACACGGTGGGAGATGGTAGTTAGAAATCTTGACGATGAAATACTCACAAAAATTACCAGACTATGCTTGCTATCGGAGGAACCATAGGGCCTGGATACTTTATAGGAATGGGAACTGGTCTCTCGATGGCAGGACCCGCTGGTCTGCTGATTTGTTTTATCGTTGTTGGGACATTACTGTGGACAGTCACACAATCCCTAGGAGAGATGGGTGCTTTCATTTCCGTTTCCGGTCAGTATCAATTCCTACTTCCGGGAGAGAATGCCACAGGGCTCTCTAACCTAAAATTCATAGGCTCCTTTACCCACTATACAAGCCGGTTTGTCGACCCAGCATTAGGGTTTGCATTGGGCTGGAATTACTTCTTAGTGTGGTCTGGCGTTATTATCGCAAATTATAGTATGAAGGACAAGAATCCACAGGGAAGAGATCAAGCTAACAGTATTTCAGATAATTTGGCTTTAATCTTAGGTTTTTGGGAAAGCCGTATGCCCACATGGGGTTGGATATTGATCTTCTGGTGAATCTCTTCATTCCTTATAGCTTCATGAACTGTTTCATTAACTTTGCATTCTTTCAGGTTTTTATTCTTAGGCTTCGGCCTCTTAGGTGTGAGGGTATTTGGTGAAGCAGAATTCTGGTTCACACTCGGCAAAATTCTAGCTTTGGCTGCATTTGCCTTTTGCGCTATTCTTATTTCAAGTGGTGTAATTGGTGGGGAAAAAATCGGGTTCAAGTACTACCACGATCCAGGACCTTTTGGAAGTGACATTAAAGGCGTGTTTAAGACGTTTGTCTTCGCTGCTCTGCAATACAGCGGAACTGAAATGGTTGGGTTATCGGCAGGAGAGTCGAACAATCCATCCAAGGACGTGCCCAAGGCTGTTAAAAATATCCTCATCTGGCGCATTCTTGGAATCTTCCTTGGCGGAATCTTCTTTATCACTATCGTGGTTCCTTGGAATGACCAAAATCTTCTGCATGCTGGAAGTAAAACGGCAAGCTCACCCTTTGTCATCGCATTCACTCGCATTGGAATAGAGGCCGGAGCTCACGTCGTCAATGCCATCGTACTCGTTACTCTATTTTCGGCTCTGAACGGGACTTTATACGTTGGATCTCGTACCCTGTACGGCCTTGCGCAAGAAGGAGCCGCACCTCGTATTTTCCTTTACACTACAAGCAAAGGCGTCCCACTGGTTGCATTAATAACGATTAATCTTATTGGATTCCTTTCCTTACTAAATCTGTCGTCCGGGGCAGGAACAGTCTACACATGGATTATTTCGATGATAGGCCTGGCTACTTTTATTACCTGTAAGTGTACTTTGCCATCACGAACTAGTCTCTCCTAATGACTTCACAGGGAGCATGATCTGCTTCTGCCACATCCGGCTACGACGTGCTATGGCGTTACAAAAAGTACCTCTTTCTATCCTCCCCTTCCAAAGTGCTCTCTTTCCTTATGGTGCCTATGCTGGTTTCGGGGGTTCTTGCTTCTTTATCCTCTTTCAAGGATGGACATCGTTTGCGCCTTGGAGCATCAGTGCATTTTTCATGAACTATATTGTCATTGCGCTTTTCGTTATTCTTGCGCTTGGTTGGAAGTTGTGGCACAAGACCAAATGGGTAAAACTTGAGGAAGCGGATCTGCTAAGCGGTCGTAGAGGTGTGCTTTTGGGAGAACACCTTGAATAGGTAGATGATGTACATAAAACTAAACCAAGGTAATTATTTACTTCCATTCGCTTGTACAAAGCCTCATCAAACCTTGAATTGGCGCGGCGTTCTTTGCGAATAGCCCAACATCCGGCCTCACCACCCGGGAATAAATGACATGGTAGTTGCGTTTGGCTGCAACATGGGCGGAATGTCAGGCCGGAAAGGGGGAGCGGGGTAGAGTGGGGCGTAGGTACAAGCAACGCGTCATGCAGGGCGCCTGAAACGCTGCAACTGGCTATTTAACCACGGCAGTTCTGGTTGGCCTCTCGGGGACTAGCTGATATATCCTTGTAGTTGATGTCTGTTAGTGTCAGAATAAGCTCACGTCAAAGGCAATATAAGCCTACACTAAGCATTTTCGTTAACAACCTCATGCGACGGTGTGCGTTCGCCTTGTGCGACGTATTGTGGTGCTGGATATCTGCATTTATATAGTCCCGTTCATCGACTCTATGTCTACTGCTACTTCTTCACGTGCACTTTCTATTTGGCAAAAATCCGTGGGCGTTTCTAATCCTCTCTCCCTAACGACTGCCCTATAACGAAAGATAGTCTTCTTTATCCGGATCGTCATTTCCCAGGTTGAGTTTCCTCTCGCGCACAATCAAAAGCGCATAAACGCCCGCTGCAGCAGTTCCCAAGGCAGCCATAGCTAAACAAATGGCGTAGCCAGTCTTGTACTCGGGTGCATACTTGCTGAGGAAAGCAAAAGGAGCAATAATACCTCCTGTGTTACCGAAAGCAATCATAAATCCAGATCCCATGGCACGCATTTTATGACCACGAAGATTCATGAGATACCAGCATACAGCACTGGATTGAGCTCCCATGGCGCCCATGACGGTCAGACAGAGTCCCGCATACTGCAAGGAGAAGTCGCGATGTCGGGTTACACGCAGAATAATAAGACCAGTAAGGAGAATAGCGTTGCCAAATAGGACGAACGGGAGTCGTAAACCAATCTTGTCAGACAGGTAAGCCATGACAAGGCACAGGCCAAACGCGGCAGCCCAAGGCGGTACTGAGTGTAACTGAGTCTGGACAACCGAGTAGCCGTAAGTCTTTATAATTGTAGGGGTAAAGTACGCAAATGCATATACAGTTATGACAATACCTGAGGAGTTAAGTCTCTATCTTTTCTGCTGTGCTCGTGGAGAATACTTACTGAAATACATAATAGCACCCAGGTAGTTCTTGATGTCGCTGAAGAAAGAAGTCACATCGCTAGACGTAAGTGATATTTTTCGACTCTCGTACGCCTTTGTCTTCGCCAAAACGAATTTCTTCTCGTCTTCCGTCAACCATGTGGCTTCTTGAGGGAAGTCTGTTACCAGGAAGTAGGCTAGGAATCCGATGAAGATGGTTGCAATGCCTTCTAAGATGAAGATCCACCGCCAGTTAGCGAGACCACGTACACCATCCATATTCGCAATGCCTGAAGCTAGCAGGCCACCAAAGGCGCTAGAAAGAATAACTGACGATATGAAAATAGTAAATCTTTTCTGGGCTTCGTCATGCTTGTACCAAAAGCTAATCAGATAGAAGCTACCAGGGAAGATACCAGATTCAGCCAATCCGAGGAAGAAGCGTGTGGCAATAATTCCACCGTAGCTCTTCACGAATCCTTGAGCCAGAACGATAATACCAAATGAGAAGATGCAGATAGTGAGCCAGACATGAGGATTCAATCTCCTCATCATTATGTTGGATGGTATCTCAAAAAGAATGTAAGGAACGAATAAAATAGTGAGTGCGATGTTTGGCTGTAGGCCGGTCATGCCCAGATCTTCGGGCAAACCCATGGTGAGGGCGGCAGAGATGTTGATACTGCGGGTAACACACATTAGTGAATAGATATGATAGTACAGAAACTGGAAAACGTACCGATCTAGGAAAGCCGCAACGTAGATTAGAAAAAGCATAGGAAGAACGCGTAAATCGATTTTCCGGACGAGCTTTGCTTCGTCGATTTGCACATTTTCATACTCATCGTGCAAGCTGGAAACTAACGGCGACTCGGGTTTTGATTGTTTCTCCATATCTAAGGCAGGGGTTAGTGTGTAACCTGGAGCGATAGAGGATCTTCTTGATGTGTACTACGTACCTATATCAGGCTGGTCTCGAAAAGTTGGTGTGTGCGAGGCTCTCGTGGGAAATGTGATGCAGGTCTCCACGTGGAATCAAAGCAACCTATGTCTTGGGAACGAAAAGGAAACTAGAAAATTAGCGTTGAAGGTAGGACCCGCCACACCGGTTGGCTAGCTAATTTATGGTATGCCGGCCACCGGCATGGACCCTGGGTGGCGGTATTGAATGCCAGCATCCGCCTGCCTGCAAGTCTCTTATTGCAGAAGGTGAAAAATTGCCCATAGTGTTGCACGGCAAGGGATGCAATTCCAGCGAATTAGACTGGCTGAAAAATTCGAGGCAACCTCCGAGATATAACTTCATGCATATGCCTAAGCTGCGCAATGTGTTATGGCGGTTCCGAACGAAGTATTGATGTACTAGTCACAGACCATCGTGCATGGTTACCTGTTTTGAGTTCATTCCACGTTGCGCATGGGTTGGCCTAAAGGCCTCCTAGCAAAGAAGGTAGTATGCTGCATATCTTATCAAGTAATAAGGGGGCGCAGTATTGGCGAATTAGGCGAGCTAAAACGAAGTCCGAGAGGTGAACCTGCGCGCATATTTCGAGCATCGTATTTACCCGGCGTTGTGTAACCCACATGTTCCCCCTCCCAGACAGTTGGTGTCCGACCCAGAAATGCGGTTCGGTCTGTTCATTACAGAAAGTAGTTATGTTTATCGCATCGGACCTCTGTTTCAGTATCTTGTCGTATGCCACCACAAGTACTCGGGGGTTGCAAGTTGAACGCACAATGTGACTGGGCCGATCTGCATCCGATTCGAGATAGTAGCTGCATTTCCTGTATCGGTTCAATCGTCGAACGTACATAAGCCTTTTTTCCCGCGGGTGTGGCGTCCCGCCATCCTTAGACCCACTTCCTTCGAGGCTAACCACATATTCGCTCTGTCAAAGGCTATTCCATGATGACCTCGTTGGCGAGCATCGTGCTTTCGACTGCAGTGCCTACCTTTAAACCGGCCTTAAATCCTCCTCCAGGAATCTTGTCGAACCCTGAGCATCCAGAAACACTCAAGAAACCCAGCACTATTGCTGTTAGTGTTTGTTGTATCCTCACGACTATTTTCTTTGCTGCGCGCTGCTACTGTCGTTACTGGATTAAGAACACCTTTATTTTCGAAGATGGTACGTTTATCCTTGAATATGCCTTTCACGCCTTGGGAGGCTAACTTTAGCTAGTCATGGCTACTATCGCCTGGGTATGACACTGATTTTGGCCCCATTCTTTCTGTTCACACTAACGAGAACCACTTAGGCTGGTACTGTCGTTAACTGCGCCCTCGTAGCTGTAACTATGAGACGCCATGGAGGCCAACATGTATGGGACATTACGATAGCACAGTTCCATGAAGCTGCCTATGTGAGCTGACTCTTCTCTTTTCAACTAGTTCGACGTATTACTGACTGCTCTGTAGTGGTTCAATGTCGTAGCCATTGAATATGGTATAATAGTCTGCTTCACCAAGATTACAGTTTTGATGCTCTATCGCCGTGTATTTTCAACCGCCCGTTGGTCTTTATTTGACATGGCCATTGTTTTTCTCATCACTGTTTTATCATTATTCTATGGAATTACGACGTTTTTTAAAATCTTCGAATGCTCTCCGCGCGCAAAGATATTTGACTCATCTATTCCTGGCCACTGTTACGACATTGGAAAGATCCTAAAGACAAGCGGCGCCTTCAACACCGTGTCCGATTTTCTCATCTTACTTTTACCCTTCCATGCCGTACATAAGCTGCAGATGAGCAAGCAAAAGAAAACTCTTGTTATATTAGTTTTTACTTTCGGCCTCTGGTATGTCTTGAATAACTACCTTGTCTAGTGTCTTGCTAACGCTTCAACCCTAGCGCCCCAATCTTTGCCACTGTTGGCTTCGTCGTTCGATTACAGAGAAGCTCTAACCCAGATACCTCGTGGGGACAGCCCACTATTCTCCTTTGGGGGTACGTGTGCCTTCTCTTTCTCTGTCTATCCCTATGTGCTCTCTTGGATCCTAATACTCCTGCCTAGCCTTGCCGAGCTCACGAGCGGCAATCTCTGCATCAGCTTTCCCGAAATGGGCCCACTCCTGCGCCCTAGTACCAGACATAGGAGCCGGAACACCCCTCGCCGTCCTACTGCAAGCGAATTAAATCCCTACAAAGAACCCTCCAGCCTCTCGTATAAATTAAAAAAGAAGATTAGGTCCCACGACCCATATATGACGACCAGTCTTGTTGGAACTACAGGGACAACTACGCTGAACGATGATGGGCGTTACATTCAGCTAAATGACATCAAGTATGGAGCGCGGTACCCATCCGGAGAAGTAGTGGGGAAAAACGCTGAAACAAAGGATCCCGGAATTATGGTAGACACCGAGGTTAGTGTCAAATCGCATGAGGCTTTGTAATGGTGGTATTAAGTTGTGTATTAATGACTGGTTTAAAGTTTTGGAACGGGATGTAAACACAAAATTTTGCTAGCTTCAATGTGATATGATATATAAATGCAGTTTGAGACGTAATGGTTTTCTTGCTGCTGTCTGCAGCTGTTGCTCATAGTAACTCGCCAAAATAAGACTTAATGATGGCACGCACCATACTGCCGATCCTTCTGCTTTGAGCATTTTAACATAGATCTGCCACCACTCAAACACGATCTTGAGGATACAACTTTCAATCTACGTCATCGTCTGTGCTGTACAAAGTGAATTGAGACGAAAAGTAGATTAGAATTGATACACCAGCGATTACGGTGAAGATAATGGCAATCTAAAACAATTCAGTACTTATATTGAACACTCGCAACTAGTTATGTACTTACGATAGCATTTGGATCCGTAAAGTCAATCTTAGTCATTTCTCTCGTTCCAGACCAAACATGCAAGAACATGCCCGCGATTAGAGTTATGGTCGATGTCACAAGAAACATGGCCGAGAGCTGCCAGGTGTATATCTGGAGGGCATATGGCTGCATCCGACCTGTGTTGTTGATTCTTCCTCGTTTATCACTTGTCTTTGCCAACAACGAGCGCAAGTTTTTCCAGCCATCTCTGTGCGAGGCAATGCGATGCAGACGGACAGTCTGGTCGGCAGCACTTAAGATGCTGCACAGCGCCAGGATCATGGAGCAGTACCAGCAAGTACGCACCCACCAAGGCGACTGACGATCGTTGGAAAGGATATCGGGCCAGGATCCTGTGGATGTGGAAACAACCATGAGAATAGTTGCCTCAAAAGTCAGTAAGTTTTTATCCGCCAAATGACATTCAAAGGAGGTATCGCTTCGCTCATTGCTCACGTGATCAAGACATAATGTGCGCTTCCTATAAAACTTTTAACTGGGCTTATACGTACCACGGTGCCGATGAAATTCAACTCTTCCATCTTATGCGTCGCCCATTTCTCCGTCAACCGATCTTTCTCATCCTTATCATCCACATTTAACAAGATCTCGATCGGATCATACGTGGAGGAATCCGCTGCATAGATGCCACCACCTAGAAAATGCAGCAGATGCGACACCTTCGAGCCCCTAGGCTTCCTTGAATTTGGAGTGATTGGGTTTTCAGAATGTTGGCCTAGGATGGGCGCGCGTTCGTTGGTACTGGCGCTGTCGAAATACGACGTCATTGCGAGTCAGGATTGTTAGCGGGGTTGTGTTCGCCAAAAGAGTAGAGATATTAAAGTTTTGGTTTTGATATAAACGATGTTGTTTGTTTTAAGTCTGTTGCTTGTAACATGGGGAAATATTCTCTCCATGTACTGCTGGAGACGAACCTGTTCCGCGTGCGGCAGCGTGCGTTGGCATGCGGGCACGGTGCGTGACACCTTGGCAGATTCCACAGCCAATGAAAAACAACGAGCAATGACACTGCATGTATCGAAACTTCGAAAGAGGCGACAATCCTTATTAGGATGAAAAATGAGAGCACGATCAAAAATAATTGATCTGGTATCGATTTTCTATTCGCCAACCTTAAAATAAGAGTAACGCAAGGAGAACTCTCTACGAAAGTTAACTACCTACAGTTTTTGCCAGCCTCTCAATAGCGCTGTCTATGGCACATGCCTGTGCTAGTGCCAGGTTCTATTTCTTGACTGTATAGACTAATGAAAGTATTCCAAACACGATACTCACTACCATCAATATAAAAACCAAGAGCCCCATCTAAATATAGCCCAGTCTCTTAGCTTTCTTATGCCACTGAAAGACTGCCATCGATGAACTGGAGGCTCATTGAATAAATCCATCAGATCCGAAAGTTAGTGTTCCCATATAGGATGGTCATTTAGCGCCAACATGAGTCCCCTATCGCATGTTTCTAGACGATACGAGGGCATTTTCCCTTCTATCCTAAGGGCATCATGCACGTGGTCATGTTTAAAAGGAAAAGGCAGATTCAATGTGCTGATCGTTTTATATAGAATTTCATGGGGAATTAGCGAGTTGGCATTCTTGGTGTGATTGGGTAGGTATATTTCGTGTTTGTGAACGGTGAGGATGCGCCAATGCTTGTCAAGTCGAAAATGATTAGTTAGATTATGTGCCCAAGATAGTTTGATGTAGCATATATCCACGAGGAAGACGCTGTGAAACTTGGATCTATTGCGTTTCGGATCTCTCGTTGGTGAGCTGTAACTGAGATTGGTTTAGAAATATGTAAAACACTAAAGTTATAGCTGATAAGGAGGATTTTTTTTTTTTTTTTCATAAACCAGGTCTTTCGTTACCGCATTCTTAACTCTCAACTTAGTTGATACTATAGTACATAAAATATTCTCCTATTAAAATAACACATTTTTAATTTAATAATCCTAACCACTATTACCTGTTAAGTTTTTTTTAAATCGATGCAAGCAACGCTGACTTACGTCCTGCACACAAGGAAAGGATCTCGAAATAACTGTGTTTCCCATATCGCGAAAATTCTAGGGGATTATCGATTAAAGGATGGTATACTAATAAGCGAAGTTAATAGGACATAGAGTCAAGTTACCTTTCTATCTAACGTGTCGCAACTACACACCCGACTGAATAGACTCCTTTAGGTTATGATGCTTATGTATCGCTACGACATCATTTATGTAGCACTTTCACGGTCAGCCGTTCGATGATTCATAGGAAGATAGAAATAATAGTATTATCGACAAATACTCAGAACGAAATGCGAGTTCCGGCCGTATCACAATCGCTACAATATTATGAGCAGGAATAGTTGCTAATAAAAGGTCACGAATTGAGTCCATGTATAGTTTAAATACATCATAGTGTACAGATAAATTGAACTGCTAAAGTATTTATGAAAGTCGTGCACCGCTACTAAATCAAGGCCATCTGGTTTAAGTTTCCAAAAACCATCTAAAAGACCCATAAATAAGACGAAGGAACAAAAATTTTAAGAAAGCAAAGCTCTCTCAACCTCTTCGGCGACAGCCAATACCTTTTCTTCTTCCAGTCTTCCGCAAACTACTTGAAGACCAATCGGCATCCCATCAAACGTCTTCGCGTCATCTGAGTTATGTTAGTGCATATGAATATGAACTAGCTAAGAGCTTGTGACTCACAGTCGCTTGCAACATTTTTGTCAAAGTCATTGAAAAAGTGCTCCCGGGGAACATCGACGTCAACTTTAGCATCACACCTTGTTCTCGTCCGCACAGCGGTCACTGCATAGTCTAATACGTTCCACACTCCTGTGTATCCGAAATATTTACCGGCACTTTGTGGATACGAGGCAGATGGAGCAGCAGGGCAGATAACAGCATCCACGCCGGCCTTCTGCCAGTACGCTAGGTATTTGGCCTGATAGTTGTATTTGCGTGCTTGAATTTCCCACAAGTCGTTGACTGAGCCTACAGGAAGGTGACCTAGTTTTTCACCGTAGGAAACCGCAATCTCTGGCACAGGCGGCTCTCCACTTGCACTGAGCTGTGCGTGGATATCTGTGCCGCCGTCGGCCGCGAATGTGTCCCACTAAAGAATCATGTTAGTCCTAGAGAGAGATAATTTCAGCGGAGGAACTTACCAAGATTTGGAATGCTTCGGCATGTGCTGGTGGCTCCCATTCGATCACCTGCAAGTGTATCAAATCAGTCATCTTGTGTCTAATAGACTCGCTCTCAACAGGGTACTTTACCCCGTGACCCTGACGTTTAAGTGCAGCCACTGCCTCGTCAACTGCTCGACGCACAGGTGGATGCACATCGACAAAGCCATCACTCTTGATGACACCGAAAACCAGTTCTTTCGAATCGATTTTTCTCTGTGTATCATCATGTTCATGCTGTTGCCATGGCAGCCTGATGACCTTTGGATCAACAAGCCAGGGTTTCATTCCCAGAACATGCTTCAATAGAAGGCGGAGATCTGCTATACTGTGACCCATGGGCCCGAGAACAGACTCTACCGTTGTGTGACCTTCCATCTATTAAAATGTTAGTTTTTGGTTGCATTACGTGGAGGTGATATGCATACGCTGTTGGCTACCCCAAGATAGGGTATCCGTCCGTGTGAAGGTTTCAATCCGACAATGTCGCTTAGAGCGCAAGGTAGTCGTATGGATGCACCTTTGGATTGAGTTAACGAAAATATCTACTGAAGAGAAGATAGTGGCAAACAAACCGACGTCAGACCCAAGTCCTATTGGGCTTCCTCGCAAAGCGAGCAGTGAAGCTTCCCCTGGACTTTGTCAATATCATTTTCGTATTGCTTTCGACCAAAACTTACCACCAGAGGAGCCTCCAGAGGAGAGGTTGCGGTTATGAGCATTACTCGTGTAACCAATAATGTTATTATTTGTTTCGATTGCCTGGACGCTTTGTTAGATCTCAGTTATCGAAGTAAATCTCGTACCTCATACCATCAGACTTGACGGCACATTCGTCTTGCAGTGAAAGACGGCCCCAAGTGACCTCAATTGGCTTACAAGCCACGATTCGCTTTCGAGTGTTTCCTTCTTACCCAGCCATGATACGTAGCCAAGAGAGGTTTCAGCTCCAGCGACCCGGTATTGGTCTTTCAACGAGATCGGAAGACCATGTAGGGGACCTATGGGCTTTCCATGCGTTTGGTAATATGCATCAAGCTCACGTGCTTGGACTAATGCTTCTGAGAAGAGTACCTCACTGAGGCAATTCGTCTATATCTAGTTAGCCTTACATCGGAATGGGTAAAGGAGGAGTGAACTATACCAGCTGATGAGCGATGGTAGCGCGATGACAAAATGCGCTTGTCACCTCTTCAGAAGTAAGCTTTCCAGAAGTAAGAGATTCCAGCAGCTGCGCAAGCGTGTATTTTTCTGTGATCTCAAGTTCACGCTCGTTGAGTGCTGATTTGAGCACGCTAGTTGCATTCGGAGCCTCGGCAGGAGACGGCACTACTTCGAGGCGCCAATGTGAAGGCAGGAGAGTAGCAATAGCATCGCGTTTTGATTGACCTATTTCTTTCCAGGGCGACATAACGAGAGTAGACTGCTACTGTAGTGGCAATGAGTTTGGGGCTGGACTAGACGTGCGATCATAATAAAATCAATTTAGTTGGCATCTTATAAGCACAAGAATAAGCGCCAACTGACGGAAAGGCGTGTACTGACGGAAAGTTGTGTGCTGCCGATCGTATGAGCTGTGGAACTCCGTCCGACACAGGAGGCGAATGTAGTAAGTGTAGTAACACGGACCGAGCTTACAAATAATTTTTTTTTTCTAAAAGAATGAAAATGGAGTCCATTACAGCTTGGTTGGCTGTAAGACCTACGGTCCAACGGATTTATCACGCCATCGGACTATGAGACCAAGAAAGATCTACCGGTGAGACAACGCCGCGGTCGGTGTAGCAGATCAATTTAAGCCACGTGCAGGCCGATGATGGAAAGGAACCGAATACATTCAAAAATTGCCCTTATTTTTAAACAGGAGATTTTCAACTTGAAAGTTTCTTTTCAACAATCTTATTGCCAACGCAAACTATCAATGATGTCTAGTCAAGCACTTACTTTCAGTACTCTTTCCTCTGATGCGGCCTCGGTCATTGATATCAAACCTGTTGATACTCTTCTCTCCTCAACTCCACTCAATGCTTCGAGTGTCTACGTCGAATTCCTTGCTTTTCCCATAAACCCGCAAGATCTTCTCGCTATCGCTGGAAAATATCCTGTAAAGCCAGTCTACACCACCCCCGACGGATCCAAAATCGCGGGCAATGATGGCGTTGCTGTCGTCAAGCGTGTTGGAGAATCTGTCATGACACTACGAGAAGGAGACACCGTGCTACCGAAACGTCATGGTCTAGGTACATGGCGCACAAGCGGAGTGTTTCCCGCGGACTCTCTTGTACGCATTCCTTCAGGTGTTGATCCTGTTGCTGCGGGGCTACTGAAAATGGGATTCGCGCCTGCGTATCTGCTTCTTGAGGACTTGGTCAAGCTCCGCCCTGGATCATGGATCGTGATCAATGCGGCGCTTGGAGTCATACCGCAGATGGCATGCCAGTTTGCACGACTACGTGGATGTCATGTCGTTGCTGTGATACGCGCTCGCGACGACATACAGCAAGCCAGAGACATCCTTCGCGCCAATGGTGCAGATATTGTCGTCACAGAGGAAGAGCTTGAAGCTCATGGCAGCGAGGCAGATCCTGCTCTAGCAATTGTCGCTAAAGAAAACCGGGTCATGCTTGCTTTGGACGCAGTCTTCGGTCCCCGTGCCGAGCATTTGGCACGTCTGCTTGGCGCGGGTGGAACATTCGTGAACTATGGATCACTTGGAGGGTCCGATGGCGTGCTACAGTTGACGCAAGAACTGCTGTTTTGGAAACAGATCACCTTCAGGAACTTCCGCCTGTCCCAGCAGTTAAGCTCAAGATCTGATGTGGAAGTTGAAAGGCTTATGGCGTGGTTTGTCGACCTTTTAGCCCAGGGACAACTACGAACTCCGAGCGTTGAGATCCTGAGATGGAGTAAGGATGATGTCAATGAAATGACAAGAAAAGTTCATGGGGTGCTGGATAGTGCAGCGAAGAAGAGCATTGGAACTAAGAAAACTGTGATTGTACTATAGGATAGAATTTCTTTCGCTGAGTTTTTCAAAAATTGATTGGATGGGCCTCAGTATTACTTGCATCTGTGGTGGCCGATCATCTCATGTGTGTGGTCTGACTACAACTTGCAAAGCTTTGAGCCCCGATGCAGGTTGATCGCGTATGGTCCTGGCCCTTTAATTGAGAACCAAGCAGGGATCTTGTGCGGCTCCGAACCGCGGTTCGGTGAGTACAGTACAAGGGGGACTCATGAACGGACTGCCCCCCCTCCCTGTCAGCGCCATAGAAATATTTGTCAGCATTGGTAGTGTCGACAGGGAGGGGGGGCAGTCCGTTCATGAATCCCCCTTCTATGTTAAGGTATCATGCAGTAGTAAGCTTGCGCGTATGTGGCTTGGCTACCGTCCATACCGTGCACTCGGGGACGATCCGGGGTGGAAGATCTACGCCTTAGGTTCGATTTGAGTACGTAAGAAAAATTTCCAAATGGGGCATTTTCAAGATCCCGCCCTACGTGAGTGGCGGTTGAATTATATTGTTTGTACGTTCGTACGGACTCCGAAAGCGACGTAACAGGCAAAAAGGCAGCAACGTGCAAACATCTAGCATCGCGGGTATATGTCCACATGTGTCGTGAACGTTGTAGAAATTCGGGTCGTGCGTCTTTGTGATTCCCCGGATCATCGATCAATGTGCGGAGGTCTCCGTGCTCTTTCAGCCCCCAACTGCTGGTTAGTTTCTGCTGCGCTCCGGTGTCGGCCTCGCTCCTTCGGACTTCGGGTGATGCCGAGCAAGCGAGGATGGTGGCGTTACTCGCGTCCTGTAGCCTAGCGACCCCACCATCTCCACCGACCTGCGTGACACGTGCTCTCGTAATCAGTCTAATTCGACGTCTCCATGTCCATAATGTTTACAACTTTTGGAGTTTGCAGCGTACTCTGCATCGCAAGGCAGACCATGGTCCGCTACTCTGATCACATTGCTACACCTTTGACATATGTGTAAATGCCCACAATTTAGATGTATAAAAAGTACACGTATATTTTCCCTTAGCAATGATGAATGGAAAAATCAATTCGTAGACTAGCGTACATGTTCAAGCGGAATAGTCCGTAGTAACGCCATCTAGTATTGTTCTATTTTAAAAGCCTATTCTCCGATACAGTGCAGCCTCCACTGAAAATTCTACTTCGTACCGTTTGCCACCGCCTCCTCCTCCCTGTACTTCCGCTCCCTCTCGATGCTTCCCGCGTTAACCTTTTTGAGAAACTCCGACAATCCTTCAATAGGAGGATCATAGTCAATCCTCGCACTATTCATGAAACGTGCCAAAAACCCATATACACCCGCTGTGTACGAGATCTCCGCCGTTCCTTGTTCACCGAAGAAGTCAATAGCCTGCCGCATTGTAGTTTCGCTTACCCGAGACTCCGCGCTGTTGAACTCCTCCACATATCGCGCGAGAAGGAGTTGCCGCTTATTGAAAATCTTCTCGGGAAGCGGGGAAGAGGCGTTCTTCAATGCAGCGAATTGCTCATCAGAGAAGCATTCGAGGACGCGAGCAGCAGGCTCGTTGACGTCCCACTCGTATGGTGCATTGAGGATTGCAGATGTGCGGAGCACAATGGTCTGCCAGTCTGAGGCACGGATGCTCAATTCTGGATTCCAACATGTGGCTAGCAGCTTCATGAAAGGAGCGAAGAAAGGCGGAGCATTGGCGAGTAGCTGAAATTTATGAGCACTATGGAGATTGCGTAATACGTAGAGATATGTACCTTGAAAATGTTGCGTTCAAAGGGTAGTGTGTTGAGTGCCTCAGCTATTGCTGGCGGCGCGGTGGCTGCGTCGACATAGGGTAGGAGATGCTCATTTGTAACTTTGTTGGAGTTCCACGTAGCCATATTGATGGTTTGATCAAAGATACTCAAAATGCTCAAAGACTCTTGGACAATCGCAGACGCTCAAGGACTTTGAAAATGATGGTTCAAGATGAGTGAATTAGTGAACGATAGCTGCAGAAAGCTAAGTTCTTATACTTGAAGTTTTCCTCAATCTTCACTGAAATTGGTCATCGATGTGGAACACCGAAGCATCGTAACACGGAGCCCAAATCCCACGGAGTGCAAATCCCGAGATCGGCGTTCCACTCCCGCAAGATTTGACACATGGCGTGAACTATTCCGGCGATATCTACACGGTTAAGATCTTCTCGGTAGATTTCACCTATTCATGGCGTTTCACTCTCGACTCACTGTTTGATAGTTGGTGCTTGTTGGAACATCATAACTATTTTAAAAATTTAATGTAGTGTCTTATTAGAAGTTTAGCTCTGATGTAGGAGAAAAAAAGGAACATAGGAAATGTATTTTAACTAGTTACAGTCTATCAATTATTAAGCCATCATCAGTAACGCCTGACCAATTTTGTTGTTACATCCTTTCTAATTCTACTAACGAAAAATCGAACCTGTCACTCAAACAAACTCGCAGCGAGCAAACAATCTTATTCCCATGACGTGATGAAACCGTGATTCGCTCAACACTTTGCCATAAGCTGAGGTGCTTTTGCGAACCGCGCAATTCCGCAAGCGATACCAGCAGTAACGACTGAGATAGCGCAGAACAACTGTAATCCAATCCAGCTTCCCGAATTCAGAATTGCACCCGCTACCGGGTTGCCGACTAAAATGCCGAAACCTGCGAATGTGAAGCTCATACCCATGCGCGTACCAACGACAGAGAGACTAGGGGACAGGCTGACCACCGTCGTCGGCGGCAGTGAAACGAAGGTACCGGAGAAGAATCCGTACAGAATACAGAAGATGACGACCCCAGCGGTGTCGTGCACAGGAATCCAGCAGAAAGCGAGGATGGCAGATATGCAGGTGCATGGGACAAGCATGTTGAGAGGACCAGTCTTGTCCGCGAGGAAATTTGGGACGATACGGCCAAAAATCGAAGCTGCGTTGAGAACGGGAAGCATGTAGAAGGCCGAGTTCGCGTTCATGATGTGCTTCTCGCTAGCGTACGACTGGATGTAGAAGAAGGGAATGTACATTCCCATAAAACCAAGAAATTCAGCAATGCTGAACATGAGAAAAGGAATCTCCTTGAATGCGCTCAGATCTAACAGGCGGCGTTTGGTGGGAGGAAGTACTCGCACGCGGGCTACCGAAATGCAAATAAGCATAGTAGCCAGCATTATGGAGGCGATGACGATGGTGGTGTCTCGGAAGCCGATGGATTTCACCAGGTTGGTGAAGATAATTGGGTAAATGACGCCGCCCAAACTACTTCCACTCGCTGCGAGGCCGGTTGCGAGTGACTTCTTAGTCGTGAAGTATGTAGAAACAATCGCAACGCTAGGAACGAAAAGGCAGCCGCTCCCCAGGCCAATAGTTACGCCCTGGGCAAGCATAAACTGCCAGTAAACTGTACAGAGACTGGTCATGTACATTCCGAAGACGATGAGGAACGAGCCAGTGCCCAACAAAGCGTAGAAGTAGCCAGCATCGAAGAGAGGTCCCGTAGCGATGCCAACAATGAGGAGGAGAAAGGCCTGGATGGATCCAATCCATGAGATGTTCGATTCGGACTCGTTGCGCAGTTCTGCGACAGAATAGTGTGCTTGAAAGACACCATACGAGTTCACCAATCCCCACGTATTGAAAAAAAGGATGAAGGAAGCAAGCACCTGTAGCCAAGCGCGCCGACCACCATTGGGCGGTGGGTCATCTGCTGGTGCTTTTTCTGGAGGTGGAGAAGGAGCCTCCTGCATTGAAAGAGTAGGCGTGACTGTACGAGAGGACATGTTTTTGATATTGACGAAGATTCAGAATGTGCAAGTTGAAGTTTGGAAAGGGCCGACGGGGGCTTTTTGTCTGGCTTTCCAGGGTTATGAACTAGCGACAATTACTCCTTTGGGAGTGTAAGAAGGTCACGTGGCTGGCGTCCGGTGCGACAATCACAACCACTCTAGGTATGGTCAAGCAACGCATAAAGAAAATGCGCAACAGTGCTGCATCCGTGCCTCCGCCCTCACCGGATAGTCTCTCGCTTCGGACAACACGTCATCTATTCTCCAGAAACCCGGGCACCCGTAGAGCAAATCACGTTGTATGAATTCGTCGCGTGGCGATCTCGTGTTCTCGCAGCGCCACTCACCGACATCGGCATTCGATTGCACGCCTTACCTAGCTAGGCTGGATCTCACTGCCTCCAACCGGAATTTTAGGTAATATAAGTAGACGGACAGGCGAATAGAGTGCCCCGTCGTCGCTTCATGCACCCGCCACCTACGTATAATACTACACGCTCTTACTTCGTCTACACCGGCATCCCGCACGGATTTGCTGAACATGGAAGGCCTGCGTTAAAGCAATGTCTATGGCCAGTGATGGTGTGACTCTCATGCATGGTAGGAAAAATTCTAAGAAAAAGGCAATACGAGCATGTTGTCGGGCAACACCTACTGCGGTAATAGTAAATCTTTACCTCTAGCATTCATAAATTTGTCCGACGAACAACTTCCGACGCTCTTGAAGAACCCCTAAACCATGCTCTACCGAGGCACCGAAGCCTATAGTTCTCCAGCGAGCTTTCCTCCTCCGAAAGGTCGCATATTGGCTATTGCGATCCATGGGCACGAGGACTATGCGGACGACCACGAGAGAGGCAATGTTAGCTCTCCACAGGTTCTGTAAGCCTCTTATGCTAGAAGTCCGGTGGATCAGCTGTAATTGACGAATACGGAATGCCGACCCCAAATTTGAACCACAGAACATGTGGCACCGCTAAAGCAAGATCTCCAGAGCCGCGTTTTGTGCCGTTCCATGGTGGTTCGAGAATTATTCCCTTCCGAGATGGACCATGTGAAGGATTTCGGACATGCCTTAGAATGCTAGGATGTGGTTTTCTGGACGGTGGAAGAACAGAATTTTAAGGAGACAGTTTTAGTATAAATGAGAGGAAGCACTCATCAGTGCCAACAGTAGAACACATCTCAAGATCAGAAGTTCCCAACTACTCGTTGCTGACGCTGTCAACTCGGCATCTATTGAAATTGCACTCGTTCTATAAACCGAATCTATCTCTCCAAAACTATCACAATGAGTGTTCTGAGCAAGTCGTTTTCTCTCAGGTCCAGCCAAGCTGAACCAAAGGGTGAAATCGTCGACCACCAAATTTTTGGCCATCAACCTTTCGGCCAGGTCAAACAAAATGGCCCCAGCACAATCGTGGCCATGTTTGAAGAAACGGTCGTTTCCAACCCATACAAAGTCGCCATTGAAGACGACAAAAACAACCAATTGACATTCCTTGAGCTAAATGGCTTGGCCAATAAGCTCGCTCGAGTTCTTCTCCGAACCCGAGGTGACGTATTTCCCGTCTGCATGGATCGATCGATAGACTTCATTGTCACCTTACTGGCCATTCTTAAGACAGGATCTGCATATACTGTCCTAGATCCAGATGGGCCAGCAGAAAGAAATCTTCAGATCATTCAGGACAGCGGGGCTCCCGTTGTTCTGGCTCAACACAACTACATGCACATGTTCGAAAAGGCACTTGATATTGATCAAGCCTTGGTACAGACATGCTCATGCCCGAACGATAAAAACCTTGACATTCCGATCCAAACACAAGACAAATGCTACATCATCTATACTTCGGGTTCTACTGGTCGACCTAAAGGTGTCATTCTGACTCATGGTGCCGCTAGTACAGGCATGGCCTATCATTCTTTGAACGGCCGCGATCGATGGCTGCTATTCTACAATCCCACTTTCTCGGCCGCCCAACGCACCATGCTCTCCACTCTCGTTCATGGTGGCACACTCATTGTCGCTCCTAAGGACAAAGTTCAGACTGAGCTCCCTCGACTAATCAATGAATTCAAAGTGGACGCTCTCGGTCTCACCCCTTCAGCTTTATCGATCTTGCATCCATCACAAGTACCAGATCTCAAGCAAATCACGCTCATCGGCGAGAGAATTCCAGAATCCTTGGTTTCTCAATGGGCTCACCACGTCGAGCTACGGAACAGCTACGGCTTGAGTGAGTGTACGCAGCTCAATTTCGGAATGCAACTCAAGCCTGGTACCAACCCATGCATCATCGGCCGACCCGTCGATACAACAAGCGCTGTTGTTCTTCTTCCCGAATCAACCAAAGTTGCACCTCACAATACACCAGGCGAGTTGTGTCTCGTGGGACCACAGCTAGCACTTGGGTATCTAAACAACGAAGAGGCCACTAATAAAGTCTTTGTTCCCAACCCATTTGGTAAGGGCAGACTTTATCGCACTGGAGACCTTGCACAAATGTCTCCAGATGGTCTTTTCGAGATCCTTGGACGCATCGACTTTCAGGTCAAGATCAACGGCCAGAAAGTTGATCCTGCTGAGGTTGATGGAGCGTTGTCCAAGCACCCAGCCGTCGCTGCTTCCATCACAGTCGGCGCATTTGTCTCAGAACGCCGTTCCTTGGTCACTGGTGTCGTTCTGAACGAAGGTATTGAGTGGAACTCCATCGTTTCTAACTTGCGTAAACATACGGAGTCTTTGCTGCCAGTCTACATGGTTCCCGCCTTCTGGATTCCTCTGTCAGAGGTTCCCAGGACTTCCAGTGGCAAGATAGCCTATTCACAATTCAAGAAAGAAGTTGAGAGTATGAGTCTCGACCAGCTTCTTGAGACTATGAACACGTCTATGGAAGGCGATCCTATTGAAGACTCAGCGCAGTTGCAGATCGCACAAGTCTGGGCTGATGTTCTGGGGATCCAAGTCAGCAACATCAAACGCCATAATTCGTTCCTCATGCTAGGCGGAAACTCCATTCTCGCTATTAATACCATTCCCAAGCTGGCGGAAATTGGGTTCCAGGCTTCCCTTCGGAGCTTACTTAGCGACACTAGTCTTGAAGCAGCAGTGTCTGAATATGAAAGAACAAGTGCTGCTATTGAAGACCCAGAGCCTTTTTCGCTCATTGCCGATCCTCAGCTTCGACAAGAATTCCAGAATGATGAGCATATCGTAGATGCATATCCAGCAACGCCTTTGCAGCAGGATTTACTGGCTTCTCTGGTTATGGGGGATGATTGTTACACATATCAGCGTAAGTGGGATGTCTCCGGGCTTGATGTCGGAAGGCTTCGCGAAAGCTTCTACACTCTTTTCAGCCAGAGCGACATCCTGCGGACGACCTTCGTGGCACAAGGCAATTCCATAAACCAGGTGATCAAATCTGACATGGAATTTCCGTGGGTTGAAACCGACCTTGACGTTGAGGAATATTGCAAGCAAGACAAAGCTTCACCAATGCAACTACAAGGCCCACTTTTCCGTGTAGCCTTACTTTCTAATTCGGTACTTTTGGTTTCGATGCACCACTCACTTTTCGACTTTTGGTCCTATCGATTCCTCTACCAGGACGTGGCAGCGATTTATCATGGAAAGGCGCCTTTGACCCGTGCGCCCTTCAAGAGATTTGTTAGCCACATTAATAACCGCAACTGGGATGCCACGCGACAATTCTGGAAGGAGTATCTCAGCGGCTCGGAGCCAACTACGTTGATTCACTCGCCTTCAAAGAGCGTATCCAAGTTGAGCACCACGCTCCCTCAAACACTGCAGTCACAAGCTAAGGCAAATAACCTTACTGTTGGCTCTGTATTGTACACTGCTTGGGCTATTATTCTTAGCAAGCACTCGGCTTCTCAGGACGTCAGCTTCCTAACATCCCTATCTGGACGCGACGCACCTGTACCCGGAGTGCAAACCATGGACGGACCAACGCTCTGCATGGTACCTCAGAGAGTTCTATTGGATGGCGAACGGCCAGTAGCTGAGCTAGTTCAACATACTGGCAATCGTGCGATGGAACTTACCGAGCACGCATACGTTGGACTCCGTAATGCGCTTGCTGCAAGCGGTCTCCAGTCGGACCACTTCGACACGTTCCTTAACGTGCTCATCAAGCCCCAGGCTGACGATTTGACAGCGAGTGTGTTCAAGCGTCATGGACCAAAACCACACCGATATTCCAATCTCACTACTGTTGAGGTAGAGGAAAGCGAAGAGTCGACTACGTTCCGTATTGCCGGACCTATTGATGAAATGACTCTCCAATTCCTGCTAGACTCATTCATCGTCACTGTGCAAACTATCTTGAACGACCCATCCACAGCCGTCGCTTCGATCAATGTCATTGGCGAGAAAGAAAAGGAGTATCTTATGGATACTCTGAGCAACCGCAAAACTCTACATGTTCCGAAGCAGCAGCTTTTGCACGCACGATTTGAGGGGCATGCGAAGACTTCTCCCGATGCTGTCGCAATTGATTGGGATGCAAAGCACCAGCTTACTTATGCAGAACTCAACTCGCGTGCCAATCAACTCGCTCATCATCTTTATGCTGTTGGGGTGAAGGTCGGTGACATGGTGCCACTCGTGTTGGACAAGTCTATTGACACCATTGTTGCGATATTGGGTGTGATGAAGGCAGGCGCAGCCTATGTTCCTTTAAGCCCAGACAATCCGGTGGAGCGTAATGCTTTCATTTTGGACGACGTCCAGGCGAAGGTTATTATTTCACATGCGGCATACGCAAGTTCCGAAGCCTACAACGAACGTAATGTGGTTGTTATGGATGATCTAAAGTTTGTGGACAACGAGGTTGTACAACTGAAGACTCGCGTCACACCAGATGACCTCGCATATATTATCTACACTTCCGGTTCGACAGGCCAACCAAAGGGTGTCAAAGTTCCTCATCGCTCCGCAGCTTCCGCAGTGGAAAGTATGGAGGTTGCTGAAGGCCGTAACCAAGGCGAATGGCGGACTCTGCAGTTTGCAAACTACGTTTTCGACGCTTCTGTGCAAGACATCTTCAATACACTTTCTACCGCAGGTACACTCTGTATGGCTCCTACCGAAACACTGCTTTCGGAACTCCCTGGTGCCATCAATAGAATGCGCGTGAAACAGGCAATCATCACGCCGACAGTCGCAAAACTCATCGCGCCAGCTGAAGTGCCGACTCTGAAAACGCTCATTGTCGGCGGCGAGCCAATCACTAGCGATATCGTTGACATCTGGACACCTAGCCGTCAGTTATTGAACGTGTATGGTCCAACTGAGACAAGTATGGTGGTCACGACAAAGGACATTGTCTCCAATGGTCTCGTCTCCAACATTGGTGCGCCTTTCCCGACTGTGATGGCTTTTGTGCTGGATCCCGAAAGTACCAACCTTGTGCCCTATGGGGGGATCGGTGAGCTGTGCATCGCCGGACCTCAGGTTACGAACGGCTACGTGAACAGGCCCGACCTCACAGCCGGTGCTTTCATTGATGGCTCAGCACTGGGCGTATCAACACTGTACCGCACTGGAGATCTCGCCCGATGGCTTCCAGGAGGCGAGATATCTTGCCTTGGGCGAAAAGACAGCCAGGTCAAGATCCATGGACACAGAATCGAACTGGGTGAAATTGAAGTTGCCATGTCCAAAATTGATGCGGTACAACAGGCCGCGGTCATATCAGCTAAGGCTGCTGGACGGCTCTGCCTTGTTGCCTTCTGCGTTTTTGAATCGGTCACCGAACTACCTAGTCCTGATAAGATTCTGAGCACACTGGACCACAAGGAAGACTTCCAGAAGCTGCACCAGGGCCTCCTCACCGCGGGTTTGACACCTTACATGATTCCCAACATCGTTCTGCCGATCCTTGATCTCCCAAAGCTTCCAAGTCGGAAGATTGACCGTAAGGTTCTTCGACGTATTGTTGAGGATTTTGATTCTGCGGTGCTTCGCAGATATACTCTATCTTCCACACAGGCTGAACGTACCATTGTACCTGTTGAGACTGCCACTGAAGCCTTACTCGAAGAGCTCCTCGCATCATCCTTTGACATCCCAGCGTCAGATATTGGACGCGATGCTAATTTCATGGCATTGGGCGGCGACTCTGTCGCAGCAATCTCATTCTCGAACGCTGCACGCAAAGCAGGACTTTCGCTCAGCGTTAAGCACATTTTGAAGTCCGCGAGCTTAAAAGACATGGCTGAGACAGTACAAATGGTTAGCAATGGAGCCTCGGTGCAGCTTAGAGAATTCGTAACACCCAAGGATGTTGAAGAGAAGGCAAAGAATGTTGGATTAAACTGGGAGCATGACGTTGAATATGGTGAGTTTGGCTAAACCTTCTATAAAATAAATACTGACTCTGATAGTATATCCTTGCCCTCCTGGTCAGGCAGAATTTGCAGCGCAGGGCGCTCGTGATGGGCAGCTGTGGAGGCTGACTGCCACACGCCGTATGCCTAAAGAAACCGACATTCCAGCTTGGATTGCAGCCACTACGAAGCTTACCAAAGTCAACGATATCTTGCGCACGTCTTGGATGTGCAGCGAAAGTGGTGAATGGGTTGGAGTCGTACTACGCTCTCCAGAGCTTAGGGTGGTATCGAAAGCTTACAATACCGAGGATGAGTCTAAGGCATTCCTCGAATCGTTTGTTGCCGAGCCCTTCACTTTCGGTGAACCTTTCATCAAGTATGCCACCCTCGCGTACCCAGATGGTTCCTACGACATCGCAATCAAAATGGACCATGCTGTCTACGACGGCACGCTATTCCGCCTCTTCGATGATCACTTCGCAGCAATCCTCACTGAAGCTCCAATCCCCCAACATACGCCTTTCAAGGACTATGCATTCCACATGTACAACTCAGACAAGTCTGGTGCCCTCACATACTGGAAAGATACGCTTCAAAATCTCCCACTACCGTATCTAAGTTCGGTCAACAGTCCTAGTACCACTGGCGTACACCGGACTATGATGACGACCAATATCGATGGCCTGGTCGAGTCCTGCAGTGTCACTCCTTCGTCTATCTTCCAAGCCGCATACCAGCTTTGGCTTGCAAAGACCACAGGCAAGCTAGACGTAAGCTTTGACTATCTGCTTTCGGGTCGGAATACCCCCTTCTCTGCAGATCCAATGACCATCAACGGTACTCTGGCTAATTTCCTACCTTTACGCTCTCCGTCAGGAGAGGACAATGTCGCCTTAGGAAACTACCTGGAAGCTACCCAAGACGCATTCTGGGCAGCGACCGAGAACGGTGACGTAGGTCTGGCTGATATTTACGGTCACATAGGGGTCGACCGTGAGACCTACGGCAATAGGACTTTGTTCCTGTTCCAGCCGTTTGAGCCTACTGGTGGAGATGATTCACTGAGATGGCTCGTCATGGCTAAGAGCCGTGTTAATATGATACAGCCATATGCACTGGTTGTTGAGGTCGCAAAGGGTAAAGAACGTGGGCAGCACAAACTTGCTATCTACTATGATGACAAGGTGTTCCAAAAGAGTGATGTGGAAGGCATCGCCAACGAAATCAACTTGTTTGTGGAGAGAATGGCAAACAGTCGCGCTGATACAGATGTGAAGACGATCTTGGAATATTAAGGATTTATCAATGAAAGGGACATTCACGGGGTTTTATGGGAAAGGTAACTCGTTGTGTTATATGGAACGGATGGAAGGCGTTATGGTTAAAAACAAAGACACTCACTGGGTCTCTTTATAGACTGGTAGGCGTTATCAATAGAATGGAGAGCTGAAAATCAAACGGACAAAAATTTACTGTTAGAATAGGACATTTAAAATACTTCAATTGCAGATCTGTTTCGCATCTATTCACTTCATTCATATGTATGAACCAGTGAGCAATCAAATAAAAAGTATGAGGACCACTATGCGGACTAATATCGCTTTATAAAATGGTCTAGTCCAGCTGTATTGCCTATAAAGGGCCAGCAGCTCCACCACCACAGCCAACGTGATGTTCAATCTCTAGAAGACTTGGTAACGAGAGCCTCGCAAATTGAGGAAGCGCATGACAGCGCATTATGAGCCTGCGCAATGTGGAAAGCCATCTTTCTTCTCGATGAGGTCGGCGTTTCCTTTTCATAAAGAACTAATGGCAGCCTTGAACGGAATGAAGTTATTTTAGGTGGGTTGAACTCAGTGGCTAAAACACTATAAATTCTAGGCTGACTGGTGTAAAAGAATTCCTGCGTGCTCTTGAACAAAACCAGGGTGTTCTCTTTTAACTACAAAAAGAAGAGAGTAATTGACTCTACATTTAAATCACAGGTTGATTTATTCTTCCTTATGACGTACTCCTTGAGGTGTGGAAGACCTTCATCAAACATGTTGGTTAGAAGAAATTTGATATCACTAACAATGACATCAAAGACTTAGCGGGACTTGATTTAAATGGGAGGGAAGTGAAGAACCTAGTGGCGAGCGCGATTCTGTTAGCACTAGAAGATAGAAGAAGGATAACTATAGAGCATCTAAAGCTGACCGATATCAAATTCTTTGAGGCTTTGGCTATTCCGTCTGCTCGCTCTCGCCTATACAAGCTGCGACAAGTGATTTGCGTCCGCCACACGATTTGCGGAAGACGCTAAATGTGACTACGCTCACGCATTTTCTCGGGCTAATCCTATCCATTTTAATTGAGCAAAATGTATTTACAAATACGCTTCTAGATCGCCTTTCCGGAACTAACGAAATCAACAAGAGTTTGGCCATGTCAGGGGTGTCACATCCCTACTCGATACAGTACCCGTCGGCTTACAGGATACCGTTATCATCGTTTACAACGAGGCTTTACCAAATTTTTTGAGATTTGGATTGGCGTTTTTCTGTCTGACCATGCTGGACACTGTTGAGCCAGCAGCAGAGACTATTTTCAACGAAGGCTAAAGTGGATTTTTTTCGGCTTATTGGTATGTTTAAAATTCCAAAGATTGACTTGGCTTTATTAGTTTTTCACTGCTTTAAGTCCGCGGATAACAGCCAGAGCGCCATTAATAATGTTGATATAACTTTTTGGTCACAACATTCATGTTCCCCTCTCTATATTAATACTATCTGCATTATCCTAAAGCTCTATAGATAGTAAGGGTCTCTTGTGACCCACATAGATATTTTTTTACAAGCTGTAGGCACAATTTTACCAGCGCATGGTGATCTTCTTCAAACCACTAAGACATCGGAAGTAGTAGTGATTGCTGGTCCGATAGCTGACACCATGGCGCCTTGCCTCTTCCACAACTTAACAATGAAAAGATATAGTCTTATATATGCACCTGGATTATCATAGCTTGTAGAAGTCACACAGCCAGATATATCTGATTTTATAGAACTTGAGTCATTGTTGAATATTTTGTTATCTTGCCATTATCTGAGCAACTGTGGCCAGGCATTCAGAGAGATTATCTCCTTCTTGTTCTCTAAGCGATAGTACGTGATCCATGTTGGGCAGGTTGCTCCAGGTAACGAATAGAAAGCTGTTCAACATAGCCATGTCTGACTCTTCCAAGGCACCCATTTCTTCATTTAGAACCCAATCTTCAACGGCAATTGGACGTTCCTTATTGAAAGCCTCAAATTTGACCACCTGAGTATCAGTCAACCAGAAGAAATGAAGACACGACAGTGCCGTTTCTTTCGAAAGAAATCTGAATATATTCCGCCATGTGCCACTTGAAAGAATGATTTTCAGCAAGCGAATATCCTTCAGCGTGTCTTTACAAGTGCTGATAAAGTCAAGGAATTCTACTTCTGAACATTTTGCGTTTGTCAGGTTAAGGTTTTTGAGATTCTGAAAATGGCATATCTCATGAGCAAATGCTGATAGCTGTGCCCCAAAACGGTGCTGAGGCTTTAGATATAGCTGTAACGTTTCCAACGACTCGGCCTTTTTAAGAATGGGCATAAGATTTGACTTGGCTGGTTCTGCATCTGTAGCCGTTAGAAATTAAACGGCTGTGCAATCCACAAAGTTCAACATACCATTCTCTAAAGAGGCATGTAAGCGTAGTTCTTCCAACCGGCTAAACAACTCAGGCTGTTTGGATATGGACTCGAAAACTGATATATCAAACAAGGCTTCAGCGTACCATGAGTGATCCTCAATCTCCAGTCCTTTGAGGTGGATTTTGAAGTCATGGACGATGGAAAGGGTGCACTCTACTATGGCCGAAAATGCCATTCGGTATTCTCTCAGCGAAAGATGAGTACGCAGCTTCATCCTATAGAGCTTTCCGATACCAATATACTCCAGATTAGACAACGGTTTGATGCACAAGCGTAGGTCACTCTCGAATTCTCTGCTGTGTACAAAGTCGATCACTGCCTGGACAGATGCAGGAGTATGATTTGAGTTCGTGTAGTCTGAGCGCGATTCGAGATCTTGTGCAATTGGATTCCAAATGTGCCTAAAATCCAAGTCAAGCCGATCGTTTCCACCCAAATCCAGAGTCCGGATATATGATCGAAGCTGAGCGTGCTGAGAAATATACTTAAGCCTTTCAAGTCCATATGGCTGAAGCTGTACTGTTATACAATTGAAATATGCAGTACCGAAATCGTGAAGTGTCCTTTCATGAAGTGCACGGCAAGTGAGCCGGAGGTTCTGTAAGTCAGGGTCCTGGTTATGACTATAGCCGTCATCTATCGAGAGATTCTGGGCTATAATACTTATGATTTCCGTTGGGAGAGTATTCAGAGACATGGCTTCTTCTTGTTCGCATAGGTCGCTGAAGCCGGGAGTTAAGGAGCAGGCTTACGATGCGGGGAAGCCACGTCGCCAAGACAGAGAGGCAGAATGAGCCTTACTAAGCGAACCAATCAAATTCATCAGCACAAAGCCATCTAGGGAGAGATATAGTTTTACAATCTGAGCAATGCGGGTGCCTTTGTGGTGGATTCGAGCGACCAAACGTCCGGCACGTTATGCAAGGGTTTATCTTCTAGACCAACTCGAAGTTTTTTGATATGAATGGCATGATTGCAGATAATGGATAGGGTGTTCTTTACTAAGAGAAAATGTAACATTCAGCGCGCTACGGTTGGCTCTGACCTATCCGACATAGGAGGGTCTTCGGCTATAACACTCACTAGATTAACCAGCTTTTTAAGGCATGAATCAAGCTGATATCCAAAAATTCGCCGCACATGTAGAACACCATTTCTTCAGGCTTAGCATGTGAATTCCAGAGGGCAGCATAGAGTTTCAATTGCGAATTTGAAGAAACACCTTCATCCACAACAGTCAAGTCTTAATTCCGCTCTCAGAAATGTGCCCTTGCACAATGTTTTGTACATAGAATCTAAAATCAGGGTAGCCATACAACCGGATCAGCCCGTCGGGACTACAAAGGCTAATATAGATCCAGACAATATGAGAATAGCATTCCCAGAATTAAGATTTGGTTTATCAAGTGCTTACGGGAGGTCAATCGTAAGCTTTGTATGTCAAAAGATTGGTCGCCAAATTTTTCCTAAGGAATGAGTGGGCTTTTTTCCGGGCGGAAGTTTCTCCTCCATGACTATCTTCGCAGTGACGTTGTGCCATTTTCTCACCTACCTGGTATTGTACCACGGAGCTGAAGTTTCAGCCACTTGATCATAAGCGTGATATCGTCTTTCTTGGTCGTATGTTGTTCATTGTGAAGATTTACACGGCATTGGATGGATGTTCGCTTCAAGATACTTGAACCAAAAACTGAGTTAGGAACCTGGGACATGATGTAAAGATCTATAACCAAACACAAAGGAAAGAACAAGCGCGCAAGATTAATAAAAGTGAAGAAGCATGGACGATGCTCAACAAAAATCAACAGAAAACATAATTGGTTTATGAATATGTGAGATGAAGCATACTACATGCCGCGAGCCCGCAGACGGATGACCAGATGTCACAACAACAGTGAGACGCCACCCATGCCCATGAATATCATACCTTGCCATGCTTAAAATGCCCTTCCTAATACGATCCCGACCGAAGTCTCCACGCACCCAATTACCCGACCACAGCCTTCATGCTGAGCCGTTCTAAAAACCCACTGAGATCCTCCTTCCGGATCTCTATGACGCAAGCTTCGAAGCTGTCCATGCGAACTCTCGCACCCGTCTCACGCACCACCTCTTGGAACGCATTGCCGAACCGGTTGCGGCCGGAACCTCTGCTTTGCTCCTCTTCCTCATCGCTCTCTTCCTCTTCTTCCGACTCCTCATCCTCTGTCTCTTCTACTTCGTCTTCGTCCAATCCCGCAGCTTCGAGGCGCGCCAGTCTTACTTGACGCTTCTTTTCCTTGTCTGCTGCTTTGGCTGCGTTCTTCTGCTCACGCTCCTTGTTTTTCTTGGCGCGCTTCGCGATGCGTTCTTTTGCTGATTCAGTAGCACCTCCTCCTCCGAGGCCGACGACGACGTAACGTCCCATCCTTTCATCCAGGCCTGCCATGACCAGCTCGCTGCCCCGATTTCTTCCTTTGGTACCGTTCAGCTCGACAATGGCCTCTGCAATCCATAATGCTAGCTTTGTTAACGCGCCGGGATGAGTGAAAAGCTGGACATCAGGCCCTTCTTTCACAACGGCTATACGGAAAGCCTTCAGGTGTCGAATCTGACGCTTTTCGATCAGAGTTGTGCCGGTACGAAGAATAGCTTTGTGTAGGTATTGCGCTGTTGGTATGTGAGATGTAAGTATGTCGACGGATGAGAGGGCGTCGTAAGCGGTGTAAAAGCGGGCAGTTAGATGGTCTTGAAGTTCAGACGTAGGGTCTGTGGCTTGCTCGGAGTGTTCCCGCGAAGAGTTGACGAAATTTGAAGGATCTAAGGATGATGTTGAGAGTGACTTTGCATCGCCGACTTCGAGAATAGCGCCTAATATGACACCCGCATCGATTGCAGATAGACATGCCTTCCACCCCCAGCAGCGCACGAAACCCCACCCATCCTTGGAGTCGCCACCACGCGGGGCTGGGGGGACCAATCCATCTAAACCGTACACGGGCGCGAACTTCAGGAGTCGTTCCCTCAAGCCGCGCTTCAAATCCATATCCATATGTGTGTAGTTTTGTTTGCATTGGGAAAGACTGACACCCATCTTGGCAAGCAGCTTGTCGAGCCGGCGACGTCCCGAGTCATTCCAGATGTGGAGTTTTGCAGACAAGTAGGGAGAGTGTTGCATACTTTCATATAAGCTCCAGTGTCGTAAAAGTAGGAAGCGTGGCTCGGGGGAAAGGCGGATCGATTTATCGGTGGCAGACCGAGCACTAGTAGGGATGACTCCCGTAGTATCACCCATACTCTGTTCACGGGCCAGGTCTTTGATATCGATGGGATTGAGGCGGCGCACTTCATCACGTAGGACTGCCCGTATACGCTCTCCACGGTCGCCGTTCCATCCTGCTGAGCCACCCGCTGCTGAGAGAGGATTCAGGCCCACACCACTGCCTGTTCGCCCGTAAAGTTCAAGACTGCTCACTCCGACGATAGCATTCCAGAGGAGATCATTGTCTTCACGACCTAGTTCGGAAGCAAGCGAGTAAACGAGAGACGAGACTGGTTCTGAATACGAGGCGCCTAGCTGGTAGTAGTTTTGCAGTACCTTATCATGTTTGTTGCGCATCATCAGAAGCTCTTTCCGGAGAGTCTTGACCGATTTCTCCTTGGGTGCTGCAACAGCTGGTGACGTTGATCTGCTTCGGGAATCTGAGCGGGAGAAGTCAGAGGAACCGCCCAGTATCATAAGTCCACGTCGTGGTCTCATCTCAGGCGTTGAAGGTATGGAGCCACCCTGGGTGTGTTAACTTTGGATCATCTTCCTAATTCAACAAGCTTACTGAATTGCTTCTCCGCCTTTGGTTTGGACGTTCTTCGTCTGACATAATCTCGTCCGAATCTTCATCTTCACCCCAAGACTTCCTCTTCTTAGTGGCTTGAGCTGAGGAAGGTTCATCTTCCTCGGCATCCTCGTCTGATCCCATGTCGTCATCCACATCGGGCATCTCCTCGAGCGCACAATATGACTCCCGCTCAGCCTGCAGTTCTTCCTCGATATCCCCATCATCAAAAACGATAATCCCGCCTCTCGGGGAGGTATAGGTTTGCTGAAGCTGTGCCTTCACTACGCCTGGCCTCTTCCTTACCCACTCGCCAGTAGCCGGGTCTTGCGCCATGGGCGTGCCAAAAATGTTCGACAAGTTCCATGGCCGTCTCGCATCCATAAGCCATACCTCCACATCTGCCGTGCCCCCATTTCCGTTCTCATCCACATCCAACCCAAACATTTCTTCGAGATCAACCATGCCTCCAACACCTAGACATACTACAACACCACCGCTTCCACCCTCAGTTGTCCGCATGGGTCGAATGAGGTCCTCGGCTGCGCGATATAAGTCGGCATATCCGGCAATTGGCTGTATCTTGTGGGGTATGTAGTCGCGTCTTAGCAGAGCGGTGAGAATGCGGCAAGCACACAGCGCATCGGGCTCAAGAGCGACGAGTAATAGTACAGGCGGTGCAGTAGCGTGATTGCGTTTGACGAGATTCTGGTACAATTGTGAGACCAAGCTCCGTGGTAGATACATATTCGTGACGCGATGTGTGGTTGCGAGGATGCCGATGGTAGAACGCGCTGCTGCACGACGCGTTGGGTGGTGTATGAGTGAATTACTTGGTTATCTGTAGCACATTGCTAGTTTGCAGTTCGGGTATTGGAATAATATGAAACGTGAGCAGAACTCAGGGCGTGTGGAGGCGATTATCGAGGTGGATGTGGGATAACCATGGGAAACGCATCGTACACCCAGAGAACGCGTCGAAAAGACGCTAGCGCTGGGAACGAGTTAGCGTGTAATGACGTTTCGTGTCACTCCAGCTAAAAACATAACCACCACTTTAGCATCGTCGTTCCGATCATGGCTAAGTACAGGGTATCATTTTTACTTCTAAACATGAACTGGTCATAAATATTGTCATTGATTATTTCTTCCCTCATGCTCGCTAGAATTGCTCAGCATTGCGCGCGCCAAATGTTGTTCTTCCCAGTTATCACAACAGACACCTTCGCGTAGCTTGTTTCTACGAGAATGAAAATTATATCTTTTACAGCCTGTTGACTAAATTGAGGCTATTACGATCACTTTTTTTTTTTCGTTGCCTAACCGATTCTACTGTGAGTCAACGTTTGGTGATGCGTCTCATTAAACCACCTCATTCGCGGGTTGAACATCATTTTAAACCCCAGCCATGGTGTATTGACAGGGCTTCGAAAGCCTCTCTTAGTGCGATCCTCATCCGCGGCCATAGAAGTCCTTGGTAGTCCTCATTATGTTCTTCGGCGAGTGGGGCGTCAGGTTGGAGGCCTAAGATAGCGCGCCCTCTACGCAGTGACTGGGACCTTTCTAAGGTTCTGTGACCTGGTGCGTTGTTGTTTGTATCGAGCTGATCTGTTTGCCCTGATGGGATGCAGTCGAAGCCATTTTGAATTGTGTTCACGGTTGGACTCCGTCGGCTTCGATCGTAGTTGTTAGAGCGGTGCGTTTCAGAGAGCATACCATGTAGCCTGTACTTGCGCACAAAGTCTAACCACCAAAACAAGAGAAGGCGACAAGAGAAACTTTTACTTTCCTCCCCTGCAGCCTTGTGTCTTTCACATATCGTTGCGTGAGGACGTCATATATAATTCATGCCGAGTCCCACCACGTTCAAAGGTGAGAGTGCCAATTACGTATGGCGATATGTCTGCGCAGACAATGCTAGCACAGTACTGTCTATATCCAATAATGAACATCGTCCCCTCTAAAAATGACGCACAAAAACTAAGAGCTGCGGCGAGTACCGTAGGGTGACTAAAGGAGTGGCTCGATGCCGCCAAGCTCTCATGTTTGCGATAGCAAGAAAACTCTACTAGTAGCTCAGCGGATTTATTTTCGAGATACGTGATGTCCACGACATTGTGGAGCCTTCGGAGAGGATTTATGGAGCTGTCGGGTGGTGTTTTTGTGGTTCGCACGATGCCGCATGGGGTTTCGTCTAATGTGGCTCCCGACGCATGACTGGCTCTTGTTGCATGAATCAGCAACAAGTGGGGTCACGCAGAACTTTGATGCGACCTCACATCCTCCCTTTGTCCCTCCTTTATCGCATGCTTCGTCTTTGCAGTCATCTGGGGCAGATGCCGTCGTAATCAGAGAAGATTTGGGGACAGTCTGGATGCCGGTCAAGATGTGACACGTAGCAAGAGCGGCAAAAGACGGTGTCTGACTCCAACGAACGACGGCGAGCATGTAACAAACACTGCGAGACCTCTAGGGAAAGCCTCGACGACACAATTCACTTGTCGTAACCTACTTACAACCATGGATGCCAAGTGTCGTTGGGCTTCTCTCTCCTTGAACATACCCTCTCCTATTCTATTTGATTGTTTCAACTCCAAAGCCCCAGTTCACACTCTTGTCTCTTTCATTCCTTATAACGGTTGCAGCACTTTCCCATATCGTGTAAGAATCACTTGTTAAAATCGCTCTTATCGGCTCCGTCGCCACACATTGTCATATCTCAGGTGTATGGCTGAGCACACGCAATAGCCTGATATTGCACTTATAATCCTGCAGTCTAGCTCTAAAGTTTCAATATCCACAGCTTTCTCATATTCTACCTTTTCGATTCAAGAGCTTGGGACAACGGACGATACGCTAGATGTTGTGCGTGGCGCATAATAGTCATCCGCCTTGCCAGGATTGTCGGCCAGGCACCTCATGACGCGTGTGCACCCAGACAGCCATGCTAGGCTTTAAATCTCTGGCGGCCGTCCTAGTTGTGTAGAAAGATGTCCGCTCTCCCTGCCCGCGGCCAGTACTGCTTCCGGCTCGGTCTAGGAGTTATAAAGCAGGAACTTGAGCAATAAGCGTTAGCTATCGAAAGGCACCGCCCGAGACGACAGGTATAAATAAGGAAGGCACAGGTCGTATTTGTCTCCTCCGTACACTTGCTGCAGGTAGATGCTGACACAATGCAGACCTATTCGAGGGTAGAAGTCATCCCAACATGTCGCAGCGAGTTGCGCTCTTTGAATCCCTTAAGGCAAATTCCCTATATACAGGAAGATTACATTCATGCTGCAGCGCCACCACTGGAACCCAGCCACATGCTCCCTCGGCCCGTGCCTCCGTCTGTCTTTCACTTCAGCGTCTGCCTGCTCCGTGCGCTAGTGCCCGTTTGTCACTTCTTAGCGCCGTTCACTTTAACTGATTTATACCCAGTATATATATTTTAAAATTGAGAAAACTAGCATATCATCAAGCATTAAGTTGGGGATAGGTGAGGGTCATCGTGCGCCCGCGGGTTGCTTGTAATCGCCAGTAGGCCCTGCCTGCGGATTGCTTGTAACCGCCAGTAGGCCCTTGAATTCTATGAACCTGACAACCGACATGTGCCTTCCCTATCCCAGCGTAACTCGCTTGCGAGGTGCTGCCTATGGGATGTATAGTGTTGGGGCTTGGCTTGTTGTTTTGCTGGTCCAGTGGACTAGTTTGTGATGTTGTTGTGATTGTTGTGCGCGGGTTCGATTCCTAGTGTTGTCTTCACCTTTTTTCTGTCTTTTTGTTGCGCGAGAACTTTGTCTTTTATTTTGCATAGTCACAGGCGTTGCGCAGCCTGTTAATTGCAGGCACCGCGTGCCTGGAGCTCATGAGCTCGAGCTGCCTGGCCTTGATGCGTAGGGACGGTTGGGTGGGACTATTTGCATGAGTTTGGATGTAGGAAATGCGATAGCCGTTGCAGTACGCAATTCCCCGGGCTAGGTGGCAACGCAAAGAGCTGGGAATCAACTAGCGGATTCGAAATAGAGCAAAATTGTAAAGTACAAGCAAGGCTTCAGACAGTAAGGGTACCTTTTATGCCAGTGCTGCAGAAAATTCCGCTGAAGAGCACAAACCCATCTGTGTACCTCCAGCATCCAACCAAAATCTTGTCGCCGACTGCATGTAGCCCTATACAGTAGTGCCCTCTCTTCTGCCCCCGCCGCTTTCTGTTTTATTGCTTTCTTACCCCGACGCATTAACATAGTTGATACAAATAGCAGATCACGAGCTTATAAAGCCCTCTCTACTGTATACTGAGTTTTTTATGCTTAGTGCATTCGTGCAGAAAAATTTGGTCTGCGGCGATGCCTAGTCAGCTATAGTGTGGCTACCACCTCTAACGATTATCTTCCATAGCCATCGCTGATACAAAAGCTTGTTTTCCAAAGGCAGAACTCTTGAAATGCACACATCTAGACAAGGTCACTCAATTGTCAACATTTCTATCTCAAGCTCTCCATATAGGTCTTGTCCTATGGGTACCGTTACAGCAGTTGCTTTCGCAAGGACTTTCGACAGTCGATCCCTCATAAACTGATTCCCTTTGAGAATACCCCTCCATAAAACGCTGCTCTTGATTAACACCCAAGACTACCTTGGAGTTCGCCATACATTGGTGCGCGTCACCAGTCCATATTGCGCAAAACCTTTATCCCATAAGAGATCTTCAATTATCGTATCCTTCCATACTGCTGAGAGATAGTCAGTATTCCTGTGATGACCGAACCATTTGGAAAAACCCTGGGGCGCAGAAAAGATATACCTCTCAAATATCAAGTGTCTCATGCTGTACTCATTAACAAGCTCGCGCCAAAGTGTTGTTACTTGTGGTTCCCCTCTATCGCTCAAGTCTAGTCTAATGTTTTTGTGTAAGGTAGCCGAGAAGACCGTAGAGTACCCTACGTTACCATAACACTCACATTGACATTTTGTCTCCAAACGGCATACCCACATAATCTCATCTTGGAGGAAGTGGATCATGCGCGGCGACAGCAACTATTCCTAGAGAGCCCATCTCCCTTGCATAAGGGGCAGTCTTCTAGGGATTTGGGTGTACGACAGAGAGTGCAGGTATCCTGACCGGGTTTGGAGATCCATTGTGTGGAAAATATCATCTCCTGGGAACCTAAAATGCGAAACACCTTTGAGGAAAGTTTTGAAATGCGCATCCTCCGTGGTCCTCACCCTCACATCTCGAATGTCTAAGGAAATTTTGCTGTCTATGCCTCTTGAAGCATTTGATGACGCTGTTGCTGAGATGGTGAAATATGCGTTACAATAGATATCCGCTATATTGCTGCCCTGGTGACGTTAATCCTCTGGGTCATCTTGATCAATACACAGACTATCGATACAGATGAAATGAATACCTAATCGATACGTAGAAGATATGGCCTCTTGAAAACTTAGCGGAAGGGCTTCCCAGTAGATCCCTTTCTGCATGCTGGAGAGATTTTCAGTGGTTGTTATAAGAGGTTGTTTGCCGCCCTAGCAATGGCTCAGGCGTACGTAGTGACCCCATTCTTTTGTACCTAGAGTGTAAAGCTTTACATCTTTTGAGCCGGTAACCCTAAGTAACCGGGTCGGTAGTGTGGCTTCGCTGTTGCCTCCATAGAATTGCGAGTCATGGTGAGTTATGCAAACCTCCGGGCGTATTACTACCCAATCAACCGCCTGGGCCGAACATGTTTCCCATGAAAAAGATGGTAACGGCTTAAACCATTTTAATAATAGCTCATCATTTGCAAATCTATGAGCTGGAATAAAATAGTTTAGTACAGATCAGCCACATACCCGCGGATGCGTATATGAGCAGAATTAACCTAAGTTCCTCATCCTCCTCGACAGCATTGTTCACTGTAGGATATGATCCAGAATGAAGCTTCACATACGGAGTAGAGGAAACGTATTCCAGTTCACAGAAAGTAGCATGGCCTCGTATTATCATCGACCAACATAGATTAATGATAGTTAGTCAGAAATTGACATCTAGTGCAATCGTTCGACAGAAGTCCAATCCGCCCTCCTTGAAGGTGCCGTCCTTGCGTGTCTAAATCTCCACAACCTAGGCAGCGTATGTCTTCATCATTCGTATCCAAACAGACAGCTGGTAGTGGCTTGCGCCCAAAAGAGACATTCAAAGGACAGGTCTGTTCGAGCAGTAGAGAATTGGAGCTGTATAGGCGGGTGGCCAAGTAGGTGAAATACTAGCCACGTCAGAGAGTTAGCGCATGAGGATGGGATCAGCTAACTGTCATGTTACCTCACGTGAATAGCTCACTGATCCCTGGAACATCTTCATAATTAACGTTGAATGATCATCTATAGATTATTATGTTAATTTATTCTAAACGAGCAATTTGAATGAATGAAGTTTGGATATTCTCCAGGACTAATCATGACACTACCTCTGGACGAGTTTCTATGGCAGCTGTTGGACTGCCAGACATCGCAATAATACTATTCGCTTAGAAGCCCAGAAACCAACCCTTCCGAACGTGTCTATTAGCATTTCACTAGCCATGATCTGCAGCAGACACTCCACAGTCCCCATAACGAAGCACAAAGCAGACTACTACGAATGACGGAAAGCTGAATCACGGGACCTTTAGCAAGCCGTGAGACATACATTCTCGCTCGACAGTAAACTAACCCTTATTATTACCTTACCCCTTCCCCCTTGCACTGCTCCTAACAAACGGCTCCAGCGGCCAAACCTGACCCTCCTCCGTCACCCCCTCAAACACCTTCCCCATCCTACCCCTCAAATCCTCCGGAATATCCCATCCCAACTCTTCATCCCTCAACCACAACCTCACCAGGTGCCTTCTCTTCCCCCCTTGATCCCGAAACCCCTCTCTCGCATGGAACACCGATAGGTTATTAACAAACTGCACATCCCCCTTCCGAAAATCCAGCTTCAACGCGAACCTCTCCGCCAAAAAGTGCAATGCATCCAATGCCTCCGCCTGGGCTTCCGAAATAGGCGGGATATGCGGCGACCGCGGAAGGCCCAGGAACCCGGTAAACGTCCTTCGCGCGTATTGTATGACCATCCTCTCCTTCTTCCCGCCCTCTCCCTCCCCCGTCCTAGGCTGATAGAAAAGCAACGGCCTATCCACCCACCCCTTCCCATCGCCCTGCCCCTCGAAAACCTCCGTCGGCCACCCCCGCGCCAACGTCGCCACCAGATCCGGCCTCGTCGCCGCAATCTCGTTGTACACTCTCCAGCTACTGCTCACCAGACTCTGCCCGCCCTCGGCCGCTTCTTCCAAGCAGAGCAGCGCGACGACCTCGCCTGCATCCGTGTGGAAAACCTGCTTGTCGTTCGTGTACGCAGGCGCGCCGATGACGCTGCCGTCGACCTCGTCGCGCAGGTCTTTGATGTGGTTGAGCACCACGTCCGCGGGCCGGCCGTCCCAGCGATGGTCCTGCCGCCCGCGGACGCTGGCCACGTGTGCTGCGAGGCCCGCGTACATGGCGAGCACATCCTGTCTGCTGAGCGAGTCGACGGGGAGCCCGCGGACGACTTTGAAGCCGAAGCCATCGTGCACGTCGCGCGAAATCTCTCTTAGTTTCTCGTGTAACTTGTCTAGCGGGAAGGTTGCTTGAGATAGGTAGCCGAGAGGTTTGTTTAGGCTTTTAAAGTGCTGCAGTGCGTGGGAGAGCTCGTCAAGGTCGGAGGGCGTCAGTTCGTAGGTCCAGGTGAAGCGCTGCGCGATATCTGTGTTGTCCCAGACGAGGTTGGACGAGAGTTTTGAGGGAAATCCCGGGGGAAGATCGCGGGAAAGGTTCTCAGTAGTAAGGCGACGGTGGGTACGGGAGGCGTATTTAAGGGGGTCGGGGGTGTAGGAGATGTCGGGCTGGCCGGGTGGTCCTGTGGGGAGCGTGTCGATAGCCATGTTGAGGTGGGTGGGAGAGTAGAAGCGTAGGTTTAGAATTGGGAGATTTTAAAAAAGAATTAGGGAGATATAAGTGCTGAAGATATTGTGGCAATGTGATGTCGCGATTGGATGGGACGATGATGTTATGGAGGGGTAGCAGTTCACCAACATCCCAGGCGAAGCGGGGTAGCTATCCCAAGCGCACAACACTCATCATACTTTTGAGGTAAGGGATGAAACTTAGCAAGAATTAGAACCTAGGAATTTGGTATCACAGACTCTAGTAAACGCCTCGCTCACTCGCTCACTCACTCACTTTCCCACTCTAAAAGGAAGTAGACGCGCACAACTCATGACAAGTAACCAAAAGAAAATGTAATAATAACCTCACTAAACCTTCCTCATCACCGCTGCTTCTTCATCGTAAGGCCCTCCTCATGCTCCTGTTCGCTATCATCCCCTCCATCCCACATCTCTACGCTGCTCCTCCTCCGCTGTCCCCTGTTCCGCATCCCGCTCTTAATTCGCTTGCTAACCTCATCCAGGTTGCCATCGATGGTACTGAAAGGCTTGAGTTGGAATCCGCCAAACACGCCGCTAGATGAGCGACTGCGGTCCTTCTTAGGCGTCGAAGGGCGAGTAGAGAAGAAATCTTGGTTCGCAAGATCGGCGAAGGATTCGTTTTTCGGGAGGTGACCGTCGCGTTCGGATGGCGTGGTGGGGGAGATAGGGTAGTCGTATGTTTCAGCGGGCTGAGCGGCTTCCTTCTGGGCGTCCTTAGCGGATTTCTCTGGAGGAGTCTTAGGGGGGGACTGGGTGAAGGGATCGTGGATGATGCGCTTGGAATGGAAGTCGTCGAACATCTCAGGGCCAAGAGTGTTGATGATGTCGGTGATGCGTTCTGCTAAGTTCTCGCGCCGAGCTTGAAGTTTGACGAGCTCGTTCCCGGTCCATGGACTCATCATTTTGACTAGCGGCCCAAGAGACTTGAAGATATCCATAGCTACCTCACCAAAGCGGAGGGCTGCATATGTGACAGTGGGATATATGATGCTCTGAATGATGACAAGCCATCTCTTTCGTATTCCTGGGGGCGCATAGCCAAAGCAGAGGTTGTAAGAATACAACCAAGTAACGAGAAGAATGTAAAAGGTGTACACCATTGGTGCGACAGCCATGGCGACCAGGAGTTTCCACGTAGCCATCACATCTTTAGCCCGAATTTTGACACTGGACTCCGCAAGTGCTTCTTTGGCTTTCTTGATCGAGTACACCTTGCAAGCGACAAAGACAGCACCAAACAGCATCGTGCCTGGAAGTACAAAGATAGTGAGAATGGCCAGTTTGACAAGACGATACCAAAAGAGGAAGAAACAGGTAATAAAGCTGACTCTTGCGTACTGCACTTGGTGGTCTCTGACTTGTAGGGCCAGAAGCTGCTTGTTATAGCTCATAACTTCTTTCTTCAATTGTACGATCCGCGGGTCATCTTGATACTTATTGTACCCCTGGATCAAACGACGATTAAGCTCCACAACACGCGGTAGTGGAAGCTTAGTACCTTTTGGATTGTAGAGACGACGCACTGCTTGGATCAACTACAAACATGTAAGTATAATATTATGCACATGCATTCGGAAGAGCATACCATTAGTGTATCGTAGTCGGGAGTCGTGACTGTTACTGAAATAAGCCCTTCTCGGATGGTCTCCAGGAGTGAGCCGATGGCTTGACGTCGTTCTCCCGCTTTGAACTTCTCTACCAGCTCCATCGGAACGTCCAATGGGTTTCCGAATTCGATGACCGCCCTAGAGCGGAATTTGTGCGCATGGAAGTAATTCATGCCAACAGGGATAATCCTAAGATTGCAGTCGGGCTTCGAGGCGACCGTACCGAGGGCCATAATAGCAACTCCGGCTGTAGAAAGTCAGTGGAATAGAGGAGTCTTATAAGGTATACATACCTTTCAAAGGTAGGAGATCCGTTCGGTCATGGCTACCGCCTTCGGGGAAGATAGCAATAGTGCCTTGACGATGCAACACAGTATGCACAGCATCGTAAACTTCAGTCTGGTTGAGCTTTGGTGTGACTCTGAATTCTGTTCCTTCGTAGCCAGGCTCAGAGCCAGTCCTAGACACAGCACTCTCGACAAAGGTACCGTCTTCAGTCATGTCATTTCGGCCCGTCAACTGTTGCATCGCAATACCCCCCTTAAAGGGACGCTTCAGCCGTATCTCTTCCGGGCCGTTCACCTCCTGTATCTCCGCCGACGCAGATACATTGTTGACTTTTGGTAAAGCGAGCGACCCTCCAATCTGAAATTCCTTTGCCTCAAAATTCGTACCGACACCACGCACCAGACAAGGATCATTCACAGGATCCGGCAAGTAAATCTTTCCGGGCGCCGGCCTCGTCAAATCCATTGCTCTCCCAACAGGCACAGCTCCGGAAGCCGCTGCCATAGTACCAATGAACTTGCGCTTCATAGATTTCTCAGCGATCAGGACATGTATACGGCGATCGGTCTCCTTCTTGACCAGACGCATCAGAATGAGAGGGTCGACGAACTAGTACCGTCAGCACACACGCCCCTAACCCACGAAATCAGTGTTGCCATATACCTGGTTCGCATGCGGCGCACACACGAAAATGACCGGCCCCTCCTTGGGCACCTTCCAGCTTCCTCTGGGATGCACCTCGCGGAAGAAGAGTTCCACGAGCACCGAAAAAGTCCACAGAAACGCATCGTAGATGTACGTGTTCATGTACCCAATCTCTTTCTTCTTGGGAGCCATTGTGAGCCACTGCCTCTGCGGGCTTCGCAGCTATCGAGAACGCAGGGCGGGAATCCGAATGACGAGAACGAGCGAGGGTGGAGGGGATTCGCGGAAATGGCGTGCTTGTTCGCAGAACCTCCTAAGTGTCAGCACAGCACATACACTTTTTTTTCTCCTAGGATATGCACTTATAGCGACGTGCCAGCTAGCAAGATTTCCGTCCAGTTGATTGCGTGATATATCTATTCCTCTAGGCACCACCAAAAGCGTCAGGCCATGATCTGTGGGCGGCACGTTATCGAAGCGCAGGCCTGGGCAGAGCTAGGGTGCGAAAAGATAGCCGAAAGTCGGGCAAATGGGGGGAGTTGAGCGTGGAGCGCTTCGTATGCGGGGCGTGTGGTGAGGCGCTATAACTGTTGTTGAGCTCGGGCGAGCGTGGCAAGGCGGCAACGGTTGCAGTTCGGTGCGAGATCACTATGACAGATGTGGTCAGGGCCTCCGTGCGTGGAGGGGCACGCGCAGGAATGCGGGACCTTGAGCCGCACCACCTGCCGATCGCCCATGACCGACACGGCTCAGACATAAGCCATCGAGCCCAACGTTCCCGCTTCCCCCTAATCGAGATCGATCAGCTGCCGAGCATGTTAACAAGCCACCATGTGAACGAATGGTCAACCTTGGGATGCGAAAAGGGGGGATTGCGGAGCCGATGAA
>Ga0247757_10000254_pt1 | contig 44621 bp, 38 predicted proteins | sample UWRJL126311R4_FD_180929 | JGI IMG/M metagenome (GOLD analysis project Ga0247757, IMG submission 180929) | Plant litter microbial communities from Arlington Agricultural Research Station in Wisconsin, United States - UWRJ-L126-311R-4 | ecosystem: Environmental > Terrestrial > Plant litter >... | reverse complement strand
ATGGTACCAATCACTTCACCGAGATCATCGCTCAGGGAAACCTGGTACGGCTTGCCGTTATCCCACGTCTCAATCGTGGCAAGGGTTTCTCTGTGTTGCTCAATCAACTCTGCAAACTTGTACAAGAGGTCTGCCCGCGCATTGGTGTCCATGTCACGCCATGAAGGGTCCTTGAAAGCCTTCCGCGCAGCTGCAACAGCCTTGTCGACATCCTCTGGTCCTGCGGCATAGACTGATGCAATCTCGCTCTCATCGCTACCCAGTGAGTCAGCTCGTGCTGCGTCTTTCGATTTGGTAAAGTCAACGATACCTAGGGTTGATGCTTGTAATTGTCTCGCCAGAGATGGATGGCACGAATTCATTGTTGATGAACAGACCCCGCGGCTGCTTGTACTTGCGGCCGTTGGGCGCGGTAAGCTCTACGAACAAGTCCGACATGGTGGTCTTGAAGCTATAGCTTCTGCAGGCTGCACTCGTCGATGGAGACGAAGTAAAAAGGATCGAGACGCGGGGTAGTTGTGAGAGAAGCGCAGCTCTACCAAAGCGGGGGAGAAGATAGAACATATGCCTAGCGGCGAGGGTAACACCCTGTTTTCACTGGGCAGCGGATCTGATGTGGCTGCTTTGGTGCATTCAACCCCGCGAGATGACGCTGATGGATGGATACGGCAGCAGCATATCGGATGGACTTACCGCATTTGCACAAAGCGCTATCGATAGGTGGGGTTCGTTGCTGGTGCGCTTGGAGCTGGACGTGGCCACCACGCACGGCAGGCTACTGTACATGGCGACAGGGAGCAGTGTCCCATCATGGCTACCGCTGTCCACGCCCAGTCAATGTCCTGCGAGAACGCGAGGGGTCGAAGTCCAGTGCATTACGTTCCTGCAGGGGCCGCGCAAAGCTACCCCACCTTGTCTGGCGCTGCTCCCCCGCCGCCCCTCCCGTCACTCCCACGACCAGATGATAACAATTATCGTGACGACGCGCTTCACTACGCAATGAGCATGGCATCCAACCTCTCGTTCCCCCCTACCTCCTCCCAAGTCGGCGCCCGACGCCCTCATGAACCATGTCCATTCTATCGACCTCATACAAAGGTGGGGGAACGGAGAATGGGCTGGCAATGGCGATGCCGCCACTGAGCAAGACGAGGGTGAGGCCATGGATCCAGACTTGCGGGACTAGGTCCTTGAGGTGGACACGCACCATGTGATATGGAACACAAGGTCAGACAACAGTTTCAAGGCGTTTTCCAAAGAAGTAGGTCTTGGGATCATCGCTATTAAGCTACAAAAAGGCTACCCAAAAGAGCTGCTTTCGGTGCGTGTCTATGAAGTATATAAAGGTGTGATGAAACAGGGAACAATGCCCATTCGAGTAGAGGACACACGTGGTGAAACAGGGACCAGCTCGGATTCTGCCTTCGACGACTCCAGCGTGGACGAGGCCCTGGAGCTCGTAGCCTCCGCCACCGCCTCCGAGGCACGGCCAGCATTCCCAAGCAAACGACCTCACCCACGGATTCGTCAGATGCTAGGGAGCGGTAGGCCAGCCGCGCCAGAGAGGCCATAGAGTACGCCCGCCGGCAGTAGCAGCAGCGCAATGCCATCTTGCAAGGACACAGGGACCGCGTAGCGTCCACCGAGCAGGCCGACACCCGCCGTCTGGAAACACATACTAACCACCTATCGCTTCTTCGCCACCTCGTGCGGCATCTGCAAGGTCCACGAGCGGGACCACGCCTATCCACAATGACTATGTTGCCACGGACCGAGGAGCTAGACCACGGAGCGGGAGAAGCGGTACATCGACTTCGGTCGACTGACGCCGAGCGCCGTCGCCTGATCTTCGACTGACGACATTTGCTTCGACTACTTCCTAGAAAGGTTCCGGATATAAGGAAGCAAGGCTGGATCTAGCGCGAGTAGGCTCGCTACAAATATCCTCGCGTGGTGGCCGATACCTAGGCTGCGATCTAACCGCGCCCACGCCTTCCTGTCCGCATACGCATTGAGTCGCGCGGACCGTTTAAACGTAGACTCGCCTCCGGACCGTAAGGTATACTCAGCGGAGGTGACTTACTGCGGTAGCTATCCCGTCTGCAGAGTCCTGTCCGATGTCATGTTTGCCGTGGGTGAAGATTATATAGAGACTTAATATAAATAATCCACTCAATCCACCTCTACCCCGCTCCCCTTCTCGAAAGGAAACCTGGTATACTTTAGGCGTCAACGTTTCCGGATCCCTAGGAGTCGATGAAACTATAGTATCTATAAATCACCTCTCTCTTAGCTATAATGGAGGGATCTTGTCTACTTCTATAACTGGGAATTTTTTTTAAGATAGTTATTAGTAACTCTAAACTTTTATCCGATTCATAAGTTTGTAAGACACACATAATAGATAAACTTTAGGCACATTGTACCCCAGAAATCACACAGTGTTCGAAATCAATGTACTAATGATCTGGAAGAAAGCTCACGTTAGCTAAACGCCTGATATATGCTAAGCCCTTGGGTATCACTGCGTTCAAACTGAAACTATGTTTTGGCGGGCACCTCAACCTCTCCCGTTGTCATGAACTTGTGAAGCATGCTCAGGGACATCATCGGCGGTGGGAGCGGTTTTTCCGTCGCAGCTGTTCCTTCTTGACCCTCTGCCCCGTCCATGTCCGTGTCACTGGGAGAAGATGCAGCCGATGAGCCTTCATCATCCTGGACATTCTCGACGGTTTGGTTGACGATCTCGCCGCATGAAGCCCAGATCTCTGCTAGCTCGTCCTCGTTCAGGTTACCCCTCACTCTCCGTGGCTTCATGCCATGCTCTTCACCATCGCCGTTTTCCGCTTCGTCTTTTTTCTTGGCCTCAATGCCCCATTCCTCAGGTACGTGCGCGAATTCCGCTGCCTTTGCGAGCTTCTCCTGGATCCATTTGTCCTCGGCAACTTCGGGCTTTTTCCGAGTGATAGTGTTGGCTAGACCAGCGTAGACAGGGTTCCCAAGGGGGAATGGCGACACCGGGTAAGGATGGAGGGAACGCAGAGCAGCAGTTATTTCCGGGTCTTCGTTTATCAAATTTTGTATTGAATTGAGAGAGCCACTCAGTTGACCTATACTGCGTTGTAGGGAAGGCCTGTTTGGGATCAGTTATGCGAGTATGGTAATATGATATGTGTATGCCTGGAGTGCGGTACGAAATGGAGCAAATCCTGCTAAATAACTATGGGCACAAGTTTCCGGAAGATAGGTTAGTTGTTGGAGACAAAGTGCCGATATCCACCTTGATGGATGATCATGGACCATGCACAGCCATAAGATCAAGTGATTGAGAATTATGGACAAGTCAAGAAAAGCCTGGAAGCTGCACCTACCAGTCTGGTGGATCTTGATAACCGCCAGCGATGTTGTCCCTCAGTTTATGCAGGTTTCGTGACAAAGGCACGAGCCTCGAGCGCAGCGATTCTAGTGTCGCAATGTCCGATTTTCTTGGCTGCCCTGGCCGTGCTGTCTGGTCATGCTGCGCGACAGCACTTTGGCTCATCGTCTCGAATAGTCGAAAGCTTTGATGCTCAGGAAGTTTGTGTTCGTGGTGCGGTCCTGAAGGTGGTTGACAGGGCTAGCAGGTTATTGGTGTACCAGGTGCTGCCTGCTCCCGTGCAAACAAGGGCTTGGCGCTATGTTCCGGATATTTTATTCTCGTAACTAATAGGATGTGCTTCCATGCGCCGTCCTATCAAGCAGAGCACAGCTGCTACTTCCACATATAGCTCGCTTGCTTCATAGGCCCGACCACATTGACATTCGAGTGTCTTCCTAAATTACTTTGTGTGATTGCACGAAGGGTCTGCCTCATGGAAGGTTTATATACCTTAATTAAATATATTAGCCTGAGGGAGAAGGGGGTGTTTTGCAACTCAGGCGGTTTTTAGAAAACTTTAGAAAACCGCCTGGGTCACAAAACACCCCCTCCCCCCACTAGTTCCCTGCTCGCCTTGGTAACTTAGTTCTTGACATAATCACGGTGTGAATCTTGAAACAGCTTTCTGGGGATCCATGTTCTTGTTGCTACTAATTGTTTCTTGCTTCTTGCTTCTCTAGCACTGTATAGGTCTGCATTTTGAACGTCCCTGTGGAGTGTTGGGAGCGCTAAGACGGTAGCGGGGTTCTGTGGAGTTACAGCAATAACGACAATGGGAAAGTAAGGCCCCATTGTTCGTCATTTGTATATGATTGGCTTCAATCATATTTCACCTTAAAGTGCGGAATAATACCAATAAGCAGGCAGAAGTTCTTGCGTGTCTGCAACTTTCTTTTACCAGGACCTTCTACCTTGTAGTTGCGTTTGCTTACCACTGGCCATATATAAACCCTGTACAACGCTCCATCTTCACACCACCATAGCGAGTCAACTGAAGATATGGATATTAAAGATACTTTTAATTGGAATGGTTTGCCCACCGAACTGAAAGACCACGTCATCCGGAACTGCATCCGCGCTCCTATTCATTACCGCGACTACTTCAATGGCTTCATACCACTCAGACTGCCCGGAGAGAAACGACCGCGTCCATGCTCCGAAGTCATTCAGCGACTCCAAGGTTGGAAGGGCCTAATATTTGTCTCCAAACAAGTCCGAGCCATTACATTGCGCCTTTGCTTCGCCGGTAGCATCAACTTCAAGCATGGGCTATGCATTACAAGCAATCGGTACATGGACTTCCACATGCGAGTTATGAATCTCAATGCACATCCTCAAATGGTAGAGGAAAATTCTCTGCCAACCGACCCATGGACCCGGTCTCTTGCTCAGCAGTACAACCGTGCACCCAAGATCTATCCCGAACTGAAACAATACGCCACCTTTATGCATGGAATCCGCAAGATAGCCTTGGGGTTCAAGTTCGTGGAATTCTTCCATTTTTTCAAGGTAACTGCAGGAAAATTCGATCAATTCCGGCCTGGAGACATCATCACTTGTGACGTATTCGACCGGTTGCCGCACTTGAATGAGATTGTCATCTTCTTCCCGTCGAAAGACTGCTGGAGGGACTATCCAATGCAAATGGGGCCGTGTTTGTTCGACGAAAAGGACCCTTGCCTACTTGTTCTTTATCGCATCCTGTTCGAACGAATGGCCGAGGCGCTTGCCCTGTACAAGCATGTTAAGATTAAGAATCTTCCGGACCTAGCTCTCAGAGACTGCTTCTGGGAGATGCGTCGTGCGGCTATGAGCAGAGCAGCGAAGTTTGACGAAGTGGAGCTGAAGAAGCTTTATGCAGACTGCGGCGGTGGAGTAAAGCTGGACACGCCAGCAGAGCCCGGCGCTTGGCTGAACAGGCAAGACTGCTACGAGGAACCGGATGAGTTGAAGTTTAAGGATCCCTTCTACCCTGTTCGATGCCGCTGCGAGATACCGTGCCAGCATAGATATGACTTTACGGTTTGGTGAAGTACCCACGATTAGTATATGTTCAAATGAAAGTGCATAGTGAGTTTCGGGTCGGCACCGTGGGTGGTTAGTAACACAGTGGATGGTTTCGGATCAGCGTCATGAATGGATTCTCTCAAGATCGTTTCAACAAGATGTACAGTATATCATGATGGGGTTTATAAACTATTAAGTAAATGGCATGACATGTAAATGTATTGTTTCTTAGATTCTTAGCAGTATTGCAAAAGAGACGAAGGACGATGAAGACGTAGTGGCTGCAGGTTACATGTACGAGCTGCAGGGCCACGTGGGTAGGCGCTCCAATCGAGCCCACGGAGGAACGCGAGCGATAAGCAAGCCGGTCATGTCCCGGTGACATGATGACGGCAGCCAAAACAGGTTGCCGAGGCGAGATTGCAAAAGTTGGATGATGGTTTAGCAGCCAGAAACGGCTAGCAGGCATGTGGAGCTCCCCGTCGACAAACGGATTAATGTTTGGCAACACACCCCTCTCCTTCTGGCACCACCACCATGGTGCGATTGTCGCCTACGCGCCTGCTGTGCGCCGCCATTCTGCTCTGCACCATTCTGCTGCTTTCATCCATCACCAAATTCGTCTTCGGCCGTCGCGGCTTCGAGATTCTGCTCGAGCATCCCCGTCCCTTGCGGTCCCGACCGCTCGCCGCCGAGATTCCGTATGGCCAAGCATGTGCGCCTTTCACTGCCGGCGTCATGGACGACGTCACCGTTGTCGTGAAGATGGGCTCCGGCGAGGCTGCGAATGCCCTGCCGGCCTACATGGCTCGCCCCGGCCGCTGCAAACAGGACTTGCTATTCTTCTCCGACCGCAAGGCCGAGTATGGCGGCTTTGACATTGTAGATGCCCTCGCGAATCTGCGCCCCGAATACCGGTACAACAATCCAGACTTCGATATTTACGACAGGATCCAGCAAGCGCCCCTGGTCGAGGAGAAGACGCAGGATGGCTGGCGGCTAGACAAATACAAGTTCCTCCCCATGATGGAGCTCACCTGGCGATTACGGCCCAATTCAGACTGGTTCGTGTTTGTGGAGCTGGACACGTATATGAACTGGGACAATTTGTACCGCTTCTTGTCACACTTTGATCCAAAAACAGCATACTACTTCGGCTCGCCCGTTTGGCCGCGTAAGAAGACCGTCTTTGCACATGGTGGTAGTGGCTTCGTGCTTTCGCGCGCTGCTCTAGACAAGTTGATGGCGCGTGGCAGGATGTTCGCTGAGAACCACCACTCCCCTGGGACGCATTTGTTTGGGAAAGATGTCACAAAGGAGTGCTGCGGCGATGAGGTGCTGGCTAAAGTGTTGAAAGAGAACGGAGTTTCATTGCGCGGATACTGGCCCATGTTCAACGGTGAGAAGCCCACCACTGTACGCTTCAATTGGGAACAGTGGTGTGAAGCGGTCATTTCGCTCCACCACATGCGGGCAGATGAGTTAGCACACCTCGAAGGTTGGGAGACGAGCCGTCAGCGATCAGCTGCGCCCCTGACCTTCGAGGAGCTTTTTACGTACATTGAACCAATACTCCAGGAGCAGAGAGACGATTGGTCGAACCTATCTGAGGATGTTGTATATCGTGGCAAGAAGACTGCTGGGAAATCCGCAGAGGCTTGTCGTGCAGCTTGTTCGAGAGACCGGAAGTGCATACAATACGAGCATTTCGGAGATACGTGTCGTCTGTCGCACAGCATACGGCTCGGGCACCAGCAACCCTCAGAAGGCACCAAAAAATGGACATCAGGCTGGATGATGAACCGGATCCAAAAATTCAAAGCCAAGCACTCGCCATGTGAAGGCGCACACTTTGTTCACGCCAACCCGTGACGAACCAACCGAGACGACGAAACGATGATATTTGTACGATTTATGGCATGGACAGGCGTTTGATACCCAACGGCATCATGGTTCGCGACATTTAGATACCCTTGGTGGCATGCTGTCACGAAGTTGACGCATAGTTTGCATAGTCTTGGAGTTACGGTTCGTTATATTGGAATGCTTGGATTCTCCAAATTATCCTCTGTGGTAATTGCGAATATTTAAAGCACTGTTAGTAGGATCTTGTAATTACTTACCTCGTTGCTCGACCGGATATGCTCAATGATATATCCTCGGATGACTTTGTTCTTCTGTACAAATCCACAACAGCAAATCGTTTTTTCTCAGCATACAATGATCTATATTGTGTATTTCCATGAGTAACTAGATAGGATAGGGATACTAGTGCAGGCGGAGAACTACCTCTTTACGCTCTATGTCGGCTATCGTTAGCCTACCAACTTGAAGTGCCGATTCGCAGATATAATAATGGTTCATGAATTAAAAGAACTTCGAAGCATGATTTCAACGCTCATATTTGTTCCGTGCTCACGAAATGATTGGTCTTTTGGTCATTGCACAACTCACCGCTACCAACAAAATTGCCAGGGCTAAAGTACAGTCCACGCTTCGTCGAGCAGGGATGTATGGTAACATCATATAGATAATTGACAAGCTCATCACAGTTAGCGAACTCGCGAGGGAAGATGAACCAGGCACTCTCAAATATGCCGCATGCATACCTAGGGATTCCTCCGACGAGAATTCTCTCTGGATTATTGAAGAGTACGGCTGCTGCCAGCGAACGATGCTTTCTTTCGAACTCACCGTGGAATAGATACACTTCTCAAGAATCATTCGACATGCATATGTCATCACAACCTGTCAAGGATATCCTCGCTTTCTTCGGAACTGCGCCCTCACCTATAGGCGGCTACCATTAAAGCACCTCATGTCACCTTTACCCGCTCCTCTGCAACTGGTGCAATGAACCCCTGGATTGTCACCGCAGTAATCGAGTATAAAGAGGGAAAGCGGCAGGGCGCGTTGGAGGGGTGGAAAGTTGTTGCTAGCGAGACGGAGAAGAATGAGATGGGGACGCTATTTTATGGAGTTTGCGAAGATACAGAGAATGCGAATGTAGCGAGGACACTTGGGATTTACGAGAGCGAGTCATTTTTCAAGGATGTGCATGCAGGCCGTGACGCAGTAAGAACGAACTTGAGCAGATTTGGGAGGGGTGGAGGACCAACATCAAGCACGCTCTCTTGAAGCTTGAAGGAGGGTTCTTGGGCAGAGAGAACTTGGCACCGTATGTGTTTTCGACGCCCGCGTCGCTGTAATGGTGCGAACCATTGACAACGGCCATTTTCTTGTTGTTCTTTTTTTCTGGGTGGTAACATGCGCTTTTTAGTGTGAATATTTTATATTGATTTAAGTACATAGCCATCCCAACGCCCCGTACGGTTACCTTCGTGAGGCATCCCGTCCTCGTTTATGAAGGGATGTGCTTTATCCTAAGTAGGGTGCCTGACTGCCAATCTTCGCCGTATGAAAGATTTAGCACATCCCTTCGTTAGGATGAGGAGAAAATCAAGTCTCATGATTTGTGTGCACTACTCCGCTGTGGCCACATTCGCTTAGGCCACGTGACTCGTTGCCTCATCGATTGTTGGTTTGCGAATCAAGTGCTGGTAATTGTCTTTTTACGCTTTTTTGTTGGTCTGCAAAGGGTACTTTGCATGGTTCATCTGATTTTATGATACCCATGAGTTGACTCCAAAAAACACCATATGTTTTCGAGTCTCTGAGTACCATTGTAGCTAGAGTCTAGAGCCTAGAGTCTAGAATCTAGCTCACAATGGCACTCAGAGGCTCTAGACCGATAATACAATCTTTCAATTATGATATTAGGACTCCCATCCGAATAATAGCTCTAGTGCATTTGCACTCGCGAAATACTTACTAAAAGGGCATTAGAACGTATATCTATAATTTCTATATGGGAATCAGGAATTAAAATGGGTAGGGGTTAGGTTCAGGGTAGGGTCTAGACCTAACCCAACCCTAACCCCTACCCATTTACTAGCCTAGCCGACGTGCATTGACTACCAACGTACGTTTACTGCCAAGCTACGGTATCGTTAACCAAAACTCTAATTTCCACATTCGCTTCAAGTAGTCCTCAGCCAGCCTCATCGATTATTTACATATGTGGCAGACACTCACAGCTGAGTAGAACCAGCCATTCGCACATCGCCTACTGAACACTCAAGCCATGAAATGAAGCAATTACGCATGGCTGGCTGAGGTAACGCTAATGGCTTTGTGTAATGAATTCCATAGTGTTTCCCTTCGCAAGGGATGAGCAATGATGAGACAACGAAGTCATTAATAATATCGGGATCCAAATTGACACCACACCGTGAGCAATTATTGCCAACTATCATGCTCTCGGATAATTTTGTATAGATAATCGATGTTGCGCAGTAAAATAAGTGATTTTAGATAAAAGTGTGTTACGGTTTAGTCAGGTGCGGATTAGTTGTCGTAGGGAGGGTGGGGGGTAACAATGGAGAGATTTACTCAAATACGAATATTATTAGTGACCGAGAGCAAACTCCTTCGGTGAAGCCGCTACCACTCCTCAATGATTGGGTCATTATCTACTTTAAGTTTGCGAATTGAGCCACAATGCAACATACTCTCGTTTTAGTGGCTCGGGAGGGCCGTCGCCTCTGGATTCCCGTTAGCACTATGAGCCAAAATGCATATCTATCAATTCGAACCGAGACGGTAATAGCAAAACCCATGATCTGAGATATGGCCTTCTTGATAGAGATTTTGATGGCTGGCTGAAGGCAATCTAGACTATGAGCCTGTGGATCTAATCCACAATTTACTCAGAATCCGGCTGTGAATAATTCTTAGCTGATATCAATTAGACGATGGCTATCGAAAACGGGTAGGAGCTCAGACAGTAGAAGGTTGGATAGTTGGATGCTAATAGTATAAATAGTTGCTCCAGTCCCTTCCATCAGAGCACCCATTAATATCGCTTTAGCCCACAAGATTAATAAAATCTACTCTTATTTCAATCTTTGCTGTGTAAACGTAACACACCATTCCATCAACATGCCGATCGTCGCAGCCACATGGACCCTTGGCAAGGCCAATCACGCGCCAGCAGAGTCTGCCTTTGGTCTTTGTGAAGAAGGCACTGAGTCTATCTTTGGAGATGACGGCCGTACTCTAGTGGATCCCTCCGATTTTGGTCCGGGAGGGAAATACAGATGTATGTTAACTTATATTTGGTACCTATCAATCACTGACCAGGTGTATTGCAGCCATTGTCAAGCTCTTCATGCACTATGAATTCCAGGATCCAGGTGACACCCGTTATGCTATGGGAACTGGCTGGCTGATTCGGCCCGATCTCCTCGTCACCGCGGGTCACTGTGCGTTTGATTGGTCTCAACGCAATGGAAAAGGTTTCGGACGAGCCACCGAAGTTAAAGCGTATATCGGATACTATGGCAAGCAATCTGTCAATGACCCAAATGTCCAGTTCCGAAGTGGAATGAAGATTGTTACCACCAAAAGTGAGTTTGATCGAGCTAGTCCACCCTCATATGGATCGCTGAGGCTGACATCTCAACTTAGGCTGGATTGATTCTCCAGAGAATCGCCAAAACGACGTGTCTTTTATTCAGCTTGACCGTCCCTTTGAAGGAATCACACCACTTGAATTCAATCCCACACCAAATACAGGCAATGATATTATCGGAGTCGTTGGATACCCTGGAGATAAGTCCTATAACCGTGAACAGGGAGCACAGATGTACGAGGAGTACATGCCTGTCCGCTGGAACCTGGCTAAAACTGCCAACAACATGTTAGAATACAGAATCAGCACATATAAAGGCCAGTCGGGATCGCCAGTCCTTCTTCAGAATCAGAATATTAGTATTGGTGCCCACGTGTATGGAGGCCCTGGGTACAACTCCGCATCTCCCATTGCTGGCAGGTTTGGCAATCCATATGGTGAATACACTTCGGTCTTTGACGGCACGCACGCGACAACTACAACAACTCGCGGAATACAGTTTGTAAATGTTACTAACGACAGTGAAGCCGGTTTCAGGGATGAGGAAGAAGGTTTCGGGGATGATGAAGAAGGCTTCTGGGATAGCCTCAAGGATGTCGTCGAGGTCGGCGCTCCAATCGCATCTGATGCTATGAGCACTATTTTGCCATTCCTTGGGCCAGTTGGAGGCACACTAGCTGCCCTAGCTGGAGTCGCCATTAGTGCCGCCGGAAAGGGAGCTGCGGAATCCAGTTTCGATGATCTGTCATCTGGCTATGCCAGTACTCAGCCCTGTAGTGCTGAGCGCGCCATTCTGGCAGAGTCAGTTCTCCAAGCCGTTTTGATGGCAGATTCCACAAAAGTTCGAGCCCTGGGGCTCTCTCGTGATATTATGAACAACTACCAAAAGGCCTCTACTCAAACTGAGACTGTCGGGCCGAAGTTGCTACCGGCTCTTCTTCCTACCGCGCTGAATGTATCGGTCGACCTTCAGAGGAGTTCTGAAACTGATTTTGTCTCTAGTGGTAGCCCCGAGGCTATCAAAATCCCACAAAGCGTTCAGAAGGCTCCAACTGATCTGTTTACTAAGCGCTTGCTCGGTCCAACAATCCGCACAACGGACGAAGAAAACATATGGGATATTATCGGGTCAATCTTCTCTACAGCCCAGACTGGCATGGATATTATATCTGAGGGCCTGAAGGCCATCAGCAGCTTGATTCCTAATACTGAAAGCGCCTTCGAAAAAACTCCGACTGATAAGGACTTGAGCACTCTTGCTAAGCGGGCTTTGCTCGCCGAGTCCGCATTGCAGGCGGTGAAGTGCTCATCCTCGAATGCTTTGGATTCTTTGGAAGCCGAAGACTTCTTTCAAAACATTGGATGGATTGCCCAGGAGATTGCCCCAGCAGTTATCAAGTATGCTCCAGTCATTGTGAAGGCTGCTGAACGAGTCATAACTTCCCTAATACCCGCTATATCAACTGGAGAAGCCGGCTCAACTGGAGGAACCGGCTCCACTGGAGAAGTCGGCTCCACTGGAGAAGCCGGCTTCACTGAAGAAACTGGCTCCACTGGATCTATCCGTGTCCCCACCCTTCGCCCCAAGCGAAGTTTCTACGCCTCAATTACTGAGAGAAATGGTAAGCAGGACCATCTGAGCTAATCACGGAAGAATTGGCCTAACTAAATCAGGTACCAGCAACGCGATCAGAGTTACTGCCTGACTCAAACATTGGTCCCACATCTTCGTCCAAGCCTCCCACAATCTTGCACGCGAATCGATTAGCAGCAGTGGATAATATACGGGGGTTACGAGATGGTACAGAGGTGTTTTTCTCGGATAACACTGGGGATCAATATTTGACACACACAGATGGACAAGATGCAAAACTTGAAGAAAATCAAGATCTTCCACTTTTCACTAACGATGTACCTAATTTTGAGTACTAAATAATGTGCGATTCTTTAGTCGTTACTCTTTAAATTGAGATTATCGTTTTGTTATGCATATGCTATGTTTGATGTAGTGGTTGAAAATCGTACCACCAGTATTTGGTCTTCGTGGCGCAGAGGTTGGCCGAATGCTCGAATCTTTGGTCTCTACTATGACCAAATGTAGTCTTATAGCTAATGTTTGGTTCTGAGTAGCCTATATTGTAAGAATTCCCAACCCAGACGAATGTCTATTCACTCCGACGCATTTGGACAATCCGAGTTTAATTTCACCAATATACAGCGAAAACTTGCGCTTTAATTCATAAAGGTTGAAAAAATATGGAGATATCGATAATATTCCTAAACCAATGCTGAGGCCTATTTATAGCCCTGGATATAGCTGTTAACTAGTCTACGCACTCGGATAATAATATACGTCATGCTATAAAAGTATACATTACAGCTCTTTGGCCTTTTGAGAAGATGTTTATAAATTAGGAGCCGATTTTTTACTATATTTAGTATCTATAACTTCCTTATCTACTCTTTCTTAAGTACTATCTCGATAAATTCTTTTTAAATTTCTTACTCCTTTTCGATAGTTTAGTAGAACAGTCTCTGCTCCCCGCGGGCGCTATGGTCGACTCAGACCGTGGTTCATTCGCTCGTTTCTGTATAGAGAATCTGCTGCAAGGATATCCAGGATCCACCATGGCCCCGGATATGCGCTGTGCTATGGGAAGGCCTCCCCTCGAATATTGAATCAGCCTAATGCCTCAGCATTATGTCAGAGAGCGGACGCATCGTCCCGATGGAACTACCGTCGACATACCTGTCCCCACCCTCACACAGCAGTACGACTTCAACTAGCCATCTTATGACACACAAAATCTGGTCAATCTTTCTTCGTTCGGCGCCACGACTCGTGCACCACTGGGCTATGTTGTCATCGGCCGTTCCGGAGACAAGTCATCCAATGCATATCTTGATCTCTTTATTCAAAATGCAGATGAATATGAATGGCTTCGCACTCTTCCTAGTGTTGAGAAGCTTCGTGTGCTTCTCGGTAAGGGTGATAAGGGTAAGTGTATCGACGGCTGCGAGATACTAAATATCTATCTAGTATACCCCCTACTCTAAGACCACCTAATTTATAGTTTTAATACTACTAGTAGCTTTAATAGTTTAGGAAAAAAAAATTATATAAGCATATTTAATATAGAGGATCGACGTACTAAAATGGAGATGAAATTCCTCCCTAGTGCTCCTCCTAATACACACCAACCCCAGTACGACCCACCTTCTATAGCCAAGGGCTAACGTAACTACGGTGAATCTCGACATGAGGCGGCGTTGAAAGAAGTGTGGGAAGAGACCGGATATACATGTCACCTCCACCCTGTCACTATGTCAGCTCGTGCTCCGCCGATAGTTGAAACGGGATTTGTGGCAGATCAAGCCCGAGCCTTCTCCAACCTGATCAAAACTTTCATGCTCACGATTCAGAGAATGGATAGGAAATCGAACGCAAAACTCGTTTGATGGTATATCGCTGCACTTGACAAGGACCCCGCAGCTCCCGCCCGGCAGGTTCGACGACGCTCCGCTGCGCTAACGGGTACAATATACCCCACTAGAGCGACTAGAAACGCTCCCAAGCCCGTCCACCACATCCCACTTCATCATGACGCCGACTTTGTAGACCGTAAAATGCTACTCGATCAGATAGGCAAAAAATGCTCTGCGCCAGCATCGCGAGTAGGCGGTGTGGGGTAAGCAGTGTTGAGAATCGCATCTGAGGATGTGAGGCAGTAGCGTTGGCGCTTGGCGCATTCTATATAGTTTCCTCCTGCTCTATAGGAAGAACCCTTGGGTAAGTGCTCGTACCTAATGTAGGCACAGGAAGTCGCAGGGATGCACAAGAGGGCAGCGATGCGCTCACAGCTCCCCGTAACATTGATGAACTGAAGCAGGCTTCTCAATGCTATCGTGGAAGAGTAAGGTCGAAGCTCAGTAAGACAGCCAGCCGAAGATGGTGTTACGGGTACTCTGCGCTATTTTCTCTGTCTTCATCCAAGTCGGCAGGATGGATGTCTTGCTGAGCTTCGACTTCACTGGATGGCTCCATGATGAAAAGCGTAATCTTCAGGTTTCTTCTACGATAGCATTGAGAAGCCTGCTTCAGTTCGTCGATGTTGTGGGGCGCTGTGAGCGCATCGCTGCTCTCTTGCATATCTGAACTGGCCGCTGGAACGGTACCTTGGTTTGCCGACGAGCACTGCTATTGCACCACCGAAGTGATCGCCAGAGACGTGGGTGTTTTAGACGCACACCAGCAACACAGCCCGCCTCGAGCAGAGCTTCCGAGACATCGCGGACCAAGTCAAGCTTCGCGGCTAAAAAGACGCACAAGCGGATGTGTTTAAGCTAATTCACGACTGGCTCCGCAACGAGAAGAACGGACGTTGGTTGTTAGTCTTCGATAATGCCGTGCCGTCTTTTCTCCACCGAACAGCCAGAAGGCGTGGGCAGGCGGCGGCGACGGCGCTCTCCAGCAGCACTTGCTGAGGTATCTGCCTCTGAGCGGGCACGGCTCGGTTTTTGTGACCAGCCGGACAAAGCGTGCGGCATTACAGCTCGTAGAGGAGAGCGATATCATACCAGTCGAGCCGATGCAGGATATAGTTGCACACGCACTTCTTCACAAGAAACTGTAGGGCGAGGTCAACCGGGGCGGCATTGCTAGGTTAGTGACGGCGCTGGAGTACATGCCGCTCGCTCTCGAATAGGCGGCGGCGTAGATCTAGAAACAAGCATCGAGATGTTCGGTGCGGCAGTACCTAGAGGAGCACCACAAGAGCGACAGGAGAAAGACAAGTCTACTAAGCCAAGAGGCAGGACATCATCGCAGAGACGAGGAAGCCAAGAACCCCATCCTTATGGCGTGGTGGGTATCATTTAATCACATACGAAGCGCAAGACGATCGGCGGCGGATCTACTCTCACTCATAAGCTTTTTTAACCAACAGGCGATTCGTAAAGCTCTCCTCTGCGGACAGAATAGCACAGCGAACAGGCGCGATGGTAAAAGAGGATGATAACGCTTCAGGGGCTAGCGTCGACGACGAGTTTAAGGATAATGTTCTTACTACAAGACTATTCATTCATTACGGCAATTTTTTGTAAACAAATTCGAGATTCCCGGAGCGAGCCTCAATATAAGAGAAGGGCAAAATGTTTGCGTAAGCAGCCCAAAGTTTCCAAGTCACGTACTTTAGTAGGGAGCGGAGCAGAACAAGGCAGGTAGTCATAAGCGAGCTGAGGCACGTAATATAAAAAGACCAAATTCAGCGAGCGCGCGATTCGAACAACAAGGCTGAAAGTGGGGTCGACTTATCAGCCTGCTGCCTGCTCATTCCAGCTCACTTCTTGTTCATTTTTCAACAACTCGCATATGACCCAAATCGCTCTCCTACCATACCATCTTATCTCTTTACTGAGATATAATGCAGACCGCGAATAAGCTTACACATGATGATTATACGGTCGCATGGATCGCCCCACTGGAGGTCGAATCGATCGCCGCGAGGCTGATGCTGGATACGAAACATGAGAAACTGCCACAGTCGTCCGTTGATCATAACGTCTATACACTGGGTAGTATCAATGGCCACAACGTTGTGATCGCTAGCCTGCCCGTGACTGGCAACACTTCTGCGGCCACGGTTGTCACACAACTGCGGAACACTTTCAAGAAGATCCGATTCGGGTTGTTAGTTGGTATTGGAGGCGGCGTACCGACCCGAACGGATAACGGTCCCATCCATCTGGGGGATGTGGTGGTGAGCAAGCCGGAGCGGGATCACTCTGGTGCAATCCAGTACGATCATGGCAAAGCTCTAGAAGGCCAGTTTCGTCGTACTGGATATCTTATTCCACCGCCTACGGTTCCCCCCAACGCTGCCCAGGATCTGTCGATAGAGCAAGCAATCACAGAGGACGATCTGATTATGCCCCACCTGCGAAAGATTAATACTAAATTACCAGCGCTTCGGAGGTACAGATACCCAGGCCTAGATCAGGATAACCTGTACAAGCCCAACTATCCTCATCGTGCCGAAGGGTCTTCGTGCCGTTTCTGTGCATGCGATCCATTGCAAAGGATTGACCGTCATGCGGACGAGAGCCAGGACGAGGAGATTTGCTATGACCGCAGCTCACGGATTATTGTTCATCGAGGAACAATCGCGGCAGGCGAGAGAGTAATCAAGGATGGTCGGTTGAGGGATGAGCTAGCCAAAGTACATGGTGCTCTCTGCTTTGAGACAGAGGCTGCGGGGGTAATGAATGACTTCCCCTGCCTCGTCATCCGTGGCATTTCAGACTATGCAGATTCCCATAAAAACGATGGTTGGCACGGCTACGCATCGGCATCCGCTGCGGCATACGCAAGACAGTTGTTCTTCCATATGCCTGTAGCTGAAGTGAAGCAATGTGCAGTGGGACTGGCAGGTATTTAGCTCTCACAGATGTAATTACGCTCGCTCTGCTGACTCCTTCGCCCGGTTACAGGCGTCGTAGATGAGCTGAGGAACGTCACAGGCGTAATAGAACAAACAGCTAAAAGGCAGAATGAGCATAATCAATGGCAACAACAACATACCCAGCAACAAGATATTCGATACGAAAATGACAGACAACGCCAATGCCACCAAGTGTTCAAAATATGCAGCTATGAAAACCAAAAGAATATCAATCCTGAACCAGTTCCAGGCACATGCCACTGGGTTTTAACTCATGACCTGTATCGGAAATGGTATCAAAATCCGGATAGCGACTTGCTATGGGTCTCGGCTGACCCTGGTTGCGGAAAGTCTGTTCTTTCTAGGAAATTGGTTGACCAAGACCTTCAAAACAGTAGCGCATATACGGTTTGCTATTTCTTCTTCAAGGACAACGAGGACCAGAACAACCTCCCAAATGCGCTTTGCTCTATCCTCCATCAAGTATTCGCTAGCCAGCCAAGACTTATCAAATATGCTCTGTCAGCATGGAATAAGCACGGCGAAACAATCCGGTCGGAGCGAGAAGAGCTATGGAGAATCCTGCTTGGAGCAGTCTCGGATCTGGAATCTCGCAAGGTGGCTTGCGTATTCGACGCTATAGATGAATGTCGCGAAGATCACAGAGAGCGCTTTATCTCCATGCTATCTGAGTTTTACAAAACGATACATAGCAACCCTCCAAAGGGGGGATCCTTGAAGATTCTCGTCACTAGCCGCCCTTACGACGAGATCCGAGACGGGTTTTTAAAGATCCCCTCGTCGCTACCAACCATCCACCTTCGAGGGGATGAAATGAACGACCGTATTCACCACGGGATTAACCTTGTCGTTCACGCGAAGGTCGTCGAGTTAGCAAAGAACCTGAAATTACCTGAAAGGACAAAACAAGAACTGGAAGAAAAGCTTCTCGGGATGGGACACCGTACCTATCTCTGGCTCTATCTTGCCATCGAAGGAATTCGAGAGGTCTATGCTGATAGTTTAAGACCAGAGGAGGTGTCAATTAAGTTGCTCCCAACATCTGTCGAAGATGCATATGAGACGATATTGGGAAAGATTACCTCTGATCAGAGGGATATAGCAAAAGAAATCCTCCATATCGTTGTCGGCGCACGACGTCCGTTGACGATAGGAGAGTTGGCTGAGGCCCTACATGTGGTGATGGAACCGGATAGGCTGAGAGAGAAGATCCGCCGGTTATGTGGATTGTTCGTCTTTTTCAACAATTCGCGCATATACTTAATCCACCAGACAGCAAAAGAATTTTTGGTTGGGAGCTCGATCACTAGGAATTCTAAATGGAAGCATTGCTTACACCCGAGAGAAACTGAGAGGCTTATGGCACGGATATGCATCGATTATTTGTTAGCAAACGGCTTCGAAAAAGGCAGAGCGAACAGAACGCATATTACGCATGGTCTAGCACATTTACTGGAGCACTGGCCTGATCATTTTTGGAGAGGAGAAGATGATCCGGCCATCAAAGAATACAAAACGAAACATACACTGCTGGACTATGCTGCAAAGTATTGGATATCTCATGTCCAAGACGGAGATATCGTCGATTCTGCGTTGATCACTAGCGTAAGAAAGCTCTGCAATATTGGTGATGGAACTGCCTGTGTTTGGTTTCATATGTATTATAAATCATCTTCTTCGATACTCGAGCACCTTTCTCGTCCCGAGCGGCCAAAGCCCGGACTTTATTGGGCTGTTGGGCTGGGCCTCGTATGCGCTACAAAATCCTTTCTAGATACCGACACCGCCGCCAGTTATGACAGAGATACCCTTGTTTCTATTCTTTTGATAGCCACAAAAAACAGCAATTACGGAGCGGCCCTTACTGCTCTTCTCCTAGACTATAAAGAAGATGGAATTATGATTACACAAGGGGTAGTTATTGCTGCTGCAGAGAACGGGGGAAATGGTAAGGAGGTTATGGCACTCCTTCTCGACCGTTGCGGCACAGACGTCCAGATTACGCAAGAGGTAGTAGTTGCTGCTGCAAGGAACTTCAATGGTAAGGAGGTTATAGCACTCCTTCTCGACCGTTGCGGCACAGACGTCCAGATTACGCAAGAGGTAGTAGTTGCTGCTGCAAGGAACGGTAAGGAGGTTATGGCACTCCTTCTCGACCGTCGCAGCGCAGACATCCAGATCACGCAAAAGGTAGTGGTCGCTGCTGCAAGGAATGAGAGAAATGGTGAGGGGATTATAGCACTCCTTCTCGACCGTTGCGGCGCAGACGTCCAGATCACGCAAGAGGTAGTAGTTGCTGCTGCAAGGAACTTTAATGGTAAGGAGGTTATGGCACTCCTTCTCGACCGTCGCGGCGCAGACGTCCAGATTACGCAAGAGGTAGTAGTTACTGCTGCAAGGAACTTTAATGGTAAGGAGGTTATGGCACTCCTTCTCGACCGTCGCGGCGCAGACGTCCAGATTACGCAAGAGGTAGTAGTTGCTGCTGCAGGGAACTTTAATGGTAAGGAGGTTGTGGCACTCCTTCTCGACCGTTGCGGTGCAGACGTACAGATTACGCAAGAGGTAGTAGTCGCTGCTGCAGGGAACGGTAAGGAGGTTATGGCACTCCTTCTCGACCGTCGCGGCGCAGACGTCCAGATTACGCAAGAGGTAGTAGTTACTGCTGCAAGGAACTTCAATGGTAAGGAGGTTATGACGCTCCTTCTCGACCGTCGCAGCGCAGATATCCAGATTACGCAAGAAGTGGTAGTCGTTGCTGCAAGCAACGAAGAAAGTGGTAAGGAGGTTATAGCACTCCTTCTCGACCGTCGCGTCCAGATCATGCAAGAGGCAGTTACTGCTATTGTTCAGTACTTCGATATAAATATAGTTATACTCCTTCTCAACCGTTATAGCGTAGACGTCCAGATCACGCAAGAGGTAGTAGTCGCTGCTGCAGGGAACTTTAATAGTAAGGAGGTTATAGCACTCCTCCTCGACCGTTGCGGCGTAGACGTCCAGATTACGCAAGAGGTAGTAGTTGCTGCTGCAGGGAACTTTAATGGTAAGGAGGTTATGGCACTCCTTCTCGACCGTCGCGGTGCAGACGTACAGATCACGCAAGAGGTAGTAGTCGCTGCTGCAGGGAACTATTTCAATGGCAAGGATATTATGACGCTCCTTCTCGACCGTCGCGGCGCAGACGTCCATATCACGCAACAGGTGGTGATTGCTGCAGCAGGGAACCGCCTCCATGGCAAGGATATTATAACACTACTTCTCGACCGTCGCGGCGCCGACGTCCAAATCACAGAGGAAGTAGTAAAAGCAGCTGCGGGGAATCTGGACGTAGCAAGATCATTCAATGTCTCCATGATGCCACAAGTATCAAAGTCACAGATGCAGTCACGAGACAGTTTTTAAACACTTAAAAAGTACTGTAGACTGCCATGAAGCCACGATAAAGCCAGAACCACTACCGCGATATTCGATTTGATTATGGGAGGAATTTAACCTTTTTTAGCTTATCATGTACCTTCGGCGTTCTTTCTCTGCCATGAGAGATCGGGCGTAGCTAAAAATGAGGGGAGTTTCGAGACTGGACTCCGGAGACGTCTGGCTAAGCTTCAATCCGATCCTGAAGTAGAGAAAGGGTTGCTGGTCATGTATCAAGGTTCACTGTCAGCTATCACAGACCCGCCGTTTAACGCCTTCACCAACCGAAGAGATGCCCTTCACGTACGTCCAGTGTCATCACGCTTTTCAAAGCGCTTAAGCCGGAAGGCACACCTAAAAATGCCCTTGGTTATAACGTTAGTTCTAGCTATTAGGACACCGATGAACGCTGCCAGGTGCCCCGCTGCTGCCTGCTGTTACCTACTGCTACCTACCGCAAGATGCCATCTATGGCAGAGTGATTGTCTTACATCTCTCACTTTAAGAAGCTACCATATCTTGAGAGAATCCGTGCTATTACGAGCTGATAGATATACCATAACAAGTGTTGGTAAGTGTTCCTGTTGTTGCCGCCATCAAAGCTTCAGCTTCTGATCCATGTCGTCCTAGAACCCTTCCGTACTTCACCAGCATGTGCGTTTGAGAAGTTTATACATATGTATACTCCTGCGGGCACACGAAGACCACCTACAAGATTTTGCTATGCGAATCACCGTACACCACAATCCCAGATCGTCATATGGGATCTACAAGAAAGCGTGTCCCATGTGATGTATGTCATGAATAGAGCTCATAAATATTTCTTTGAGCAGAGAAAAATCTATTAATAAAGTATAGCATATGGCAGGTTGACTTGCTCATGAAAAAAGAAACCTTTTTTTCTCGTTACGCTCGAGCAGACAGACACCCAGGGGGATAGGACGATCTCTACGATAGTTAGAATATTCGGAATCATAGTTTGGGGTTTTGGAAATCAGTTCCCCATGGATTACTGTTCCAAATATACAAGGTCATGAACCACTTCCTCAGCCCTTGCATATTCCCTGTTCCAGCATCGTAGAATCGTCCTCCCACAGATAATATCGTTAGTCTCGGGAAATTCTAGCTTTCGGTAGCGCATCTCCACATTTTCATCCGAAAGCTTGGGGTACGGTTTGATTCCGGACATTATCGTATATATCAGTGTGCCGTGCGCGAATATTTCTGAAACTTCATTTGGCGGACTAGACGCTTCCCGTGGGAGAAAATACCGAGCGCTTTCCATAGCGTAGCCATCAAGATTTCTGAGCGTGCCTTGGAAATCTAATAGTAAGGCATTTAGTTCAGCATCTAGTAAAACGTTGTTTGTGTTAAGGTCGCAATGGATGACTCCCTTAGAATGAAGGAAGGTGACGACTTCAACGGCTTGCCGGCACCACCTCAATCAAAAGGCCGTAGACGGTGCAGGATTTTCCACAGGTGATAAGTAACGCCTCCCTAGCTTGCAAATTTCAGTCTAAGACCATCTTCTGTAATGCCTAAATATCGGACAGTCCTCTCATGGTCGCCAAGAGCGTCATAGATAGCCTTCTCGACGGGAAGACTCTCCATACCTTCCCCCTTTACTAGAGGATATTTAAGGATAGTACTATCTTTAAGTAATCCCACAACACTTGAACTACCCGCGCCGACACGTTAAATCACTCCATGCGGTGTATGCTCTTTAATATATCTGAACGAGTGATAGGGATTGTCAGGGTTTTGTGTCCAAGCGTTATTTTCATAAGGAAGAGAAGCGAATTCCATGTGATGGTCGTCCTGCCGCGTAGTTACCGTGCTATAATTGTCGTGTAATAGGGCCATGGCTGTGCGAAAGGTAAGATCGAGATCGTTGGAATGAGCTGGTGAAGCGATGATTTAGAGGTAGTGAGATCCAGTAGCGTCTAGGTTCGCTGACGCTACTGAACCCACCTTGCTACGCAAAAATCGGTGATAGAAGTTATGACCCTGCGATAGAATGGCGAACTCTTACCATCAACGCGAATCGGTACGAGGCGATAAAATGTCTAGAAAGTTAGATAGGATGTCCTAATAATGCCAAGAGTATCACGCAAGTCCCAAAGCGGGACCGTTTAATAGAAGTTGAAACCTCCACCATCAAACGCCAGCTTGTTTACGAATCTTTTGCACTGTCCTTCAAACGTACGGCACCAGCACCAGCGCTTTTAGGCAATGATCACTCCGCAGAAACCCCGTAGAAACTCCATGCCCTGCGAGCGCCATCAGAGGAAATTCTGAGTGCTAGATTATGTTAGCGCTCACTGGCAGATGCGTGAGATTGATCCTGAGGGCACTGTTACCTGGTTTGGACATAAGATCAATGAAATTCAAAAAGAGAATCTCATCAGGGGAGAACTAGAGTAGTTCACAACTTAATTTTATCTTAAGATAAACCTAGTAGGTCATTATGAAGTAAAATTTTGTTATTTAGTAATTCTAACATCTACTTGCTATAACGAGCTGTCCGTATAAAAAGATACTAATCTCTTATTTAGAATTACCTCTTAATAAAAAATCATTAACTACAGATCTACAGTCTAGAAACTCCCTTAATAGCTTCACACTCTGCTTAGTGTAGAGAAGCTTCGTGAACTTCTCGGTAAGGGGAAAGTGTATCGACCGCTGCGAGATGCCAAACATCCATGTAGTACACTTCCTGCTCCGAGACTACCTGGATCGTGGTTTTAATGCCGTCAGTGGCTTTGACAGTTAGGAAAAATTTGTGTGAGTATATTCATTGCAGATATGTGGACATCCCCAACACGTTCCTTGAGCGTGGCCGAGTCTGATGGTGATCATCTCCAGCTTTACCTTTGTTTTATCTATGAGGTCTTCGTAGTCTCGATAAGCCAACTATATTGTCTAATCTGGTGATCTCCTCGCAGATTTTGTCGATGGGTGGAGACAACTCCGACGTACTGAGATGGAGATGAGATTCCTCCCTAGTGCTCCTCCTAATGCACACTAACCCCAGCACGACCCACTTTTTAACCCTAGACTGCGGGGGATGCTCTGATAACCGACATCGTCGGTCACCCCAGCTTTTCTCCATGTCTTTGGATTTCTGTCTCACCGTATATTATCATTTCTATCTTCGCGATAAATCGAGTTGAGGCTGCAGTGAACACCTTCTTGTTTGGCCTGAAGTAGACAATTTCGACTAGTCCGATAAGGATGGCGTCCACATCACCTTCAGATACTACTTCCCCCGCGAGTACCTCACGTACCACACAAGATTTCGATGGTTTAGAGAAGAAGAGAGCGAGAGATAGGAGAAGTCAAAGAGCAATGCGAGAGAGAACCAAATGGAATATTCAGTGTCTAAACCAGCAAGTCGAACAATTGACGAAAGCTCTTGATACAGAAACACGGGCGAAGAGCGAACTGTATAACCGATTGCTCGCAATTTCGGAAGAAAACGATCACCTTCGTGTGCAGAAGGCTGCTCTTCAGCTACGGCTACTCGGTAACGGGAAATCCCCACCGGAAGGTTGTTCACCACCTGCTGCGGTTGAGTGCTATGAAAGAATCCCTTTGAATACCGCTCCAACATGTATGTCTGACCAGATTCTTCAAACTTTCGTCGAAAGTCGCTGGGAGGCATACACTCTGTCTACAGCCGGTCGCTTAGAGGCGTATCCGGACAAGTCTGACCTGAGCGCCCTCTTCGATGGACGACCCAATCGCAACGTAGATGAGACTAGTGCTGTCGTCGGTGACATCGTCAGGAGTTACACGGAAATCGATACGACGCCCAAACAAGTAGCAGTGCATTATGTCATGAGTATGTTGATGAGATGGCAGGTGCTAAGAACAAAGGCGAGCTTTGAAGCAATGCCAGAGTGGTTGCGACCTGAGCAAATTCAGCTGGAACGACCTCACCCGAGTTGGGTAGATAGAATAGTGTGGTAAGATGAGTGCCCACATCGATGCGTATGGATGTGAAGCTTATTGTTGAAAGGCCCAAACTCCGGGTATATCTAATCGAGCACCCGGAAGTCAGGTTCGATGATTTCGTATCAGCTTACAGTTTATCCTTCTATGTCAAATGGGAATACGACCCTAAGAGTGTTGTCATGGTGACCAAGAATGACGAAAGCGGCAGTATTCTAATAAACCCAGTATATGAAGAGCATTTGCGACAGCTTAAGAACTGGACAGTTGCAGAAAAATTTCGGCGAAAATTTCCTAAGATGGCGGAGATCATTGACAGCTATTTAAAGCCTGGAAGGTAAGTTTTGAGAACAATACAGTCACGAGAGGACAGTTTCTGAACAGTTAAAAAGTAATGTAGGCTGCTATGAAGCCATGATAAAGCCAGTACCATTACCGCGATATTCAATATAAACATAGGAGGAATTTAACCTCTTTCGCATCCCTTTCATCATCCTGAAGATCTACCTTATCGCCTGTGGGAAAGTCAACACTGCAGGCGTTTGCGCTGACCACCAAGCCTACGATGGTGCCGCGGTTCCTCTACGCCTCGGTATGTAAATCAGTGGGTTCTATACTGTACTGGCAATTTGTGTCATGTTTCAAAACTAAATAATCTCCATCGTCTTTGTCGTTTCTATTGCGCTTTAAACTGTCTCCCCGGTGAAGCATTGGCCCCTAACTCAGGTTGATTGGCGCTAGTGACCAAAGCATGCGCACAGTCGTGGCACCTAAAGCTGCGCTACAACCGACCGATTCTCACTTATGCCTTCCATAATGTGAACTAGGTATATACCTGTGCGCAACCCTTGAGCTAACGAGCGTAGTGTTTGTTAAAATAGGCCCATCAGGCTATAGAATATAGAAGAAGAGTTGATTGATCGTACTGACTAACATAGGAAGGAAGCTATATAAGAGTGAATGCACGTGACCGATCCTCACGTGTTTCGTGCCAAGACATTCCTAACAGTGTTCTTGAATGTAGACAAGGCAATTCTGTTTGCAACTGTTATGACGACTTGCCTAAGTGGTGTAAGGGTATTGACAACATGATTCTAATTAAATAAAAGGAAATTCAATGTAGTATAAGCTCTTTAGCTTAATAAGTAGGCTTCGGGTCACTCCTTGCGTCAACAGTCGCTTAGCTTGCCGATAAATCTGCCCTCTTTGTTCCTCCTCCAACATCGTAATGATTGTTCTAGCCTATCTTATTTTGGCGCCTCTGTCCGCGTCGCAAGAAGTCAGCGCTCATGACAGACCAAACCGCATATTCTTTGGCAGCCGAACAACCGATGAAGGAGATGAAGAACATCTGAAGCGGGTTTCTGAGATCTTGCTTGGTCTAGAAAGAGGTGAGTGGGCATCCAGCCCCGCCCCCGACATTTCGTATGGATACTAATTCCCATCTACAGAGGGAACCTTCGACGCTTTACACAAACGTCTTCCGTTCAAGTGGAGCGATGACGCGAAATACGATACGGTCAACCCATTCGGAGATCCCCGACAGTATCAGTATCACGCCCTCTGGACCTTCGATACTCGAAATGACGTGTTGCGTTACACGAGTGCGAACCGTTGCAGTCAAATACCACTTGGTCTTCTTCGAGAACGTGCTGTGAGTCTAGCTGATATGGAACCACTTGACGGACCTGTTTCTGTGCCTTTGGAGCATACGTTTGATTCAGAAACGTTTTGCTGGAAACCGCATGTATGAGTCGACGACAGAATGCGGGCATTTGCACATCGCCTACTCCGGGATTTTCATCACCAGTGGAGGCATATTCTTCGAAACAATTACAATTCCGTAACTTTATGAGTACTTTCTCGAGCTATAATCCGGCTTTCGACGCTTGATTTCGAAGTTCACGAAAACACAGGCGGACATGGCTCGCGGGGCGTACATGTATGGATTACACAGTTATCCGCCTGGGAGCCGTTCGAGGCTGATATCGTGCGCGTTGGAACTGTCTGGGTCGTCCTCTGCCAAGATATTTAAAACGGACTGTCGATAGCCCAGCAACACGTAGCATCGCGGGAAATCGGCACGACTGAGAGCCCCAGCACGACGACGTCTGGGGAAGCGCATGCACATTACATGATCCTATCAGTCAAACACATCATGCTCTGCCACGCTACCGATCGGGCTTCACTCAAGCACACTGCTCCAGAGCCGCTCTTCAATGGCGATTATGGCACCGGACTTCCCTCGGACCTAGCACTGAATTATCTCATCTGGGCGACCGCCTCCGCCAGACCTTCGATCTTTACACCTATTCAATCCCTACCAATTGAGATCCAAGACATAATACTCAACTACTCATCCGTAGGCACAGTAGCAGCTGCTAAAATCGGCTGCATGCTTGGCTTGGGATCCCCATTCTCGTGGAAAGATGGTCCCCTAAAGGTTACGTTGGAGGAAAGATACGTAATTCGGCCTTCGGGATCCTCTGTCGAGTCCCAGATCTGGTTCGGTGAGCATAGGAGCGGAATATCCTATTTAGCACGAGCAGAATAGAGTCATCATATGGATACAGCTTTCCATTTATCCAATGTGAGAGACCGGGAAAACCAGCTAACATTTGTAACTGTCTAAGCGGAACAGCTTTGGCAAAATAGTATAACAAGACATCCCTGACCATTATACCGCCTCCTAGTTTATAGACTCTTTAATCACAAAAACGGGAGTGGCTGACGCCTCATGTTCTTAAACATGGCTGTAATCGCGTTGACGTCGTTACGTAATGCAGACCACCACTTAACGCCGTAAGCACCCCTCTGTTGGCAGTGAAGAATTGAACGTAAAGTCCAATGTACATCACACTGGTGGCCCTTCCAGCCTGGAAATCTGTACTAGCTGTGTCACAAAGTACCTGGAGCTTTGGATGATTCAAGGGCATCTGCGGTTCGCTTTTGAGACGCCAACCGGGTCGTGGGATAGCTCAAATTTTATGACAGGCAAATAGGAAGAAGTCCTGCATGAAATCTGTTACTGCATGTGCGATACGACGGTATTCGGACGCGTGTGTATATCATAATAAAGCGATTTTCGTGATCGCCCACACACTCCTGCGCGTTTCATCTAAACTGCGTAATCGCAACCACTATCGCATGCCTCGCACTCACGCACAGGATGCTGACCAAACCCATTTTGATCACACAATCTCCTCTCGACCAATCAAAACAAATTACCGCTCTCCATCTCCTTCCTCAACCCGTTCATGCGTGCTGCACAACTGTACAACACATTGCGATCTCCCCTGGGCCATTCGCCTAAGGCCATAAGTACCCCTGCGCATGAGCGCAATAGCTTGTTTCGTTTCGTTTCTTATGCGGGGGTGCGAATCCCGGCCCGTACGGCATGAATAACGTTCAATATACGCCAAACGATTCTTTCAGTCGTCCAGTCGATCAAAGCATCAAAACGTATGGGGTTGCGTTGCCTGTAAGGGTCCGCGGCACGGACACCATATGGTAGCGAGTATGTATATATGCTGCAGGTCTGGGCATGCACCAGAAGAGGCTTTTACACATGTTAACAAGGCTGCCTTTGACAATTGCTGCGTGTAGCTATCTATAGGCCAGATATATATTCATCTGTCAACAATTCCAAATTTGAAATCTATGATATCTGATTCTTTCAACTTCTCTTCGACAGCTCAACCTGAATCAACAATGAAGCTCCCCCTCGGTCTCACAGCGCTTCTTCCGCTAGCAACCTCTATCCCCTGCGACCAACCTTCCAAGGCCATCCTTCGCATCGTCACACCTGGCTCCACCCAGTCCAACAACCAACAGACGCTTCATGCCCCTGGCAGGCACATACACGTCGCCATCGGTCAGGCCATTTCTCTCGATCATGCACCAATACGTGCTCAAGCCGTCCAAATCATGGAAGTCGTCGAAGGGAATGATCTGTCAAGTCCACCGCGAAAAGTGGCCAAGAACGATTGGAGAGTCGTGTGTAAGACGAGTCTGAATTATTCTTCGAACGGATGGGAGCTGGGGGTCGAGAACGGTATGGTAGGACTGAGCCAAGGGGAGGTGGACATTACCGGATTGGAGTGCTGGTTGGCGGGTGATGAGGGCTTGGTTGGAGGGTTTTAGGGGAGCGGGCAGGGATGGGTTGAGCTGGGTGGATGATCTGGTTTATGCATGGCGACGGCGTTTGTATTAGGGGAGGCATGGTGGATACCTCTTGGGGCGGTATCATTGTTGTTTCAATTTGGGCTTACGCCGGCTGCCCTATACCTTGAATCCTTTCATAATTTTTTCCATCATATCTATACCCAACTGCTCTTCTGCGGTAAGGGTATTATCCTTGGCCTCATCGTTGGCAAAGCCTCCATCTTTCATGATCTTCTCCATCATTCTTATACCCCTAAGCTCTTGTAGTGGGGGAATGCTGTCTAGTGCTTTGGGATCGAGTGTGTCGAAGTCAATACCTGAAGCTGGTTTGACTGCGCCTTGTACTTCGAACAATTTCTCGTTCGTTACGACATAGTCGCACTGCACCTCAGCAGACTCCTCAGGTTCAATCCTCTTGAGACCTATCTCTATCTCGTCGACCACCTGAGACGCATGCGCTACCGCGATAACGGGCGCCTGTGCCTTTAAGACTTTTATATCATGGAGGAGCGCCCACTGCACCTCGAACAGACCATGTCCCTCCCATACAATCACGCCCCCAGTATTGAAGGCAAGGCCACCAAGAACGCATAGATCGATTTTGATGTCCTCTTCTTGCAGTTGCGCGAGTGAGAGATGGCGTCCGATGCCAGTCCTCTCCATCCCATCCAGCCAGCTCGCCGTGTGCAGCTCTGCATCGCTGATGCGCTGCGGGCTGAGTAGCACGAAGCCTCTGCGAAGCCTATATGTGCCTACCAAGACTTTCTTTCCATCTCGTAGCGCTCTGTACCGCAGCTCCTCGAGGCTGTTATCAGGGGTGGCTAGTATGGTGGTGGCAGATCGATAGCAGGGTAGCTGGCACAGGCGATCGACGGCAGCAGTTGAGCCACGAAAGTCGGGTGTAAAGGACAGGAAATCGTAGTGGAAACGAGAATCTGGTTTCGCATGCTTTATGAGTTCCTGGTGGACATACTTCCAGATGTGTTGCCTCGTCCCCGCGTGGAGAGAGGGCGAGGCTGTCATTGAGAGTTGCTAGACGGTGGTGGGGTGTAACGAGGAAGTGGTTAAGACGCTGGCTGATGTGCGCTGGGCCCAACACGGCCCTTTGGGCCATGCCGTAATCTGACAGAATACCATGAAAATGCTTGCAAACGTGAGCTGCTGCATAGCACGCAAGTATGCATCTGTGGATGTTGGTTCAGTCGCCAGCGGGTTGCTCTTATCCGGGGATCGGTCTTATTTCCGAAGAACGGGCTTGTGCAGGTGCTTTTCCGGAACAGGACCACAGTTTCGTCACCATTCCCATCGTGGTCCATTCGGCATTTATATCGATCCTGATGCCGACGTTTAGTGCTCTTGAGATGACATACAAACCTTCCAGGCGTCCAAATTCGCGCAGCCCATAAGTGCACCATTGAGCGTGTAGATTACCCGGCAATGACAGGCTCTCCGGATACCTCTTCAAAATCTAGTGTGGACCCGTCTCATTCAGATGCTATCGAGTCCATCGCCATTCAGAAATCTTCATGTGGGCATGAAGTGTGCAAGGGCGTTCAAAAAGCGTCTAGCACACTAAAAGCCTATGACGCTGAGAAACAAGACCAGGACAACCTCAATACGGACCCTGAAGTGTCGCATCGTACGAACCAACGAATACTAGCAAAAAAATTGAAATGGATTATTACAGATCAATGGTTTCTAGTAGCAATGGGATTGATCATCCTTGTAGCGTCGCAAGTTCAGGTTCCAGATGCCCAGCAACACATCAAACGAACCGTGGTGACTTATCTATCAGTAAGCGTCATCTTCTTCATCAATGGCTGCACACTATCCACACGGGTGCTTGTCGACAACTACAAGAAATGGAAAATCCATGCCTTCGTTCAGCTCCAGTGTTTCTTGATCACATCAGCGGCCACCTTTGGCATTGTGAGCCTGTGTGCCACCAACAAACACTTCATGGACCCGTGGCTTCTCATCGGATTCTTGTTTTTAGGCAGCGCTCCTACAACAATGTCCTCGAACGTCGTTATGACTCGACAGGCCCACGGAAACACAGCGCTCACGGTTGTCCAATCCGTCATTGGGAACTTTCTGTGCCCATTTCTAACTCCGATCCTTCTCCAGATGTATCTCTCCAGTCGAGCATGGTACGCGAGCGTGTTAATTAGTGGAGACAACTATGGAGAGATCTATCGACGTGTTTTCAAGCAGCTGGGCTTGTCCCTCTTCGTACCTATGTTGATAGGTCAGATCGTCCAGTACCTCTTTCCTAGGGCTACAAAGAAGGTCTTCATCGAATGGAAGATGGTCAAGCTTTCTTCGATTGCCCTTCTTACTTTGGTATGGCAAACCTTCGATCAGGCCTTTCGTTCTGGGGCTTTCGATTCGGTCAAACCATCCAATATTATCTTTATCGTCTTCGTAAATATTGCGCTGTATTTCATATGGCTTGGGATATGCTTTACTGCGTCGACGATATGGCTTTCTAAAGAGGACGTCATCGCATGTTGCTACTGTTGCCCATCCAAAGCCTTGTCCATGGTGGTCCCCCTTAGCTCCGTCATGTACATCAACATCAGTCCACTCAATCAGAGTAAGATGCAAATACCGGCCATCATATTCCAAGCAATTCAGGTTGCCATTGGAGGAATCCTTACTGTCGCCTTCCGGAAATGGATACGACCTTTTGAAAAGCGGGACACTGATTCAGGCCGGGCGCAAGAAGGCGTAAGTCATTGAGGGGGTGTCTGAGGTCTGATCAATGTGAATCATTGCACCATGTTCTGGAAACTGAAAGCCTCGCTCGCCTCAAATGAGGATTGTACAGGACTGTGAATATACGTTCATATACTTGAACTCCAATGTTTATCAAACCCAGAGACCATCACCCAAACGCCGCAGTGCAATCGTTACGATAACGTACAGAAATGTAGATTAGATACCGCTCTACCACTACGTTGTTGCCGATTCATTTTCATGTGCAGCAGCAACCGTTATAAACCTGTTCTTCGTCAGCCCCTCAGCTGAGCAAAAAAGTTCCTGACTTACACATTTGCATGACGAAACGTCAAATCCTGTGCAGGGACATTCGACGCATGGAGTCAGCGTCGTAGTGCCATCCATGTTTTGTGCGGGCTTTACAGAGCGCTTCAAGCTGACCTTAACACTTGTGAGTACAAAGGCATAAGATGGATTAGGCTAAAATATACCGCCGCAGGAGATGCTATTGCAACCGATGCCATCGCCAAAGCAACCAATGCGGATACCTTCATGGTGGTAGGATGTCGCTACAAGAAGGTTCGATTCTGTACCCGGGAGTCGGCAAAGCTAGGAATGACAGACAGGAGCAAGAGACAGGGCTATCTATCAAGGGAGTTCGCTGGACCGGGAACCACAGCAGCGCGCACCCATCCCATTCTTAAGTCAGAAATCACTCTGCCTATCAATCTAAATTTGGCCTTGTTTTTCCTTCGCTGGCTCCTGTACTTTTCCCAAGCAAGCACATGCCCACTGTGGCACGCACGCACCCTCAATATCTGGGACGCAAATTCCGACGAGGTCCCGGCTCCGTCGTCCCTCGTGGCAGATATCACTTGAACCGTGGTACAATATAAATTGCGCGCGGAGATGTCCTATGGGCGTAGAACGCGCGCCGGGAAGCGATTGCCTACCATATACCCCGGAAGGGGCATGGGTCGGGTAAATGATGAGCGAGGTTTCAGCCAGAATCAGTAACAGACTGACCAAGGCAAATATATTGGGTGGACTAACGCGGATGAGTTTGGGCTGTGTGATTTTGACAATTGTTCTTTTAGCTAGTGGATTGATGGGATTGGATTGTGGTGCAAGCTCTTTGGGCCAGATCGTGGTATAACGCCACATGCTCTGGATGAAAAGACACCTGGAGTCTCTAGAACATTGCACTAGCGCATGAGCCCCATACTGCGCTATATCTCGCTACGAGGAAGACTTCGATTACTAAATGTATTCTCCACATTCTCGACGGTGTCGCCTTGCAGCATGTAAATCTATGAGTCTGGCGAGACCGTAGAGATATCGGCATCGTATCTTGCCTGACAACACCCTCCCGTCAAGAACATAGTTTATAAATTCTATTACAATATCAATTTGGTCGAAACTACAATATCGAATCATTGGCGCCAATTCATTTTTCACACCCAGTCCAATCATTGCGACAACACCCAAGCATTTAAGCATCTAGACACCGAAATACCGGAGTCCCCACGCTGATACCCAACCATTTGCTGCCGCTACCCAAGCTCGACTGCCCTAATCAAGCCAACTTCCATATCGCCTTCCTTGATTCTTCTCTCCAATAAGCTTTCACACGGGACTCCGAACCGCTCCCCCAATCCGCCTAAACCAACCGCATACACGAACGTTTGTAATTCCCAACATGCGCGAACTCCGACGGTATCGAGCAACTTCATCTGGCTAGTGATGGAGTCTGTGTGGTCGCTAGCGCCGGTACTTAGTGCAGCTCATTTTTGAACCGATCGATAAGAACGACAGTCACGTAGCCCAGAGGTATCGCTCGGATACCGGTAAGTCGACAACCAAGTGCGACGAGCACTTCATTACATGGTAATTCATATTGAGAGCTATGCAGTTGCCATTGCACGATAAGTGGGCATGTATCATATCTTTGGTCGCACAAGAAACCTGGACGTTGATCTGTGAACTGGATCTTGGTTTGGCTGGTATCTCTGAGGAGCCCGACTAAACTCACTTGAATTCGTGTTATGTTCTTCACTTCAAAAGTTGTTAATTATACCCAGCCAGATCAACTCCAGACGTATGACCCTGAATACCTTAAAATAGGGCCTAGAACTCGATAATCCAATGCCTCGGCAATCTTGCAAGATGAAATAGAGACACGATAAAGATGGAATCACTCCTTCCAATTCCGTTTTCCATTCTCCCTGACTTTAAGCGAACCAGCATACCAGCATGGTGCTGATGCTTTACCGCTTCCTCTTCTTTCCACCTTTGCCCTTGTCCTCTTCATCTTCATTGAGTCCAGATTCCCTATCCTTCCTAGCTGCCTTCTTCTCTAGTTCATCCCAGTCTTCTCCTTCCGAGAAATCCTCTTCGGAGCCCTCGTCGCTCATCTCATCAGAAGCGTTTTCGTCAAACTCACTGTCCTCTTCAGAGCTCTCATCCGACTGGGCGAGCTCGGACTCTGACACTTCAAACGCTGACTCTTCCTCTTCTTGCTCCTCATCTTCGTCGTCCGATTCAGTAGACAAGAACGACCATCCACCATCGACGAAGAATTGATGTGGGTCCGATGTAACTGTCTTCATGATAGTAGCCCAGTTCAAGTTCAGTGGACCCTCGGAGAACGGAATGTCGACACTGTCGAGCCAGTCCTTTACTGGGTCAAGTGATTCGACAGGAATCGTATTAATGTGCACAGGTATGCGGTTGTAGTCCTTGAATACTACAACCATGTCGAAGTTGCGGAGGCCAAATTGTACACGCTCGAGATGTACAATCTCGATTTCCGATAGAGTGATACATGTGAAAGGTGGCTCGGTGAGCTGCACCAAGCAATCGGTTGTGGGCTGGATAAGCACGGACGAGCGTGATGGCACACCATTGAAACCTAACTCGCGATATGGAATGTCAACGCTAACATTTTCGTTGCGCGCTGCATCTGCGATCTTCTCGGCAAAATTTTTAAACTCTTTATCAAGAGCAGCACGTTGCCTCCGTTCTGCCTGTTCCTGCTCATACTCTTCTTCATCCCCGTATTTGTGCTTGCGTTTCGCGCGTGTGCCGGTTTCATCAAATGTAATATCGGTAGCATCGCGTACGAACTGGACGTCTTTGCTCTTTTTCTTTCCGATCATGATAGGGTTTTTGAGGTGGACGTGGATAATGACAATCAGCTCATGTTGAGAAGGCTGGAAGAAGAGATGCTTCACATTGCTGAAAAGCACATCAACCCTTACACCACCAGCACCGTGAACATAGCGCAGACCATTTTGGTGAATCTCAACACTTCCCGCGATGCGCTTGCCGTCGAGTGCCGGTCGTAGATAGACCATGTCAAGAATGTAAGGTTTTCGGCCTATATTTGTCAGTATAAGATCTGCGAATTTGAGGAAATCAACGTACTCTTGATTGGAATCAGCTTGTCTTGTTCGACCACGTCTTCCATTTGCTTCTTTTCTGTTTCGCGTCGTACGACGTCCTTCTTCAGCTCAGTGATGTCTCTGGTAATTTGTTCAATACGCGAAAGATCCTGAGAACGGAACGTTAGACTACGAATGAAGTGCGCGTTAGGGTCTTCAAAAGGCTGATCATCTTTCCTGCCGACACCCTGTCCAGGAGATAGGAAATTGATGCGGAGAGAGGTGAAGTCCGCTTCTGGGGTGTGAGAGGCATTCTTTATTGTGTGTATGTGGAAAGGAACTGGTCGGCCCATGATGGGGACGATGACTGTAAGATTTTTCTTGTCCACCACAATCTCCAGAGTGGCCACTGAGGCTGGCAACTGATTATCTCGTTTGTAGGACTCGAACCGCTTGAACTTTTTCTCTTCAGTTCCGTTGAGAGCTTTTGCACCTTCACCATATGCTTCCAGACCTGCTTGCTGTTTCTTCTGGTGAAGTTCTTTTTGATGCTCTCGACGCTGTGCCTCTTTCTCTGCATCCTGATTTGTTGGCCGCTCATGCCGTGTTCTCGTCTTGGTGATGTTCGTTTGAGCGATAGCAGGCCGCTCGCGTTTCGGCTTCGGTTTGGATTCCTCTTCCTCATCGTTGAAGAAGAACGAGATGTTATCTAGATCGGAGGTAGTATCTTTGGTGAACACGGCACAGTCCGTTGGACCCACACGGACTGTATCAACTAAGACAAGCGAATATGTTTTGCTCTTCTTGTTTTGAGGTTTGCTATTCTCAAGATCCTGGAGTCCAGTGCTGATGACAAGCGTCATACCATCTTTGAGAACACGACCGTTCTTGCCACTCAGAAGTAATGCCCCGTCTTTGTTTTCTGTGCCGATACCGTAGCCGACATTTTTAGGGAAATGCTTCTCGAATTCTGGCTTCTTCTTCTTGAGGTGATCTAATGCTTTCGCATACACATCTTTTGCTACTACACCGTCCTTGATGGACTTGATGACCAGATCGTGCATCGACAAAAGGAGCTTATAGGCTGTCTCTTGCTCTCTGTTTGGGTCTACCATGTACGTGCGGGCTATCATGGCGCCATATGTCATGTAGCGGAGGCCAAGCGCGGAAATGATGACACCTGCGTGCAGGTTGCTCTCATCAGGTTCTACTGCGAATCGCAAGTCATAACTTCCCCCACTTTGTACTGTAGGCGCCAGACACCAATCCAGCTGCATGTGGTCAAAATTCTTCGAGACTTTCTGTTTCTCGAAAAATTTCTGATCATCGATCTTATTCGCAATTTTATCGGAGAAGACCCGGTGAGATATCTTTTTCTCGGAATCGAGGATCTCAGACATCTCTTCGACGAAATAATGTGACATGAGGGCACTCGAAGCTCGTGACGCATCCCGGATCAGTCGCTAAATATTGGTTAACAATCGCGCACTTAGACAACATCTTTTCAGCTCACCAATTCCTTCTCGTCCTTCACTGACATGGCCGCCTGAGAGAGAATGGGTCCGAGCTCAACTTGATCCTCGTCTTTGAAACCCGCCTCCTGGAAAGCCGCCTTCCATTCATCTGCAAAGCCACCGGTTGCGTTGTCTTTCTTGAGCACAGCAACCTTCTTTCCAGCTTTCTTGATGGTCTCTAGGCAGCTCTGAAACTGCTTCTTGTTCTCCTCGGCATCCTTGCCACGAACAAGAATCTCGACAGGAACCTTGCCGCCTTTCAGAGGTTCCAAATATGAAGCTGTCGAACTATATTAGCAACCCTAAATTCCAACCATGCAACCCAATCACATACCCTTCTTCTTAGTTGTGACAATCTGGAAAAGGTCAGGGGTGATGATGAACAGTGTCGCAGGGAACTCGTAGCCTAGCAGCCATAGCTATACAGAATTGTGTCAGCTCCGGGTCATCTCGTCTCAGAGCGTATAGACTTACCTGGAAAGCAGCCGGTTTGAGGTAGCTCCCTGGATCGCTGGCTTTGCCCACTACCGTCGCGATCGCGCCTGCGCCTTGAAAAATGGCATCTCCAGAGCGTTTGTCTGCCTTCCACTTGGTCACAAAGCTAGCAAGGCGCTCGTGGAAAAGCGATTTATCGATAACAATGTCGTCAGCCATACTGAAGGCTGATGTTAGCTGGAGCCTTCGAAAGGTTGACTGCGACGAGGTGTTGAGGGTGGAGGCTTGGGCGAGAAAGTGAGGGAAAGTCGCGAGGCCGTTGCCCTAATGACGCCCTGGGCGGCGACGCGGTTCGCGTCCTACTAATGGGTCTTGGCAAGTCTTTTAGTCACGTGATATATGCGGCTCTCGATCGCCAGTAATTCACCCAACTCGTCCCGAGTCTTGGCTTAAGCTTTTCCGAGACTAGACGCAGCCTCTCCCGAACGTCACCTCGTCTTCACCCGTGACAGGCCCGCGTGCAACCGCTTCGCACGCTTCCCACCAGCCCTCGCCCATATATCTGTAGCTCGCAGCTCACCGGCAAATGCATCTACAGTGGTCACTTTTCCTCCATGATATGCGATGACCGCAAGCTCCAGTCCGCGCGCTGGAGCTGCTCCCCGAGCCGATGAAAACGATGGCCAAGCTCCCCCCAACAAGGCTCCAGCGACGGGTGTGCAGGCTGCTGGTATGCGAGCAGTTGCGGCGCGAATGGTAGCCTTTTACTTCCGCGCTCCTGTAAAGGCCTTTTTCAGAGGCCGCATCGACTACATGGGATATGCCCGAGCCATCAACCCGCACTTCGGAGAGACGGCCAAATGGACATGGCGAATGACTACACCGGCTGTCCTAGTTCATGCCGTTCGAAAAGAAGGATGGAGCTTTATTCCAAACCAAGTAATGCCTCCATTGCTCGCCAATACTTTGTATGCTGCACACAGACTGCGACCTTTTGTATGCTAATAACGTCCAGCATCGGTGCCGTACTGTATACAGCCTACCTTCATAGCTTATCCAGTTTCCATGTACCGTCATCGTACCAAAACAAGCGCACCTATCCACCGCCGTCCTTCTCCACCACCTTCACTGCTGGTTTGGTTGCCGGCGGGATACAGTCTGTTCTTGCAGCACCCTTTGATGCCCTCCAGGTCCGCTTCCGCACGTCCGATATCCTGGAGGGGAAATACAAAACTATGTGGCACTATTCAGCCCACAAGCTTCAGTCGATAGGCCTTAGAGGAATTTTTGCTGGCTTTGGACTGAGTCTCTTGAAGGATTCTGTCGGCGCTGCTTTCTTCTTCGGCACATTCGAGACCATCAAGAGCCAGGCCTACTACGAGTACATCAGACATTATTACGGAAGCCGCACACGAGACGCTTTGCTAGAGTCTCAAGCACTATACATCGACGAGAACGACGGACGGCCGGTGATCAAGCCACATTACACTCTGGAGCCCGCTTTTCTGCTTTTGGCCGGAATTTCAGCCTCACTCACCTCCCAGGTTGTACAGCACCCGCTCACTGAGTTGCAAGATATACATTATCGTAGACTCGAAGCCCTTGATTTCCAAGCCCATGAAGAAACGAAGCCATCGCGAATTATGCGCCGTTACTATCATGCTTACGAGGAAACTTTTCGGCAGTGCAAAAAGCTTGCCAAGCGCCATGGAGGCTGGAGAAGTTACCTGTACCGCGGCTTCTGGATGAGCACTATTCGACAAATGCCAAGCACCAGCGCAGGCCTTATCGTTTTCGAGCTAGTCCGACGAAAATATGCATTCGATACCGAAGAAGTCATTATTAGCCATGAGGGAGCTCATATTCTGTTGACATAAAGGACGGGAAATGCCTTGTAACACTACTGTTCATGATACCCAAGCATAGACGTGTCGTACATCCTTAAATTAATTTAACATAGACGAGCCATCTCAGACTCAAACTTAGCATTAGTTGTAAGATACAATGATCCCTAGTTACACCCAGCGCTTACTTGAACTTCACTGTCCTAGACAAAAAATCTTTGATGATGAAAGAGCTTCGTCCTGCAACAATCGACCCTTCCAAGGTCACCCGATCTGTCAACCTAAGCAGAAAGCCATAATCCAAAACGCCTACATATTGCATCCACCCATTCAGAATGCAAATGCCACTGCCCTCGGTGTATTTGCAACGCCCATATTAGATTTAAAGGAAACATACCGGCGACAACAGACATGATGCCCCAAATCAATCGTTCACGCCACCCGAAATGCTTCAACGCTCCGCTGTGCTGATCACTACCTTTCTGAGCATTCCCTTCGCTCGTGTTCTTAGGGGGCGCTACATCATTTTGGGTACCTGTTCTGGACGGCCCGCTGGTATTCATACTGGTCTCGTGTGCTTGGGATGTAACTTGGCCCGTTAAGGTTTGTGTCGGTCTACGCGAAAGAGTAACTGAAGTAGTTGTCGTCTTCTCATCCTGTATTGGATCAGAATCTTCTGTGCTAGATAAAACGTCATCGCCATCCGAAGATGTAGAGATAGGATGTGGCTGTGAAACTAAACCAAAAGTGGGTCGAGCTGAAGACGCTTTGATTATGTTCCTGCTTGCTGTAGGAATTCCAGTAGAAGATCGCGAGGACTTGGTAACATCGTTCTCTTCATCGGGGCGGCTTGTGGCGAGCCCAAGCTCATCCTCCCTTATCCGCCGTATCCGGATAAATGGAGTATTGTACCAGGGCATAGCGAGCTTCTCGGCCGCTGACTTCTGCCTGGCCTTCAAAACAGGTGCCTTAGTGCTGGTTGTCTGGAAACTTTTTGTTTCACTCTCGGGAGCCGTATTGGCGTTGGCATCAGCTAAAGCATCATCTTCCCCAGTAGGGGACATCGTTGTATTAAATCCGTTCCATTTGGAACCATGCATGTGCGAAGTCGATTTCGAGATATACGAGCTGTAAGATTCCCACGCGCGCGAGTTTTCTTCTAGAACACTTGATATATCTCGAGTTGACCCAGTCGACAAGATAGGTAGAGTATCATTAAATGAATCCGAATCGCCGGTATTTGAAGAGCTATTGCCGACAGAAGTTTGGAGTTCGGTAGCAAGGGTAGGTTCTGGCGTCGCTCTCGATGGCTCCGGGCTAGGCGACTCTGTTGCTTCGCCACTTAGGGCGGAAACATTCTCTGAGTTTGTATTGGCGTCTTGCGAATTCTTTGAGCTCTCTTGCATCTCTGTCACTGTTACTCTGGTAGGCTTAGGTGCAGAAGTATGAGAGTTTCTTGAACTTCCCGTCGGCTTTGTTGAATCTATCACTTTAGTACCCTCTGAGGTATTCGTACTAGTATCTGTAGTTTCCTCTCCGGGGTTGTCAATTAAACTTTCAGTCTCCGTTGGTTTGTCAGATGGCTCCTCAGTACTTGTAGCCGTAGTTAAGTTGTCTTCACTCGAGCTCTCTAGTATTTTTGATGTCGTTGGTGTTGCCCTTGAGGTAGTTTCTGTCGTTGTACTATCACGCAACTCATTGCTGATTGACTTGCAGAACCCCATTGCATCATCCTTTGGAATAGGCACTGTGACAGAATAGTCATTGACTTCGAGCGTCAAGATCCAATAATCTTTTTCGCCGCTTTCATCAGACCCATCTTTTACATCATCATCTCCACGTTTAATAAGCGTTATGCTTGGTAGGGCAAAGTTAAAAGCTGCATCTGGTAGTTTTGCGCCGGATCTCAATTGGGAAGACCAAATTTGTCCATGTTGAAGTCTAGGTGAGACGAGCGAGTACACAGTAGTATCGACGATAGTCTTCGTTAAGATACGAATCGAGGGCTGATTGCTGTATGATGTGGTGGCAGTGTATATGGGGTTAGCCTGAGCAAAGCTTGCAAAAACCATGCACAAGAGTAGATTTGTGTACAGCATGGTAGAGAGACTGCATACAGAAAAACCCAGTGTATAAATTGTGTAAAAGAAGACTTAAGAGCGGTAGAGGGTGGCTAAGATGGTCGCCATAGATAGTTTTGTGAATAGTAGAAGACAATGCTTGTTTCCTTTCAATTTGTATCTTCTGTGAAGCACGCTAACTAAGCTATATTATGTGTATAGTATATGATTTAAAGCAGCAAATTGAAGATCCAGATACACCTCATGGAAGATAGCTACGAAATTCACAGCTTTAGAAATCAAGCATCTCCAATAGAGTGGGAAGAGGTCTGGCACGTGTTTGCGTGATTGTACCTATGATATGCACAACAGATGTCATGCGAACGGTTGTCGTTAGTTCAGGTCTGTGGCTTATTAGGGCCCTACGATGAAACTGAGAGGAAATAACGTACTCAGAAGTTCTATACTTCAAATGCTTGGTTAAGTAGAGTGTAGATGGGATCGGCTCGTTGCCTCCAATCAGCCTCGTGGTCAGCTTTTTCCGCTTGCTAGTGCTTTCCGTCTCGATTTCGGTTTGGAGTAAAAGCGTAGTTGAAAGATCGACAGTTTCAACAGTATCTGTTATGTAGGCCTGCATGGTTTCAATTATGAGAGTTCCTGGGCCCGTAACGGTTGTCGTCAGCTGGACGTCTCGGCTCGTTGTAATAGTATTCGTGATGACTACGACCTCCCATACTTCCTGGTATCGAATACATTCCATGTTCTCGTCATCACCAAGAGTGCAAATCTTGATGTCAACGTCAGAAGGCGTGTCTCCTGCTGTCAAAGATTGCCATGGTGCTAGCCAGTACGTCATCATTCTCTTAACTGTTGGCGCTGGCGTGATGAGAGAGGAGTTGGTGGTCACTGGGGTTGGTGTTTGCAGTGTAAATCCGCATTCGCTCGAGAAGGTAATTTCTTGGTCACATTCTGATACGGTGACCTTTGAGGCGATTCCGGTAAGAGTAGTCGCACACACAGTAGTTTCTGTCGGTACATAGACAGTCTCGCAGTATCCTGTGCCTCCAATTGTAGTCTTATACTCAGTGGACTGGTTTAGGTATGGTGGTACAGAGGCTGGTACCAAACCAACAGGAGGTCCTACGCACCAAGTCATCTCAGGGAGGAACGTAGTGATCACCTGGCTTTGCGCAGTAACCTCGACTGCTGATGCATCTGGCGATGGGAATACCAGACTATAGATAGAGCGCGTAGGAGTTGGGCACTGCTCCGTGATATTGCAGTTCACAAAAACAGGATCGAGTCGCTTGTAGTTCTTGTTCGACGCGTCAACTGCTTCATGTCGAAAGCCATTGTACCTTGCCCCTATCCCTCGAAAGCAGGCTAAAGCAAGCAGCGTGGTGAGGATGTGCAGAAATATGAGCATCTTGGAGATCAAAAGCGTGCAACTGGATTTCCACGACGGCAAGTTTGACAAAATCGATGATATTCGGAGGTGTCTAGAGTTTCTAGCCTTTGCTTTGAGATACGCGTGCTGTGGCCTTGTTTTGCATAGGGTTGGAATGAAGTCCGCCCGTCCCTTGCTTGGGACCCAACCGCTCGGATCGTAACTTCCTCCGCCAAACTTCTCCCTGGATCTTCTTGAATACATGCTGAATTATCAAGTGACCATTGATTACCCTTGCGGCTCTGTCCTATCAGCCTTGTACTGCTACTATTGCTACTGCTGTTGCTCGTACTACTAGTGAAATAGTACAGGGAATATGAGCTACAGAACAGCATGAGCTGTATGCATAGAACCATGTGATCGGATACTTCTGTAGTGGTATGTAAATGCACGTCCTAAACAGGCTCCCTAAAGTCGAATAGAGAAGTTCCCATTATGGACAAGTCTCAAGACAATATGTTACGTCGCAATTAGCACTGCCGCACAGGCTACAGTTAGGCCCCTAGAAGTACACATCAGCTCAATTGCTTAATAAGATTGAACGAAGAGAGGTTCTTCGTGAACGAGGCACAGGATTCGCCAGCCGCTGACAAATAAGGAAATGCTAACTGCCCCACATTCTAGCCCTGACGCTATACATCCCGTCGACCTCGCAGAATGTTCAGAAGTTTGGCGCAGTGCTCACGAACCAGCGCAATCCCCCGCAAGCTTTGTGGCTATTCACCCGCTCGCACAATGGCTACGCAATTACCCATAAAGCTCGCTATTCTCGATGACTATCATGGCATCGCCGTATCCCACTTTGCTCACCTCCAACCTACAGACGTTCGAATCACTGCCTTTAGTGATACACTCCCTGCATACACACACCCCAAAACCACCGATGCTGACCGTAAGAAACTTGTTGACCGTCTGAAGCCCTTCTCGGTGCTGTCTACAATGCGCGAGAGGACGCCGTTTCCAGGCGAGCTCCTTCGCCAGCTACCAAACCTTAAAGTTATATTTGCAACTGGTACTCAATTCGAAACATTCGATCGGCAAGCAATGAAAGAGTTAGGTATCGCATTGTGCGCCGCACCAGGGAAAGGGAGAACAGATGGCAAAGGGAGTGGGCTCTCTGCGCGTGCTAAAATCGACATTAAAAAAGGTGGAGGACATCCCACAACCCAGCATGCCTGGGCGATGATACTGGCGCTTGCCAGGAACGTCGCTGCGGACGATGCTGTTATCAAAGGCAAAGGCGTAACTTCCGGATGGCAGACGGAGCTCGCCGTGGGCTTGCAGGGCAAGACACTTGGCCTTGTGGGTTTCGGAAGAATAGGCGCACTTGTTGCACGGGTTGGATTGCTGGCTTGGGGTATGAAGATTACATGTTGGAGCACGTATCTGACTCAGGACAAAGCCGATCAGTTAGCAGAAGAAGTAGGATTGCCTGTCACTGGGGGAGGCATTGCAAATGAAGATGAGAAAACATTCCGAGTGGTGAGTAAGGAGGAGATTTTCAAGACGTCCGACGTTATCAGCCTCCATTACGTTCTGAGCGCGCGGTCAAGAGGTATTGTAGGTACCCAGGAGCTGGGATGGATGAAACCATCTGCGTTCTTGATCAATACATCAAGAGGACCTCTTGTGGACGAAAATGCATTAATGGATACGCTCCGTAATAAGCGCATTCGCGGCGCTGCTTTGGACGTTTTCGACATCGAACCTCTCCCCGCCGACAGCCCATGGAGATCGGAAAATTGGGATGAAGAAGGGAAAAGCAGGGTTCTCTTAACGCCTCACATGGGATACGTTGAGGAAGGAATATTGCAAACGTGGTACGAAGAGACGGCTGAAAATCTAGAACGTTACATCGCTTGCGAAGACCTTCTACATCGCATGATCTGAACAGCACTCTGCAACTGGCATCATGTCATGACATGTACCTCAACTATTCCATTCAATAATCAGGTATCATGATATTTTGGTTCCCACACAATACGGTTTTCTCTCTGTGAACCAATGCTAATAAGCGCTGGAGTGCGGAAATAATGTGAACTATAACAATGGTCTAAGCGCTGACATACAGGTTGGGCTGAGTTGGTAGTTTGCCCTTGGGTTTTATACTTAACGTGGGCTTGCGCCCTATATAAAAGGAAAAAATCTTAAGACAATAGTGCTGACCCTGTTACAATAACCTAAAAGAAATAAATTGAACTGTAATACCGTACGATCAAGGTTGGGCGGGTTTGGAAAAATGGGCCATGTGACTTGTTACTTCATCTGTTTGTTGGTTTGCGAATAAAGTGCTAGTATTTATCTTTTTACGCCTTTTTTTTTT
>Ga0247757_10000253_pt1 | contig 44703 bp, 46 predicted proteins | sample UWRJL126311R4_FD_180929 | JGI IMG/M metagenome (GOLD analysis project Ga0247757, IMG submission 180929) | Plant litter microbial communities from Arlington Agricultural Research Station in Wisconsin, United States - UWRJ-L126-311R-4 | ecosystem: Environmental > Terrestrial > Plant litter >... | reverse complement strand
GTTCATGGAAGGGAACTTGGGAGGGAAGGAATGGTGGTGGCTTTTGTCTTTCTCTTCATGCAGGGAAGTTTCCTTTGTGAAGCCTTTTCTCACTTCTTGGGGTATGGGGATAGAGTGTGGTGTGTGTGTGTATGGAGGGTGTGGGTAGTTCAGCTTCCGGGCAAGGATGGGCTGGATTTCTCGACCTATTTCTGTCTTCTAGCGAGCGATGGTTTCTTGATGTTCAGGGGGAGAAGGGGCGGTGGTGTACTTAGCCCGATGCTGCTGCTGCTGCTGCTGCTGCTGTGGCTGCTTTGCTTTTAGCATTGTAGATTAAGGTGAGGTTAGCGTGCGTGTGTGTGTATGCGTAGGCAAGATGAACAAGGTAGCTTTTTCGGTCTGCACGAGACTTTCTCCTTTTCCGAGACGGAGCTGCTTGAATGGGGATCAGATTTTACAAAAAAGAAAAAAGTACTTAAAGATTAGGATGCGGAACTTGTGTGTGGGTGCGTGCGTGAATGCTCCTAAAATAGGAACGTGGATATCTTTCTCAGCGTACGTGGAACGGAGGTCTCGTTATTAGTTCAGCTCGTACAATCAATATGAACATGGAAATTATCGGGCTCTTGCTCTTCCCGCTCTTTCGCTGCTCCTGGAAGAAACAGGACAGCCGAAGCCATCAAAACATCCCAGCTCTTGGAATGAAAAAAAGAGCAATATGCACCCTATGTAAAACGCCCGTTCTGCGATGAAGTACGCCGCTCATCCCATCCCACAAGTAACCAAACCCAGCAAAATCATCAAAACAAAAAAAACTCCATACTATGCATTCTCTTACCTCCTCCCTCTCCACTCTTCTTAAAACACCAACTTCAACCCCCAATACAGCACCAGCACGCCCCCAATGATCATCCCCGCCAGCTTCAGCACCGCCACCTTATTCCCCTGCGCCGCCATGCGTCCCAGCCGCCCGGCGCTGCCTTTCAGCGTGCTCCCCAGTGACGAAAAGGTCTCGTTCGTATTGTCCAGCAGCGTCTGGTCGCGCGCCGAGTCGTAGATATCGATGGTCACGCCGCGCAGGGCGGTGACTTTGGAGGCGAGCGCTTCGAGGCGCGCGTTGTTTTGTCTGGGGAGAGAAAAGGGGGGTTAGTAAGGCGGGGTTGGGGGGCGGGGGGACGTGTGGGGGACGGACTGTTCGCGCTCGTAGGCTTGGGAGGACATTTTGAGAGAGGAGTATGAGGAGGTGGTGTGTGGCGGCGGAAGGGTACGGAGGTTGCGCCGGCGGAGGTTATGTGCGGGGTTTCGCGGGTTGTTTTGCGTGGTGTGTTTGTGGCGATTTTATTTGGCGGAGTAAGTCGTGGCGGTGGGTGTGGTTGTGCTGCGCAAGCGGTGCGGTTTGAGAAGGTTGATTGTGGTTCGGTGAAGGAGGCGATGACAGGGCGCGGATGCAGGGCAGGCGCGAGCGTGCCAAGAGCGCGGTCTAGAGCGCGCTTGGATTGGCTGTAGGGCAGGGGGCTTTTGCGGGGATGGGGACCGCGGCATACGCAGTTGCACCTGAATACTTAATTCCTTTTCTTTTAGGTGTTAATATATTGAAAAAGCTCTTTATCGATATGCCTCTACCTAGGCTTCATATAGTATCTCCCTTCATACGATCAGGATCGTGCTAATCGGTAGCGCACGTATGAAATCTCCAGACACCTCGTAAATCATTACAAATCCTATTCTCTCATACTCCGTCATATTTAGAGGCCGAAGGATAAGCCCACAGTGAGCTGTAATGCCATGCCAGTATAAGAGTGCAACGAGTAACGTTGTCGAGGAATCGGTCAGAGCTTCAGGGGCTACTACGGCACTCAATATATCAAAACGGTGTTCATTCGAAGGATCCAAATCATCGACCAGACGTTCACCGGAGGTCCCCGATCCACAGCTGCCAATACTAGTAATTCCATAAGTAGTGAAGGTGGGCGCCTGTATTCTCAGTGCAGCCTTTGCTACATTTCCAAGATGAGCGGGTCCTATACGTTCGTACGACAGGTCCAAAATTTTCACTCTAGGCAGAACGTTGTCATGATCTGTAAACGTGATGGCCTGACGGATAGATGCCCAGGACCATGATGGTATCTTCGAACCTTCAGGTCGTGTAGCATGCCGATACAAGGTATACCAGCCAAGGTCCTCCAGAATGGTCGCTTTCCACATGCCTGCTACGTATTCATCGTTCTTCCGTCTAGTACTCAGTTCTCGCCGAACAAGTGCCGAGACCGCCGGGAGTCGGTCCTTGTCAAATGTTAACTGTAACGAGCTGTACGCTTCAAATGTGGCATGCCAGCCTAGAGGAGTACCATGTTCAACCCCTTTTATTATATACTCATCGAACTGTCCATTTAAATATCGATATGCGTAACCTGGGTATGAATGAACTTTTTTGGAACTACTAGCCCTATCAGGAAATGTCTGGCGTGTTGGACATTCCCATACGATGCGGTTCGCAACAAAATGAACGAAGCGTTGAGCCATGACCCTCTCTTGGTATATCCATCCACGAGTAAAAAGAGGTAATGCGGTGAAAGAAGTCCCATCCCTTAACTTAAATAAGGGCGGAGCCCACAAGACTTGTACGAATACTCTCGATCCTGGTATGATCTCCTTCGAGGGGCGTTCCCACTTGGTATGCAGTCCCCCGGTACAGTCAGTCGAAGCGCTGGCCCCGATCACAACGTATGCTTCTGCGTATATCCTGGCCATCGCTCCGGCAGTCTCGAACCAGTCTTCGAAATCATCTTGAACGATGCCTTCATCTATCAGTGACAATGAAATAAACTCGAAGATCACGATAACTCACATAATACATCTATCCATACATAAGTGAAGCCGATTCGAGAGCAAAATTCTGCAGTTTCTCGAAAAGTTTTGGGGAGATCGCGGATTTCTATCCCTTCCAACAGTCGGGCTCGTGTTTTCGTCGTAAGCTTCAGAAGAGAATCTTCTTTACCCCAGCAATGGCTCAAGCATGCATATCGAGCCACTCCTGTGAGTTTTCTTGGAGCTTAATTGTAGTGTTACAAATTTCTAAAACTCGATTGGGAATTGAATGCGGGGTTCCTGCATCACAGTCTGTGTGATTTTGGCAGCAGTCGTTTATTATCTCCTTAATGAAGTCTGCTATTTGGAGAGACGATGTATCGAATGGATGATTTGGATATCTCGATCCCAGATATGCACTCCCGAGTTCAAGCACCCCTTTGCAAAGAGATTAGCTCTTCTCATTGAAGTTTTAAGCACAGACCAACCCTGATCGGTTCGATAGATCTCTAAACTCACAGATGAAAATGATAGTATGGCCCCATCATAAGGATCGTTGATAAACCTGACCTGTGTTTCTTTAGGGTAGGGTTGGTCATCAGCTTCCCAGACAAGAATGGCTTGGTGAATTGTGAAACAAATTGGACAGCCAGATTTGGCCGATTCCGCTAACTGCCAAATTTCGCAGCTAATTTCTCCTAGATGGTCGGGACGACCAGGGCAACTGTCTAACTCCCTATGACGTTTATATCTTTCTGCGTCTTTTCTCCAAATTTTAGACATTCAATCTGAAAGAAGACAAATCCCTTGACAAGTGTCGTTTAATAAGATGAATGGTCTAGTTACTTTTCGACGGGCTAGAGGGAATTAGAATGAATGGCAATACGGGCATGACCTTTTGAGGCGGAGTTTGAATATGAAGTATAGCTGCTGCGTGGTGCTGTGAAAACACTTGAAACTATTCAGCCGCATCACGTGAACTTTATATTGCGAGTGCCACGTCAATGGCTAGGATCAGCGAATCAGGCTCATGGTGTCGCCGAGCAAGTACTCATCGTTCGATTTGTCTGAACATAGAACCTAACATGAATTACGGAGTCGTCGCCTATCTTTGAGCATAATTAGAAATCCTTTGGACTCGTACAGGGAATTGGACAAGGTGTATAGTTTGAGATACTATTGGAGACGCACACACGTCATCACAGGAAGTCCTCCTTTCGTTACTCCTGCTGTAACATTCATTGCATCATTGTGAGTCTCACCAACCCCGCCTTCAAGGTTTAAAGTGCTGACCGGCTCGTGGAGCTTGAACGGCGTCGCGCTCTGCGATCCCTAAAAACGCAGACTTCAGACCACTCTGCTTGATAGTACTATTGTCCTTCATCCCAGATAATGATGCATGCTCTATAGGCTCGGAAATAACGCCGTACCGAACTGCTTTATGTCCAAGACTGTTAACCAACCCCTTGTTGTTATTATTACTGTCTTCCATCGCAAGCAGTGGTGCATTAAAAGCTTTCGCAATCTCGAGCGGGCTCATTGACACGTCGCGCCCTAACTCCCAGTATCCATGGAATGTCGTGGACACGAAGATCATCGCCAGTAGCGTGATAACTGCAGCAATTACTAGAAACGCATACTCCGTGTGGTAGACGTTGGTTGACATTTGTACATCGACGGTGATCGCTTGAATGACGCTGCTATTAGCGTCGGCGAGCGCTTTACGGAACATCAGCTCCCTAGTCTTATTCAGGATATAGTCGAACGGATCATCGAATCTAAGATGACATGCATCGCTCCCCATAAGGGCGGAGTTCAGACCACCATACTGTTCCAACCCACGATAATCAGCGAATTGTGCAAGAAGAGCGTTGTTGCTGGGTCTCAAGGAATAGCCTCTTGTGCCAGTATTCATCATTGAAAGAGCGGAAGAGTACTGTCCATTGAGTGTATTAAGGATTCCCGTGAGCATAGACTGGCCGGTACTTTCAATGCCTGGTTCTAGCGAGTTGGCGACGAGTTCGTCATCAAAAATTGTAGTGCCTTGCTCGAGTGCGATAGTCTTGATGGAGCCGTCGATGACGACAGGGTAGCGCAACGTAGCAACCCGTAAGGAGCATTCTTTCGCGAGTATGACACCCTCACACTCTGCTGTGTCTTTAACCTTCATTGAGAAGTTGAGCTGGTATGGTGTTTCCCGTTCCCAACTGAATGAAGTTGCGAAGACCTCATTTGTGGGAAACCCGGAGCTGGCACCAGTAGGCAGAATAACCTGAGTATTGTTGAAAGCTTGAGTGCTATCCGCGCAACCGATTGTAAAACCCGCCGCCTCGAGCCGTCCGGTACAAATCCCGTCGGCAGGACATCCGGAATCTGACAGTATGATGTCGTCTCCATCGAGGAAGGCCTTCGAGGGGGTCAACTACATCATTTGCGCATTGATCTGACTCACCCGAGCAACTGGTTCGAACTGGGGTGTAAGAAAGCCCGGCTCATTGTTGCGACCTGTAAGATACCCACTCCCGATCGTAAGCGTTTTGACCGCCGGTACATGAACAGTTCCGCCACTCAGGGTTACATTTTGAAGACGGACCGTCGATGCTCGCTGGAATAGAGGGCCATTGACTGGCGATACTGCGACCAACAAGGCTGCGATCGCAATGAGATTTATTTTACGACCTGCGAGCAGAATCTCTTTAATGTTTCCGTTAAAGGCCCACCAATTGTGTAGATCTTCAAGAGTTGTCCTAGTCCCACTTGCCTTCCTCCACCAAGCTATCGTCGCACCTTGTGCCAGCGCTGCAGCGAGGAGTGTGTTGGTGATGGTGTACGCGATAGACAGATAGACAGTGGGTCGGTACTTCCAGCTCGTGATGGAATCGCCATTGGAGAGCACCAGTACCAATGTAGCAGCTATCAAACCACACAACGAGCCTAAGAGCAGGCAGATACCAGCCCATGGTATACGATTCGTTTTTCCTGGCAGCCACGGATGCCCCATATTGCTATACTCCACTTCTTCTGTACCTAATTTTCGTTTTCCAAAATAATCCATCGCACGCTCGAGGATTGAGTGTTTTGTGTGAAAGGCAGTTCTAGTTCGAGCGGTATCTTTATATCATTCAATCCGACTTTCGGGCCGGTCCGTTATATTGTAGTAGGTGTCGTATATGCAGCCACGCCTGACATGATTCAGGTATCCAGCGGTCCAACCCAGAGATTCTATCATAACTGACCGGCCATGAAAATCAGTTGGAACACTTCGTAGTGTGAGATGGAGTGTTGATAGATTTCTTTCTTTTTCTATCAGGGGGAAGCGGGGACCAGGTTAGAAATCCTAGCATGATTGGCAGGTTTATGAACGCCAGCGGGAATACTTCGCAGAGTACAATATTGACTGATTGCTTTCTTTTTCCAAACAGGGGGAAGCGGGGACCAGATCGACATTCGCGCCCTACATTCCAAGTCTGTGGAGCGCGCCAGGGATTCGGCCAAGGAGCTAGCTTGTCCTCTATTGTGTCCACAAGTTCCTATTGAATGCCATGCTACAGTAAAGCCTGCTGGTTGATTTGAGGCTATACGGGCCAACGCTTCTTCTATTGGTTTTTCATTGTTAATAACACAATCACAGATATGCTGAGCAAACATGCATGTGCATTATAATGAAGGCGATACACCAAGGCAGCCTTCGAAAGCGCTGTGATGCAGGAATGGCTGCATGTGCTGCATGCCGTCGCGAGGCACAGCACCCACACCGAGATCTTTCCCCCCGCGTATCTTCTGGACGACTATGCGATAGTTCTCCCACTACCTATCTACCTTTCTACTTGACATCCTCAGACGAAGAAGAAGCTACCTAGCCAGCGGTCTCAAAATGGCATCTTCGGGAGTCGCGTTCTTCGGCCTCGGTGTGACGGCCATTAAGCCTCCGGCACGACAAGCATGAAACGGATACGTACCCACAAGGCTGGCGTCGTTCCTGATCCTCGTCTCGATCCCGCGTGCATGCATCGCGTCGTTTGAGAACCCCAATCTCGCTACGCGGCGCAGCAGCTCCTCTGTTGCGCACCGCGCTCTGCTTATCGGTTCACCTAGTAACGCAAGTCGCTGTATCGTTCTGTGCCGCATGCGTGCGTTTGCGTCTCAGCAATCGAAGGCGTCCGTGTTCTGTTTTACAAAGCATCGGGCATCCTGGCCAGGGCCAAAACACGTCCGCGCTTGGCGCTGCAGTGCGCCTGTCCTCTTGGGGCACGAGGCTACCTTTTCTTCTATTTCTCGAACTCCGAGTCCTGGGGCAGTGCGCTGCGGGGGACAAGGCTTATCGCGCAAAGTTTCCCTAGAGCAACGTGTCCTGAAGCATGAACGAGGCACCGTGTCGCCGAGCACACATCTGCTCCGCCATGTTCAACATGCTCAACCTATCCAATTGCTTGGAAGATGGATGGGTGGAAGGGTCGCACCGAGCATACCGTGAACCGTCGTTCATGTCACAGAGTGGATCCCTCAAACGTATGTAGACCTTCCATCCTGCGTTAGCGCAGTTATCGGGATCGACTACCCTGAACCCACGCTGTACTGCACCAGCATGGGATGGGGGCCCTGCACCCGCTTCGAGTAAAGCGCGGTACCCTGAGGCAAGCACTGCACCATCTTTCGGCCCCGGCCCTACTCACCAGGCCTGCTTTTGGTATTTTCGTCCTTTTGGGGGCGCGGTCGGCGTGCGGCACGGGAACGTACAGGCAGTATAAGGAGGGGTCAATGTATCACCAGGGCTCCGACTTTCTACTAGGCCGGAGGCTGCGCTGTTTTGCCCTTATATTGATTGATTGTTTCTGCTAGATTTGTCTTCATTGTTTCTTTGCTGTTGAAGTGAGTTGACATTACACATTATGGCTGTTAGAGGACTGGTGGCGGTATTCACTTTGGCTGCTGGTTTGTTCAGCCTGGGTGATGCTGCTGCTGGTTCTTCACCATTGGATTTGGCTGTTCGAACGTTCAATGCTCCTGGACAGACGGACGCTGATACCCACCGAGCTATCCGCAGGGGTCTTGCGGAAGCAAAGCTCCAGAAGAGAGACGATCTCAAGGGCAATGTGACTCTAGACAGGAGCTGGGATGGAGCTGTTCTCCTCAAAATGTAAGTCCAGCCTTGCCGGACTACCTTCATGGACGAGAAGGCTAAGGTTTCTGTACAGCGGTACATCTCAATCTGTCAACACCGGTAACAACGCCTCCTCCGCCTCTCTCGACCAATCCGTCGAAATCATCTGCACTACTTGTTACATCAAGGGCCTCGCTACTGCCGAGCTCTCCATCTCCGATGACTTCAACCTTGCCTCAGCCCTGAACAAGACCAAGAACGACGTCTTCGATGAAGTCCAAAATTTCACTACAGAGGTAGAGGACTACTTCGAGACATACTTTAAATCCGTTGCTACCAACCTCGAAGATGGCGTCGACTGGCACGACTTCGCATTCCCCCCACTCAACTACAGCTTCGATATGGACATCACACCCATGCCCGATGTCAACCTGACCTTCCAATTCGACAATATGGAGCTCTATCTCGAACTCAACACCATCCTGGGCGCCGGCGCCACCTACGAACTGAACCTCTACACAAGCAACACCCCCATCGGCATCGGCGCTGGCAAAGACCTCACTTTGGGCGTCGTCTTCAAAGTCGACCTCCTCCTCAACGTCGCCGGCACAATCGACATTAGCAGCGGCCTACACCTCGAACTCGCCGACGGCCTTGCTATCAACATCGCACTGTTCAGCGACGCCGTGTCGAACATCGTCTTCAACGGCGGCCAGTACGAATTTCTTCCCGTCACCGTCTCTTCTGCAAACGTTGTTCTGTCTGCTATCCTCCGCATAGGCATTCACTCCGGCATAGCAGTCACCACTCCAGACCTGTCTGAAGTAACCATTTTCAATGCGACGCTCGGTGTGCCGCAGTTTGGTGGCGGCATCGAAGTAGGTGTTTACGCCAACCTCGCAGAGTTCATCACGAACGTTACCCTCGCACCTGATAGCGAGGACTGCGAGTTCCAGGTCGTACAGGAGTACCAGATCGCGCTGGGCGCCGTCGCAGGCGCGAGCGTCGTCTTCGATTCCGATACCTGGGGCCCTGTCGCGCAGACGAGCATACCCATCTGGAACACGGCGCTCGCCAGCGTGTGCGCGGAAAAGGGCACGAAGACGCCTGCTCCTGTTTCCGCATCTGCGACTGTCTCGCTCCAGCCCACCGCGCCACCAGCCCGCAGAGCGGATTCCGAGTCCGAAACTGTGACCACGAAGACGAAAATCACGCACACGGGCGTCCAGTGCATCACCTCCGTCATAGGCAACTGTCCCAATTCCCTCCAGACCACAACGCAGTTCACGGAAACACGTACCCTGACGACCACCGTGGCTGCCGGCGAGGACGTCACGTGGCCCGAGACGCTGGGCGTTACGGACGAGGTGACGGCTACGCGTAAGTTCGGCGAGAAAGCGCTGAGCTTCACGGCGACGAGCGGAAGTCCGACGAGTTATACGCCGCCCCCCCCACCTCCTACGTCTTCGGCGGGAGGGTCGGGTGGAAATGGGGGTAGTGGTTCGACGGCTGGCGAGATTGTGAATGGGAAGACGGGGGGCGTGTCGAATAAAGTCATCATTGGGGTGTCGGTTGGTGTGGGTGTGCCGGTCATTGTTGCCATTGTTGCGGGGATCTTGTACGTGCTCACTCTCTTCCCCTTTCCTGATTTTCAAAGCGCTAATGTGGACTACAGTCTCCTCCGCCGCAAACGCAAGTATAATGCTGTGCCTACCCCGTCGTTTGCGCCTCAGATGACCGAGGCGTTGGTTGCGGAACCTTATTCGCGGGCTAGAGAGGGGGGTGATGGTTTTGAGCCTGTAAGGATGGGCGGTGCCGAGAAGAAGGTACCTGGGGTTGAAGTCACAGAAGTAGGGAGGGCAAAATGAGCATGTGGATGAGAGATTAAGCTGTAAATGTAATCGAGAATGCTGCGGCGAGATGGTAATATGCAGAGTAGAGAACTTTTTCGGGTTTGATTCGGATAGGCTTTTTGATACCCTTTAGCGCAACGAACGGTCTAGACTTCTACGAATCCATGCTCCCTTAGGCAATTGCTTTATTTCTGTTTCTTTCTTTCTTTTTTGTTGGTATGAGTGGTTCGAGACTCCAATGAGAGTGGGCAATACAGGGTATTAGATAGCCTGAGGGAGATGGAAATATAGTGAGGCTACGATAGCCTTATTGATATGAAATATGCTTTAAAATTATAGTCGTTGAAGCGGCCAGGCTCATAGAGACGGCCACCACTGTGAATGCTGACAGTTCGTCTCTTCGTCCCAGTAATCTTTGTCGTAGTTAGGTTCGCGAACTGGAAGTGGTTGGTTGTGGCCAATGAGATCCATCGCGAACTGTTGTTCGATTCCGTTCTCAATCAACCCTCAAAGGGTGGATCAAATTCCAGCATTGTTGACCAAGAGATTCGATTCTGGGAACATCGGTCCTCTAGAGTGACCTTCTCTGCTGTAGGTCCGACATTTTTTGTTACGCTAAGATTGCAGCGACCGTACATCAGCTACTCTAGGACAGTTGGTGAGGGTAAATGGATTGGATCCGAACATAATGCGCCCTCGAAGCATTTCTTTAGCGCTTAGTTTGACGTATAAATATAACTAGGCTATGAGACTAGTTAGTTAATGCTGATGGGATTGCATCTTGATGTTAGGATTACTCATCGCACTGTGGCGCCATTTGCAATCCTGCCAACCCCAATCAGGAATAACGCAGTAATCTTGCAGTCACATATCGCCGCATTAAGATAAAATGAACTCGGACTGTAACACTGTCCTTTGAAGCGGTAAGAACATTCTACAAAACTAGGCATTATTGGGCCTGCCGCTTGCAATATGTTCCAGTTTGTGACAGTGGGGCATCCGGAGGAGATCAAGGATCGGAAAAAGCAGGCTAAGATCCGACGGCACGCAATCAGAAATGGCATCCAGCGAAAGAGTGCGAAACGAGCGAAGAACAACCCTTTCGTTTTCATTGAATTTGAAAACCAATTAGGCCAGGCAAGCAAACAGTGCGCACCTTTGGCTGTAATTACGAACGCGCCGTCCAAAAACTCGCCTGGTCCCTGTGATACCCTTGGTGGTTCTCCGGAGCGGCTGTGGGATTTGATGAGGCATTGTAAGTGACGTTGAGCCCTTCTTCCATTGTTGTAATACTAAGACCTGCAAGCGGGTGTTTCAAAAGCCAGCCTCGAAAGCTCAAACAAGAGTTTTTTCCGGAAGTTGGAAATCGTCTTTAGAGGCGCCTCGGCTGACCCTGCGCTCCTTCATGCCCTATCGCACATCCCCTCACTAGCTTCAAAAAGTACAACGCCCATGGTAGAAGTATTGTCTTATCGAGGCGGACTCCTAAATGGCCTCCGCGTGAACATCAAAAGACCGGGATGGATGCCAAAAGTTTCGACCATCACAGCAATGCTGCTCCTGATTGGGTACGAATACCAGCTCGACGGAGCCAACAGTGACACCATTGCAACCCATCTGTATGCTTTGAAGGCGGTAATGGAGGGTTATAAAGCCCGTAACGCTTCTCTTCTCGAAGGAGTTCAAGTCGCACTGTTCTGGCAAGATCTAGGAAGCTGCTTGACCGCCAGAACTCCACGGCTGATTTCACACGAAGAGTTCAATACCTTTCGGAGGGTAAGGAATTTTGGCAGAGACGAATATCGCGATATCCCATCTGGCTTTATATCTGGCATTCGGGAGTGGCCTAAAGAGTTTATCAATGCAGTCCAAGATCTAAATGCGCTGTGTAGGCTTGTCGATGCAAGATGCGGCACGGAAGACGAGCTGCTAGAGGACATTGAAATCGACAATTACCAAGCAAACCTACAGTCTCGACTTGCCGACTTACTCAGCGAGAACAGGAATATGGAGGATTCCAGAGACCCCGTGTATGAAGCATGTATCTTTGCTGCATATCTATGCACCTGCAGGCTGTCGACAGGCATCTGGAAGGGCTGTCCTATCCCTGAGGTCTGTGTGAATCATATTATACAATGCGTAAAACAAGCCACACGGGATGCACATTGGATCGATGCTCCAGAACTGCTATTTTGGCTCTTGTTTGTGGGTGGAGGCCTCACCCATAAAGAGCACACCAGATTACAGATCATAACGCTGATGCAAAACCTGTTAAACGAGTATTTCGAAGGACTGATCCCGGATTGGGAGACATGGAAAATCATGCTACAGAGGTATGTCTGGTCCGAACGAGCTATGGAACGCGCAGTCTTTAGCTTTTGGGAGGAAGTACATTTTGGCTGGAAGAGTACGTTGAGTGAAAGATGCTAGTACGACAGCTACGCAATTTTTTTTCCACATGACACGTTATATTCAGCCATATATATCGCAGCTGCACCAACGAGCAGCGCCAGCCTAAGCAGGTTCCAACACAGAAGGTGGAAAAGGACGTGCTATATGTATCTTCTGGAAGAGGCTGCTTTAGCCTACGAAGAGACCTCAAGATTATTCTACATTGGGAAAAGATCGTGCGGCCGAGCTTACTGTGTAGCCTCTTCGCTGGCTGTTCTGTCTCAGGGTGAACCGTAACGGCCACGGAAGTGTTCTAGCCTTTCCGCCGGTTGTTTCTGCTCCTCATGATACCGTTGTTGGTAGTCCATTGCCTGATCTTGCCCTTCCTCGCCTTTCATTGGCTCGGATGTACGATTGTCAAGAATCCTGACGCATTGCGGGCCTCGTGCCGCTTGCGGATCTTATGGCTTATATTGAGCTCCGGTAGGTGCCGCGCTTAGCCACAAAAGCACTTCAACATTTTTCTGAATCAGGATAGTGGAGCTTACTAATACAACACTCGACGCACGTTGACCATACACCTGTGCCGCACTTTTGTGTGCGTGGGGCGGTTGTTCATCTCATGAGTGAATATGGTATATTGTGTGCGATTAATTGTCATGTGTGCAGGCACGTGCTCACGACAGCGCCTGGCCTGCGACAGCCTGCAAATAGCCGCAATGTCACAAAATACTGTGCCTCATGCGCTAGTGCACGCGCAAGGACTAATGCATACCCAACACCAGAAACGTACAACTACTTTTAACCTAATATGGATCTAATTGACGCTGCGATACGCGCAGTCGACGCGTGGAAGCCAAGGGAACAATTTATATACTCGGATTACACTAATAAGCTTAATATTTCTAGGTGTACACGCACCAGAAGATACAGGGGATTCACGCGTTAAGAGAGAACGCCGCAATTAATTAGAGCGCGCGCTTAACCCACAGCAAGAGAGCCTAGCACCTACGAGGAACATGATTTCTGTATTTGCTGATAATATACTTAGAACGACGCCTATGAGTCTGCCTTAGTTCTCAAGAATCAGAATACGGGATTTACCATGTACGTCGATGGCAATGTCCCAAATATGCATGGACCGGTGGAGAGGCGCATAGCGGGTTGGTCAGGACAAGATTGTTAAAGTGTCAAAGATGAAGCGCATATTGCGCTTTGTTGTTGTTTGAGAGACCACGCAACTGAAAAGCTCGGGGTCATATCGTCAAAGTGAGGCCTCGGTAACCATCATTTGTGAGAGGTCAGTATGATAGGGTGAGTACTCAGGGTGATTGCACGCAGCCCGCTTCCAGCGGCTTGGAGACCCAAGCATCGCCTGCCACCTAGTCTCGTGGCTCATCTCTCACCGAGCATACTTTTCTCCACACGGAAGCCATTCGCATTTTCTTCGATGCCAGTTTTGCATATTTCAATCTAGAATATGCTACCCTGCTTCCCGTCCCCCAAAGCCTTGTTTTGCGCCGGCCTATCAGTGCTTACGCCTAAGCAAATCCCCAGCAATATGCGTCAAGAACTAACATTATGCTGCGCACTTTGTGCTTTTATACTTTTGATGATCAAGAGCCTCAACTTTTTCCTATCTTGGTAAGATATATTTCATTTACGGCTTACATAGAGTCAAGAGCAAACCTTGAGCGTTGGTCTAATGTAGGAACAGGGTATGGAAAAGGCAAAATGGTCGTTCCAGCAGATAAGTATTTCGCATATCCACTCATAAATTGTATAAAGCTATTCCTTAGACCCTCTAATTTAGTTCAAATATGAAGCTCAAGATTATAAGCCAATGACGATTACGTACATTTTTCTACAAAGAGTCTAATATGTATGGGTACTGATGTAATGCCAACTACTCTGTCAGGAGAAGAATAGATTATAAATAGTTTGGGCTACTCCAGTACTGAACTGTATCTGAATCATAAGATTCAAGTCCAGAAATAGACCTAAGCCTAATACACTATTGGAAGCCGTAAGATTCCTAATCTGGTAAATAGGTTTTCAGGCCTTCGCATAATGATAGTTTGCCCCGCGTTTGAGGCGTCTGTTTTAATTGTGGCTCTGATTAGCAGCCCGTGACGACTAGTCAAGAACGTTTCACCGCTCCATCATCGTAAATAATGTGGCGCCATCATAGGTGGTACAGGTAGGTGGGGTTGAAGCAGAGTAAAATGAAAACAATATACAAGAGGTATATAGAGGCCCAGAAGACCATCTCAAAAGAGCACCAGACAGCATATTGTATTCTCCAATTGCCAAAATCATTCCGAGGCACCGAGGCTGAATTTTTTACGCCTATCCCCTTCAGGCTTTAATATGTTCTCCAAGTCCCTTTTCGATATCGCCATTACGGCTGCCCTTCTTGCATCTACTACGTCAGCTACTATTTCTGTTGGGACTCAGGGCCAGAATCAAGGTAAGTTTCAAGTATCTTCAACTCAGCACACTGTTTTCTAATAACGTACGTTACAGTGGCATGGATCGACGGCGAGAACTGCAATAGAGCCGTAAATCTTGGCCCGGGAAATCCTTGCCAAAAGCCCTTTGTTCTCAGCAATGGCGTCAGATTCAGCTTGACCAATTGTGGTATAGGAAATCTCATTGTTCTTAACGGCGATGGGAGTTTTAAAAGCAACTGTGACTTTCAGAATGGGCAACCAAATATTGGTTGTGGCATCTCAAAAACCTGGAAGTGTTAGATTAAGTGGTTCTATTTCTAAGTAAGATATTGATTAAGTTGGTATCAAGCATATTATTAGAAACTCTTATATATCGATTGGCTTTTATAATAGGGGCTAAGAAGGGAATATATTATATAATTAGCAACTAGATAGACTGTTATCAATGCTAATGCTAGTTAGAAAAGACCAGATAAAATATGATTTTAGCCTTTTTAGACTCGATATAAAAAAGATGTAGAAAAGTATATATATCTATATATATTGTTGTATTACTACCTATCCGCCTGACTAATTAAGGCGCTCGCTTAGAAAACTGGCAGCTTTCTTTAGGAAAGCTGGTGGAAAGCTAGCGGAATGCTGGTGGAAGGCTAATGATAGGTAAACAGGTAGTATTCTCTAAGAATGCTGGCGGAAAACTAGTAGCTTTCTCTAGGAATTCTGGTAGAAAGCTGGTAGCTTTCTATGGGAATTCCGGCGGTAAGCTAACAGCAAGCTGGTAGTATTCCTTAGACTGTCTAACGGAAATCTACTCAACCTAGGAATGGACTAAAGGATTCTCTAAGGGAGTGTATATTTTCTAGCTTCAACCTTTAGTCGAAGTATCGTCTAAAGTTGTTCTTAATTATCCTTAGTTATTTATCTTATGGAATAGAGGTAACTTCTTATTAATATCCACTATTTAGAATTAGAATCAAAGATTATCTATTAAGTACTTATCGTCTTTTCTTCTTTAGAAAATCTTCTAATTACGGGTCGCGGATATATAACCTATACGAAAACTAATCCAACCTAATCCTCCCGCCCGATCAACTATTGATACTCTACTTCTTTCAATTACTTCTTGTTTGGTCAACCATCACTTAACAATATTTGTATTTGTTGGCACGGCAATAGGTGCACGGGTTGAATCAATCTGCAGCTGCAAAGTAGGTTCGAGAGTAGATGATTCCAACACTATAGGAATATGATAGTTCCAACAGTATTGCTATAATTCTACTCTTCTTTACGATTATAACAGTTATAAAGAAATTCTAAAAAAACCAAAATAAATAATTAACCCAACCCCTGCCCTAGATCTACCGCGACCAAATCCCAACCCCTACCTGGCTGATTTACCAGCCTAAGAGTCTCTAAGTATTCTGAGTAGACAGCATCGCGATAGTTGCGGGTAGATGCAGGAATTCTGGTGGGGTGCGCAGCTTACTGATGTGCGCAGCTTGCTGATGAAATACGTTAGTATTCATCGGTATATACAGCTTTTCACTATAACGGGGCAACACCATGTTATCTAACGTGCCTATACCCTGCATATACCTTATCGAAGTATGCATTGCAGTACAGGCTAAATGCGTTGCTGCATGCGCTGGCAGGCGTTGAGGGGCGATCATTACGACAGCAAGGCCGCAGTCAGCTTATTTTGTGTTGGAATAGTTTAATTAGAGAAGTTCCGGGATTAGTGTCGATTTTGTTGTAAGAATTTATCTGAACGATATCGAACTCCAACAGATTCATGATACACCTACTGTTGCCAGAGCTTCACATCTACTAGGAGCTACCAACACTTTCCAACGGACGTTCATAACGCGCATGGTGTGGTAGGGGATATTCGATATATTCATGATATATTCTCACACGATTTGCCTTGAACGTATTCTTTACTTGTTACACTACTCTCGCCCGACGCTGTTCGCTGCGGCCATCTCCCAAAGCCATGACTTGCCAGTTCTCTCGAGTTGAGTCGTTCGCGCCGATCCTCCAAGAGCCCATCTGGCAGCAGTGCCGTGAGCTAGAAGCCTCATCTGTCGAGGCGAGAATCAAGCTTGCATATGAGCGAGCGCGGAGTCTCATTAAGGCAGTCGGTGAGAAAAGCTACAATACCCTTGAGGTGCGACGAACACTGATAGCGACGTTGCTTAGGAATGACAATTGAGGATATAGGCTCACTGAAACCAAAATTTTGGGACTTTCATCGCCATGGTTAGAGTTGATCCCTAAGATACATCACTATTTGGACGGTCTTGTGCTCATCTTCCACCAGCAGTTCCCCTTGACTCCGGCGCGTGGACCATCTTGACCATTCACTGGAACCTCTGCATGGGCACAATCAGCTCGTTTCTTTCTGAGCGGCCGGACCTGCTGCCTTTACTCCAAGCCTTGGAACGCTTCGATACATGCGGCGAGTTCTTGCTGACCGAGCTGGGCCATGGGCTGGACGTGAGAAACCTTGAAACCACAGCGACCCTTCAAGCCGACGGCTCCTTCGTGCTTCACACTCCCCATCCTCGTGCAGCCAAGACAATGCCTCCAAGTTCTCCGCACTCTGGTATGGCGCGCACAGCTGTTGTTTTTGCCCGGCTCATGATAGCTGGTAAAGACCATGGCGTACGTTCATTTATCGTGCCTCTGAACGATGCGTCGGGTGCGATGTGCCGCGGCGTTGCATGTACCTTGTTTCCCGCTCGTCCAGGAGCCAAGGCCATTGACCACTCCTCGACGAGTTTTTGCCACGTACCACTGCCCGCTGAAGCGCTGCTTGGACACCTTCGCGGCTCGTCCAAGGACGAGCGAAAAGGCTTCATGCGCGCCATCCACCGCGTGGCTGTCGGCACACTTTGCATCTCTATAAGCAATGCCACCGTTCTGCGCGTGGCCGGCTGCATTGCCGGTAGGTACAGCGCCCAACGGCGGGTCGGTGCGCCTGAGTCGGTCCCTATCCTCTCCTTCAGCACCCAGTACGGCCCGATCGCACGGATTTTTGCGCATGCTGTCGTCTTTGATAGTTATGCCATAGATTCGATGCAGTTGTTCGTAGCAAACGTCGGAAAGCCAGACATGCAGAACGTAATCGGCGGCGTTTTCAAGACTACCGTCCTCAGCTACACGCAGAAGGCGCTGAGCGACCTCGTGGACCGATGTGGCTAGCAGGGTCTTTACGCTCACAATCAAGTCAGTAGACCCCTCGTCCCACGAAAAAGATGTCTTCGCAAGAGCTAACATGTAATGGCCTCTTCCAGATTAGCGAACTTTGGCTGGCTGAAAAGGGCAATAGTATCGCCGAAGGCGACTTTGTGGTCCTCTGCATCCGACTCGTGAGTGAAGTCCTTCTCGGGCGGTATGCACCGCCGAAACCGCGTGACCCTCAATGTCTCCTGGCGCGCCACGAGTCCGGAGTCTGGAACGAGGCTCAGCAGATATATGCGTCTCTTCAAGGTGGACACCGCGGCAAAGGCTTCAACGCCCGCATCCTACCGCTATCTCTGCCGTTGGTCCAAGCTACGGGCCAACGCATGGCATATGAGGCTGCTAAGGATGCTATGATACACGGAAACGATCATAGTCACCGTATGACGCCGCAAGTTTTGGCCTTGTACGAGTCCACGTGTATGATGGAAGACCAGAGCTGGTACGTTGAGAACGGTATTATGTCGCGGCAGGCGCTGTTCAATCGCAATGTCGATGCGGTGAATTCCCTGTTACCGTTGTTGGAAAGTATGATAAACGACCCGGCAGTTGACGCCTTCGTCAATGCGCCCATGGTTGACCAAGATAGACTAGCTGCCTTTTTCTCCAGCTTGCCATCATTTCAGGGGCCAGAAACTGAGTACGCACGGGCCAAAATATAAAAACATTATCACGGTATATAGCTGAAGTAATATAATAGTCTTACGTTACCTATGCGCGGTTTTTATAGACTTGTTATTATCAGAGAAATTTTTCATATATCTATCTTTTTCCTAGTACTAATTCTAGTAGCTAAGCTTTATTAAAGGAACTTACTTTCTAAACTCAGGGACTTCGAGGCAATTCCAGCGCAAGCAACGATGATTCTTGGCCGAAATACCTTCCTCTCATTCCGAACTCTTGGGTCGACAGGCTGATACCTCCCCTAAGGCAGCGATCTGGGAAAAATCTACAATCTCTTCGAGAATCCATGGTTCCAAAGAGTATGATTTGTCCAAGAAACGCTCGCAGCATTCAGTGTTCGTATTGTCTGTAGCAAGTGGGTTATTAAGTGGAACGACCTCTTCAGCGCCGTGGAAATTTATCGATAACGAGGTCTGCACTTCCAGCGAGTATTCAAAGCTCAAAAGACCGCGGGAAAACTTTCTTCAGATTGCAGATTATCAAGAGAGAATCTTTGAAAACGCGCATGGCTCTTATTGAGCTGCTTGAGTCGTTCAGGCATGCAGAGTCAACCCTCGCGAGAGATCGATTCTATGCGCTGCTAGGTTTCGCTGCGGACAGCCACAACGGAGCATTCCAACCCAATTACACTTCTTCCTTGGGGGAGGTTGTCTGCCGTATTGCTCAAGCTTTTGTCGCGCAAGGAAAGATAATGCTACTTCTATCTCGCTCCGGGCTTGCCGCCAATTCTGAGCACAACATGGCTCGCTTCCCATCTTGGATCCCAAATTGGACTGTACCAAAGTCATCGTCCCTTTGGGGATCCTCCTCTCATCGAGGGGTCGGTTTTGCTGCATCATGGAAAGCCAAGTCCCTCGTCAACTGTTTTTCCTCAGACGACAGAGTTACAGTCCACGGGCACTCAGTCGATACCGTCACCTTGGTCACCGTAGCTGGTTGTACCTCGGAAAAGCTCGGCGAATATCTCAGCCATATTGACGACATAATGAATAAATTCAAATCCGCTAAATACGTGGTGAAGGATGAGCTGAAATGGACAGTCCCTACTGCAGGCACACAGTATCCTCAAACAACGTCGGATATGAACACCAAAATGCATACCTTGTACAAAGCACTTTGGCAAATCCTCGATTTTGAAAATTCCTTCAATGTAGACTCACGGTCTCGCGAAGCTTCTGGAAACTACAAGCGTGCACTGTTCGAATGCCTTGAAGGCTGGCGCTTCTTCGTCACCAAACACGGTTACGCCGGCATTGGGCCAGCCGTCACCCAAGAAGGCGACATTGTTGTCGTTTTTGCCGGATACGCAGTGTCCTTTACTACGTAAGCATGAGTGTAAAGATGAGGTATGGGTCTACAAGTTAGTGGGCGAATGTTATATCCACGGTCTGATGAATGACGAAGCACAATAACTTAGACCTGAAGGAAGGTTGTATCACCTTATGTTAGCCAGAATATCGCAACTACACCATGGTACTTTCACTACAGTAAAATTGTAGTGAATAGGTTAAACCCCTTTTTAGTGTGGAAGGAATTTTTGAGACTTGCCCTTCTTGTTTAGCAGTACTTTCCTTCTCTAATGCGTCTGAGCCAGCATAAGTATTGTAAAGCAAAAGTGGCTTTTCTACTGTAGTTGCGATAGGTCAGTATTTCCGGCCGCATATCTTGGCATCACGTGCTTTGCGCCATTCATATGCCAATGCTGTTGCCCTTCGGCCTTACCAAGACCGCTACTCATCATCAACTTCGACTTAACTCGAATGAACCGTCATGGCAGACTTCTATCGTCCGCATGATACGGTACGACTCGACGGCACACCCGAAGCAGGTAGTCTAATGGCGTCACCTGTGCGATCATCGACAGCTGAGGCTGGGTCCTCTAAAGGCTTCTTAGCTTGCCCCTTCCGCGAAGTGGGGTGAAGAGATTTTCATTCTCCTATTGTAAGGTAGTAGAGCAGAGGAAGTATAGAATGGAAGAACAGTGAATGTATTGTATTGATGAGAGTGTATGTGTCTAAGTGTAGAACTAGAATAGAACGTTCTTTTATAGATGGAACTGATCATGTGACTCAGTTCCGGTTGCGGCACTGGCTGTAGCGCTGGCTGCTTACACATGGAAATTCAGCGAGACTTTCCATGCTTGTGGAATATATCAGATGTCGTCATCACGTCTGGTAAATGGCTTTACGGTCATTTCTTCGTAAACAAACTGTGGACAGAGCTGTAGAGCTGCGAGCTCATGCCAGCGCGTACGGTGCGGAAACATTCGTTGCATAGCTAAGCGCCCCCTTATCACGTAAATATTTGGAAGCCCTGACGAGTAAAAGGTATCAACTTAGGTGCAGGGATGTTGATAGTTCTATATGAATCGGAACACGACAAATTATTATAAGCATGCAGGCAGGCTGCATGACTGATGTGTTGGCAGGTCATTGATGGTCATGTGGGCTGCATCACATTCAATTGCCAATCGATTGATAGGGGCGCATGCCTTCCGCATACGTCCACTCAGCCTTGTCGGTGTTGCCCTCCTGCATCTCATTAGGCAACACTCGTCATTCAGCTCATCTTAGCGGAACAATTATTCGGAACGGATAGCTAGTAAACTGCGCACAACACAGGTCACTCAACGAATACAGCAAACAGATCTTCGAAAATCGATTTGCCATTGCGGTAGTTCTACGTCAATAGCATTGTCTGCTTCCAGCTGAAGGCGTGCTGGTGCCCAATTAACCCGGATTATGTCTTCCTCAAATCCTGTTCCACAATCGCCCTCTCTCGGTGTCCCTTCTCACGAAAGATTAGGAAATGTCTCCTCAGCGTGTTCTTTACCAGTGCTTCTAAAACCTCCAGAAGCTGCAAACAGCTTCCACATGCAACCCACACGACAGACATCGCTGGGTCACTATTTCCACCTAAAAACGCGTCTAATGACACATATACAGATTCAGACTTTTTGGACATGGTAAAGCTGCTGAAGGAATCAGATCGCGAGTCTTGGAGCAGCATACCTCGTATCTATACTGTACTCCGTCTCATAGGACGACTAGTAGATATTGACATGTTTCTAAACGAAGGCTACAATGATCTTTGGTTACCCTTTAGTATCGCGCAACTTCCTAGGCAAATGTCAGCCCCCAATCGCAAACAATTCCTGGAATGTCAGGACAAGGTACAATAAGTCTTAGTTCAGACCACCTCAGAAGCAAAATCTGACAAGACCGTAGTACAAAGGCAATATACCTCGAAGCAGCCAATCCTGAAATTCAAGAAAGCAAAAAGCACGTTCATTTAAAGAAAGGTGAAGATTTCCCCTTGACGATCGGACGAAAAGTTGGAGAAGGTGGATATGGGTCAGTCTATGAGGCTTTCAGTCCTCTCAGCGGCATAAAATATGCATTGAAAACATTCAGAAGGACGAAGGCATCTTCTCGAGAAGTTGAAAGCTTCTTGAACGAACTTAAAGTCCCGAAGCGCATCAACCATCACCATTGTGTTGAGCTAGTTGCTAGCTTTACTAACCCCAGAACTTTCGGACCGCTCATATCTCCCATCGCCGATTGCAATCTTTCCCAATACTGCAACACTAGTCTAGAGGATCAAAATCATGCAAAGATACTGCGCACGTTTTTTGGTTGTCTAGCCTACGGATTAGAATACTTACATGCTAATAAGATACGGCATCGAGACATAAACCCCGAAAATATACTTGCGAATGGTTCAGAGATCTACTTTACAGATTTCGGTATCTCATTGGACTGGGGGCATCTTTCGCGAAGCACTACCACAGCTGACTCCGCAAAAATGTATACATATTGCGCACCCGAAATTGCCAGGCATGAGCCATGAAACACTAACTCTGACATATGGTCCTTAGGTTGCGTTTACCTGGAGATTTTGACAGTGCTCGAAGGACACAAGGCTCAGGAGCTTCGTGATTTGATGGTCCGGAAGTCTAGAACGAGTAGGCTTCACGAGAATCAAGAAGTTGCTGTAGAATGGACCTGTCAATTAGGCCAGCATGGGCCTGAATCTGAAAAAGAATTTACAGCATGATAACTATAGAACCATCGTCTCGTACTACCGCGCAGTCCTTGTCAGACTCGATTATAAACCTCGAACGGAAGCTCCGACAAGAGGCCGAAGATGGAGTCTTTTGCGGAGAATGTTGTTATTTCGATCATAATATCGGTACAGCTTCAGAAGAAGCGTCGGATGACGAAGTGTGGGAAAGAGAGTTTCGTACTAATGTCACCGTCCCTGCTTCATCTAGGCAGGCTATGGACGACATTCCACAGTCGGGTATATCATCCAGCCACTCTTTGGAGCCATCCATACGAGACCGTAGTATACCAGATATGCTACTGATAAGTACAATGCATGGACAATCACCCGAATATGTTACCCAAGTAAACGTACAGGGTATCCAGCATCCGCGTAAAAGCAGTACCGAAGTACTCGACACGCGAGAAGAACGAGGTAGAGCATCCGTAGTACCTGGGGCGCAGGAATCGTCCAACAATAGGATACCATCGCCTTCTGAGTCAAGATTCGAAGAATTCTTAGGCCGCTACCAAAAGTTCGCCGAGACGAAACGGGAAGACAATGCGAACTGGTGGATTGCTGCACAAAATTATAGTCAAGACCTTGTGAAAAGGATTGTAGGAAACTACAATCCACCTCCTACTTGGGATACCGGATTCCGGCTTCCCTGCGACCTCCGGTGGAAAACCCCCAAAAAGTTTTTGGATTCTGCTACCACTGACGAGGAGTTTAATGGACGTCTTGAAAAAACAGACCCGGTCTTGTACTCATGGTTTCGCAACGCCACAACTAGAGACTTGATTCCAGTGATGCACATCTTTCTCAGAAATGGGTTCCGCAGCAACTTGGATCAGGAAAGAGGTATTTTAAGATTTTGGCATCAAGTGACAGACAACGCGGAAATTTTTAAGCTACTTATTGCGTATCCGCTATCTGTGGGCGAGCAGTATAGGGACCGCTCTAGACATTTCCCCCTCCACCCCGCCTACGGTGGAAACGACTACGAATTGATTCAACTTCTTTTTATGGCCTGTGGACCTTGTTTTAAATTAGGGATTAATAGTGGTTTATCCGATGCCAGTATCAGAGGCCCACATCGAACGGTCCATGTCTTGATACTAAATGGAGTAAACTGCTATATATTATACGATCAACATGGGTGGCTCAAAAGTCCTGCCATGCTTGCTGCAGAATATGGGCATCTCAAAGTACTGAAAGTTTTTATAGAGAGAGGGAATATGGACCCCGATGAAGATTGTGAGGTTAAGCACAAGGAGGGAGATCGGCGGCTGATACACGCGGCTGCTGCACGCGGCTTTACCGAAGTAGTGGAATACCTGATCGCCAAGGGCGCCAATCCCTTACCAAAGGCTAAAACGGGAAGACTTAACACTATGCGTACCCCTGCAGAGTTTGCGCGAAAGAATGGTCATCGAGACACAGCATATTTCATAACGCAGTATATTGAGAAACGTATGCGAGGGGCTACATGGCGTGTCCACCGGTCAATGCAATGAGTTGTTCATTGCGAAACATTACTACCGAGAAACCATGGATGGTACCCAAAAAATGTGACTTCGAACAAAGAAGACGCATCGACGCAACACCGTCCACCGGAACCGGAAACACCAAAGAACGCAGAAAAAAGGTGGAACAACAAACCGGTATACATGCTGCAAACGGCGATGAAAGACGACTATTTCCCAACAGACAAAGACAGCCGTTCAAATACCGGCAACCCGACACCGCGCCGCAACACGAAACACCACAGCAACACAACACACAAGCGTCATTTCATTTCATCACGTTTCGTCGATCCGTATATCGCTTTCTTCCGCCACGATGCTCCTCGAATATCTCAGAATCTATCTTGAAAACCGCGGCTTCAACTTCCCACGGTTGGCCTACGCCATCCCAGACCTACCCTACCCCTTCCCACCTCACATGCTACAAACCTATCTTCCCATGATCTTTTTCTTTGCACCTCCCCTCCTCCTCTTCATCCTGGTCCACTACCTCATCCTGAGATACATACTCAAGCGCCTCGCCCGCAGAACCCCCCTTCGGCACCGAGACAGCACGCTGGAACGCAAACTAAAGCCACTCTGGAAAACGCGTCGCTGGTGGATCCTCTCCGGCGTCTTCTCACTATGGCACCGAGGGAAGCTACCCTTCGGACCGTACCGCGCCTTCTGCGGACCGCACTACCTGCGCGACGCAACGGGATACTCTTCTCCGCACATGCCCTCCCTCGCCACGATCCTCGCCTCGCCCGGGAAACCCACAGAGCAGACGTCCCAAGAGCTGTCCGCGCAAACAGCCCACCTCCGCGCGCTGCTCCGCATGGGCATCTTCCCGCTGTGCCTCAAGCACGGCGGGACGAGCACGTGGTGGGCGACGTGGCTGCGCCGGTGGGTGCAGAGCAAGCAGCGGGCCATCTTCGTCTTCGCAGTGCCGGGCGCGAAGGGCTTTTCGCTGTCCCCCTCTGCGCCGTCCAACGCCTTGCTGTCCAAGCGGACGGAAGCCGCGCGCGCCTTCGTGCGCGAGATCCTAGCGCTGAGCGACGCGTGGGGCTGGCACGTCTGCGTGTCCGGCGAGCTGCCCGCCGGCCGGGTCGTCACGTCCACCGTGCCTCCTCCCTCCACCACGCCGCTGGAAATCGGCGTCAAGGCGAGGTTTAAGAGGTGGTTGAAATCACGGGATGTGGAGGTTATCCATCGGGCTGCGGGGCTGCAGGAAGATTCGGTGGAGTGCTTCCTGCAGGAAGGGTACGTGCCACATTTAGAGAAGTTGCGGTATCCGGTGGTAAGGATCGAGATGCCGGGGTATGGAAGGTGTAAATTGGATAGGGTGGTGTATAGGGTAGCACAGGCGAGTGGGTTAGAGGGGTTATGGGATGAGGGGATTTATAGGGGGAGTGTAGAGGAATGGTTTGAGAAGTGGGGATGGGAGTATCCGGGGGAGGAATGAGTAGCTTCCTGCACTTTTGGAGACGTGGGAGGTGGGAGGGAGGCATTACATGGACTCGGGCTTCAGTGCCTCTTTCATCCACGCGCCGGCTTCTGCTAACCGTTTACTCGTTGCGTTATCTTGTTCTTCTTGCTCGCTCCACAACCCGACTCCCTCCGTGGCTACGAAAGTTACACGACTACCAGCATAGGCTTCGAACCGCTCTTTCTCGACTCCGTCATGCCATCTCACGCGGCCCATCCTCTTCTTCAGCGCCTCCCGCGCAATGCTCCTTTTCACCATCTTCGCCAACTCGGTCGCCTGTCCCAACAGCGGACTCTGTGCGCCTGAGGTAATGTGCCAGGAAGGCAGACTCAGCTGGGTCCCTGCTTGGGGGTAAATGCGAGCATACGCGCGACACCGAGCGAGAGTGGGAACTTCGGGTTCCGGAGGCGAAGCGTCGAGGGAGAAAGATTGGAAGTGGTTGATGTCCATCTGGGTCTCGATGTCGAGGGGGCTATCTGGCTGCAATTGAGATGCGCAGTCGTCGTCTTGCTTGGGGTATAATAGCATGCCATAAGGAGAACGGAAGAAGTGGATGGGTGACGCGAAGCGGTCGAAGTAGTCCTCTGGTCGTCGGAACAGGACATCGCGCGAGGCAGACAGCGTCAGTGTTGGTATAGCTATATTATCGCCGTACCTTTGCCAAGAGGTAGGCGGGGGAGACTTTGTCTTGCGCTTGGGAGCCTTCTCTTTCTCTTTCTCTACAGCAGGAGGAGGGGGGTCGACGTCGATGGCGTGTACAAGCGCCATGGGGTCCGCATCCGCAGGCAACGCCGTCTCTTCAGCGCCTAGTGGCTCTGGCAGTTCAGCGGCCGGTACTAGGGGCAAATCGTCGGGAAACACCCAGTCCACCACAGGATTGTTAACAGCCACAGCGACGACGCGGGATTCGCCCAGACGACACTCAGTTAGAGCGAGCATGGTGGCCAGCGAGCCGCCGAGGAGAGAGCCACAGACGCCCATACGGGTCATAACCGGACGAGAGGAGTCTTGCTGGAGGAGGTTCTCCTTGATCCAGTCCAGGCCTGCCAGTGCGTCGTGAATGGGCGTGGGGAATTGGTGGGAGGGCGAGGCGCGGTAGTTGATGCAAGCGACGGTTGCGCCAGTGGCGGAGGCCAGGGCCGAGATGGTGTCATTTTCGCCGTCGGCGTCATGGGGAACGAGGGGTCCTGGTGGGAGGTAGAGGAGAATGGGTGAGGTTGAGGGGGCGTGGATTATGCTGAGACGGGGTTAGTCGAGGAGTGATAGTGTAAATGGGATGGCTCGTATCGAAGGGGTAGTGGAGAAAGAGAAGCTATTACAGGTGTAGTCCCGCGTTGACATTGTTCCGCCATGCTCACGTGCTCGGTCGACGACAGGAAGGATGGGTCTGGTGAATTCACATCATCACGTGATATTTGGGGGGTTTAGATGGATGCGATGATCCATGCAGCCAGACAAAATCTTGGTGCGGGGTGTGTTGCACGACGACCAGAGAGGGTGTCATCGTCGCATGGCATGCCGCATGGAGGAATAGTGTTGCGAGGCGCGATGTCAGGTGTTGGACCCCACGCACGGCAGCGCCCAGGCCTCGAGGGATGTTCCAGGCCAAAACGTCGCCATGCAGATGCGGCCACCCAAGCTGAGCGCGCATGCATGCATGTATCAGCAGCACCGCCGATCGACGGTTGTCTGCGTACGTTCGTGGTAACGTCTCGCGCGACAAACAAACAGCAGCTGGCAGCCCAGGCGCAGGAGGGCTGTGGACGGGGCAGAGGAGAAAACGAAATTGCGACAACTCACTCCAGGTCGATGGATCCGTTGGAGCGACAGGGGACGCCCACTCGCTCTCGAACTCGCTCGTGGCGGGGCGGGGACTGAGAGGCGACGGCCTGGGCTGAGATGGCGTGGAGGCTGCGACGACGCGCAGCGGACGCGCAGGTGAGACGGATCGTCGTCGCCAGACGGGCGAGCATCGCAGACAGGCGCAGACGGAGGCTGGAATGAAGTGCCCAGCCGTGCTCTCGCCGTTTCCGTTGTACTGTGTATTGTAGCCGGTGCGGGCGTGCTGCTGGCGCGCTGCCGGCGTGCTGGCCCAGCGCTGGGCCTGTGGGCGGCGGCCGCGGTCAGGGGAAAACGGGGTCTCGCCGAGTGGGTAATGGGCTGTGGGCGCGCGCTGGTCCGGGCGGCGTCGGAGCCCCCCAAAGTCGAGAATAGTCAGATTGGCCTGCTCCGCCTCCCCTGCGCTGCTGCTGCCAGTCCTCTCCTTCGTGTCTATCCTTTTTTTCTGCTTTGCAGCCCTCCAGAGCCCGGCGCGCTTCGATTCTCCGCTGCTGCTGCTACGTGCGCCGTCGAGCCTGCCTCATACGCCCTCCGGCTCCTGCTCCTTCTGTGCCATTCTGCGCTGCATCGCCCGCGACTTGATCCGTCTGTCCAACGATCCCACGCCCACGCAGCTCTCGCCCTGCAGTCTCTGCTGCTCCACCCTGACACAGCCTTGTCAGCACCTTTCGATACATAACGACTGCACCACCCTGAATCCGTCGTTCCCTCGCCGCTCGCTCGCCCTTTTGTGCCGCAAACACGCACGACCTCACATCTACGCCCGCAGCCCAAGCAAGAAGAGGAGGAAGAAGCTGCTGGGAGCCTCGCCGGTAGTTCACAGGAAACGAAACCGACGGGCTGCTGCCGACCCCAGCAATCTACGCCATGGCTGAAAGCTCGCGGTTTAGAGCAGTGCTCACGCTGCTGAAAAACCTGGTCCTTGCTGCCGGAATCTATGCCATCATCTATGGAGCTATCTCGCTGGTGAGCGACCCCAGCGTCGGAGCCAAGGGCAAGCTGGGCATCCCCGCCTTCCTCGACAAGACAGGTCCCACCGAACTCATCAAGACCACAAAGTCGGGCGTCCAGGTCAAGTTTGCCAGCTCCACCAAGACTGTCACCATCAACCCCCACGCCAACGTCTTCAACCGCCCCGTGAGTGCCGTCAAGGCAAAGGATGACTACATGGGCCCTCGCCCGCACGTCGACACCGAGGCCGACCTGCACATGCTCGTCGAGGAGTGCAGGGGCACCTACACAGGCATCGAGAAGATGAGGAACGTTTTTGACTGCTTGCAGTTCTTCGCTAATGACGAGGACCGCTACTATCAACTTCCTGAGAAGGAACACCGCGCCAGCGCACAGGACCCCCGCAAGGCCGAGTATGCCAATGCAGACGGCCGCGGAAACAGCCTGGAAAACTATGTCTCCGTCGATGATGCCAAGCCTGCCAACGGTTCACATATCGGCACTTGCCCTGGGCCCATCATTCCATACCACGTCTATTGGACCGGCCCTGCTACCTGGCGCGTCGAAGTCTTCGTCAAGAGCTACCTCTACACTCAGAACCTGGCATGCTCGCGTCTTTGGATCTGGCTGGACAGCGATCGGAATCCTCATGCTGTTGAAGACATGCTGAACAAGGATGCTCTGTTTGCGCGCTTTTTACCCTTCGTCGAACGCGGAGATGTCGTGCTCAAGGCCTGGAAGTTTCCCTCGAGGATTCCGCTCCCCAAGGATGAGGAGAATAGGAACGGCTACGGTTACTACAACACCCCCGGAAAGCCAAATGCAAAGGGCGAGAAGGCGGTAGCAGAGAACATCGTCGAAGACAAGGACGGCCAGCAATGGCTCGTGCTGACCCCAAAGCAAATGACGTTCCTACCCGTGGCCGTTTCCGATGCGGTGCGTTTTGTCGTCTTGCACATCCACGGTGGTGCCTACTTCGACATGGATGTGCTGATGCTCAGAGACATGCGACCCTTGCTACTCCCCAAGGAGCACGCCTTCGCCGAACGTTGGGCCGCTCACCCGCATCCTGGAGACTACAACACCGCCATCATGTCGCTCACGGCCAACTCCTCCATCTCGGCGTACATGCTCTACGGCGGAATCCGCATGGGCCTGAACTTCCACCCGCGCGTGCTAGGCCGCATGGCTTGGAAAGAGAACCGCGACCAGGAGTTCCTGATGCTTGAAACGGCCGCCTTCGACCCCATCTGGACTGAATTCAACTGGGACCGCGAGGGCCGCTGCACCGTCCCCTGTCTGCGCGACTACGGCGCTGCCTTCAAGGGCAAGCAAGGCGCGATCAAGGACGAGTGGGAGAGCTACGACGGCCCCCAGCTCGAGAAGATTGATCTGCGTGAGGCGCAGTCCTCTGAGCTACGCAGGCGCAGTCGCGACGATCATGACAACGTGCCCGCATCAGCGGCCGCCCCCACACCCAAAACAGAACACGTAGATTCATTCCAGGCGACGCTCGACGAGGAGGCAGAGCTTCGCCAGGCGGGCGTTGTCGCCAATTACAAGCTCGACGAAGACAAATTCCCACCCAACAACCGCACGCTGGAGAACTTTTTCCGCGGCGCGTGGACGTATCACATTCACAATCAGGTAAGCAAAACATGTCGCGTACCATACTGTACCCCGCATCTCCCCCTACCTTGAACTTTGTTGTGCTGCTGGCTGTTTGCCTCAAACCCCGCGTCGGGCTAGTGGTATAGTGCATGCAGCCACGCACTCCGGCCACGAATCACACAGCTGCTGATTTTTCTTCTTCGCTAGTGGCTCAAGCATCCAGAACCTTCGTCATGGATTTCGGTCCTCGAGCATGCCCAGGACGACTTCTTCGCGGGAGAGCGTACCAATCCGTATGGCGAGAAATGGACGGGGCCGAGTCTCATGCCGTACAATTACTGGCCTGAGTTTGTCTGAGCTAGACCATGTGAAATAGTGAAGAGTTGGTTGACGCTACCCCCTCCTCGAGATGGAGGTTGCCGTGCCGCGACCGTTTTACTCTCTTCCCCGGTCGATGAAGGTTGGGAGAGTGAGCTATATCTACCTTATTGGGATGTAGCGTTTTCGATATCGCACTGTTAAGATGTTTACAGGGTGTTGCTTTTACCATCTCTCTATTTGATGGTAGGGCTAGGGAATCTATTTCTAGGCCGGCGACATCGTTCATCAGCGCTGCAGCAACCTCGTTCTTCTTTGGACCGTCTTTCCCGCTTACGGCCTTGGACTTTTCATTGCACAGCATCAAAAGGGGTGGGCGTTTTGGGGTTCTATCAGACCTTGATAAGAGACATTCTGACTTGCTGGTTTTTCTTTTCTAAATGTACGATTTTTTCAAGAGAGTTTAGCATTTTTCATCAATCAGTGTAAAAGACGAGGAGCGCAACAAGATATGGGGTTTTGTGTTTTTTTATACACAGATTCTTTGGGTGGGTGTGGTTAGTGTTGACTGCCCTTCCGCTTTGGCGGATGTTCGAGGGAGAGGCGTATTTTCGTTTCTTGATCCGAAGACCCAATAGGTCGGTTCTTCATCTGCATTTCCGACCGGCGGTTGGAGTTTTTTTTGAAGATTTGGTTCCGCTGCCTTTCTCTTCTATTTTCTTCCTCTTACTTGGGATATCATACCTCCCCTACCGATTGGGTTGTTGGAGGTGTTTAGGATTACGTTGGCTGTGGGGCCGGGATGGCCTTGGCCTCTTTTTTTCGGTCCACACTTTGTTTTTTATACTTGAGGGGCCGGGAAGTTGTATAGCTAGCTTCCTGTGGCTATCCTCCAGCGATAGGAGGTGTAAGAGACTGTTGAAGAAGAGGGAGAAGAGTAGATATAAAGAGGGGAGACGAGGGATGTACCAAACAAATAAAACATTTATCTCATGTGATCGTGTGTTTATTGCTTGGAGATGTGTTTGGAAGATTGGCTCAAGCTTTGGAAATGAGTGGGTTTTTGGGAAGTGTGTAAAAGTGGAATACTGCTGTTGGGATTGGGTGAACGGGATAGCAGGGCTTTGGGAGCGAAGAAGTGGGTTTTGCAGTGGAGACGAGAGGGTGAGAAAAATCGGTTCGCAAACTGTTGGGCATTCAACGGTTTGGTTTTGTGGATGTAGTGGAAAGGGTTTTGAAATCACGATGCTTCTACTTGAACTAGATCCCCTTGTCTCCGACCAGAAAACATCAAGTCTCTGGCGGAGGCTCAGTACAGCACATAAATAGAAAGATTGATACGCGGCGTCATTCGAAGGGTTCCAAAAAAAAGCAGGGGATAGAGATACTATCGAGCAGTCTACCATCGATCGCGTCACCACCATCTCACCTACCTACGCTCCTTTCCATTCTCCGCCAAAAAACCAAAGCAATGAAGCACGGCATTCTCCCGATGGCCGTCGCGGCCCTCTCCGTCGCATCGGCTAAATCCGTGCTCCCTCCGTATACCGTCCTCTGCGACGACGCCCGTATGCAATATTACTGCACTCCGTTCGACGCGTCGTGCGGTAGGACGCTGCTCAAGCAAGCCGAGCTGGATGACCCACGTGAACGTAGTGAGTATTTCCTTCCCTCGCTCCCCCTCCTTGCAACCCTAATCAAATTCCAACTGCAATCATAGAGTGTAGGTTACTAATGGTTATCCTTTTTTTTTTCTTTTTCTAAGATATACAGTACCCCCCGTATCATGCGTCATGGCCAGGGTCCTCGCTAGCCAGCATCTTGATATGCTGCAGGTGGATGTGAGGAATATCATCTTCAGGTGTGGGGCGGATAAGATGTCGCTGGAGATTGTAGATGATTGTAATAGTCATAAGAATGGGAGCGAGTGTAGGGAGCACAGCGGGGTTCCGTATTGCACGGTTAAGATATGATTGGAGCATGAGCGGGAAATAGGTGGAGTAGGAAGGAGAAGGGTGTGTGGGGAGAGGATTGCGGGTTGTTTGATTAGAGTGGGTTCGTGGAGGCTTTTCCCCGTTGAAGGGGTTGAGTTGATGGAAAGAATTTTCGGTGGCTATGAGGATATTGGGATATAGAATTTCTCTAGTTGGTGGCTCAGTGCTTTGAATGAGAATTGAGCGTCATCGTTATCAAATAAACTAGACTGATTCATTTGCCATCATATGCATAAGTCTGCAGACATGAATAGAGAAGGTCCCACGCTGCTCACTGAGGAAGCAAATGCACCATATCTTGTTGGTAAAGTATGGGCAATGCCTTCCGCGCTCGTAGCTCCACAAGATAGTTTCAGTTACTAATTGTACAAGGATTGATTGGTTCAGCTCAAACACGATCTATTAAAGTGGGCCTTGGATCTCAACGGCTCTTAAAACAAATCAACATGCTTGTACAGCCCCATCTCACATTACGGTATAACTAAGACTGTACAGTAGGCGATAGGGTCTTCATGAAGCTAGAAATGTTCGTTATCAGCATCGAACGTATTAAAAGTTTTATTGTATGTTAGTGTTAGACTGCGAGTTCAGTTTTTCACGAATCTAATTATTCCCAAGGAGACTGGCAAAATTATTACAGCAGTGAAATGATTGGCCATCAAAACGTAAGCGCACACGCTTTATACATGTGTGTGTCAGATTGAGATCCTGGTTCGAGTAGGTGTGGCATCAAGGCTTTATCTTGTTGTCGCCAACTCTCAAACACGTATCTAAACCCATCTGACGCCGTCGATAGTCAAGTTCGTAAAGTCGCCAGCTCTAGAAACGATGAGAATTAACGTTGTAGAATAGATTGGTGTAAAGTAATTTCGTAGCCAGCTACAATCTGAGAGACGGCCAACAAACAAAAAGTAACCCGTCACAGACTGCCAATTTGTGATCTCGCTTCTATAAGATGCAACGCGATATGGCCGACCTTCAAGCCTGTACTTAAGACGAAAAGCCTAAACCATCCCAGCAGTATGCATAGACTATTAAAGACTTCTTCATACCTTGGAATAGTTTTACACTCTGTCTCCTCACCTTCGCAACCATGCAGCTCCCTCTCTTCGCTTTCACCCTCCCCTTACTCCTCCGTGTCGTCCTTGCACAATATACTACAGGATACGACTGCGAGCCCAGCACATTCGTGTGCCGAGGTAGCCTTTCTGAATTCCACAGTCCGTTTCCCCGGCCCATTTCCCAATACGCACCCCTCCTAACACCCCTGCCAGAGAAAGACAACGCAACCCAAAAAGCCATGGAATCCGCTCTCGCCAGAGACCGGGTCGAGAATCCTCTTGACTACGGCAAACCCCGACCCCCCTGGCGTAAACCCGAGGAAGAGGAGCAGCTCTACGACGTGATTTTCCGGTGTGGGCCGTTCGGAGATAGTTTGGACGTGCGGATCAAGTGCTGGAACGAATGGTGCGCCTTTGCTTGTAGTGAGTATAGCCTACGGGAGATGGAGATGGGGAAGAATCTCTGTTTTTCGAGAGTTGGAATACTGACGATGGTTGGAACAGAGTTTATAAACATAGGCGCTCCAGTGATAGATCCGCCGAGGCGGAGGGACAGGAAGGCGAAGCAGCTCGCTGCGAAAGGGTTAAATAGGACGGAGATTCTGGTACTCCCGAGGGTGAATATGAGTTTCGTGGGCCAAGAGGGGTCCTAGGGTTTCGCGGTAGGCGTAGGTGATTGTTTCCTCAAACTACGAAAACTTAAATTCCGCAAATGTGTATGTTTTGTTTTTTTTGCCTTATGACCTACTGAGCCAGGCGAAACTTTGCATGGATCTCTATGTAAGATGAGAATAGTCGTAGTACTCGTCTCTTTACTCGCATCACTCTGAACGAAAAAGCAAGGACAAAGAAACCATCTACAGTTTAAACAATCTTCTCCATAACACAACACTCTAGTTCTGCCCTTCAATCCCCAATCGACACTACACACCTATCCCACTCGCCAAAAGCATCACTAGTAACATTAATAAACAGTCCTGACAGTCCTGGATAAGAATGTTTTGCGTAGCTCTAACCTTTAGATTCGAGTACAAAGCCGAAGCTAAATAAACTCAGAGTACTATACAGTTCGACAACTCCCGTCCTTGGAAACATGCCCCTGACACATACTTTCCCATCCCATACCTGCGCACCGCATTTGAACATTCTCTACTTATTTCCCGGCACGTCGTTGCACACACTCGCAAACCTTCACACACACATAAGAACGAGCAGAGGAGTTCTACAGATCAATCAGCGGCTCTTCAATAGCCTTAGGCTGAACCGGCGCCGCCAACTGTCCATGTGGCACAGTTGGGAAACTTTCGGGTCCATATCCGCCCGTAGCATATGGTGTAGGCTGCCACGGTGCAGGCGGTGGTGCGCTTGAATGCTGCTTCTGTAGTGGTGGTTGGGACTGCTGCCAGTACTGATGCGGCGGCTGCTGTTGGGGTTGAGGAGGTTGTTGCTGCGTAGATGGTTGTTGGGGCGGGGGAACTGAGTCCTGGGACTGCCAATAAGGCGCCGAAGGTTGTTGCTGCTGCTGTGATGGTTGGGATATCTGCGGTGGGTATGGGGCAGCGGGTTGGGTGGGAGGAGACATGGGGGTTTGGTGCGGCGGGGTGCGGTACGTTTCTGGTGATGAAGGGGCGGGTGCTTGTGACTGGGATGCGTAGCTTTGTGTTCGTTGAATAGAAGGCGGGGCGAATGACTGGGCAGGATTAGATTCTCCGTAGTAGTAATTCGCACTCTCGGCGTCGGAGACAGTAGATGGGGGCGCTTGTGGTGGATATTGTTGGCCAGAGACTTGCCGCTGAAGTTGAGGAGACTCCGGTTTTTGATAAGGTGTGCTTGGCGGCCGCTGGTGGGGTGCTGCTCCGCCACTGTACGACGACAGATTCGGGTACGGCTGTGATGGCTGCTGTCCCTGGTGATATTGATCTGTAGGCGGAGCATTGTATTGTTGTGGTGGAACAGATGCTTGTTTGTCATACTGGGCGTATGAGGGCTGTGGCGTCGACTGGTATCCTCCATAATATGAATGCGGCCGTGCATAGGGGTCTGATGGCGCAGCATTACCTATATAAAAGTTCTCCCCAGCCTGGGGATCCGAGGGAGCCGACTGAATGCTAGGGTATATTGAAGATGCAGGGCGTTGGGTAGGTGGCAAACCGTACATGGCGCCCGCTTGATTGTATGTATTAGACAGCCGCTCTTCAAGCATCCGGTCATAGTAGCGGACGACTGTTGATAGCTTCGCGTGGAGGTCTAACAAAGTGTCATGCTTGCTCATTGTCTCGCCATAGGTCCGCGCCAATTTAGGTCGAAGCTTGCCAATGCTTTCGTACAGCTCTTGTATCTGTGGTTCTCGCAGAATGGTGCCCGGTGGCTGATGTTGTAGTCGGTCCACTAGTGTTGAGAATAGATTGATGTTCTCAGCCTCGACAGGCGCCAATTCGTAGTCGTTCTTCTGAGTGACTATCGGTGCTCCATTTGAGGTTGACGTCTGCTGTCGGAGAGTGGCTGCGTGTTGCTTCTTTTGTTCCTCCATGTCGGCAAGCGATGCTGCAATAGCCGCTTTGAGATCTGGGTCGTCCTCCTCGTCTGCGTGTGTGTTAGATACGCCGTTGGGGGCGGCCCGGTTCGATTGGGGCTGCAGTCGTGCCTGTGAGACAAACCCTGCCCCGCTATGGCCTTTTGCGTCCTCCAAGCTCATCTCTAGTGCACGCTTCAAGTCCGCATCGAAACTATCCTCCACACGGGGGTTTCGAGGTTCCATGGACCCTTGGTATAAAGTCCGACTGGGCTTTGAAGCATCGAATCCCTTCGGTACCGGTATTCCCCGTGACTTGTCAGTCAACTTCTGATAGCATCCATCGTCTACGCGCACAGGATCCATGATCCCTAAATGGGGCAAGGGCAGTGTCTTGCTTGAACATGAGCCGCAGAAGACATTGCCACAGTTTCTGCAATGGTGTTTCCGGTTCGTAAAGGTAAAGGCGGTTCGACATCGCATGCACACGTCGGAATCGGTCCACTCTGGTGGCTACAGAATGATCAGTGGTTTGTAGGGCAATAGGTGTAAACCAGACTCACTGCACTACTATCCAACATACTGCTGGCAATGTGCTCCTTAGGCGGGAAGCGGAAGCCTTCTCGTTGGAGGGTAACGTATACGTCGTTGAGGTAGGAGAGGTTACCCCGGCCCTCCGCAGCAGCAGCCCACGTCTGAATTAGCTCCAGTATCTTGTTCTTCACATCCTGGTTGGGCGCGACAGCACCGGGAGCCTTCAGCAGCGATGTCAGATTGTCCATGAACTCGCGCGACGCTATCTCCTGCGTGAAGTGGGCGCCACCGTTCTTAACACAAGTGTCGGTCAGCTGGCCGCTGTTAGCAAGCGTAGATAGGTGCTGAGGTCTCTGGTGGGGCTTACGTTCAGTGCAGCGAGCTGGACATTTGGGTTCTTGTTGCCTATCCTCCGTTTCAGAGCGCGCATGGCTTCCTTTGGCTGCACCGTCTTGGAGCGAATGACGTCGGATATCTCGAGGTTGAGGGGCATGTCCTCCCTGTCAACGCTTAGTTCTATGAAGAAATCCACATGGGGTTGTAGCGTACAAGCTCGAGGATGTGGCGCGCTCGATCTGGTCGTCGAGCGCGCTGTTGGGCGAGGACCCAAACCAGCCCGCCATAGCTGCGGAGAGGGGAAGCGGAGATGAGCAGGTGGGCGGGGAACAGCGGGAGGCTGGTGCTGAGCCTGGACGAAGAGCGCCGAGGGGTATGGTATGGCGAGGGCGGGCGGCGTGTGTGGGTGTTCAGGCGAAGGCGACGTAGTCGACTGGCTGCATGTGCCTGGCGGCGTGTAGGTTGCAGCTTCCCAAGCTCTCCGAGGCGCCGTTCCTTGGATGCTTGGCGCTACGCAATCGCCCACTCGACTGCCACTCGACTGCCACTCGACTGCTGATGCCGTCGCCTGCTGGTGCTGTCTTTTGCCCGCACGCCTGCACTCTGCGCGCTGCTTTGCTGCCCACCGCCCGCACTGTGGCATAGTAGCACGTTAGGGGGCGCCCGCTGCTTCACACGACACCGCGAGCCTGCTTGTTCGTTTCCTCCCTCCGTGCCCTTCACCAATCGGCGGCGGAGTGGCCGACGTACCACGTTCCGCATCCCGGCCTCGAGAAGCGGCGACAACGACAACCTCTCACTGCTGCCCAAGAGCTTACACAGTCACACGTCCCGCACCTCTAGGCTCCCACCGAACTTCACACCAGTCTGTATCACTGGGCTCCTACCCCCTCGCGCCGCCAGAACACACACGTGTGCCCCGCTCGCCGCATCCATTTCAACACTTGAATCGAGACCCTGATAATGCTCAATCTACACAGCGCATAGAATATCGTTATTCGTGTAGCTGCGCCTTGGCTGGCCCCAGGCGACCGCCTTACAAGTGCCATGAACGGCTACCCCAATGGCACCCACGGCCCTGGCGCAGATGGCTGGAGGAGCAGCAATGGCGCAAGCCCCTCCCGATCGTCCATGGGCCCGTTCCCACCCATTGCTGAGATCTCGTCTTCTGCGACAGACAAAGCGAATGAGTTGAGGTCGTCACCGGTACACAGCCCTCGCTTTTCCCTAGCTCGGGATAGTTGCTTAGTGAATCCAGATCGGACGGCTTCTCGAGGTGGCTAAATACCACATGGAGCAAGCAAAGGCCATGTTGAACGCTCGCAACACACCCGCTGGCGCATTCTGGGAGTATGTCGTCGCATATCAGATTGTGGTAGTCGTCATCCCTGCTCACAGCGATTACGTCGACCGAATCGAGACAAATCGGGGTGGCTACTACAGGGACTTCACAACCCTGCTGAAGGCATGGCGACCCATCACCATGCTTTAAGTGGAGCTAACAAAGTTTAGGATGTCAGAGCGAATGAAGATAGATTTATGAACATAAAGAATATCATCACTAATGACAACAAGCGAAATGGAGCACGACACCTGCCCCAGCAACCTTCATCGCGTCCTGGCTCGGTAGGTCCCTACGTCCACGAATATGCGGACCACTAACTGGGCTCTGTCAAGTCGAACGGTATCCACGTCCGCCGCGACGACGAACTTATGCTACCCGACGTCCCCTCTGATCCTCCCGCTGGACGTGCCTCACTCGATACGTCTGATCCCATTCGGCGCAAACCACCTGTTCAACCAAAACCTCAATCTCTGCATGGTCGTGCTGTACATCAGAGCGCATCTTCCGTGAACGGGGTGGGTATGAACGATCTCAGTGAACGTTTCGCAAGACTCAAAGCTGGCACAACACCCCTTGCCATGAACTCCTCACAAACAAGTTCAGATTTGTCAGTGAAAATGCCCTCGCCTTCAGAATATTCGTCTCATCCTCTGGGACCCCGCGACATGCCACCTCCATCGCACCCACCGCCACGCCCTCCCAAAATGTCACTGAACACCCAATTCACTACTCCCCTACCCAAAGAGCCAAGTCCCACCTACAGTCCTGCTCGTAATCTCTCTTTACCCGCCAACATTAATCCGCCACGTAGCACCGCGAGGAGTATGGTTGGATCAGGCGGTCGCAACAACTCCATAAGTTCCAGCGCATCGTACCAGGCCCCGAATACGACTGACCAATCCGATGGCTATTTTCCGTTACAGAAAACCGTTTCAGAAGGTGGATTCTCTAGAAGGATGTCTGTAGGTAAGCCCGTAGAGTTGCAAATTACGGCAGAAAAACTCTACGACTATATTCGCATGTACAACGTCCTGCTCATAGATGTTCGGAGTCGAGAAGAATTCGACGCTGGCCACCTTTTTGTCCATAACATTATATGCATAGAGCCAGCCAGTCTTCAGGATGGGTTTTCTGCCGAACAGCTCTACGAACGACTCATCATATCTCCAGATGAGGAGCTAAGCATGTACGACCGACGAAATGAGTACGACCTAGTTGTCTATTACGACGAATCGACGAAAACGAACTCTTTCCTCCATAAATATAATAACATAAACGATCGCGAACGTGCACTCAAACGACTTTTTGATACTTTGAACGATTTCAACGAAGACAAGCCTTTGAAACGTTCTCCGATATTTCTCATGGGCGGCATTGATGCCTGGGCGGACTTGGTTGGGCCACAGGCCTTAAAAATGTCCACAACAGCAGCTCTAGTCGCAAGTGGGCAGACAAGGTCTCGACCTCTTAAACGGTCACCTTATCCGCCCCGGGGAATGATTCGTAACCCGAAAAGACGTGAATATAACCCTATGGATTCTGAAGAGCAGCGAAAGTGGCTTGAAGAGGCTCGTCGAGGGAGGGCTGTGGTCGAACAGCCTCCTATCGAGGAGGACGAAGATGAACTGGAATCTCCAATGTACCGCACTACAGAAGAATTCTTGCGTCGATACCCAGACGTGGAAGACCAGCAATCGATGATGTATGCCCCACCACGGCCTCAGCCTTCCAACCAGTATGTTGCGCCGCCAATACCACCGGCTCCCTCGCGCCCACCGCCATCTGTGCCTAGACTTAGTTATACTGGCGTCCATGAACGGCAACTCGCGCGCCAAACTAGTGGAAATCAGCCCCCTGTATACGTTTCGACCGGCCGGATGGGCTCGAATCGTTTGCACAAGACTGGTCTGATTAACTTTGGAGTTACATGCTACATGAATTCCGTTATTCAATGCTTGAGTGCAAACCCTGCTCTGACTAGTATATTCCTAAGTGGACGCTATGCGCAAGACTTGCAAAGAGGGAATTGGAAAGGATCAGAGGGCATCCTGCCTGAAGCATACGCAACGTTGCTTTCAAACTTATACAAGGGAGACACTTCGGCTATTCGCCCATCTACATTCCGAGTGAGCTTTTCTGTTACTTTTGACGTGACATGCAACTCTAATGAGGACGTTAGAAACTGTGCGGTCGGTTCCAGCAAACTTGGCAACTTGACGAGCAACAAGATGCAAAGGAGTTCTTGGAATTCGTGCTCGACATGCTTCACGAAGACTTGAACACTGTCTACAACAAGCCACCGCTCCGAGATCTAACAGAAGCAGACGAAATGGCACGTGAACGATATCCTTGTCAATATGCGGCCAGAATCGAATGGAATCGTTATCAACATCGGAATTCATCTTTGATAGGGAATCTGTTTGCAGGACAGCATGCGTCTCAACTTACATGCAAGACGTGTGGTATAACAAGCACTACGTATGAAGCTTTCTGGAGTTTGAGCGTAGAAATCCGGCAGGACCAGGCATGCGACGTAAGGGACTGCTTGCGCTCTTACTGCGCAATCGAACATCTCGATTCAAGTGACACGTGGAAGTGCCCTCGGTGTAAGAAGCACCGGGAAGCTACCAAGAAGATCACCATCACTCGTGCCCCAGATACACTGGTCATACACTTCAAGCGCTTCAGCGCTTCGCGGGGGGAGAGCGCGCGTAAGATTCGGACCCCCGTTTATTTTCCTCTCCAGGGCCTTGACATGGGGCCTTTTATGGAGCCATCGATTACACCGGAAGGCGAGAATTATATTATGAACGTGGCGCGAGATTCTGCAGGATCGGCCGCGCAACTGGCGAACCTCAAGGCCGACCCTGCAATGAATGGCCCATATATGTATAATGCATATGCCATTATCTATCACCACGGGGCTACGCTGGGAAGCGGACATTACACGGCGCTTGTCAAGGACCGGTCGAAGGGCTGCTGGCGCCACTTCAATGACGATCGCATCTTGGATATTGAGCCTTCGACGCTTGCAGAGAAGGATCGCCTGCAGAACGAGAAGGCGTACGTTGTCTTTTACGAGCGCGAACGCGTTGCCGTATAGCAGGGTATCTTATTGCTCTTTTGAATATCATTTGCACCACCTAGATAGGCTTGTGCACGGCAAGTATTGGGCGGCATTGGTGGTTTTACATGTGCATATGCCTATATTCTGCCCACATTCCTCTAATGCTACTTCGGCATTGGACGACAGAGATGAGAATTGGGCGGTCGGCGTTTAACGGAAGATGTAGCGAAGGTGTTTTACGGCATAGGAGGGCGTCCGTTCACGTATCATAAGTCGTTTGGATACCCAGTTCCTAACCGTGGTTGGTCCACGCAATGAAAATGTATCGGCCTCCAAAGATAATTTTTCCTCCTCTGCACTTGAGCCCCAGGAGATAGGGCCAGAGGCAAAAGACCCCGCGTATGACGCATGAGCCAGAATTTTCTGGGCGGCATGCAGCATGCAGGGACAAGGAACATTTGCATTTGATGTAGTGGCTAAGCCAAGCATCGGAACGCGAGGAGCTTGGGCCACCCCAAATTTCTGGCGGTGACTGCTGATAGCGTGAGATAAAAGGCGGGCGGGGTTCCTGGTCTCTTCCCCAGCTTCTCTCTGGCATTGACCGTCTTGCACACGCTTGCATATTCTCGACTCATACATCATGGCAAAAGGACGCGTCTGCTTGGCCTACTCTGGTACGTGAAGCCTCCAGCCAGCCCGTGACACGACTGCTTTGGATCGGGATCGGGACCATTGATGCGGACATGCGCTGACCAGCACTTTTGACTCACAGGCGGCCTTGATACTTCGACGATTCTGAAATGGCTCATTGGTATGTTTTCAGCCTTTGAAAGAAGGAAGACGACGCTGACGGATGGGTGAAGAGGAGGGATACGAGGTCGTGTGCTTCCTTGCCAACGTGGGCCAGGATGAGCCCTGGGACGAAGTCGAGAAGAAGGCGCTCAAGATTGGCGCCCTCAAGATGGTACGTTGCTATTCCACTCAGTTGCCAGTGCTGTTTTCTTTCTAACTGACCTCAGGTCATCCTGGATCTCCGCAAGGAGTTCGTCGAGGAGCTCTGCTTCCGCGCGGTGCAGTGCAATGCCAGCTACGAAGGCCGTTACCTCCTCGGCACCAGTCTGGCTAGGCCTGTTATCGCACGCGCCCAGATTCGCGTTGCACAGCAGGAGGGCTGCGGCTGGGTGAGTCACGGTTGCACAGGCAAGGGCAACGACCAGGTCCGATTCGAACTCGCATTGTGAGCATGACTATGGGAGATCGCGCAGAATATGACTAACATCCCTGAAAAGCTACACCCTCCAGCCATCCATTAAGGTCATCGCGCCATGGAGGCTGCCCGAGTTCTGCGAAAAGTTTAAGGGCCGACAGGATCTCCTCGACTATGCCGCTCAGCACAATATCCCCGTCACATCTACAAAGGCGAAGCCATGGTCCATGGACGCCAACCTCGCGCACTGCAGCTACGAGGCCGGTATTCTCGAGAACCCAGACCAGTCACCGCCAGATGACATGTGGACCATGACTGACAGTCCGCTTAACGCACCCAACGAACCTACCAACATAACCATCAAGTTTGAGAAAGGCATTCCCATCGCGGTGGTTACACCCGAGAAGACGTACAGCGACTCCGTGGAGCTCTTCACTGCGCTCAACAAGCTCGGATATACCCACGGCATCGGTCGTATCGATATCGTCGAGAACCGCTTCATCGGACTCAAGTCTCGTGGCTGCTACGACTCACCCGCCATGACTATTCTACGCCTAGCACATCTCGATCTTGAGGGTCTCGTCATGGATGCTCAGGTCCGTGCTCTGCGCGACCAGTTCGTCACACACAGCTGGAGTTACCAGCTGTACAACGGCATGTACTTCTCGCCCGAGCGGGAGTTTGTCGAGAACTCGCTGCTCTTCAGCCAGAAGAGGGTGAACGGCGAGGTCAGGTTGACCTTGTATAAGGGCAATGCCTACGTTTTAGGACGATCGAGCGAGACCGAGAAGCTATACTCCGAGGAGGAAGCTTCCATGGACACCCTAGACAACTTTAGCCCCATGGATACCACTGGCTTCATTGCCATCCAGAGCATTAGGTTAGTATAGCGGACAAAGAATGTTTATAGACAAGATGCTGACTTGTGACAGGCTCAAGAAGTACGGCCTCCAAATGGCCGAAGACGGCGCTAACATGAGCCGCGCATAAACGATACAATGCATACACAATGAGCGGATGGGAAGGGTCACGGCAAAGAAAAAAAACGGCGTCCGGATATACGAAAAGATGAAAGGGGCAAGTACCTCCATGTAGAACAGTTTATCTCGCCCCAAAAATGTCTTATGAATACCCATCACAACCTCCGTATTTCCAGGCCGCTCTACGCAGGCTTGCTTACCGCGAGCAGCCCAGTCCACAGTATTGCTACACCTTGAGACCTTCCAACCACTCACCCGCCCTCTTTGCGCATGCAACCGCCTCCCTCTTGAACCCCACTGTGGGCGCCACAAGCATTACATCGTGCGGCACATTTTCCTCCACATCAAACACCACCGTATTTCCTTCCACTCGCTCCATCATTTCTGCCCACCGCCTGCCGGCTCCAAGCAGTATCTCGGCCCCGCCTACATTCACATACAATGGCACCTCTGTTTTAAAGCCCTCCACCCCCACATTCACATACGGATCTGTCTTCAGCACCGCCATACGCCCGGCCGTGAAGGCCTTCACGCCCCATTCTATGAATGCATGCGACAGGTAGTCGGTAGCGTAATTCGGGTTCCTTGTTACGCTCTCCTCACGTGCATCGGTAGGATCAACCCAAGGACTCCAGAGCAAAGCTGCGCGCGGCGCGGGTATGTCGAGCGCAGACCCATGTTCGGAAATGTACCGCAACAAGGCAATAGCGCAGTTTGCACCCGCGCTGTCGCCGCTCAGCACGATGCGCGAGGGAGGGATGCCCAGCGTGTTGAGCAGATACAGATAACTCGTCAGCGCGTCCTGCAGGGCGGCAGGGAAGGGGTTTCCCTCGCCGCCTTTCTTCTGGAGCTTAGACAGGCGGTACTGCGGCGCGAGGACGTGCGTCGCGGGCGTGTGCTTGTGGAGGAGGGAGAGCATGTAGCCCGAATTGGCGGTCCGTCCGTCGCCGATCACGTATGCGCCGCCGTGGATGTGGAGGACGACCAAGACTTCCTCCTTTCCCTTGCCCTCCACGTCTTCGGCGCGAAGAGAGGCGGGATACCATGTCGCGCCTACGTCTTTCGGCTTCACTCCCTCCTCGGCGCCCTCCAATCGTCCTACGTATTTCGCATTCCAAGAGGAGACGAAGGGGATCGTTATCCAGCGCGGACCTTCTTTCCCGGGCGTCGAAGGGAGGGGTGTATGCAAGCGGAAGAGCGAGATTAGGCGCACGAGCGTGGAGAGGAGGGATGTACCGAGGGATTGGCGGATGGACCACGCGGCGTGGGGGCGGGTGCTGCGGGGGAGGGACAGGAGGATTTGCCAGGGGAGGCGGAGGATGAGGATGGTGAGGGTGGTGAGGGTGCGGAGGGGCATTTTGAAGTGAGGAGAGAGGATGTTGAGGGGAAGGGGGGATG
>Ga0247757_10000252_pt1 | contig 44734 bp, 36 predicted proteins | sample UWRJL126311R4_FD_180929 | JGI IMG/M metagenome (GOLD analysis project Ga0247757, IMG submission 180929) | Plant litter microbial communities from Arlington Agricultural Research Station in Wisconsin, United States - UWRJ-L126-311R-4 | ecosystem: Environmental > Terrestrial > Plant litter >... | reverse complement strand
TGCATCGACCCCGATGCTCGCGCGACGGCGTACCGGGTTCCTTTCGTTCTTCGGTACGCAGCTCGGATTTCTGCTGCTCCACGGCGTGGTGGGTTGGTGTCCGCCCGCGTCGTTGTTCAGGCGGCTCGGCTTCCGAACGCAACGCGAGATTGAGGCCGAGCGCAGCGCGCTGCGCAACGCCCTCGCTTTGACGGACGGGCGCTAGCGCTCCGCACCTGCGCCCCACGCTGGTTCGTGCATGGCTGCCGCAGTGAGGCATCTCGCCGCGGCGGTATCCCGCGCACGAGCTAGCGCGAACGCCCGACTCATAGGGGCGCGGGCGAGCTATTGCCGCAAATCGCAATGGTCGCTCCGTGACAGACTGCATTTCGGGAGTGGTCAGGACCACTTTGACGCTGAAACGAATCGGCACACTCATTGCAGGCCACTAGCCGAGGTTGCCAATGGAACACGTTGTCGAGCAGGCGGATCGGGCGGACTCGTGCACTGAATCGGCGGCCAAGTCCATCCCCGAGCCGCTGACGGGTGTGTGCCGGAGCCTGATGGCGCAGCATGGCGAGGTGTTTGCGCTCGTGAAGCGGCTCGGCAAGAGCCGGGCGGCCATGGCTGGCGCTGATGAAGAGTTGCGACGGCGCTACCCAAACGTGAGGCTCGAGTTGCTATCGCTCCTGCGCAGCGAAATCGTCGCCGTGCAGGAAATGCTCGGGAAGATTGCCCAGGCTCAAGCGCTCACTCGAGCAGCTGACACCTCGACGAGTGAACTCGCCGAAGCGATTTCGACGCTCGACGCGCTGAACCCAGGCAGCCCCGAGTGGGCCCCGGCATTCATGCAAGTGAGCGAGCTAGTCGAGGCGCAGGTGATCCGCGACGACCGTGTCGGTCGCTAGGGCCCTCGTTCAGCCAGGGAGGTGTTCGATCTCCGGGCGCGACTCGAAGAACTTGTTGGTACCGGCCGAGTTATAGCGCTGATAGTCGATCTCCCAAGGAACGATCTCGCTCTCGCCGTCCTTGTGCTTGATGGTCAGGGCCATGGGGGTCACCGAGCGATAGCTGCTGTCGGCAGGGATGTCTTTGTTCTCGGCGCCGCCCGCCGAGAATAGCGTGATCAGTAGTTGGTTCGCGTCGTCGTACACGCGGCGGAAGCCTTCATTCACTTTTTCGTGACCGCGCACCAAGGTGTGGCAACCAACCCGCTGCAGAAACGCCTGACACTGAAGGCGGCCGAAGGGAAAGCGCGAGGATTGCTCTTGCAGGGCGGCGGGGATCACGTCCGCCGAACTGGGATCGCTCCACATCATCTGGAAGCGAATGTCCCAGTCATTCAAGCTCGAGAGGTCTTTGTACCTCTCTTTGAGCAGTAGATCTCGCGCAATCCCGCCGTGCACGAACAACAAGCGTTCGAAGAAGAGCATGTTCGGCAGCGCATCGAACAGCTGCATGTAGTGAGCGAAGACCTCCTGCGATAGGTGTGGTTTGAGCGTGTTCATCGCCTCGCTCGGCCGAACCGCACCCAGTACGCGACCCTGATGCTCGATGTAGTACTCGTGATTCCCGCGCAGCAAATAAACGTGGTCGGGCGCGCGTAGGAACAGCTGCATTGCCGAGCGCAGCACACCTTGATAGCTGAACATCCCGCGGTCGATGTAGTCGCCGAGTAGCACCAGCTTGGGCTCGGGGTGATGCTCCGGGTCGCCGACGAAGCGATTCACCTTGGCGAAGAAGTCCGACTGCATCAGGACGGCCTTCAAACAGCTGTAGCAGCCGTGCAGATCACCCACCACGATCAGCTCGTATTCGCGGCCGGGCGGTGGCGAGACCACGTGCACGTGGTCGTCGAGGAACGGGTCGCTGCCGCGAAATTCGGCCACGCTTCGCTTCCCCGCGAGCTTGCCCGCGCCGGCCGCGCGCTGTTTCTCGAGCTGAGCGAGCACGCGATCGATGAGCCTGCGATCGGACTCGACCTGTTGCCGCAACCGCGTGGGATCGGTCGTGTAGTGGTATTCGAACTGCTGAAAGAAAGGATGGTTCTCCAAGGACGGTACCAGCTTCTGATCTTTCACGACCGCGCTGGTTCGGCGGCTGCCGTCCTCAATCAGCTCCACGCCCAAATCGGCTTCGAGGAGCGCGGCCAGTTCGCCGCGGAATTTCAGTTCTGCGGGGTGAACCTGGCCATCGGCGTGAATGAGCTCGTCGATCGTGCTCATCAGTTGTTCTTGGTTGGCGGCGTCGAAACCCTTGAAGATTTCGAAGCAACGCAGCTTGAGCTTGGAATGCACGAAATTGTCTTGTGCTTCGCCTTCGGCGACGGCTTCGGTAAACAGGTCTTTGACCTGTCGGTCGATGCCCTCGAAGACCTCGTGAAAGTGGCTCGTGAACTTGTCGACGAGTTCAGTGCGGAGCTTCTGATCCGAAGCCGTCACGGCGTCGTGGACGCGTGCCTCGATCAGCTTTCGTACGTATTCGCGCACGAACTCCTTCTCCGAATCGTCGAAGTCTCCGTCGATGTAGCCGAACGTGGTCAGGTAGAAAATGACCGCGCGCATTTGCTTGTCCGCGGTCGGCCCGTCCTGGCTGAACTTCAACATGATCCAAAAACGATAGGGCTGCTCACGGGTGGGATCCAGCAGCATGGCCGAATGCCTGGGTTTATGGCTCTATTGGCGCGTCGATGCGTGTTAAAGAAGGTTCGCGAGTCATGACGACCCCCGGCTACTTCTGGCGTCCCCGAAGTTTCATCACCCTCCTTTCGATTCTGGGGCTGGCTTCGTTCGCGCTTTCGTGTCGAACGCCGGACGTAGAGCCCATGGCTCAGAGCATAAGGGCCGCCGCCGCTGAGGAACGGACAGGGAAGGTTCCGCCTCACTTCGGAAGGTGGCGAATCACTCTGCTGGGTGACTCGATCACCGGCACGACCTGCGGTCCACAGTTGTTGTCCAAGGCACTGATCGACCACGGTCAGACCAACTTCATCTTCGTCGGTAGCAACCTGAACAACCAGGGCTGCAACGGCGCTCCCGACGTGCAGACCGAGGGCCACGGCGGCTACCTCGTGACCGATCTCGTCGGCGACGGCCCGCACGCTTCCGAGCTCTCACCATGGTCGCGAACGAACAAAGCCGACCTCGTGCTCATGCAGTTCGGTACCAACGACGTCTGGAACGACCGTTCGCCGAGCGTGATCCTCGCCGCCTATGACGTCGTACTCGCACGGTTGCGTGAGGCCAATGCCCGCGTTGTGCTGTTAGTCGCCCAGATCACGCCGCTCAACCCGAGCAACTGTCCGGCTTGTGAGTCACGCGTGGTCGCCCTCAACGCTCGGATCCCCGCTTGGGCGGCGAAAAATAGCACCCCCGCGTCGCCGGTCAGGGTGGTCGACCTGCACTCGGCGCTCGCGTCCGCGAACTACACGTCGAACTCGACCTACACGCACGATGGCGTTCACCCCAACGGCGCGGGCGCACAGGTGATCGCGGAGCAGTGGTTCGCCGCACTCGGCGCACTGGGGGTGCCCTGAGCGATCGACGTGACGGTAGCGTCCGCCCGCGGCCCCAAGCCGTGGACGCGTTCAGGAGGCTACCGCCACGTCGATTCCAACCGTACGTCGGCACGCGCTCGTCGCTAGTGAGAGTCGAATGCAACCGCCGGGAGGAACTCCCAGCATCGGTGTTTGACCGGCCGCGTGTGGGCCGTCCACCCTGCGTTCACACTCCGAGTGATCGGAATCGGTAACGGTTACGCAGTGGCGGCGGCCCGCAGCGCGGGCGGCGTCGTGGTCTCGAAATCGAACGCAGTGAAGGTCGTCGAATCGTAGGTGATCAGCAGGGCAACTGCGCCCGGGTGACTCTGAAGGAACGAGCGAACTTGAGCGAACTTGGTGCTCCCCAAATCGAAGGTATGGGTCGCGGGGGAGCCCGAGGTGCCCGGGCTCACACTGCCGATCGCCCCGCTGCCCGCAGGCGCAGTCGGTGTGACGTGCAAGGTTCGCAAGAACAGCGGCGAGTCCGGGGTAGTGACCTGAAAGGTGACCCTGTTGCTGATGTTGAGAATGACAGTCGCCGGCATGGGCGGAGTTGTGACCATTTGAATTCCTCGTTTCGGTTGTGTGCCTTTTATGTCGTTTATTCTATGATTAGCGGCTGAAAGACGAATTGTCCGCGGCAGCGCGTTCCGCAGCGAGCGGCTTTGAACCAATGAGAGTCCACGGTCGGAAACTGCGCGAAGTCGGCCACGGTCAAACCTTCCTCGACCGGGCCGGTGAGGCTCTTGCCGCGGTAGGCGGCGAGCTTGGAGTCTGGAGACCAGGTGAAGGGTGCCTTGCCGGTCGTGCTGCCGCACCATTCGTCCGGCTCGAACAGGAACTCTTCATTGCAGGTGGTAGTCGTGCCGGCGTCGTCGGCGTCGAACTCCGTGAGCCAGGTGGCGCTACCCGTTTCAACGTTCTGGATGCCGAGGCTCGTGCCGAGTTGACGCATGAGGTATTGCTCATCCGGTGAAAATGAAATGCGGCTCGGCGAGACGGCCGTGGAACCGTTGCCGGTGCCCGCGAGCTTGCTCTTCAACGTGAAGGGTTCCTGGCGGAGATCGGCCAGATACAAGTAGTTACGGTCGGGGTTGCTCGAGCCCGTGGCGAAGGCGAACCATTTGCCGGATGGAGAGAAAATCCTCGGTTGCCGATCGGCGCTGGCTTGGTCGTACTGGTACTGAAGGGCTTCACACGATGTCGCCCCGTCTTCGTTCTTATGACAGTAATCTTGGATCGGGGACATGGTTAGTTTTTTTCGTTCTTGCAGGTCGAAGATGCGAACTTCGCTATGGCTGTTGCCGCGGTCATCAGCAGGCACGGCGACGACGCACGCCATGCGTTCGCGCCCCGCGGCCCAACTCAAGAACCTCGAGCAGCCGTGATCCGGATCTTCCTCGAACTCGAGCGCCTCATTGGCTTGATTCGAGTACAGCACCAACTCATCCTCGACCAATGCGGCGCTGAAGTGCCCGCTGGGGGCGAGGAAGGAGCTTGGCGAGAAGGGAGCAAATGGCATTTGCTCGGGCACCGCATTGAACTGCATGTATTGGGTCGCGAGCACGTAGAAGCCCTCGGCGCTCGCTCGAACGACGACTTCTGGGGCGTAGTGGGTGTCGACACTGAGCACCTTCGGTGAGAAACCCGAAGCTCCGAGTTCACTGTAGAAGGCAGTGACGTCGCCGTCGGGGCTCGGCAAGAGCTCTCCGCGGTGATCGAAGTCCAAAGTGCCCTTCGCGTAGAAGGCCACGTGCTTTAGACCCACCCAATACAGCTCGGAGTCCACGGGGACTCGGGTCGGCGTGAGCGTGAGCGAAGGCTCGCCAGTCTGCAAGCGAACTCCGCCGAGGTACTTGTCTTCACCGTCACTGAAGGCGACGGCTAGCGTCGAGGAGTCCGCGGACCACGCATAGGCCGTCACCGTCGGATCTGCGGCTTCACCGGCCAGGTCCAGGACTCGGTCCTCCCAGGTCGACAAATCGACCAAAGCCAAGTGGGCGCCCCGCTCGTGCTCGTCGTCGACTCCGAAGCGGTAGCTCAGGAATTTGCCGTTCGGCGAGAAGGCGAAGTCGTACGCCCCTTCAGTGTGCGTCAAGGCGGTCGGTGGCTTCGTGCCGAGGATTGGATCGACGACGAATAGCGTCGGGACATCGGCGGCGAGAGCGGTATACGCAAACCAGCAGGCGTTCCGGGTCGCCATCGGATAGGTCTGACGCCAGGCGTGCCCCCCTGCGTCCGTCACCGTGACCGTCACGTCGCCGTGCATTGGATGCGGGTTCTTCAGCAATGCGAACGAGCTATCGGACTCGTTTGGATCGGCCGCGACCTGCCAGCCATCTACTTCAGAGAAGACACGCCAGGCGTAGGGCGCCGTTCCGCCGATGAAGCGCAAGCGCGTCGAATACGCGGTCGTCGCGCAAGGCGCGGGCAACACGGGCGGGTTGATCGCGCCGCCCTCGGGAGCAGCGTCGTTCACGAACCCACCGCCACCGCCTGCGAGCGGCGATTCACCGGAATCGCCGGCGGCAGCAGTGGAGTCACCCGCAGCCCCGCCCTCGGCTGGGTTGCCGCAAGTCTGGTCGTCCAAACAAGAGGGGATGGGCACGTCGGACAAGCAGGCGACGGGCAGCAAGCCCAACAACGCCAAGACGAGCACAGTGGTGCGGCGCTTGCGCGCTCGGTCGGTCGTAGCCCGCGGTTCAGCGGTTCGAGCTTGCCCCCCCGCTACGCAATTGCTCATTCGTTGGTGAGTTGACGAAGCGCTCTCCCCGCATTTTTCTTTGCGCACGACCTAGTCGGACCACGGCGGTTTCAGCGCGGCTAGGCCCGAACATCGACGTCGCCAAATTAACTAGGCGGTCAGAAGCTGCTCGAGTAAGACGCACCGAAGAGGCCCGGCTGGACGATGATGCGCGCGCCGGTTGGACGCGGCGCTGCCGGGCGGGGGGCTAGAATTAGGGTCAGGGCGCCGCCGGTCACGAGTACGCCGCCCGTCGTGGCGAGTACCTGGGCGATCGTTTGGTCGCGATGCTGCCGATCCTGGATGCTGAGGTCGAAGTCCGGGCCCCCTCGCACGTGTTCGTCGACACTCATTTGAAAGTCATTGCGGGCGCGCACCGCCTCCAGCGTAAAATAGAGCGCGCCCACGCCCGCCAGCGCGCCGGTCGCGATCGCAGACCAGCCGATGACTCGTGGCACGGTCCAATAGCTTGGCCCTCGCGCTGCAGCGGATTGTTTCGGCAGTTCGCGAGTCGGAGTCGCATCGACCTCTGGCTCGATGGGTGTCGCGGGTAACGGCGCCGAAGCCGGCGGGGGGCAACGGAGCTCGAGCTGAGTCCGAGAACGCTCGGCTTCGACTCGATAGTTACCGTGCGGCACGAGCGCGAGGTATTGACGATAGTCTTCGAGCGCGTCCGAGCAAGAGTCGAGTTCCTCCTCGATGCGACCCAGGTTGTACAGCAGCTCGGGTCGCTGGGAGAGCCGATAAGAATTGCGCATGCTGAGCAGCGCGGTCGGTAAATCGCCCTTTGCGTAGCTCGCCAGCGCGCTTCGGTATTCGGCCGCCGCCTGCTCCGCGACCGACTTCGGAGGGAGCCCCGGTCCCGAAGCTTCCGCAATGGGTTCGCTCGTTTTCGTCGCGGTTTCGGGATCGGGGGTGGGCGCTTGCGGAAGCGACGTGTTCTCCGCAAGCGCGTCCGTGCTCGACAGAAATATCGACGCCAGGACGCACGCCGCGAGCAGAGAACGCTTCACCTGCCGCGTTCATTACCACGCGGCTTGGCGAGTGAATAGGAGGGCGCCTCGCCGAATTCAAATTTGCGACTTCGTCGGAGCAGCAGCGTCAATCTCCGTGAGAGGGAAGAATTGATGACTGACCATCACGGACTTCGATTCGAGCTTGAACCCGAAGCGACGGAAGCGCACAAATCTCATCTGAACGGACGCGCAAGCGAGCCGACGGGCCGTCCCCCAGGCGCCCTTCGGTCCTTGGCCGCCGAACGCGATCTTGCCCTCAGTCAGATTTTCGATTTGTCGCGACTCTGGCTCGAGCTGTGCCGTGGGACATGGCGTTTTCGCGACACGTTCCCGACCGACGAGCGATACATTGCGCTGATCGAGGAGCCCGCCGTGCGCTTCCCTCAGCCGCTCAAGGCCTGCAAGCTCGGGGTGCTCAAACGCGTGTTGCTGGGCGAGTCGCCCAAGGCCGTCGCGATTGACTTGCGCATGGGGCTCTCATCGGTAGCGGCCGCTATTCAAGATTGCTTGCTGAGCATGGGTATCCCAGGCCGCTTGTCGCAAGCGTCGGTGCTGCTGACAATGGCGGTTTGCGCGGCTCACCGTCCTCAATCTTCACCCACCTTGGGGCGGCTGAGTCGCGTGGAATGTGACGGCAGAGCCTACTGGGTCGTGAGCGTGGTTCGCCCCGATTTGAGCTTCCCCGTCGCTCTTTCGCACGCGGAGGCGGCCGTGGTACGCGAGCTGGTGGCCGGCCGCAGTCACGCGCAAATCTCCACGTTGCGCGCGACCTCACCGCGGACGGTGGCAAACCAGTTGGCGACGGTGTTTCGCAAAATGGGAGTGTCGGGACGCGGCGCCGTCGTGCACCGGCTAATCCAGCATAGTCTCGCTCATCACTGAGTTCGCGCGGGGAGGGCCGATACCGAACCGTCGACCGCAGAAACCGTGGGGCTCGGCGGACCGACCGGAAACGGCTCCCAGCCACCCGCTGTGGCGGGCTCGGCCGCCCCCACCAGGGGGGCATCGCGGCTCTGCGCGCTGCTCGCCGGGGCAGGTGCTGGGTTCGGCTTCGGCCCTGGCCCCTTGTCCGGGCTCTTCTCCAGCGGTCTGGCGCGCGCCGCAGCCTTAGGCTCGCTTGCGTGAACCACGGCCTTGGGCTCGCTCGTGCGGGCCCCGGCCTTGGGCTCGCTTGCGTGAACCGCGGCGGGGTCTGCGGGAGGCTCACTCGCGCGGGCCACGGGCGTGCGCTCGTTCGCTGCCGTGTCGGCGGGGGCGGACGAGCCCGCGTGCTCCGAAGAGTTCACCGCCGATACCGCTGCCCGCCACACCGAGCGGTCCGCTTTCGCGGCCGAGGGGACGGCGGCGGCGTACGCCGCCACGCCGCCCAACGCGGCCGCGACAATCAACGGCGCGATGCGACGCTTGTGAAATGCGCTGCGGGCACCGGCTTCGAGTGCCTCGAGGGCGGCGAGCGCTTCACCGGCCGTCTGAAAGCGATCCTTCGGTGAGCGCTGCAAACAGCCGAGGACGACTGCGTCGAGGTCACTGGGCACGAGCGGGTTTTTGCTACTGGGCGCAGGGGCGGGCCGTTCCAGGCGCGCGAGCGCGGCGGCTGCCGGTGAGGAAGTGGATTCGAATGGCAGCACTCCCGTGAGCATCTCGAACCACGCGATCCCGAAAGCGTACACGTCACTCGCGGTCGAGTGCGGGTCCCCCTGAATTTGTTCCGGCGCGATGTAGCCGAAGGTGCCGAGCAGGTTGGAGTTCCGCGAGCTCGCGCTGCCCGAGTCTGCTTCTGCCGCTCGCGCGAGCCCGAAATCCAAGATCAACGGTGACGGCTGGCTTCCCGCGTCGGCGCGTAACATGACATTGTCGCTCTTGAAATCACGGTGCAGGACGCCGGCTTGGTGAGCCGCGCTCAGGCCGCGCAGCAGTTGGCGTCCGAGCTCACGCGCCTCGTCGGCGGGCAGGGCGCCAACGCGCCGCACGCGCTCCCCGAGCGTCACGCCATCGACGAACTCCATGGTCAAGAAATAGATCGGCGCGCCCGTGTTGGGCATCACATGCGTACCGAAGTCATAGATCCGGCAAACGTTGGGGTGGCTGACGCGCCGAGCGAGCTGGACTTCGGCCTTCAATCGCCGCGCCGCGTGGGCATTGTCACCAGCGGTGGAGGTCACCGTCTTCAACGCGACGCGCTCCTGCAAGTCGCGGTCGAACGCTTCGTAAACTTCTCCCATCCCTCCGCGCGCGATGAAATGGCGAATCAGGTAGCGTTGCCCGACCAAGGTGCCCGGCTGAAACGTCGTGTGCCAGCTGAGCTCTGTTTCGTCGAGCTCGCCGAGCTCGTCCGGTAGTGGGGCCGTGGCCGCGGTTCCCAGCGCGTGGGCCGCTTCACTCAGCAAGCGTTGACAGAGCTCGCATTGATCGAGGTGGAAATGAGCTGCGGTTTGGCGTGAAGAGTTCAGTGTGCCGTTCGCGAACTCGAGCACGTCTTCATCGCTCAGACACTCGTCCACCGCTCGTGCCGTCGCGGCGGGGACCCGCTCGAGCTTTGCCAGAATATCCGGAGCGGCCATGGATTTTGCGCGCTACCCGCCCGTGCCGGTCGCCGTGAGGCGTTCAGAGCTGCGCGTCAGGCTCAGCTCGAGTTCGTTGCCGATCAAGGTCGCCAGACTCTTGAACTCGCTGGCGGTCAACCTGGCCTGCTCGACGCACAACTCTTGCCGCACCTGCTCGTAGATCTGGGTGCGCGTGCGGTCCAACCAACGCGCGGCGGTGGCGCGGTGCACGTTGTACGCGCGACCGATCTCATCGATGCTGCACTGACCAGTGACGTGCATCCGAAGCACGTTGCGTTCTTGGCCGGACAAGCCCGACACGGCGCGTCGAAGCGCTTGTTGGAAGGCATGCCCGAAGCGGGCCTTGAGTAACAATGCTTCCGGGCTGCTGCCAGGCGCAGCGAGCCGGTCCGTCAGCTCGACATGGCGATGGGCGAGTCGAGTTCGTGCGCGATGCCGGTCGAGCGCCACGCGAGTCGCGGCGACCCGGACCCACGCCTTCAGTGGACCACGCCCCGAGTACAGCCTGACCTTGGCTTCCGTCCCGAGCAGCAAGCGATCCCAAACCTCTTGCAAGGTGTCCTGCACGAAGTCGGCGCTGCGATCGATGCGCGCGATGGCCGCCTTGGCGACGCCCAAGCCCTCGCTCTCGAACACGCGCAGCGCCTCCGGCTCCGCTTCTGCGCACGCGCAGCACAGGTACAGATCGGCAGCCTCGCTCGGCGGAGCCGCGACGTCCGCAGGTTCGAGCACACGACTGCAATGCCCGTAGAACACATCGAAGTGAAGCTTCAGCAGTGGCCACTTACGTTGGCCTTCGCGAAACATCTGTCGTACAGCGTCTTCGCCGCTCATTGACCCTCGATCCTCGACACCCGAAAGTCTTCTTGGATTGGGACTGCCCAGTCCGTCAGAAAACAATCGCACGGATGCTCGCACGGGTCCGCCAATTTTTGGAAGCCTGCCCTCGAAGCCGGTTTCACGAGCATTTCGAAGCCGGCAATGCACCTGCAAAGTAGAGCTCGATTGCGATCGGGTAGTAAATTGTTTGGGCTTCGAGTCGCCTCCGACGAACGCGCTGCCGTCCGCTGCTGCCCACGAAGCAGTAGATCTACCGACTTACCCTCGAATCGCCGGCATGTGCCGTCTTGGCTGAGACCCCGGGCTTCGTCCGTGTTAGGCGTCGCAGCGAAATGAGTAACCCCGACAACTATTCCGTCAGCAAGGCCGTCAGCAATTATTCCGCAAAGGAGAGCGGCGCTGGCACCCGCCTTCAGATCCGCAAACGAGGCGCTTCGAATTGGGCGCTGCCGGTGCCCGAGGTCGCCTTCGACAGTGGCGATACGACTTGGGAGGAGAGCCTCGCCAAGGCCGTGAAGGGTTCCGGGGAGTCCGTGGTATTTTCAGCCAAGGACCTCGAGCGCCTGCGCGCCGAAGCGCAGCGTATCTTGCACCCGGTCGTGAAGAACCGCATGGCCGACTGATCGTCGGTCGACTCTCGGAGAGCACCGTCACTAGCTGGGACTGGCGACGGCCTGCTTGCGCGTTTTGCGCGCCTTGCTCACGCCTTCTTGAGGTGGGGCGGTGCTCTCGCGTTCGATCAGCAGCATCGGGAACTCGGCCGTGATGCCAGGGTCGAGCGTTGGATCTTCGATGCGATCCAACAAGCCGCGACAGGCTGCGGCGCCCAAGCGATGCATGGGTTGCGCGACGGTGGTGAGGGTCGGGTAGCAGCGTTCGCCCTCCTCGATGCCGTCGAAGCCAGCGACGGATACGTCTTCTGGAACACGGACGCCTGCGCGCAACATCTCGCAGATGAACGTGATGGCCATGCTGTCGTTGCCCAGCACGACCGCGCTGGCGCGCTTGCCCGGAGGGCGCTTGAGGTACTCCAACGCGGCCGCCCGGCCCGCCCCTGGCATGTATGAGCCCTGAAATGACACGTCTTCCGCGCGCAACGTCGCGCCTTTCACGCTGGCGACGGCTTCTTGCAAACCCCGCAAGCGATCGAGTGAGTCGATCGAGTCCTTCGGACCACCGACGAAACTGAGTCGGCGATGACCCAGAGCCAGCAGGTGCGTTGCGAGCGCTTTGCCGGCGTCGAAATTTCGGCAGCGCACGGTGAAGCCAACCTCCGCGGCTTGATCTGGGCAGATCAGCGTGATGGGAACTCCGGCCGCGCTGGCCGCTTGCAACAGTGGCAGCTCACGCTTCGTGGAGCGCACCATGATGAACCCGTCGACACGTCGCTCGTCGGTCCAGGCGGCAATCGTGCGGGCCTCGTACGGTCCTTCACCGGGCTTCCAGCTGCCGAGCATCAGCCCCACGTGGCTCTTGGCCAGCTCTTCCTCGATGCCGCCCAGTAACCCCATGAACCAAGCGTCGTGAATGGACTCGACGGCAACGCCGATGCAACCCTTGCGGCCGTAACGCAAGCTGCGCGCGGTTGACGATGGCGCATAGCCGGTCTCTTTGATGACGCGCTCGACGCGCGCCCGCACGGCGGGGCTTGCGTAGCCGCCATTGATCACGCGTGAGACGGTCATGGTTGCGACATTGGCCTTGGCAGCCACGGTCGTGATCGTCGCCGCGTTGGGGTCGCCGGCTTTGCGTCGCCGAGTTCTCATTGCCATCAAGATACCGTGTTCGTGGGCAGCTGCGCCAGCCTCGAGCCGGGAATCTGGAATCGACCGCCCCGCGACCGGAAAATTATCTGATAACGATAACGGAGGCGGGCGGTTCTCGCTGAATTCCGGCCCTTTCACGGAAAGCCCGGGATGCCGGCTGGACATGGGGGCGGCGTGCGGTATGATAACGCTATCACAACGGCTTCCAACCTGATCGAGCCAGGCGAAAGCGGATGCGCTAGTGCATTGCGCATCGCTCTCGGCACTTCTTGTGTCACAGTCGCCCGGACCAAAGCCCTCGTGGCGATTGCTCGCGCTGATTCCGATTGCCCAAACAGACAGGGAACATCATGACTGACATCTTTCAAGCCATTGCTCCGATCCGCTTCGAGGGCAAAAGCAGCACCAACCCACTCTCGTTCAAGTACTACGACAAGGACCAGAAGGTGCTGGGCAAGACCATGGCCGAGCACCTGCGCTGTGCGGTCTGCTATTGGCACACCTTCGCTTGGCCGGGCAGCGACGTATTCGGCGCGGGCACCTTCGATCGCCCCTGGTTCAAGGGCGGCGACCCGCTCGAGGCGGCCGAGCTGAAGCTGAAGAACGCGTTCTCGTTCTTCGAGCGCCTGGGCGCGCCTTTCTACACCTTCCACGACCGCGACATGGCGCCCGAAGGCGCAACGCTGCGTGAAAGCAATTCGAACTTGGACCGCCTGGTCGCCAGCGCCCAGCGCGAGATGGACCGCACGGGCGTCAAGCTGCTGTGGGGTACGGCCAACCTGTTCAGTCACCCGCGCTACATGAGCGGCGCCGCGACCAACCCGGATCCGGAAGTGTTCGCCTGCGCCGCCGTTCAGGTGCGCAAGGCGATGGACGTCACGCTGGCTCTCAAGGGTGAAAACTACGTGCTCTGGGGCGGCCGTGAGGGCTACGAAACGCTGCTCAACACCGACATGAAGCGCGAGTCCGATCAGCTCGGTCGCTTCTTGTCGATGGTCGTCGACTACAAGAACAAGATTGGCTTCAAAGGCGCGCTGCTGCTCGAGCCGAAGCCGAAAGAGCCGACCAAGCACCAGTACGACTTCGACTGCGCGACCGTGCACGCCTTCCTCCAGCGCTACGGCCTGGAGAAGGAATACAAGGTCAACATCGAGGCCAACCACGCCATCCTCTCGGGCCACACGTTCCAGCATGAAGTGGCGTACTCGCTGGCCAACGGCATCTTCGGCAGCATCGACATGAACCGCGGTGACTCGCTGCTCGGTTGGGACACCGACCAATTCCCGAACGACGTCGCGGAAATCGGCCTGGTGCTGTACACCATCCTCAAGGGTGGCGGCATGACCACGGGCGGCATGAACTTCGACGCCAAGCTGCGCCGTCAAAGCCGCGACCCGGAAGATCTGTTCCACGCGCACATTGGCGGTATGGACACGCTCGCGCGCGGTTTACTCGTCGCCGAGCGCGCCATCAACGACGGCAAGCTCGAGAAGCTGCTCGAGCAGCGCTACAGCGGTTGGAACACCGGCCTGGGCGAGCGCATCTCGACCGGTAAGATTGGCCTGGCCGAGCTGTCGGACCACGCGCTGTCTTCGGGTCTCGACCCGCAGGCGCGCTCGGGCCGCCAAGAGATGCTCGAGAATCTGTTCAACGAATACCTCTGATCGCGCTGATTGCCCGCGGCTCGCGGCGGTGTGTTCAGCGCACCGCCCGCGAAGCCGCGGGTCCGCGATCCGCGCCGTGCGCCCTTGGCGACGGCGCGTGAGCGTTCGAGGTGCGGCTCCCGTGCCCGGTCGCGGCCATCGGCGGGGGCATGAGATCCGTGAACCTATGGATTGATGAATTCAGTTCACAAGTGATGGTCACGGTTCGGGAATAGTGCCCGCGTCGGGCGCGCCCTAGGTTCTGCTTCGTTACGGCATTCAGCCGGTAAATTGGAGCGAACCCCCATGGACTTGAAACTGAACGACAAGACGGCGCTCGTCACGGCCGCCACCGCGGGCATCGGCCTGGAGATCGCGCGCGCACTCGCGGTCGAAGGCGCGCACGTGAGCGTCACCGGCCGCAACCAGGCAAAGCTCGATGCGGCCGTTCGCGAGATCCGTGATTCGGGCGGAGCCCACGTGCGCGGCATCCTGGCGGACGTGGCCAACGCCGAGGGGGCGAAGACGCTACTCAAGGCGCAAGACCGCGTAGACATCTTGGTCAACAACCTCGGCGTGTACGAGAGCAAGCCATTCGAAGACGTCACGGACGCGGATTGGCACGCCTACCTCGAGGTCAACGTACTCAGCGGCGTGCGCTTGGCACGCGCCTACTTTCCCAAGATGCTCGCGCGCAATTGGGGCCGGATCATCTTCATCTCCAGCGAGTCGTCGCTGACGATTCCGGGTGACATGATCCACTACGCCACGACCAAAACCGCGCAGCTCTCGGTGGCGCGTGGTCTCGCCAATCTCACCCGCGGCACGAACGTGACCGTCAATTCGGTGCTGCCCGGGCCCACGCGCTCGGAGGGGATCGTGGAGTTCATGCGCAGCGTGGCCAAGGACCCGGCGGCTCCGGTCGCGCAGATAGAAGCGGAGTTTTTTGCCACTCAGCGCCCGGCCTCGCTGATTCAGCGCATGATCGAACCGGAAGAGATCGCATCTTTGGTCGCTTATCTGTCGAGCCCGCGGTCGGCCGCGACCAACGGCGCGGCCTTGCGTGCGGAAGGCGGCTTGGTCACGACCATTGCTTGAGCCAACCCCCGGACCCCACTAGCGTGCCCTCATGCCGCGCATTTTCATGGAAAGGTCCGGGGAAATGGAGGTGTTCGCGCGGTGGTGGAGAAGCGGGGCTTCTCGGCGGCCGCGCGCAGCCTCGATCTCACGCCTTCGGCGGTCAGCAAATTAATCAACCGGCTCGAGCAGCGGCTGGGCACGCGTCTGTTCGTTCGCACCACGCGCGCCCTGACCTTGACCGAAGAGGGCGAAGCGTATCATCGCGCGGCGCTGCGCATCGTGCACGAGCTGAACGAAGCGGATCAGTCACTACTAGGCGGCGCGGTTCGCGGCCGCTTGTGCGTCAGTGCCACGCTGCCGTTCGGCCGGCGATTCATCGCGCCCGCCATCCCCACGTTCTTGGAACGGTATCCTGAAGTGTTGGTCGACTTGAGCTTGACCGACCAAGTGATCGATCTGATCGCGCAACGCACCGACGTGGCCATCCGCACCGGCAACTTGGCCGAGAGCGGGCTTTTGGCACGGAAACTGGCGCAAAGCCGCATGGTCGTGTGCGCCTCGCCCCGCTACCTGGAGCGCAAAGGGGTACCCCAGAGGCCGAGCGACTTGAAAGACCATGATTGCCTGACGTTCAACTTTCGCCGCGCCGGCGCGGGCTGGCCGTTCCGTGAAAGCGGCCGCGAGCAGCCTCAGGCGATCACCGGCAACCTGCAGCTGAACAACGGCGACACCATGCGTGACATGGCACTGGCCGGCGCTGGCATCGCGCGTCTCGCGGTGTTCCACGTGATCGCGGACCTTCAGGCGGGCACGCTCGTGCCGCTGCTCGAAGCTTACAACCCAGGCGACTTGGAGCTGATGCACGCCGTGTACGTCGGCGGCGGAAACGTGCCGCGACGTGTGCGGGCGTTCATCGAACATTTGCTCGAAACGCTGCCCAGGCGCCCGACCTTCGAACTCCCCGGGCCACTCGTGCGCGCCTCGTCGAAGGCGCCATCGACGATGATATCGACGAGCAAGCGCCGGACCAAAGCATCGCTCGAGAAGCGGTAGCATCACTGACGTGGTTGGGCGCTCGCGATCCAGCCGCGCAACTCGCGGCCGAACGTGTGAGCCGCGGAGCGCGCGCCCTGATCTGCCTGCGAGGTGCGTGGTGCAACCTGCGGGCGCCCCCATTCCGAGCGCGCTCGGGCGGTCCGCGCGGGCCGCGGTCGCGATTTGCCCGGATTTTCGTGGCGTGTGGAGAGGGACAATGGCAGTTTGTGGCGACGTGCAGCTGTTCGTTTGCGCTCTGACTGCCTTGCCGTTGCTCGTCGTGGGCTGCGCGACGAGCGTGGTTCAAACCGCCGAGCTTGCCCCCAACGCCGCGCCGGATTGCTCGGTACGGGGCGCACTGGTCTTGCCCAGTGACGGGCCGTTCGGGGACGAGCGCGAAACGGTCTCCGCGCTGGTGGGAGATTCGTATTCTGCGGGGCAGGGGCCAGGCTTGTACGTTACCGCTCGTGACGCGTTTCGTGTTTACTTGAACGGCGAGCTCGTGACCGTGAGCCGCGCCGCGCGGGCGCCGCTGTTCGTGCCGCTCACGCTGCTGCCGGGGGACAACGCGCTGGCCGTCGTGGTCGCGGCCGAGAGCGGCACGCCCGCGGCTCTGCTGCAGTTGGACGAACTCGAGCAGAGCACCGTGAGCGACGCGACGTGGAAGGTGAGCACGGCGCCGCTCCCGGGTTTTACCGATTTCGACTTCGACGATTCGTCGTGGCCCGTCGCCCAGGACTTCGGAGCGCTCGGGGCGCTACCCGGCTGCGATCCGGGCGCGCCCTTCGAGGCGTCTTCGCCCGCGCATTGGATTGGCCCGGAAAATGGCTCTGGCTCGGTCGCGGTGCTGCGCAAAGTGATCCGCATTCGCGCGCTCGGCTATGGCCAGAGCACCACCGGCGGCTTCGGCGCGGCGCTCACGTTCGTCGATAGTTGGGCTGAATTTTCGAGCGCGGCGTCGGATCCGGACGCGCCCGCGGTGATTTTACTGGGCGAAGGCGTGCACGACTTTCGCGATACCCCGCGGGACCAAAACGTGTGCCCCGCGGTGTGCGAAAATGACGCCTCCAAGTCGCAATACGTCGTGCTCACGACCGGGCAAACCTGCGCCGAGCCAACGGTAACCAAACCGCGCTACGCGCGGCGCATCGCGCTCGGCTCGAACAAGACCGTGGTCGGGCTCGGGCGCGGCGCGCAGCTGCGTGGGGTGACCTTCGACTTTGGCGCGAGCCAAAATTCGATCGTGCGCAACGTGGCCTTGTACGACGTGAATCGTGAGTTGATCGAGGCGGGTGACGCCTTCAGCCTCGACCAGGCGCGCCAAATTTGGATCGACCACGCGACGACCAAATGGATCAGTGACGGCTTCACGGACATCAGCGCCGGCTCCCAAAACATCACGCTGTCTTGGCTCCACTACGATGGCGTGACCAACCACGAATGCGAGGGCCAGCACACGCGCGCTTCGATGATCACCGACTCGACCGTGACTTTTGCCCATTGTTTCTTCGATCACGTGCAAACGCATGCGCCCAGCGTGCGCGGGGCGCTCGCGCGCGTGCACTTGTTCAACAACGTGATCGGGGACGATTTGGGCTACGGGGTATCGGCCGAGTGCGGCGCTCGAGTGTTGCTGGAGGGCAACACGTTTCAGCGCGTTGCCACCCCCACCGTTCGGTCGACCTGTGCAGACGACACGTTGCTCGGGCTGATCGACGCCCCGAGTGGCTCGAATTCCTACACCGACGTCGGGCCGCATCGCGGTGGCAATGGCCAGGAGCCGCACGATGCCGTGTTCGAGCCTCCCTACGAATACCGCGTGGGCGGGGCCAAGGACGAATGGCGCACGGTGTCCGCGCGCGCGGGAGCGGGCGGCCCGTGGGCGCAGCCGCTCGTTGCCGATTAAAAGTCCACGCCCAGGCCCGCGCTCGCCATCAGCAGCGGCCACGGAAACAAGTACTGCTCGCCGAGCACCGCCAAACCCGGGCGCGGACTGAGCGTGAGGGCCGAGAGCTGCGCGCCGAGGGCGAGGCGCGGCGCAATGCGAAAACGCGTATCCACGCCCAAGCCGAGCGCAATGCTGGTCACGTGCCCACTGTGGGCGGTAATTGGAGACTCGACTTCGCCGATTGCGTCCATGCGATACACGCCGACACCGAGCATCGGCCGTAGCTCGAAGCGCGGCGACTGCACCGCGCTCAGCCAAACGGAGCCGAGCGCGAGTGCTTGTCGGACCACGGCGGAGCCGTTGTTCGTCTCGAACGATGCGCCCAACGCCGGTCCCGTCAACGACAGACCGAAGCCTGCGCGACCGAGCACGCGATAGCTCAGGCCGAGGTTCGGGGCATAGCCCGGTCCCAAGCGTTGGCCGAGGCCAATCAGCGCGGCGCGTACCTCCAACTCGAAGCGCGCAGGCGGCGCACCGGCGAAGTGCTGCACCTCTTTCGGCACTGGTCGCGTGTCGACCCCCATCACCTCGGGTGGCGGTTTCTGATCGGCGCTGAACTCGCGCAAGCTGGCGCGCAGCAAGTCGGTCGTGCGCACGGCCAGCACGCTCGGCGCGTCGGGTCCGTTGTCCAACGCCACCCGGCGGAGCGAGATCTTGCCCGTGACGCGGTCCGCGATGCACACCTCGGCGCTGCCCGCGAGTGCGCGCCGCGTTAGGGAAATCCCGGCAAAAGCTCGGTCTTTCTTGGCCAAATCGGCCAAACCCTCGGGTGAGTCCGAAGCCGCGTCTGGCGCCACGACCGACGTTTCGAAGCCCTGCACGGCGAGTTCGGCGCGTAGCCGATTGAAGGCTTCGACCAGCACCGGGTCGCCTGAGCTCGGTTGCACGAGCAACACCTTCTGCGCGGAAGCGAGCGACGTCAGTGCGAGTAGCAGCGCCGCGAGCCCGGACGCGAGCACTCGGCTAGCGCGCATTTCAGGGAGTGCCTAGAATGCGGCGCGCAGTCGTGGCCTGCACACCACTCGGATAGAGGCGTAGGTAGTCGCGAGCGATCGGTGCGGCGGCGGAGCGCCCATCCAAGGTCATGGTCGCGCGCATCTTGCCAGCGAGCGCTTCGGCCGCATAGGGCCCCCCTGGCGCTTCGCTCAAGTAGCGAACATACCAGCTGCGCGCCTCGCTCGTCGCGCCCTGTCGTTCACTCAGCCGGCCAAGCAAGAAGGCCGCACTGCGACCCTCGCTCGTGCTCGAAAAGCGAGTTCGGAGCGCTTGCAAGCTTTGGCCCGCGAGCGCGCTCCCACCGCTGTAGCGCGCCGCATCGGCCAGCGCGCTCAGTTCGCTCGGGGAGCACGTTTTGAGGCAATTCGAGGTGCCCCGCTCGTTGGCCTGGGCCAGCACCGTGGCAAACTGGCCCGCCGCGACGAGCTTGCTCCAAGAGGCGCGCGCCGCTGCCGCGTTCGAGCCGGATGCGCCGGGCGCGATGGACGCGATGGCATGCGCCGAGGGCACCGCGCTCGGCTCTGAATCGCCGTTCGCGGGCGACGCGCCGCCACTCGCGGTTGCGGGGGTGGGCGAGGTGGTGGGCGCGGGGCTGGCCGTTGCTTCCATGGTGGTCATGCTGCGCTGGTGCAGGTCGGCGTGAAATACTTGGCCGGCACGCAACGCCACGGGCAGCGCGCCGAACGGCGTCTGGATTTCGACCGAGCCTTCGCGCAGGCGAAGCTCCAGCACTTCACGACTTGGATCCCAGTTCAGATCGAAGCGCGTGCCGGTCACGAGCACTTCGAAGGGGCCGGCCGCGAATGTCCAGCGGGTTCGTGGCTGGTGGACGACATGCACGTTGGCCGTGCCGCGCTCGAGAAATACGCGCGCGCCCCGGCGATTGGTGTCTTCGACTCGCAATTGTGAGCCGGCCGCGACCTCGACCGATGTGTCGTCGGAGAAATGCAGCGAAACCGCGTGATCGCTGGGCGCACTGACATAAGCGCCGTCTTTGTTTGCACCGATGACCTCGTAGCTGAGTGCGCTGGGTAGTGCCCACCACACGATCAGCGCCGCTGCGACGGCGAGGGCGGGAATTGCGGCCAGTGGGGGCACCCGCCGTCGAGGGGCCTTGGTTGCCAATGCGGCACGCGCGAGCAACTGCGCACGCGCGGCCTGCTCTTGCGGTTCGCGGGGGGTGGGCTGCGCCTCGTGCAGCAGAGAGCCCAGCGCATCGGCGACCACTTCGAAGTTCGGCTCGGATTTGCTCATGGTTCCGCCGATCGCTGGCTTTGCAGCTCGAGATATCGTTGCAGCGCAGGCTCTCGCCGGGCGAGTGCAGTCAGCTGTTGTTGCGCGCGGGCGAGTTCGCGGCGCGTCGTCGACTCCGAGATTTTCAGTGCGGCCGCCACTTCCAACAGTTCGAGCCCCTGCACGTGGCGCAGGACGAACACCAGCCGGCGCCGACTACTGAGCTGATCGAGGACTCGATGCAGCGCGTTCAGTGATTCGCGGCTTTCACTATCCGCGGGCGGGACGGGCAAATCGGGCAACTCGCCGGTGCTCGACAGGCCCACCCAACGCCGCACCCTGCGACGCCGCAGTTCCTGAGCCGACAACCGCACCGCCACGCCGACCAAGAACCCGCGGAGCGCAGCGCCGTCGCGGATCTGGCCGGCGCCGCGAAAGAGGGCCAGAAAGACCTCCTGCAGCAAATCCTCGCTGGCACTGTCGGGGCCAAGCGCTCCGAACAAGACGCCGCGTACCAGCTTTGCGTAGCGGTCCCAAACCGCGCCCAGGGCTTCGCGGTTGCCGCGCGCGATTTCGTGCACCAGCTGGGCATCGCCGTAGCGATCGTGCGGGAAACGCGCGATCGCCATGGGCCCGGAGGGGGGCGAAGAGGCCAAGGTTGATGTCACTGGAAAGGTGGTTGCTCAACGGCGTGGGCGCCGGTCAGCTAAATGAGCTTGGCCGAAGTTCCGAGCGTGGAGCCAGTGTGGGCAACGGTTGCCGGTGGGGCGCCGCGCAGAGCCGGCATTTTTTGCCTGCTTCGACTAGATCGGCGCGACTCTAAAAGACGATGCGACCTTTCGCCATTGCGTGTCTGATTACCGCCGCACTAGTCGGCTCGGTTGCTGGCTGCGGTAACCGTGATGATGGAGCCGCGTCTCCCGGCGCCGCGGGTGCGGGAACGCCCGCGGCGGGTGCTTCCTCGAGCGCCGGCGCGCCCGCGAGTGGCGCGGGTTCGGGAAGCGGACAGGGCGGCGCCGGGAGCCCAGCGGGCGGAGCCGCACCCGGGGTTGCGGGAAGCGGGCTTGCAGGAAGCGGCGCTGCCGGCGGCGGAAGTAGCAATGCGGGCGCAGGTGGGGCTACGGCGAGCGCCTGCAGTGCGCCTCAAGTGCGCGTGACGGAGATCGACGTTGGCGCGGTCGTCAACCAGAACGAAGACGAAGCCGCGCTCAAGCCGTTGGCGATTTCAGCCCTGCCGACTGGAGGTTCACGTGTCGCTTGGCTGGGCGCGGACTCGAAAATTCACGTGACCACGCTGAAAGCCGACGACACCATCGACGAAGCGGTGCCACAGGTGAGCATTGCCGGCATGGACTACGGCGATCTGTACGCGGACGCGACGGGCGGCGTGCTGCTCGTCACCCGTGACGCGAAGGGGGGCGGCTCGCTCAATTGCGGTGAACCCACGAATCTGTGCGGCACACCACCGAGCCCCGCGGTGCCCTGCTACGACATGTATCTAGTGCGCTTCGACGGCACGAGTGAAACTTGGGCAACCCAGCTGACGCAATCGAGCGCGAGCGCGCCGCCGTACCTGACCAGCAAGACCGGGCCGAACGTGATCTTCATCTGGTGGTACGCCCACCACGGTCGGATCGTCAGCGATGGCACGAACTATGCGTCTTATTTCGGCGCGGCCATCAGCGTTTCGCAAGACGGCTGCGTGAACATCCACCAGGGTGACGAAATGCGTGTGGTGGGGCCGAGTGGCGCGCTGCTCACGGGCCATCAAAGCTTCGATTGGGGTTGCAGCCATAGCGGCTACGAGCGCATCGTGTGGGATGCGAAGGCTTCGCAGTTCGTTACCGTGTGCAAGAACGATGCGCCCACGATGGGCAAATCAGGGCGGCTTGCGTTCGCGCCCAAAACCAGCACGATTTACCCGCTCGACCTGTTCTATTCGAATGTGGGCAACCTCACGCTCGGCGGCGCGGGTGGCTATTGGTTGACCACGAGCGACATCCGGCCCGGCCAGACTCCAGACAGCAGTGGCTTGGCCGACGTGCATCTGCTGCACTTCCAGAATGGCGCTCCCGACAAAGACCTGATCTTGGCCAACGACGCGGGCCTGAATGCGCGCGCACCACACTTGACCCAATACGGAGCCAACCACCTGCTGGCCGCCTGGGATACGTCGGCCAGCAAAGGTGACCTGACGCAGAAGACGGCCGATCGAAAGCTGTACGTGCAGGCGCTCGACAGCAGCACCGGGGCTGCAGTGAGCGCGCCGATCCCCGTGCCAGTGCGCAACAACCGCTACCAGGAGATGAAAGCCTTTCCCGATGGCAGCGTGGGCTATGCCGCGCCGGGCAGCAGTTCGAGCAAGCTCAATATCTTGCGTGTCTTGCCGTGCGAGTGACGGCGCGGCACACCGGCCGCTACGGCGCGTTTCCAGCCTGCAAGTGCGGCGTCATGATCTGTGTGAGCCAGGCCATCACGGCGCGCACGGGCGCGCGTGCGGACCGAGAATGCCCCTGAACGAGCGAGACGGGCATCGGCTCGCAGCGTAGATCCGGTAGTACTTCGATCAAACTTCCCGAGGCTAGGCTCGCCGCCATGCCCGTGCGCGGCGCTTGGATGATGCCGAGTCCCGCAAGGCAAGCGGAGTGATAGGCGTCGGTGCTGTTCACGGTCACGGCCGCACGCATCGGCTGCTCGCGATAGACGCTGCCATCGAAATATTCGAAACTCGGCGCGTCGCTGCCCAAAGTCAGCGAATAGTGCACGAGCAAGTGCCGATCGAGGTCGGCGATGGTGCGCGGCGTGCCGTACTTTTCGAGGTAGCGTGGGCTGGCGCAGTTCATCATCTGCAATGCCCCAATGCGCTGGGCGATCAGCCCCGAGTCGGACAGGGCACCCACGCGCATCACGCAGTCAAAGCCTTCGCGCAACAAGTCGACGCGTCGATCGGTCGTGCTCACGAGCATCTCGAGCTGGGGATGAGTCGCCAGGAATTCGGGCAGGCGAGGGATGACCACGTTGCGCGCAAATTGAATCGGTAGATCGAGACGGACGCGGCCGCGCAGCGTGCTCGGTGCCGAGAACATCGAGGCCAGCTCATCGGCATCGCTGAGCAAGCGCCGGGCCCGTAGCAGGAGCTGTTCCCCGTCGGTCGTCAGACGCACGCTACGTGTGGAGCGGTGCAACAGTCGAGTCCCGAGCGCGGCCTCGAGCTCCTGAACTCGGATCGAGGCGCGGGCTTTGGACAGACCCAGGTGCTCGCTGGCGCGGGTAAAGTTGCCTAGTTCCGCGACCTTCACGAATACCCGCACGGCGTCCAAATCCATGGCTCCGATTGTTTCGCATTTAGAAACAGTGTGTCAAATCTGAGCGTCTTCCGCGTTCGTCCGGACGTCGTAGGTTGAAGCTCACAACGCGACGAAAGGGACCGTAAAATGACGAACAAGCAGCAATCAGTGGCCGTGATCACGGGCGGCAGCCGTGGGTTGGGCAAGAGCATGGCACTGCACCTGGCCGAGCGCGGGGTCGATAGCATCATCACCTATCGTTCGGGAGCGAACGAAGCAAACGAAGTCGTGGCCGAGATCGCCAAGCAGGGCCGCAAGGCCGCCGCGCTCCCGCTCGATGCCGGCAACAGCGCGAGCTTCGCGGCGTTCGCGGCAGGGCTGAAGTCACAGCTGGAGCGCAAGTGGCAGCGCACGAGCTTCGACTTCTTGGTCAACAATGCCGGTGTCGGTGCGCACGCGAGCTTTGCCGAGACGACCGAAGCGCAGTTCGACGAGCTGATGAACGTGCACCTGAAGGGGCCATTCTTCTTGACCCAGACTCTACTGCCGCTGATCGCAGACGGCGGTCGGATCTTGAATGTCTCGAGTGGTCTCGCACGCTTCACGTTTCCTGGATATGCCGCCTATTCCAGTATGAAAGGTGGCATCGAAGTGCTGACTCGCTATCTGGCGAAGGAGCTCGGCGCGCGGCAAATCAGCGTAAATACGCTGGCGCCGGGCGCGATCGAGACGGATTTTGGTGGCGGCGCCGTGCGTGACAACCGCGACTTGAACAAAATGATCGCGTCGGGCATTGCGCTTGGCCGCGTGGGTCTGCCCGACGACATCGGTCGCGCCGTGAGCATGCTGCTCGCGCCTGAAAGCGCCTGGATCAACGGTCAGCGCATCGAGGTGTCCGGCGGACAAATGCTTTGAGGCTCAGAGCGCGTCGAACTCGATCGAATAGACGAGCGTGGAGGTGACGGTCGGACCGTTGAAATAAAAGCCGCCATCGACGGGCATCGTGGCGGCTTGGTCCGGCGCCACGCACAAGGCGACATGACCCGGGCCCGTCGGCACGCCGTGGGTCGGATCCCAGCCGAGCCAGCCGAGTTCCGGCACGAACACCTCGGGCCAGGCATGTAAATGCCGTTTGCCGTCGGGTGATGCCTCCTGCCCTTGGTAGCCGCTGACGAATCGCCCGGCGACCCCGAGGCTCCGACACACGGCCAGGTAGAGCACGGTCAAATCGCGACACGCGCCGCCGCCCCGGGCGAGCGTTTGCTCGGGGGTTTGAGCTGAGCCTTCGACGCGGATTTGCCGGTCGAGGGTCGCGTACAGGGTGCTGCACAAGCGGCCGAAGAAGGCGAGCGGTGCGCCGCCGACTTCGAACGAGAGTCGTTGGGCGAGCGCTACCACGGCGGGGCTGAAGTCGGGTTGCCGGAAAGTCGCCAACGAGTCGAAGCCAGGCCGAAACCACGGCAGCGGGGGTAGAGCCAGCGAATAGGGCGGCTCGGGGCGAGCGAACGTCTGCACTTCGACGCGGCTCTCGATCACGAGTTCGTCGGCCGTTTCCGCGCCGAACGAGACGCGCGTGCACGTGTTGCCGAACGCATCACTGAAGTCTGCCAGTTCGGCGGGCGTGGGCGTGACTCGCAAATTGCGGAAGAGCGTGCGCACGCTGTCCGCGCGCGGGCTCAGACGTAACACGTGCGGCGCGAACGAGACGCGCGTGCTGTAGCGGTAGGTCGTCTCGTGACGAATCGCCCAGCTTGCTACCGCGTTCGAGTTCGCGTCAAAAGGGACCATCTGCGCCGATTCGAGCAGAACACAGATTTCGGGGTGGTTGCCGCCGCGAGACGTCGACGAATGGCAAGCCGCCTCAGGTTTGAGCGGGCCGATTTCAAGGCTTTGCCGGTCAGGATCACGATGCCTCGGTAAACGCACTCGCGCCGCTGGTGAGGAAGTTCCTTTCGCGGGCTAGCGGGGCCCCGAACCGCGTGCCGCGGCACGCGACCCGTCGAACATCGCACGAAGCCGCAGCGCATGGTGAGCACGCGGGTGAAGAGACGCTGTACTGAGCTAACCCCCGGCGAGCGCGTGCTGGCGCGCTCGCCGAAGCTCAGGCCATCACTTCGGGATGACCGGCGGCTCTTCGCCGACGGGCACCAAGCACGAGGACAGATCGAAGAACATGAACTCGAGCGCCAGCTCTTGAGGCGTGAGCGGGTGCATGGCGCAACCGGAAGGCACGGTGCCGCCGCGCATTTGCGCCGGAAAGCCCGGATTGCCGGGATTGCCCGGTCCACCCGGGAACCCGGTGCCTCCGCCACGACCGCCTCCGCCCGCATTGCCCGCGCCGCCGGTTCCGCTCGCGCCACCGGCGCCCGCAGGATAGTCGACCGGTACTCCCGGCGCATTCGTGTTCGGGCCACCGCTCACGTGCAGCGCGCTGTAGACCACGCGACCGCACACCTGATCGCCGGTCGCGCCGATCGGAGTGTCAGCCGAGAAATATTGAGTGGCCGAAGCGGCCTTCGGGGAGTTTGGCGCAAGATGGATCCACTCCGTGGAGGGTGGCTCCGACAGAGCGACGACATTGTTGCGCGCAAACCAGACCGGCAATTGATTGTTGGTGAGGGCGCCAACCAATCCGAGCCACTTGAGCAACGCGGAGCCACCTGGAAACGCGGCGCCTGTGCTGAGCGTGGTGTTGATCTCGGCGGGAAAGGAGGCGTCGTCGTCGATGTTGCCTTGCATGGTGTTCCACGTGGCCAAGTTGTTCGCGCCGGTCGCGAACGGGCCCGTGTTGAACCAAGCGTACTGGTAGTGCGACGCGAATACGCGCCCGCCCGCGTTGGCGTAGTTCATCAGGAGTTGCTGAGAGGCGGCGCCGACACGCATCCCGTTCTCCGCGCCGGTGGTCTCGTGCCCCTCGCACGAGAGCACCACCACGTCGTGTTGGTTCAGATGCTCTTGGGTGTCCCACAGGGTCTTGTTCGACTCGACCGCGCCTTGCGCGGGAGTGGCCCCGTGCCAGCCGCTGTAGATGTGAATGTGCCCGCCCGGATTCGAACCCGCGACATACTCACTCGCGGACACGCCGATGCGCAGGGGTAAGCACTCGAAGGAGTCCGACCCGCCCGTCGAGATGGCGATGTTGGGCAGAGAGCCCTCGGACGAATTGGCCGGCAAGCGCAGGTTGGGGATGACGTTGTCCTGATTGGCCAGCACGTTGACGTTGTCGTACTGACGACGCCACTTGCCGGTTTGCACGACCAAGTTGACGTTACCGCTCGGGGCACAGGGGATTTCGAAATGCCCCGCGGCGTCCGTCGGCGCGCCAATCGCGAGTACTTTTTCGGGCAACAATTGCTTGCAACCGCAGCCGACTGGGATCTTTTCCAAATCCGGAAGCGGTGAGCTCGGATCGCGCACGTAAACCGAGATGTTGTAGAGCGGATTCTTACCGGCGGGGTCGAGCACGGTGCCGCTGATTTTGGTGGTATTGCCTGGCGTGCAAGCGGTCTGCCCCGAGCCGGCACTGCCGCCATTGTTGTCCGGAACGACGATGTTGCCCATCCCGCCGTTGGTACCAATCGAGCCATTGCCGGCGCTGCTGTTCGTGCCTCCTGCGCCGGGCGGCGGGCTCGACCCGGAGCCGGCCGTCGTGCCGACACTACTGCCCGGCTTATCGGAACTACCGCAGGCGATCGAACCCGCGAGCGCGACGCCAATGCACAAGGAAACTGGGATGATTTTCATGTCTGATTTCCTGCGCTCGATTGGGGGGCGTCAGCCGCGGTGTGCGCTCGGCAGTACACGCACGAATGCACTCGGCCAGACGGTGTCGTCGACGGTGACCCGGACCCTACGATCTCGAGTGATATCATTCAATCCTTAGCGTGCTTTTGATCGCAATAACGAGGGGCCTTTGGGTCACCCCGGAACTAGCCGAAATCTCGCGCGTAGCTGGATTTGCAGACGCGCCAAACTAGCTTCGATCGCCTAGGTAGAGTGTCCGCAGCCAGTCATCCGAAGGCAGCTATTTTGCGATTCGCAAGTTCCGTGATTGGGAATTACGGTCAGATGGAAAGAATGTTGGGTTAACGTTCTCACAGGCCAAAACAGCTCTGCATCCACTAGGAGGCAACGTCACGCCGCCGCCTCGACCGGGCTAATGGCGAGATGGGTGCGCCGAGGCTGAGCCAGTTCGCGAGGCGGAAATGCGGGCGACGCCGCTATTGAAAATACAGGATGGCTGGGCCGAGCAATCCCGGGCGCCCTGAGGACGGTTCGGCGGGCGGCGGGTCGAGCTCGAGGCGCGCCTCCCCGCTTCGCCAAGGACGCCGGCGTTCGCCCGTCGATGGCGCCCAGCTGCAGGGCTAATGGTCAGCCGGAGAGCAGCTGGAGAGTGCTGTCAAGCAGAGTCCCGGGTCGCTGGCGATGGCTTGCATGTCTCGCGGCGTGCCAGCGCTTGGCCGGCTCGATGTCGGAATGTGTCGGGCACGGCTCTCGCCTCGTGCTCGTGCGCCTGACGCGCGTGTTACCGAAACCATTCTTCGAGCATGAAGATTTGTGCGCTTCTCACGGCGTATCGCTGCGGTTCGCGCCACGCGCGGACACGCCGAGCATGGACCGCGCGCTCGACGGATCGAAACGCGCACGCTCTCGCCGAGCGAGCGTCACGGACCAGTCACCGACGCGTCTGATTCGTCCCTCAAATGTTGCGATCTGCCGAGCGAGTCTTTGTTACGAAACAGGGCACAAAAAGCGCCCTCGAGCGCAGGAGACCTGCTTCCAATGCGTACAAATCTGTCCCATTCACTGACTCACGCGCTAGCACTGCTCGGCCTCGTCACCCTGCTTCCTCATTGCAGCAGCGATGACGCCGCGAGCCCGTCGGACAACGGCGGCGAGAGCGGTGCTTCGACTGGCACCGCTGGGAGCGCTGGATCACGCGCAGGTGGAGCAGGCCGCGGCGGCGGTGGCAATGCCGGAGCCGGGACCGGTGACGCCGGATCCGGTGAAGCCGGCGCGCCCGAAGCCGGTGCTGGCGGCGAAGCGGGCAGCGTCGAGACGGGGGGCAACGGTGGCTCCTCCGCCGGCAGCGGCGGCAGCGCGGGCAAGGGCGGTTCTGGCGGCACTGGCGGTATCGTTGGTGGCGGGGTTGCGGGCAGCGCAGGCACGGGCGGTGGCGCGGGCACGGCAGGCACCGCCGGTACGGCGGGCAGCGCGCCCGTGGTTGGCACGTACGTCGCGGGCGACTTCCACAATCACACGACGTGCTCTGACGGCTCGATTTCCATGCAGAAGCTGGTCAACAAGTCGACCGGCAAGACCGACGGCACGTTCGGGCTCGATTGGTTCGTGCAAGCCGGCCACGGCGGCAACGGAAACCGAAACTGCACCTTGGCCGAGGACGCCGCGCTCGGCACGCCCGCGTACCCTTACGTCGCGAGTCTGCCGCCCAGCACCACCTGGGAGAACTCCGGTGTTACTCCGAAGGGTGACGTCTCGGGCACCACGCCGAACCGCAACATGTGGCGCTGGCAGTCGATCCAAGAGTTCCAGTACCCGTTGATCGAGTACCTGAACGCGTACAAGAATCTGCCGTTGTTCCTGGGTATCGAGTCGGTCGGTCCGGGCCACGAGCACATCTCGATGTCGGTGATCACCGGTCAGGTGCCGAAGTCGATCGACACGGCAACCCTGCCGACGACGCCCGGCTATACCCCGGCCGGCAACGCCGATGCACTCGCGAAGTGGGAATACTGCTTCGACCGCAACGACACGGACAAGAGCCGCGGCGCGACCAATCAGTTCGATTGCTCCGTGCCCGGCAGTGCAAACGAAGCCGATCCGAACTGGGACGCGACCGCGCGCAAGCTGGTCCCGGCCGGCGGTGCTGGCACAGGCACACGAGGCCACGCGAAGACCATCGAATCGCTACGCTGGATGGCCGCTTACCATCCCGATGGCAGCTACTACGTTCCGGCTCATCTCGAACGCGCCGGTCAGTTCAACCCGGATGGCAACAACGGGTTCAACATCGAGCACCTACGTGACCAGAACAATGCGGCGCCCAAGATCGCCTTCGGCATGGAGACTCAGCCGGGCCACGGCGCTTCTTCCAACCGCGGCGAATACCAAGTGCTGCGCAACAATTTTGGCGGCAGCGTGGGCTTGATCGACAGCGTCGGTGGCACGACCTTCGGCGGCACCGGCGTGTACGGCGCCCAGATCGGCGGCGTCTGGGACGCATTGCTCGGTGAAGGCCGGAATTTCTGGTTCTTCGCCAGCTCCGACTGGCACAACCGCGGCACGTTCGCCCCGGACGACCGTCAGTCGACCCAGGACTTCTACCCGGGTGAGTACCAACGCAACTACACGATGGTGAAGAACGGCGCCGACAAGCTGCGCCCGCAAGCGATCGTCGACGGCCTGCGCAGCGGCAACAACTACGCTGTCAGCGGGCAAATCATCGATCGTTTGGCGTTCGTCGCTTGCGTCGGTAAGACCGACGAAGCGGTCGCCAACATTGCGGCCGCGGCGGCAATCGCGAAGACCACGGTGTCGGTCGCGGGTTGCGCAACGATGGGCGAGAAGCTGGTCGTCCCGAGCGGTTCCGAGATCGTCATCGGCGTCGCGGTTCGTGATCCGGTCGGCACGAACAACTCGCCGTACACCTTCAACAACCCCTCGCTGCTCCAGATCTCCAAGAACCAGCCACTCAATGCGCCGGTTCTCGATCACATCGATCTAATCCGCGGCTTGGTCACCGGCTACAGGCAGCCGGGGACGGCGGGTTATGCCGGTGAGTGGCCGCGCAACACGAACTGGCTCAAGGCGGACGGCACGACGCCGGCCGATCTGTCGGGTGTACCCGACGCAGCCAAGAACGTCAGCTCCACGATCCTGAAGACGTTCAACGGCGTCGGCTCGACGGGTTGGAAGACGGTCACGGCGCCCGATTCCAGCGCCTACTTGACGATGACGTTCCACACGGCGGGGCTCACGGCATCGCAGTACTACCGTCTGCGTGGTACGAACTTGCCGCCCGCGGTGCCCTTCGAGACCGACGCGAGCGGTAACCCGCTGGCCGACGTGTACACCAACGCCGGTGATCCGACGCGGTTGCGCATTCCCTGCACCGTGGCGCACAGCGTCGGCAACCAGTTCGACGGTTGCCCGGACCACTTGACGGCCGCGACGGCTCCCAGCCCGATCGCGGGTACCAAGGCCGTCTCGTACGACATCGCGGCCTGGTCGGACCTCTGGTTCTACGCCAACCCGATCTACATCGAGGTCAACGGCTCCGTCGCCGTCGCTGGCGTGAAGTGAGTCAGTAGCTGGAGTAAGCGCGCCCGGGGCAAAATTTGTCTCGGGCGTTGCTCTGCGGGACGTCGCGCGCTCTCATGGGCGCATGCCCGACGTCCCGCCCGAGCCGCCGCAGGTCGCAGCCGTCCCCGCGTTCATGTACGGAACCGCGTGGAAAGAAGAGCGCACCGAAGCGCTCACGCGACTGGCCCTGCGAGCCGGGTTTCGCGGTATCGACACGGCCAATCAACGTAAGCACTACTTCGAAGCGGGCGTGGGCGCGGCCCTGAAAGAGGCGGTTCGCCTCGGCGAAGTGAGCCGTTCGCAACTCTTCCTGCAATCCAAGTTCACGTTCCTCGACGGACAAGACGAGCGCTTGCCGTACGAGCGCAACGCGCCCATCGCGCGACAGGTCGCGCAATCCTTCGAGAGCTCGCTCCAACACCTGGGGACCGACTACCTCGACTCCTACGTGCTGCATGGCCCGTCCTCTCGTCATGGCCTCGAAGCGCCGGACTTTCAGGCATGGCGCGCGATGGAAGCACTCGTGCAAGCGGGAAAGGTGCGCTTTCTGGGCATCAGCAACGTTTCGCTCGAGCAAGTGCGAGCGTTGTGCGACGACGCGCGGGTTCGGCCTGCGTTCGTGCAAAACCGTTGCTACGCGAAGACGAGCTGGGACGGCGCCCTACGCGCCCTGTGTGCGGAGCGGGGTATTCGCTATCAAGGTTTCTCACTGCTCACCGCCAACCGCGCTCAGCTCGGGACCCCGAGTCTCCAGCGCTTGGCGCGGCGCTTGGGCCGCCCGATCGAGCAGATCGTATTTCGATTTTGCCAATTGCTCGGCATCTTGCCGCTCACCGGGACATCGCAATTCGAGCACATGCGACTGGATTTGGCGGCGAGTGAACTCGAGCTAGCGGATGAAGACTTCGCGCAGCTGAAAAATCTTTGGCCTGGCTGCTCAGGGTAGGGATCTTTCCAGCGCCGAGCGCGTAACAAGCCGACACGGGTTGGCAAAAACCAAGCAATATTTGGCTCGGATGCTGCGCGCGTTGCCGCCGCTGCACGCCGTCCGCTAAGCTCTCGTCTGCAAAATGTTCGCAAAAATCCCGGTGATTCGTCGAGTGTCGGAACGTATCTTGCGCGCGCACGGTGTTCGCGGTGCGTCGTGTCTCTTCGCGCTGTCCCTGCTCGCTGGTTGTTCCTCTTCGACGGATCTGCCCCCAGGCGTGATCACGATCACGACCGGTCAAGAAGCGGACGCGTGGACGCTCGATCCGGCCGTACAGAACGTGACGCTCGATCTGGTGCAGACGACGGGTCGAACCACGCTGAGCACCGTCCCCGCGCCAACGACCGAGATCTCGCTCGGGACCGACGGGCCACCGAGCGCAATTGCGAGTTTCGAAGCGACGGGCTTCGACGCCGATTCGAATGCGGTCCTGCGCGGTTTCACGATGCCGTATTTCATTTTCGGCTTCGCCGCGGCTCAGCTGACGCTGTTCATGGGGCGCAATGGAGAAATGGCCCGAGCGCCGGGCGAGCTGTTGGTCCCACGTCAGCACCCGCAAGTGGCGATCCTTGCGCACACCTATCTCTTGATTTCGGGCGGTGATGGCACAGGCACGGATCCGACCGCGTTCGACGCCTACGACATGAGGACGTGGTCGATGGTCGCAGGTCAGCCCGCGCTGCCGACGGCCCCCGAAAGCTGGGCCGTCACCGACCCCAACTTGCTGCTCATCGATCACAATGGAGCCCTCTGGCTCAACATCGACACGTCGGTCAGGACCACCGTGGTCGCGCCGAGTGGCCTCGATTTCGGCAGCATCGTCGGCGGTGAGACGCTCAGCGCTTCCGACGACACGCAATACATCGTGGGTGCGACCCGGACCAGCGGTGAGCCGACCGATCAGGTACTACGCGTCGACACCGACGGCACGCTGCATTTGTTGCGGCTCTCGACCGCCCGCCTGGGTGCGGCGGCAGCGATCGTGGATGGCCAACTCTTGGTCGTCGGAGGCTCTGAAGACGGCGCGGGCGCAGAAGTCACGAACGCGGGCGGAACGGCGTTCATCGAATTGGCTTTTCCGTCGGACGCGCGACGCGGCGCCGCGATGATAGTCCCTCCGGACACGAAGGTCGCGATCTTGGCGGGAGGGCGCGACCCGAAGACGGACGAGGTCTCCGGCTTTCGCACGTTGGACCTCGAGTGCAGTGAAGACTGCTCGCAGAGCGAGATCGCGAAGGCCGACTTTGCCTTCGATCGCCCGCGACTGTTCGCTTTGAACGAGCGGCAACTGTTGGCGGTCGGCGAAGCACCAGACACGGGTGAAACGAAGGTATTCACGTTCGATACCGGGGTCGGTCACGCGTTGGACGAGGTGCCGTTGCGCACGCCGCGCCGGGGCGCGTCGGCGTTCTTACTGCCCAACGGCCAGGTCGGTGTCCTCGGTGGCAAAGCGCTGAACAGCAGTGCCGTCGCCTCGAGTCTCGAAGTCTACTTTCCGCAGCCTTAGCGCCGCTCAGGCTTTACGCGGGCGTCCGCTGACTTTCACGGCTGGCACGGCGGGGACCAAGTGCTTGAGGGCCTCGCGTTTGCTCAGTGCGCTGAGCTCGCTCGTGTGTTCGTTCACGTAGCGCAACACGGCCTTGGGATCGTGGCGCGCGACTTGGCGCAGCGACCAGCCGATGGCTTTCTGCAGAAAAAATTCTTTCGACGCCAGGGAGGGTTCGATACAGGCAAAGAGCAGCGGCAAATCGGTCGCTTCTTTGAACGAAAGCTGACTGATGATGGCCGTGCGGCGCTTCCATGAATCGTGGCCTCGGCTCCAATCGCGGAGGGTGCGTCGCTTTTCACGCGGATGAGCGGCGAGCAGGGGGCCGACGCGATGCGAAGCCAGTTCATCGACGTAGTCCCACCAGGCGCCGCTCACGATCATCTCTTCGTACATTGCTAGCGCGTCCAGGGTTTGGAACGGCCGGGCCTGGCGCTGGCCCGTCAGCGCGATGGCCGCATAGCGCTCTTCACGATACTTGGCGCCTCGCCACACCTCGAGCACGTCCGCCCGCCAGCTCGGCGCGTCCGTAAACGGGTGGTCCGCGAATAACTCGCGACATACGGCGCGCACCTGTGGCGCGGCCGCCCCCAGGTACGGCATGTCCGACTTCATGTACGCCTTCATCGCCGGGGCGCGGCTGGGATCGGCGGCCGCCACGAGCGCGCGGCGAATGCGTGACAGCAGTGGCGAGCGGCGCGTGGCGGCGGATGTGCGCTCCTTCATGCCTTTCACTTCTCTTGCTCGAATGCGCTCGGGGCACCGGGCGGAGTCGGTGTGTCGTTTCTCGGACGCAGCAACTGCCAAGCGCCGAAGATGCTCCCGAGCAGCATGGCCCAACTCACCACCAGCAGCAGCGCCGGCGCGTATCTGCGGCGTTCGAAGCGCAAACCAGAGTGAGCGCCGCCGGTTGAGCGGGCAACGAAGCCGGGGCGCGCTTGGTCTGGTCTTTCGGACTCGCGTGCCGCCTCGACCGCGCGGAGGCGCCGTGAGGCCTCCGGCTCGGTCGTCCTCCCCAACGACTCGGCCGCGCTTCGACTGCCGAGTTCCGGGCAGGCTTCGAGCAGGGCCTTGCGCATCGCGCGTGCGTTGGGAAAGCGCGCGCTCCGTTGGAAGGAGAGCGCGCGATCGACCACGCGGGCGAGCGCTTCGGGCACGTTGGGCGCAATCGATCGCAAAGGGGGAGCCGCCCTCGTGGCTGCAACCATCACCGCGCTGCGCCCCGACGCCCCCTCGTGCACCAAGCGCTTCGTGATCAGCTGATACATCGTCGCGCCGACCGCCCAGATATCGGTCAGGGCGTCGATCTCGTCCACGCGCCCGGCGGCTTGCTCGGGCGCCATGAACTCGGGAGTGCCCACCGCGGAGCCAGCCTGGGTGATCACGCTCACGCCCAAGCGTTCGCCGACGCGCGCGACCCCGAAATCGAGCAGTTTGACCTGACCATCTCGCGTGACGAAGATATTGCCGGGCTTCACGTCGCGATGAACTACGCCCCGCGCGTGCGCCGCGGCGAGCGCGTCGAGCACGCTGGAGGCGATCATGGCCACGACGACGACCGGCAGATCTCGCCCTTCGCGGAGCGGCGCGGTCATCGAATGGCCGTCGAGCAGTTCCATGACCAAGAACACGAGGCCGTCGGTCTCGATGCCATCGGCGATGACGACGACCGCGTTGGGATGCCGAACGCGACTCGCGGCGTAGCTCTCCGACTCGAAGCGCTTGCGGGCCAGCCGGTTGCCGACCAGTTCGGGATGCAGCACCTTGATCGCCACGCGCTGCCCGCTGCGATCGACGGCCTCGTACACGGATGCGGTGCCGCCCGCGCCGATCTCCCGCACGATCGTCCAACGGTCGTTGAGCACGCGGCCGACCGGTACGGTCGGCCGGCGTCGGTGCAACTGCGCGCTCACTGTCCTGCCTGGGCGAGAACCACGTGCAGAGCCTAACCTCAACTGTCGAGCCGACGCACACGCCGCTTTCTCGGCAACGATTCGGCAATGAATTCAGCGGTTTGAGGCTGTGATTCGGAAATCGCCCCCGTTTATCGATCCCTCAGAACGAAACGCCCAGGGCCAAACAGGTATGGCCGTTGGTTGCGGCAATCTCGAACGACTGGAGCTCGACCGTCTTGCTCACGACCAGCTTGTCTTTGCGGAACGTCACGTCTTCGATCTCGCAGCTACCGTCGAGCACCAGCAAATAGTTGCCCGTGAAATCATACGTGGAGGTCGACGTGGTCTCGATGAACTCCGCGTTCAGCTCGCCTTCACTGTCCAACGGGGCAACGAAGGTTTTGACTCCTGCTTGCTGTGCTTCGAACGAGTACGTACTGGTGAGATCGGGATCGGTCGTGTCGATCCGAACTGGTTCGTACTCGCCAATCAAATCGGTGCTGGCAAAGTCTGGCGGTGCCGCGTACGCCAAGAGGAAAAAGCCCGTGCTATCCGTAACCTGATGCCCACTTCCCGGCGGGTTGAAATACACGGTGCCCGTGGGGTACGTGCTTTTTGCATCCGTTTGAGTGCCGTCGATCACGTACACCGATTCGGTCTTGGCGTGATAGTGCAGCGCGACTCCGCCATCGGTGACGGTGTACCAAAGAATCGCAATGTGCTTGGTTTCGGCCGCGCCGGCCAAGAACAGCTTCTGAATGTTCGGCCTGAAGTCGGCAAACTCGTATCTGGACGGATTCGTCTTTACGTCCTCGAGATCGAGCACGGTTGCCGAAGTCAGCTCGGTCGGCTTGGTCGAGCCATTCGTATCATCCGACGAACAGCCGCTCAGACCCGCGAGTCCACACACCACCACGCATGACGCCCAAAAAGAACTCATGAGTCTCCCTTTCGGGGGCGACTGTCACGCGGCGCGCGTGTCGAGCGCACGCAAGTCCTGTTTCAAGATCGCGCTTGGGTTGGTCGGGCCACACCGAGCTCGTCCAAGCTGAAACTCAAGCGACCGGCAATCAGCTGAAACCGCAGACCGCGATACTTCGTCAAATAGTAGAGGCCAACAGCGGCGGCGGCGAAGCCCGCCAGTGCACCCACGCCGAGCGCCCAACGGGGGCCAAAAGTATCGGCCACCCAACCGACAATCGGGGCACCGATCGGCGTTCCTCCCAATGCGATTGCGAGCAGGATGGCCATGACTCGCCCGCGCATCTGCGGATCCGTCGACATTTGCATGGTCCCGTTGGTCGTGGCCGAGAACGTCTGCGCCGACATGCCTACGAGCACGAGCGCGCAACCGAAGAGCGCGTAGTTCGGCATCAGCGCTGCGAGCCCGAGACCGAGGCCGAAGCACGCCGCACCGGCCAATAAAAATCCCATACGCGGGCGAGCGCGGCGAGCCGCGAGCAACGCGCCGGCCACCGAGCCCACGGCCATCATCGACGTGAGCAGGCCGAACTCGCTCGCGCCCGCGTGAAACACACTGACCGACATGGTCGAAATGAAGATTGGAAAATTGAGCCCGAAGGTTCCGATCAAAAACATCATCAAGAGCAGTGTCTTTAGGTCGGGTCGTCGCGCCACGTAGCGAAAACCATCCGCAAAGCTGCCGCGCGTGCGCGCCGCACGCGCCCTGACTCGTAGCTCGGAAGTGCGGAGCGAAGCGAGCGAACCGAGCACGGCGGCGAACGATGCGGCGTTGATCAAAAATACCCAACCCGAACCGACGCCCGCGATCAGCACGCCGGCGGCCGCAGGCCCAATCATGCGCGCCGCGTTGAAGGACGTCGAATTCAGCGCCACCGCATTGGACAGATCGGCTTCGTCCACCAAATCCGAAACGAAGGTTTGACGCGCGGGTGCGTCGAACGCGCTCACGCAACCGAGCAAGAAAGCGAACACATCCACGTGCCAGAGCTCGACCTTGCCGGTCACGGTCAGGATGCCGAGCCCCAGCGCCAAGAGACCCATGCCGGCCTGAGTGCACAGCAGCAACTTTCGGCGATCGAAGTGGTCCGCCGCGAAGCCCGTGATCGGCAGCAGCAGCGCGTGCGGTCCGAACTGCAAGGCCATCACCACACCCACCGCGGTGGCATTGTGGTGGCTGAGCTGAGTGAGCACGATCCAGTCTTGGGCCGTGCGCTGCATCCAGGTGCCGATGTTGGACACGATCGCGCCCATGGCCCACGTCCGATAATTGAAAGCGCGGAGTGAGCGGAAAGTGCCGGTACTCGGCTCGGTCAACGGCGTCCCGCGCTCGACGCGGCCGCGCACTCGACAATCGTGAGCATCACTACCTTCTCCATCTTCAAAAATCGGCCAGACGCTCGAGCACGGCCACGCCGGTCGTCAACTGAGCGAGATCGGTCGGCGCGAGCTTCGCTTGCATGGCGCGGAACAACCAATCTTCGCGCGCCGCGCGCGTCTCTTTCAGCCGCTTGCGACACAGCGCTGTCAGCGTAATCACGGTTTGGCGGCCATCGGTCGGGTCTGCGCTGCCGCTCACGAGTCCAGCCTGCTCGAGCAACGCCACCGTCGCACCCATCGATTGCGGACGCACGCTCTCTGCGCGTGCGAGCGCGGACACGGTGGCGGGCCCATCACGCTCCAAGCGCAGAAGCGCGGACTTCTGCGCAGACGTCAAATCGCCGGCTTGCGCTTGTTCGCGGAGCCGCCGACTCAGTTTTGCGATCACCACTCGCAGCTCGACCGCCAGGGCCATCACTCGCTCTGTCTCTGTCTCGGTCGCTTGCTCGCGCTTACCGGCCACGCGAGAAACGCTAGCACTCGCCAGCTAGACTGCAAAGGTAACCTTCACAGTTTAGCTGGTTACATGGCGGTGTCCGCCAAAGGGCAGAATTCTCGCGGTCGCCGCGGTTCGCGCCGCCACGCCCCGGGGTGCCGTCGGACTTGACCCAGGTCGCGGCGCGACCTCACCCGGGTGCGGTCGCGCGCGGGGGCAGTCCGGCGAGAACCAGGCCGATGAACGAGCTGCGCGGCGGGGTCGCGAACGCCCCGCAGCATTCGTCAGCTGGTCAGGACGGAGAGCGGCCCGGTGGCGCCAGAGGCATCACCAAACGAGGTGAGATCGTTCGCGCCCATGGCATGCGCGAGCGAGACCAACAGTTGATTGTTGTCTTTGCGCGCGCTGCTGAAATCTAGATAGCGCCCGGTGCTGAACGCGCCGCCCGCGCCGCCCGCGAGCACGTACGGCATGAGCGTGAGATCATGCTGAGTCGACTCGCCGATCTCGGTCGCCCAGAGCACGACGGTGTTGTCGAGCAGGGTTCGGTCACCCTCTTTGTACGAATCGAGCTTGCCCAGGAAATAGCCGAGCTGTTCGGCGTACCAAGTTTGGATCGCGTTGTAAGCCAGGAAGTTGGTGCCGCTCGACGAGAAATCGTGCGAAATCGCGTGGTGGTTGCCGCTGATGGCTTTGCCACTGACGTTCAGGTATTGGAACAGGTGCTCGCTCTCCGAGTACGACCACTGAAACGTCAGGATGCGCGTCTGATCGCAGGCGAGGGCGGCCGCCGCCAGGTCCATCTGGGCTTTGCCGGCTTGCAGGTATTGCTCGTCGACGCCTAGATCGACGTTGGCCAAGGTAGGCGGCGTGCACATGCTGCCCGTACCGGAGCCGCTGCCCATGCCGGGCGTGCCAACGAGGCGCTGCTCGACGTCACGCATCGCGGTCAAATGCGCGTCGAGCTTCAGGCGGTCTTCGGCGCCGACCAGGCCTTTCAAGCGTTCGGTTTCGCCGTTCGACAGATCGAACACGCTCTTGCGCTGAGCCCAGAGCCGCGCAAGCGCGGGGTCGGTCGAGCCGTCGGGGTTGGACATGCCCGCGCCGAATAGCGCGCTGAAGACGTCTTTCGGATCTTCACGCGGGGGCACGGGTTGGTTGGATGCGGTGTACGAGATGCGCGCTCGCACCTCGGTGTCCCGCACGTGCACACCGAGTTGCATGTTCTTGAACTTGGTCGGGGGCGCAAGGCGGGTCGCCAAGTACTGATCGAGCGATTGCCCGCTGCCCCAACCCGAGGTGGTGTTGCCGAAGCTGATGAACTCTTTACCCGCGTTCAGCGGACGCGCGGTCAGCATACCGCCGGTGCCGCGCGCGTGTTCCGACCCCAGCGTGCCGCCGAGGGCGCCGTTCTGGAGTGAGTCGTTCAGGCGAATGCCCTTGAGGAACGTGAGCTTGCTCTTGTACGGCTCGAGCGGCGCGGTGATCTGGTTGAGCGTGAAGCTCTTTTCGGTGCCGGTCGGCCAGAACAGGCTGTTCCGCGTGCCGTTGGGTGTCGTGAACACGACGAAGCGCGTGGGCGAAGCGTTGTCGCCTGCGGCGCGTTGCGCATTGAGAAGGGGGATGGCAGCGGTCGCGGCGAGCGTGCCTCGCAGCAGATTGCGGCGGCTGAATCTCATTGGATTCATGATTGGAAACCTCGCTTCACGTTCACGGCGTCACCTGCGGTCTGAACCAGAAGGCATCGGTCTGAGTCGTGGCGACGATCAATTCGATGACGTCGCCGTTGGCGGTGTCGAACGCTTGGTTCATCGAGGACAAGGAGCAAGCGTCGGCGGCGGCTTCACTGCGGCCTGAGGCAAAGCGGAAAAACTGAGTGGCCATGCAGTTTCGCACTTGCTCGCTGTTGGCGAGCTTGGCGGCAAGCTCGGCGGCGCCGTTGAAACCACCGGTCAGTTGCGGGTCGTTGGCGCCCAAGATTTCGCCCGTCACGTCCAAGGCTTGGCCGTTCTCTTTTTCGCGATATTGGCCCACGGCGTCGAAGTGCTCGAAGGCGAGGCCAATCGGGTCCATCAATTTGTGGCAACCCGCGCAACTCCCGGCGGCCGACTCGTGCGCGGCGAAGCGGAGGCGCGCTGTGGCGCCCTCTTCGACCGCGGGCACGGAGATGTCTACATCAGCCGGTGGCGGTGGCGGCGGCTGGCAGAGCAGCATCGCGCGGACGAACTTGCCGCGTAGCACCGGGGAGGTCTGGTCCGGATGACCTTGAACCGAGAGGAAGCCGGCTTGAGTCAAGATGCCCGCGCGACCCTGAGCGGCGGGTAGCGTCACCTTCACGGGGGCGGCACCGCTCGCTGCAGGCGGCGCGCTGACGCCGTACAGTTGAGCCAGCGGCCCGCTCACGAAGGCGACGGGTGCGGTGAGCAACGTGCTCAGCTTGTGATCGCCGCTCCACAGCACGTCGTTGACGAACGCGGGCAGCTCCTTGGCCATCGCGTCACGCAGTTCTGTCGAGAAAGCCGGAAAGAGCGCGTTATTCTTGGTCGTGATCGCGAGCCTGCGCGTGCCTGTCCATTGCTCGAAAAAGCTGCCGACGGCGGTGCGCGCTTTCGTACCCGCGAGCAGCTCGCGCGCCTTGGCCGCAACCTGCGCTTTGGTCGACAGTTGCCCCTGGGCGGCCGCGTCGAGCAATGCGTCGTCCGGGCCGGAAGCCCAAACCAAATACGAGAGCCGGCTTGCCAACTCGAAGGGGCTCAGAGCGATACGCTTGGCCCCCGCGTCCGCCGCGGGTGTGATCTCGAGCCGATACAGGAAATTCGACGACTGTAGGGCCGCGCGAATCATCACCTCGATGCCTTCTGCGTAGCTGCCCCCGGTGCGCCCAGCGCTGTACGCCGCCAACAGCTGGCGTTCGTCTTCGGCGGTGGTCGGCCGCCGAAATGCGCGCCGACCGAAACTCTTGGCGAACGCGGCTGCGCAGGTGTCTTCACCCTGCGTTGCGGCATCACACCCGGCGGTGAGTGCGCTTAGGTTCTGCACGGCGAGCTTGGCCAGTGCCTCGGAGACGAGCACGTACTTCTCGGCGTGCAGCGAGGATACGGTGAGCACGGCGGCGTTGTTGTCGAAGCCGTTCGTCACTTCGTCCGCCGGCAAATCGGCGGCAGCGGTCACGTCGACATTGAGCAGATCTTTGACCGTGTTCGCATACTCGGACTTCGTGAGGCGCCGCAGGGGCGTGCGCACGAGGTCTTGGCTCTTGGCGCATTCCTCGGCGGTCGGGGGCGTGGCCGGCAAACCGCCGGCTTGCGTGCTGCCGCTCCCCGCGCTGCTGCCATTGCCGCTACTGCCACTACCGGACGAGCCCGCGCCAGACGGATCTGCGCCCGCGCCCGGCTGTGACGAGCAGCCTGCAACGAAAATCAACGAGAACGCGAGTTTGGAAATGGCTGAGCTTCGACCCAATGGAATGCTCCGTGTTTCTGGCTGAGTGCGCGGCGGACGGGATGGGTCACTTTATTTGGCCTGAGCCGTCGATTCTCTTGAGCCGAATAGCCCACCACGAAAATTCCAGCTCTACCGCGGAGTCCGCACCCAGATGAGGCGGAATTGGCTTTTGGTCAGGGTCGATGTTTCACGAGTTTACTCGATTCGGAACTCGAATGTTCCACCGACGAACGGGCCGCCATCCGCGGGGATGTCATTGTCTTCGAAGAACGCCGAGGTGATTCCAAGCTTCAACGGCTGCTTTGCGTCGGCCAAGCGGTGCCAGGCGTCGGCCTCGGGTTGGTAAGACGTCTGCGGGGTGAATACTTGCAGGAGCGTCTGCGCGTCAGCATCAGTGACAACCAAGTAATATGCCGTCCCGTTGTAGGGCGTACCGTGGGCATGCGCGACGCTCACGGGGCTGAGTCCGCGCACCACTTCGTGCCAAGCGCGTTGCCAGTGAGAGGCGCGATGCCGCGCGGCCCCCTTTCGCGGGCCAGGCGTGCGCATCGCTTGGCTCGCCAAGTGAAACTCGAATGTGGCCGCAATGTCCGCGGGCAGTGGCTCCGACAGGTCTGGCGAATCGACGACGATGGCTTGGCGAGCGTCGTCCTTGGGCGTCACGTCGAGCAATCGCTCCAGTGCTTCGTCGGTGACACCGCCGACATAGATGGCATTGCTGATATCGACCGCGCCCGTCGAGTGGTCGTGATCGGCGTCGCTCGAGCAGGCCGTCACCGCCATCAACAACAGCGCGCCGGCCAACGCTCGTCCTTGCAAGTTCATCGCTCGATATTTTGCACTTTTGGAACCGCGTGCAAACCGCGCATTTTCTCACGCTTGCGCTCGGAAAGTTGCGATTGGATTGGATTGGAGGATTGCGTGCAAATCCTTCAATTGACCGGGGTTGCTTGTCGGAAGGCGAAGGTTGGGGGATAACGAGCTCTCTTGAGCCGAAAACAGCGCTGCCAAAGGTGTTTGCTCGTCGCCGTCACGGCACTGGCGATGGGTTGTTCGGGCTCGTCGAGTGACGAAAATTTTTCTGGGGTCGCGTACCCGAAGCGCGGACCGACCTTCGAGGCCGCGGGCCGCCGACTCGGCTACGTCGCCAATCGCAATTCCGACACGGTGAGCGTGCTCGATCTCGACGCGATGGCTTTACTGGGTAGCGTGCCGGTAGGCCGTGGCCCCGTGGATATCGACGGACCACGGCACGTCGTGATCGATGCTGAAAATGGCCTCGGCTACGTTGCGCTGTCGTACCCGTTTTCGATCCCCAGCCCACACCAGCTCACCCAGGGCGGCGTGACCCAACGCTCGGGCTACGTAGAAGCGCTGAATCTATTGGATTTGAGTGAAGCCGGAGAGGTGCGCGTCGATCCAAACGCCACGGACGTCGCGTTCTCACCGGCGACGGGGAGGCTCGCGGTGACGCACATGGATCTATTGCTGGCGCTCGCGGCGGATCCCGATGCTCGGCGCGCGAATCTGGTCTTGGTCGACCCCGCCCGGAGCATCGCCTCGAGCAGCGCTACGGCCAATCGCGTGAAGTTGTGCTCTGCGCCTGCGGCCGTCGCCTTCGACGGTGACGGCGCGCGCGTGTTCGTCGCGTGCACCGGAGAAGACACCGTGAGTGTCGTCGATAGCCAAAGTGGAGAGGTGCTGTCCAGCGTGCCCGCGGGCGACTCCCTGGTGAACAAGCCGTACGCACTCGTCACCGACCCCGCACGCGAGCGCCTGTTGGTCGGGAATCAAGTCTCGTACGCCGTCTCCATCTTCGACATGAACGACAGCCCGAACTTGCTAAACACGCTGCACGTGCTCGGAGTGCCCATGTTCCCCGCGCTGATCTCGGAGGGCGTAGTCGCCGTGCCATTTCAGAATCCGAGCGGTGCTTCTCTGTTCGACGTGAGCACGGGTAAGGAGCTGGTTCAGGTCGTCTTCTCCGAGACGGACTGCGCGAACCCGGCCGAGTTCAGTGTGACCGGCGATTCTCGCCTACGCCTCGTGTGCGAAGGCGACCATTACCATCCGGGCGCGGTCATCGAGCTGAACCCAGAGACGCTCGCGATCACGGCCAGCGTATCCGTCGAGCTCTACCCGGAGCGCATGGGGGTCCTCGAACCATGACCGGTCGCGTGGCGAGCCGCATCGGCGAGCGACTGCTGGCCGGGGGTCTCCTTTATTGCGCACTCGTTGCCTGCAGCTCGAACTCGGAGCCGAGCGCCGTCGACCAGGGGCGTCAGCTGCTCGACTCCAAAGCATTGTCGGTATCGCATTTGAACGACTACGTGTGCAGCACCTGCCACGACATCGAAGCCAGCTCGCCCCCTTCGAAGAAAACCGGCGGAGCGCTCGCGGGCGTCACGCTCCGGCCGAGCTTCTGGGGCGGCCAAGAGGGCGATTTACTGGGCGCAATCAACGCTTGTCGCGACTACTTCATGGGCGACAATCGGCCGCTCGCCGCGAGTGACCCTGCGGCTCGTGCGCTGTACGCATACCTCGAGAGCCTCGAGCCGGGCGACGCGACTCCGATCTCGATGACGATCGTGACGACCATCGATCCGTTGCCGCGCGGCGACGCCGAGCGTGGGCGTGAATTGTATGCGCAGGGTTGCACCTATTGTCACGGCAGCATGCATGACGGGCGCGGCCGTTTGAGCGACCGTGTGCCGATCTTGCCCGAAGATACGATCGCCGAGCATGCGCAGTACTCGGCTCGCGTGCAACGGCTGGTCTTCACGGAGAAGATCCGTCACGGGCTATTCCTCGGCTATGGCGGCGTGATGCCGCCGTTCTCGACCGAGGTCTTGTCCGACCCGGACGTATCGGACTTGCTCGAAGGGCTAGGCGCCACCGGAGAGTGACGCGAGTGGCGCGCAACCCGCGCCACTCGGTATGCGTCGCAGCAAGCCGTCACTGCGGCGCGGGGGCGCCGTCGGTGATCCACTTTTTGAGTGCGTCTTGCTCGGCTTGGGTGAGCGTGACCGCGCCACCTTGGGGCATGGTTCCGGTCACGCATGAGCCGCCGGTG
>Ga0247757_10000251_pt1 | contig 44746 bp, 38 predicted proteins | sample UWRJL126311R4_FD_180929 | JGI IMG/M metagenome (GOLD analysis project Ga0247757, IMG submission 180929) | Plant litter microbial communities from Arlington Agricultural Research Station in Wisconsin, United States - UWRJ-L126-311R-4 | ecosystem: Environmental > Terrestrial > Plant litter >... | reverse complement strand
CTTCAGCTTGCGGCGCGGCGTCAGGGCCCGCATCTTCCACGGCTGCGTGGACCAACCGCGGCTGGGCAAATAACAGGAGCGCGAGCAACGGCTGGATGAGTAGCCGGCCGTAAAGCGACCAAGGCCCAGTTCGACGACACGAGTCCATGATGACAACCCGTAGCCTGGGCGGGGTCGACAGCGGAATGGTCAATTGTTTGTGCCGAGTAGCCAGCACTGCGGCTACCGTCACCGCGCCGTCGCGCGCTTTTGTTTTGCCGGCCGGAACGGTATAAGGTCGCTTCGAGGTGCGGGAGGTAGGGTTGCGGAACGTGAATCACTTTTCTAGGAGAACGATCGCATCAGGCGTGTTGATGGCGAGCGCGGTATTGGGTGGCTGTGGTTCGTCGAGTGACGAGGGCGCTCACTCCGGCGCGGGAGCCGCTTCCGTCGCAGGAGCGGCGGGCAGTGCTCTGCTGGGCGGTGGCGGTGGCGCTCCCCCAGCCGGAGGCGGCGCGGCGGCTGGAGGCGCCGGTACCGGCAGCGGTGGTCGGGCCACGGGGGCCAGTGGCGCGGCCGGCGACCTCGGCACGCCGGATTCGATCGGCAACGTGCAGGTGATCCGCCCGCTGCCAGGCGACCCACAGGTCAACGCGCGTTTCGATCTCGTCGAGCAAGCCGCTTGGGACGCGCTCTCGAGTGCTGACATGTGCTCCAGGCAGCAATTCGGCGACTGCACGGTGACGACGTGCGTTTCGGCTGACGGAGATGCACCGAGCAACCCACCTTCCTTAGCACTGCTGAACGCAGGGACGATCACCGTCACCTCCGATCAAGACGACTTCTCTGCGAACGGCACCCCGAGTGGGACCAACGGTGAATATGCCTTCGAATCCAGCGGAACCCTTCCCGGTGCTGGGCTGCTGACGATCAAGGGCACTGGCGGCACGGTCTCCGCGTTCACGGGCACGGTTCCGTTCCCGCTCGCACCACTGCTGCTCGCGCCATCCATCGAAGGCATGAGCGGGACTATCGAAATCCCGGTGCCGCGGAACGCGGACCTCCGCGTCGACTGGGATGCGCGAGATGCCTCCGAAATCATCCAAACGGCTGTGGTCGGGCCTACCACCACCCCCGAGGGCCAGCGCCTCTTGCGTTGTTCGTTCGTCGCCGCGACGGGCACGGGCACATTTCAAGGCGCCGCCCTGGCTCTGATCCCCGCGACCACGCAGATTCGCCTGTTCGGCGTCAATCGCCGCACGCTCGAAACGGCGCAGGGCAATATTGTCGTCCAGGCCGCGTACGAAATGGTCAGTGGCGACAAAGTGAGTTACCCAAGCTTCGTTCTGCAGTGAGAGTGAAGCGCGCCCGGCGAGAGAGAGGCGCCGTGTGCGCGAACTAAAACAAGACGCTCTTCTGCCCTCCGTTGAAACGCGAACTCGCCGAAGCAGCCCGTGCTAGCGACCAGCACCGCAGGCTAGTCGCCCAGCCCGCGCGTGCCAATCGAAGCCACGCTCGGCGTTCACGTTTGTCCGCAGTATCGGCGCCAGGTGTCGCGATACACGTGCTCGAGATCCCGCGCGAAGCGCGCCGTGTCGCCCGCGGGTGACGCTTCGAGCCGAGCGCGAAGCTCGGCTCGAAGCCGTGCCAGCCGTTCGAGATCGCGCGCCAACCCGAGAGCTCTCTGAACGAAATCGTCCTCCGAGTCGGCTACCAACTCGCTGACCCCGACGTTCATCGCGATGGACACGCCCGCGCGTTGCAGCGTCGGGCCGCCAGCCAGCGTAATCACGGGGACGCCCATCCAGAGGGCGTCGAGGCTCGTGGTTGCGCCGGCGTAGGGGAAGGTGTCGAGCGCGATATCGATGCGCTGGTAGCGCTCCAGGTATTCGCGGCGTGAAACGCGGCCGCCAAACTCGATGCGATCTGCGGGGACGCCCGCTGACGCCAGCGCTTCCAACACCGCTGCGCGCGCGGGCGGCTCGAGGTAGAGAAACAGGTGCGAATTGCGGACTTCGCGTAGCACTCTTGCCCAGAGCGAGAGCACTCCGGGGTTCAGTTTGCGAGGGTTGTTCTGGCAGCCGAAGGTGATGAACCCGTTGGTGAGTGCGGGGAGCGGGCCTTCGGGCAGGTTGGCTTGCAAGGCGTCGTAGCACCAGAAACAACCGGGGAGGTGGATCGATCGCTCGGTATAGACATTGAGATCGGCGCCCGGCGGATCGCAGTAGGGATCGGTCAGGCGGTAGTCCATTGCGTCGAGGCCGGTCGTTCCCGGATAGCCCAGCCAGGTGATTTGGATGGGTGCGGGTTTGCACGCGAAGACTCGCAAGCGCGGGCTGGAGCTGTGTAGGGCGAGGTCGATCAGGATGTCGATCCTGTCCTGACGCACGAGTTCGGCCACTTGCACGTCGTCCATGCGTTGGATTTCGCGAAACTTGGCTCCGGCGAACGCGCGGTACCATTCCGTTTCTGCGTCTGTGCGCTCGACGGAAGAGTAAAGGTAGAGTTCGACGTTCGAAGGATCGTGGTGCTGGAACAGGGGCACCAAGAACTGCTGCAGGGGATGGGCGCGGAAGTCGGGGGAAACGTAGCCAATGCGCAGCGGGCGCTCGGGGCGTTTGTCGTTCGTGTGAAGCCGCTGGAACTTGCGTAGGGGTTCAGCGTGCCGTACGGCCCAAACGCGAGTTTCGGTGAAGATGGCTCGCGCGTCGTAGCTGGGCTCGGTGAGCATCGCGACGATCAGGGTGCTGTGCGCGTTGTGGTCTTTCGGTGAGAGTTCCACGCAGCGCCGGTAGCTGACGATCGCGCCCGTGCGGTCGCCGAGATCATCGAGGGCGGTGCCGAGGTAGCGGTGCGCAGTGGCGAGGGTCGGGGCAAGCTCGATGGCGCGCCGCGCGCGAGCGGCGGCTTCTCTGGGGCGTTCGAGCTGCAGGAGGACCCACGCCAAACTCACGTATGAGACGGGCTCGTCGGGGCGGAGCTCGATGACCTGCTCTAAGTGCGGCAAGGCTTGGTCGTTGGCTCCGACCATGATCAGCGTGACCGCGAGATTTTGACGCGCGTCTGCGTGGTCGGGGTCGATGGCGAGCACGTGCTCGAAGGCGCGTGCCGCGCGTTCGAGGTGGCCCTGACGCCGGTAGATCTCGCCGAGGTTGGTGACGTAGTTCGGCTCATCCGGCGCCGCTTGGATGGCGCGCTCGAGGTACTGCCGTGATTCTTCGAGTTGACCCCGCTCGAGCAGGACGACGCTCAGGCCGAAGAGTGCGGGGTCGTGTTGGGCGTTGCGCGAGATCACCTTGCGATACAGCGGTTCGGCCTCGTTCGCCTGACCGCTGCGATGTAGGGTGACGGCGCGCTGGAAGAGCTCGGGGACTGTTTTGGGCGCTTTCACGTGGTTTCTACGGAACCCTCCGAGCGTTCACATCGTTTCTGCGGGGACGCAATTCGAGCTACGCGAGCGCTGAGTTTCGCCGCGCCCGCTAACCAAAAATCTGCGCCCGCTATTCGGCGAGCGAACCGTTACTTACGGACTAGGCGCTCTGCCAGGAGCACCGTGTCTGCACTACGAACTCGGAGCGGTGCTCGCGCGTGGTTCGACGCGAACTGAAAGCCGGAAGCACGACGCTCCCGGCCCTCGACTCGATGCTATGAACGCGCGCCTACAGCTTGCCGGGCAATTCTGTCGTATCCCAGCTGTAGTACGTGGCCGGGGTAGGCTTGCTGCCGAGATCAGTGTCGAAGGTTCCGGTCTTGGTCGTGTCTTTGCCGAGCAGGAACTTGTCGATCATGGCCTTGAGCGAGGCGTCGTACTTCGCGCGCCAAACGCAATGATCGCCCGAAGCGCCCTGGTAGGCGAAGTTGTCGGGCACGCCGAGGGCGGTAAAGATCGCCTTGCCGGCCATGGCCGTCACGTAGGCTGACTTTGGATCCAAATTGGTGATCCCGGGGTTGTCTACGATGTAGAGCGCCCGCGGTGCGATGAGGGCCATCGCCTCGTGCATGTCGACCGGCAACTTGTCGGTGTTGTCGCCGGCCGCGTCGTTGGCGGTGGCGAACGGGCCAAGGGCGACTTCGGATAACCAGCGCACGTAGCTGATCGCGTGATACGGCCACTCGGCGCTGGAGTTGGCGCCAGGATCCAATTGTTCCTTCAAGCGCAAGGCCGGCGTGCCGCCGATGCCGGACTCACAGGGAATGGTCAGCGCAATGCGATTGTCGAATACGCCGCCGGCAAAGGCGCCCTTGCCGTTGCGCGAGCAGCCGGTGACCCCAACGCGATACGGATCGATGATCGTCGGATTCTGTTCGAGGAGATCGATGATGCGGCTGACCTGCCAGGCCTGCGCCACCATGTAGCCGGCGGGATGATTGCTGCCGTAGAACGTGTAGAACGGGCCCGTCTTGGCGCCGCTTCCGCCTGTGCTCTCGATGGCAGTGAAAGTGATTTTGGCAACGCCGGTGGGTGCCGATGCGCCCGCGCCATAGCTGATGATGGCCGGAGCGGGCATGGTGGTCGCGCCGTTCATGTTCACCGTGACGTCGAAGGAGGCGGCCTTACCGTCTTCAGCTACTTTCACGGAAATCTTGGTGGTGGTCACCGTACCGGTCACCGAGCCCTTGGCGGGGATCGGCTTGTCGCCATAGATGTATTTGGCGAGCTGCCTCACGATCTCGGCCCGCCGACATGCCCACTCGCTCTTGTCCTTGATGCGTGTGCCATCCAGCTTCAAAAACGGATCAGGCAGCTTGCCGTTGGCCATCAAGGCGGCGTATTCCGGGAGCGCGCCAGTGGCTGGGCACTTCGCACTGGGGTTTTCCTCTCTGCCCCAATTGATGGTTCCGGGGCTCCCGCCCGGACTGCCACCACCTGCGCCGGCGGTTCCGCCCGGAATCGACCCGCCCGATCCGCCCGTCGAAGTCGAACCACCGGGACTCGAGCCCGCGGTGGGAGTCGAACCGCCCGTGCTCGAGCCGGCAGTCCCCGTCGGGCCGGCCCCGCCACTACCCGCGGTGCTCGTGCTCCCGCCCGTCGACGTGCCGACACTGCCTGCGCTGCCCGTGGCGGGCCTGCCAGCGGTGCCGGTGCCCACCGCGCCCGCGCTGCCCCCCGATGGGTTCGGGTCGCTAGTGCCGCAACCGACCTGCGTCGCGATCATGAGGACCGTCAGGTGCCCGAGTGACTTCAGTGAAAATGTTCTCATCGAAAATTCCTTCACGCAGCGCATGTCTCAGCGGCCTCGATGGATTCCGGGTGCGCTTGTCCAGCGACCTCGTGAACCAAAGGAAAGGCGGTTGAGAGAATCAACCTTCCGATGGGCGTTCTCCAGGGAAAAATTACGGAAGTGTAATGTCGAGCCGTGCATCCGCCCCGCATTGACGGCGGCAGAAGAAAAATCCGCGGTGCCTCTCCGCGCGGAGTTGGTGACGGTCGGGTGCGGGCGTCGAACAGGCGCGCCGTCGCGGCGGGTTCCAGCGCGCTCGGGGCGCGGCCTTCGCAGATCGCGTTTCGGCAGCTGAGGGTGTCGCAGTGAGCCGCGTCCATGAGCCAACTACGAGCAACGGCAAACCCGAATGACTTGCTTGGCTCGATACGCTGTTCGCGGTCTGGCTGAAGTGCCACCGAGTCGCTGCGTGCGTAGAGGCCATGTGGGACGCTGTGGGAAGTGTCTCGCGCACCGTCAGAGCGCGACTCCCCGTCGAGATCGGGTACAACGAGAGGATGCCGCGAGCCCGCTTTCGCAGTGCTTCAGTCGTTGGTCTAGCTTGTGCGATTGCCTGCTCCGGCACGGACGAAGCGCCGACGCTCGGCAGCGGCGGCCATGGTTCCAGCGGCGCAGGTCGCCCGAGCGCGAGCGGAGGCGATGCCTCGGCGAGCGCTGGCGATGCCTCGGCGAGCGCTGGCGACGCAAGCGGGGGCCGCAACGCCGGCAACGGGGGAGTCGCGCCGAGTGGCGGCAGCGGTGCCGGCGCGGGCCGCGCAGGCGCGGCAGCTAGCGTGAGCGGGGGCGGCGGCAGCGCTGGAAGTGCAAACGGTGGGGGCGGGGCAAGCGCCGGGACCGCCCACGATGGCGGCAGCAGCGCTGGTGGCTCGGGCGGTGTGAGTAGCGGCGGCGCCGGCAGCGGTGGCAAGAGTTCTGGCGGAGCGGGCGCAAGCGGAGCGAGCGCCGGCAACGGTGGCAAGGGCTCGGGCGGATCGAGTGGCGGCGGTGGTGGCGGCGCGTGTCCGGAGACGGCCAGCCAACTTTGCGGCATGACCGCGCAGCACAATCAGGCGCGTGCGACTGTGAATCCGGTTCCGGCCACGTCGCTTCCGACCATGAGTTGGGATGCGACGGTAGCAGCAGCGGCGCAAGCTTGGGCCGACCAGTGCAATTTCTCGCACTACGCCGCGGGTTATGGGCAGAACTTGTACGCCAGCGCTGGCGGCGGCGGGCCCTCGCCGACCGTAGTGGTGACCAATTGGGTGTCCGAGGTATCGGCGTACGACTATGCGGCCAACACCTGCAGCGGCACGTGTGGGCACTACACGCAAGTGGTGTGGCGAACCTCGACCAAGCTCGGCTGCGGGTTCAAGGCGTGCTCGACCAACTCACCATTCGCGCAATTTCCGAACTGGTACATCGTGGTGTGTAACTACTCGCCGCCCGGCAACAACGGTTCACGCCCGTACTGAGGGGCAAAGGAACGTTGCGCGTCACGCGCCCGCCGTCGCCTCCAGGGCCTCGAGCGCGACGAACCCGCGGTCGATCAGCGCAAGGAACGCGGCGTTCGCCTTTTTTGCCGAGCCTCCACGCTCGAGCACTTGGATTGCTTGCTCGCGCGCGGTGCGCATCGTTGCTACGAGCAGCGCGGCGATCAGGCGGGAGAGGCCGTCGGGCTCCAACCCGGTGAGCTCGCGCGCGAGACCCTCCGCGGCTTCGTCGCCCAGCTCGTGGAGGCGCGCCTTGAGCGAAGGGCTCGCGGCAACCACGCGCCACCACTCGACGGAGCGCGGGTGGATGCGCGCGAACGGATCCTTCTGCGCTCGCCGCTGGTCGATCAGGACGCGTAGCGCGTCGATCGCGGTTTGCCCCTTCGGTTTGGCGCGCAGCGCATCCCGAAAGGGCAAGAGCAACAAGTCGTCCGTGCGGTCGAGGAGCAGGTCCTCCTTGCGGGCGAAGTAGTTGAAGACCGTCATCTTGGACACCTTCGCGGCGACCGCGACCTCGTCGAGCGTCACCGCGTCGAAGCCGCGCGTGACGAACAACTTCGTCGCGACATCGGAAATCCGCTGTCTGGTCTCACGCTTTTTACTCTCGCGTAGCTCGCCCATGCCCAATTTTACCTGAATCCGAGCATTTTGTACTCGATAAAAGAAAGTCCTGGACGAAAAGTATACTCGGTACAACATTCTCGGCAGGAGCAACGAAAAGAACATGAACGTCCTCGTCTCGGGTGCGAGCTTTGCGGGCCTTTCCAGCGCGTATTGGCTGAAACAGCTGGGCCATCAGGTGACGGTCGTCGAGGTCGCCAGCGGACTACGGACCGGCGGTACCGCCGTCAACATTCAGGGCAATACCATCGACATCGTGAAGCGCATGGGGATCTTCGAGCAGATCCGAGCCAATCGATTGAGTCTGGCGCGCTGGGAATTCAGAAACGCGGACGATGTCAGCGAGCGCTCGATGATCCTGAGGGCCGATGGCGAAGCCCCCTCGGAGGATGAGTTCGAGATCGAGCGAGATGTGCTGCTCGACATGCTCTTCAAGCTCGTGAGCAACGACGTCGAGTTCGTATTTGGAGATAGCATTGCCGCGCTGAGCGAGGCGCATGATGTCGTGGAGGCCACGTTCGAGCGGGGCGCAAGACGCTCGTTCGACTTGCTGTTGGGCTGCGACGGCGCGCACTCGACGGTGCGAAAGCTTTGGTTCGGTAGCGAAGCCGAGTACACGCATTTCTTGGAACAATACTTCTCCATCACAATCGTAGATAAGCAGCTGATCGAGCCGAATACCGCGCAGATGTTCAATGCGCCCGGCAAGGCCGTGATGCTCAATGCCTATAAAAACAAGACCGACATCATCTTCGGTTTCTTTGCCGAGCGGGAGCTCCCGTATGACCGTCGCGACGAGGCGCAGCAACGACGGATCATCAGCGAGCAGTTCGCCGGCTTGGGCTGGAGGACTGCGGAGCTTTTGAGAGAAGTGCAGGGCTCGGCAAGCTTCTACTTCGACAAGCTGTGTCAGATCCGAATGCCGTCGTGGACGAAGGGCCGGGTGGCTTTGGTCGGGGATGCTGGCTATTGCGCCTCGCCTGCGGCCGGGCTGGGCGGCTCGTTGGCCATCGATGGCGCGGCCGCGTTGGCCGACGCGCTGCGAGACCACCCGGGCGACCTCGAGCTCGCGTTCAGAGACTACAATCAGAAATTTCGCCCGTTCATCGAGCGCGTTCAAGCCGAGGCCGTGCGCACCGGTCTCGAGACACTCGTGCCGCGGACCGAAGAAGCGATCCGCCGGAGAAACGCGCAGACTGGCCCTTCGTTCTAAAGCGTGCTCGAAAAAACGCGGCGCGCGATCGAACTTCGAAAGTACTTGTTCTCGACCCGCGAGTGGCGCGAAATAGAGGAATGTCGCGTCAGTCACTCGCCGTTCAGTCATTCAAGCTATTGTCGATTCTCACTCTGGCGACGCTCCTCATCGGATGCGAAGAGGAGCCGAAGAAAGAACCGCCTGCGCCGAAACCGAGTGCCTCGGTAGCAGAGGTGACTCCTCCTCCCGCTCCGGTCGTCCAGCCCCCGAAGCTGCGGGACGACTGCCCCGACGGGTCGAGCGGAGTCGGCACCCAGGCCGAGCCGTGCCTAGGCAAGGGTGATTCACGCATGATGGAGGTGACATACACGGGCAAGACCACGGATGAGGGCCCGAAGTTCAGCATCGTCAACACTTCCAAGAAACCGATCTTGTTCGGTTCGCTCGTCGCTTATTTCTACGACAAGGCGGGCAAGCAGCTCGAAGTGACGGCCGACGGCAAGCCGCGACCGATGCAAGTCTGTTCCGGCCGCATCTTCGCGGGCGCCGTCAAACCCGGCGAGAAGATCTTCATGTTCTTTTCGTGCGTGAAGAAAGCGCACGTCCCCGAGGGCACGGTCGCTATCCAAGCCGAGGTCAAGACCGTGGGCTTCACCGACGACGCAGGCCGCGAGAGCGTGTTTTACTGGTCGAATCCAGAGCTCGCTCCGGAGAAGCGCCCGAAGAGCAAGGCCAAGGCGAAGAAGTAGGCCGCGAACGTAGGTGGGGCCGCAGCCGACATCGCGGCCTAACCTTGGAGTAGCGTCGCACGAGCATCAAGCAAGCGCGCTGCGTGCGGCTGGTGTCGAGGGGCACCGGCGGTGGACCCCTACATCGGCGATCGTAAGCTCGTTGCTGGGTACCCACGAGGGCAACACCGCTGACCGGTTGCTGGCCGCCACCGGAAACAAGCCCAGCGGTGATCAGGTCATTCCCTGCTAGCGGAAGACGGCTGCGCGATTCGCGCGCAGGCGGCGTTCGAAGCACCGCCGTGAACTGACAGGGACGTCAACCGCCCCGCCATTCCGCGAGATGGCGGGGCGGTTTTTCGCTTGGCCCGACTGTGGCCGTTTGGTGCTCGCTAAAGTCCGTGCGAGCACGGCATGCGTCGTGCATCATTCAGAGTGATGTTTACCCACATGAAAGACCGTTGGCGCGAGCTGAAGCAGTTCGCTCCGGGCGAGCGCTTCGAGAAATTTCATGTTTCCGAGCAGCATCGGCCGCGCTGGGTGAAGGTCGCGTACCTGGGGGCCGCCATTGCCATGCTGCCCCTAGGTGTGCTGTTTGCGTTCATTCCCGGACCGGCGGTGTTGTTTTTTGCGCTCAGCGCGGCGTTGTTTGCGACGCAGTCGCTCTGGTTCGCACGTCAACTCGATCGCGGGGAGCTCGCGCTGCGCAATGCTTGGCTGGACGTCCGCGCGTGGTGGCATGCACGCCGCGATAAGCACGCTTGAAAAGGGCGCCCAAAGGGGGCGCGTGCGTGGGGCAAACGAAGCGCGGTCACCCGATCCAGTCGCGTGGCTCAGTCCAAGGATCAGTCCGTGACGACGGCGAGCGTCTGTGCGCCGACGCCGCGCGCCACGTCCATCAAGTGCACGACCTCGCCGTAGGCGGCTTCGTCTTCGGCCTTGAAAAAGACTACCTTTTGACGGGCCCCCCGCAGCCGCTCGACGAGTTTGTCCGCGAGGGCCTCGGGCGCCACGGGCTCGTTGTTCACGGTCAACTCTCGCGCGGCGGTGTACTCGACGACGATCGCGCGGTCGCTCGGGACGGCCGCGGCGGGTTCGTCCGCCTTCTTGGGCACGTTGGCGGTTAGGTGCTTCAACATGGAAGGAGTGAGCACCATGAAGATGATGAGCAACACGAGCACGACGTCGACCAGCGGTGTGACGTTGATCTCCGCTCGCAGTCCGTTCTTTTTGCCGACGTCCATGCTCATTTGCGGTTTGCTCTCAGCGCGCTCGGGTCAGCTCTTCGGTGCCGAGCACGATGTCCTGAATGTTCACGTCGTGCAGCGACTGCATGGCACGGCGCACGGCTCCGTATTGGGCGCGCAAGTCACCCTTCACGAATACGGTTTTGTTCGGCGCTTTCCGTTGCTCGGCCAGGATGATTCGGCCCAACTCCTGCACGCGCGGGATCAGCTGCGCGCCGACGTAGATGCGCCCGTCGCGGGCGATCGACACGATGATGTCGCGTCCGTCGTCGGGTTTTCGCGAGTGGTTCGCGGTGCGAGGCAGATCCACGGCGATGCCGCTCGCGATCATGGGCGTGACGACCATGAAAATGATGAGCAGGACCAACACCACGTCGACCAGCGGCGTGACATTGATGTCCGCTTTGACCTCCGGGTGCGAGACTTCGGCGCGACCCGTGCGGATCAAGGCGCGCACCGCGCGTAAGCGCGCGCGCCGTTGTTCCGCCGGATCTTTCACGTGGCCACCGCGTTGGAACTGGCAGGTGACGGGTGGGCTCGACGCCGGCCATGCTGCATCAGGCGATCGGTGAGCTCGCCGCTCGCGTCGTCGATCAGTGCGCCGATCTGCTCCAGCTTGGTCGTGAAGAAGTTGTAAAACCAGACGGTGACGATGGCCACCGCGAGACCGACCGCCGTGGTCAGCAACGCTTCTGCGATGCCGGCGGATACCGTGGCCAGGCCCCCTCCGCCGCCCTTGGATGGATCGGCCATGCGCTGGAACGCAGTGATGATGCCGAACACGGTGCCGAACAAACCGACGAACGGGGCCGAAGAAGAAATCGTGGCCAAGACGGGTAGCCCGCGCGACAGGCTCGCGAGCTCTCGCTTCTTGGCGCGATAGATCGAGCGCTCCACGCCGTGGATCAAAAGCTCGAGCTCGACCGTGTCATTGGCGGCCGCTCCGAGCTCGTCCACGCCTTGGGTGAACTCACTGACACCCAGGATGAGCACGCGCGCGAGCGGCGCGTCTTTCCAAGCTGCTTGTAGGCCTTTGACTTCGTCGACCCGGCCCTGAGGACCGATCAGTGGCTGTAATGCGGCGACGAAGTCGAGCGAGCGCTGTCGGCCCTTGCGGAACGTGATGAAGCGCTCGAGCGCGATGGCGATCGCATACGCGGACATACCCAGCAGGATGAGCACGACGCCGCGCGCCACCACACCCATCTGGCTCCACAACCCGAGCAAAGAGAAATCCATGTTCGTCTTCCTATGTTTGAGTGCAGCTGAGCTCAGCGACCGCTGACCTCGTAGCGAAGCAGGTAGCAAAATGGCGCGGCAACGCCGTCAACGAGCAGGGGCCGATAGCGCCAACGCCCCAACACGCTCGGAAATTGGCCGTCGAGCGCAGCACCGGCGCCTTTCAGCACTTGGACGGAGGTGACGCCGCCCTCTGCGGACACGCACAGCTTCAGCATGGCCGTGTACGTCTCTCCACTGCGAGCCAACAGTGGTGGAAGTTTCACGCGGTAGCGTTCGGCGTTGGGATCGATCAAGAGTTGTCCGCGGCCGACGCTCGCCGAAACGTTTTTCGGAGCGGTCGGCTTGGGCGGGGGGGGCGGTGGCGGAGCGCCGAGCACGCCGCCCACGACACCACCCGTGACGCCGCCAATTTGCCCGCCGACCTGACCGTTGGCCTCGCCAACGTCGCTCGTGCTCTCGCTGGCGGCCTCGGGCTTGGGTTGTTCTTTGGGCGTGTCCTTGGGCACGACCAATTCCTGCGGCTTGGGCTCCGCGGGCCTCGTCTTGGGGCGCGACTCGGTAGCGGCCTTGCGCGCGGCTGGCGGCGGCGGAGGAGGGGGGGGCGGGACCGCTGCGGTCAGCGTGACCTGCAGTGAGGGCATGGGCATTTCCTCGACTTGCCACACCGATTGGACGAGGGCCGCAGTCAACGCCACGACGTGCGCAGCCACGGAGACGAGCAAGGTGGCACGGCGCCACGACTTGGGCTTCGCCTGGTGCTGCTGCTGGAGGATTGCTTCGAAGGCCATCGTGCGGTCGCGCTACGGCTGCGTGGTCGGGCGTTGCGCGCTCAACGCGGTCGCTCGTTTTCGGAACTCTTCGGCCGTGTCCACCGCGGCTTGCCATTGGGCCGGCTCATCGAAATAAGCGAATGACTCCTGACGGTAGAGTAGACCCAAGTAGGTGAGGGCTTCCGCGTACGTGGCTCGAATTTGCACGGCTTTTCTCAAGGATTCGATGCCCTGTTCGGCGAGTGCCACGCGCGCTTCACCCGTGATGTCCCCGGGGTTGTTCGCGGGAGGGACCTTGAGCTGCGTCCCCTGTGGGCGCGGATCATAGGTCGAGTGTTCGGTGCCACCGCCCTTCTCGAATAGGTGATTGTAGATGAGTACTCCTACCGCGTATTGGGCCTCGGCATCGTGCGCTGCTTGTTTGGCGCGCTCGATCGTCCAGCGCAGCGCATCGTCCCAGCGGCCGGCGTTCGAGTAGATTTGGATCAAACCGTTCAGCGCGGCGGGGTCGGCCGGATTGCGTTGCAGCTGGGTCGTGTACAACTGCGCGAGCGCGTCGAAGCGGTCCGCATCGAACAAGGTTTGTTGGTACAGCTGATCGGCGCGCGCGTCGCTCGGGCTCTGCTCTTTCAAACGCCGAAACGCGCTCAGCGCGCACTCGATTGCTTGCTCGTTCTGGCGTGATTTGGCGCCTGGCAGCATCATTTGCCGGCACGCCAAGCCCTTGTTGAACGAGATCACGGGCATGGGGTAGAGTTGCTCGGCCGCCGCGTAGGCACTGACAGCGGCGGCGTAGTTGCCTTCGCGAAAGTCTCGGTTGCCCTGTCGCGCTTGCTGGCGCGCGCGAAACTCGGAGCAACCGAACGCGCTCAGCGATACGCCCAAGATCAGGAAACGCCGAACTGATGCGGAAATCGCGTGCATATGGATCGGAAATTTACTTCTAGACGCAAACAGCGTGTTCGGCTGGGCGCTAGCGCATATGAAGACTCATAGCGGGCTTGTCGACCGTTGAGCAAGCGAGCTCGTGAGCGGCACGCGTTTTCCGGTCGGAATCTGCGTTGCGTACTATGGAGTCCGCTCACGTGTGGCGGTTTTGATGGGCAAAAGAACGGCTGAAGGAGCAATCCCATTTACCAATTCGGTGTTTGCTCAATCGCTCTCTGGCGAAACTCGCCACAACGATTCACTGGTCGGCTGTGTCGAATGGCGATCATCAATCATTGACTGTTTAGATACTTCTGCAATAGGGTGCGCCGCCATGACGTTCCGACGCTTTGCCGTGTCGCTGGTCTCGTGTGCACTTTTCGCGTGTTCCCACGAGGATCCGATCATCGCGCTCAACGTGACGGCGGGGGCCGACGTCCCCGTCGTCGAGCAGCTCCACGTCACCATCTCCCAAGGCTCACGCAAGTTCGTTTACGACTTCAAGCCCCCCACGGAAGCCGGCATGGGGGATGCCGGCCCTTCGATTCAGAATAGTTTTTTCGAGCGTATCACCGTGCCCGAAAGCTATGCCGACGAGAGCGCCCTGGTGCACGTGGAAGCCCTGAAAACAGGTGGCGCGGCCTTCGATCCCCCGCTCAGCGACGAAACCACGGTCCACATCGAAGAAGACGGAGTGGTGGCCGCGTATGTGACCCTCGCGTTCCCCCCGGCCCCGCCGTCACTGCCTGATCCGGGCGGCGAGGGGGGAGCCGGCGGCGAGGGCGGTGCCTCGAGCGAAGGCGGCGCCGCGGGTGATGGCGACGCGCTGGCCGAGGGCGGCGCAGGTCCGGCCGAGGGCGGCGCGGCGGGAGCAGATACGGCGGGCGCGGGCGGCTGAGCGGGTCGCCCTCGCTCGCACAGACGGTTTCTTCGATTGTAGAGATTTCGATTCTGATTCCAATACTGACTCTGAAGGTCGGCGGCCGGCCCGTCGCCATGCTGACTGTTTATGGCAATTCCGCGCTCGCTTGGATTGATTTCAACTGAGCGCCTGAACGCAGCGGTTGCTCGTAGGTAGGGCGCGTACCCAAGTCGGGCGCGTGCAGAAGGAGGGTTCGATGTTCGGCTTAGGTCCCCGTAGCTGTCACCGCGTGCTGCACTCTGCGGTGCTCTTGAACGTGATGATGTTCGCCTTCCGCTCATCGACCGCATACGCGGAAGGAGCACCGACCCAGGCGACGGCAAGCCAGAAGGCCAATCGGCCCGGCAAGCGCCGTCAGGTCGCTCAGGCGGCGCCGCGTCCCGCCGCGCCCCCTGCAGCGGCAGCGCCGCCTCCGGCCGCCCCGGTGCCGCCGCCGGAGGCGGCCCCTACGCCCGCCGCTCCGAGGGAGGCCACCGTGCCGCCGGCAGACGCCGCCGCACCGCCCGCTCAGTCATCCGTCCCTCCGGGCGCGCCCAATCCCCATCCGGGTGAGTTCGAGCCGAACCTGGTGCCCCTCAGCCCCGACGTGCAGGGCGCCCCTCCCGCGCCTGAGCCCGAGGCCGAAGCCAGCGCCGAGCCTACCTACAATCCGAATGACGTCGAGACGGTCAAAGTCACGATCGACCGTCGTGAGCGCAACATTCAGGACTACCCGGGTTCTGTCAGCGCCTTCACGCAAGACGACCTCACGCGCACCGGCATTCGCAACATCCGGGATATGCAGCAAGCGTCTCCTTCTTTGCAGCTCGGCACGCAAGAAGGCAACACCGAGATGTTCATTCGCGGCATCGGCTCCAACTACAACACGGAGCTCGGTGATCCGGCCGTCGCCAATCACATCGACGGCGTGTACATCCCCCGTCCGCGCGGTATCGGGTCCATGCTCTTCGATTTGGAGCGCGTGGAGGTCAACCGCGGGCCCCAGGGCACGCTCCGTGGTCGTAACGCCACCGCCGGCAGCCTCAATATCGTGACGGCCAAGCCCCACCTCGGTGAATGGCAGGCGTCCACGTCCTATCAAATGGGGAACTACTCGCAGCGTGTCGTTCAGGGCATGATCAACATCCCGATCGGCGACAAGTTGGCGGTACGCCTCGCCGGCTTCGGCGACTCGCATGACGCGTACTACACGAACGCCGGGCCGATCAAAACCCTCGAGCCGTCGGAGTCCGGCAACGCGCTCGCGTTTCGCGGCAGCGCCAAGTGGCAGCCGCTCGACAAGCTCACCGTGCTCGTCAAAGGCGACTACACGCAAGAAAAGGGCACCGGCTACGGCGGGACCAATTTCTCGCAAGCGCTCAATGCGGGCTTGCTGCCGAGCGACATCAAGAATCCGCGTGACGTGATTTATCGCGGCCCGCAAGGCATGCAAGACATGAAGCACTGGGGGCTGCATGGCGAGGCCACGCTCGACCTCGGCCCGGTGTTGATCGGCTACCTCGGGGCGTATCGCAACCTCGACTATCGCTCGATCAGTCCCGGCAACGCGGGCGTCAATTTCCCGGGTCGCCCCCTGACGAACGACGATTTGGACAATTGGTCGACCTCGTATTGGCACACCCGCTCGCAGTCGCACATCCACGAACTGCGCTTCTTCGCGCCGGACGACGCGAGCATTCGCTGGACCGCAGGCGGATTCTTCTTGGACGAGCAACAGCAAGTGCTGCTCTACAACACCGCGGACAAATCAGGTGGCTACCTGGGCGGCGAGTACAACATGCCCAAGGTGCCCACGCGCTCGTACGCGGGCTTTGCCGACGCCACCTTCGACCTCGTGAAATTCCTACGCGGCACACTGGGCTTCCGCGTCACGAACGAGCGCCGGAACCGCGACGGCGTGGGTAACCAGTACAGCCTCAATTTCGACAACTTCACCGGCACTCAGCCCTCGCCGACGCGCTTCGGGACCGAAGGTTTTTCGCCGTCCGATCGCAGCCGCACGGACTTTACCGTCACTCCCGGCGGTAGCACGGACCTGTTCCAGAACGGCGTCGGCCGCTACGGCGCTCGCGACAACGTGGGCCAGCTCATTTCGCAAGGAGCCACGGTCAACGCAGGCGGCTTGAACGAGCAGCACGGCAAGTACAGCGCGACTTTCTTCGATCTTCGGGCGGGGCTCGACTACCACCTCACGCCCGACAGCCTCGAGTACATCATGTTCTCGACGGGGCATCAGTCCGGCGGTTTCAACGACACGATCGCGCTGCCGACGGGCGGCACGCTGGCCAAGACGTACGACCCGGAGTCGATTTATGCGACGGAAATCGGCAGCAAAAACGAGTTCTTCAATCGCAGGCTCACCGCGAACTTCGCGGGGTTTTGGTACGAGTACCGAAATCAGCAGTTCCAGGTGGTGCAGGCGATCGGTCCGAAACCCGAGGGAAGCGACCAGCCCCCGCCGTCGTCGGCGTTGCGGGTCAACGCCGCGCAATCGCGCGTGCTCGGTCTCGAATTCGAAGGCAAAGCGCGCTTACCCGCCGGCTTCTCCCTGGCGTTGGCCGCCACGTTGCTCAATGCGCGCTTTACCGAAGGCACGGTCAACGATCCGCGCGTCAGCTACGATCCGTTGTTGCAGACGCCCGTAAATCTCGACGGAAAGTTCCTGCCGCGCGCCCCGGTGCTCACCGTCAACTACGGTGTGAGTCAGATCATCACCACCGGCGTCGGCTACTTCGACTGGACGCTCAACGCGCAGACCAAGAGCAAGCAATATTTCACGCCCTTCAACGGTGAAGGCCGTGACACCCAAGGCAACATCAACCCCAACCTGAGTGACGTGCAGCCCGCCTACACCCGGGTGGACGCGGGCATCGGCTTCACCACGCCGGACGGCCGCGCACGCCTCGACGGCTTCGTGAACAACCTCACGAACGTTGCTTACCTCACGACGATGATCAACAACCCGGGGCTCAACTTGCGCTTCTTCAACCCGCCCCGGTTGATCGGCGCGCGCTTGACGCTCACGCTCTGACGAGACGCGTTTGGCGGCATCGCCCGCGGGTCGGTCAGCCTTCGAACTCGCGGTAGCTCACGAAGGCAAACGAGCGCGAATCAGGCGACCACGAGGGCACGTTCAACGTGCCCTGGCCACCGAATAGACGCACGATGACCTCCGGAGTTCCGCCCGCGAGGGGCGCGAGCCTCAGACACACGTGTTGATTGGGCGGGTGGCCCTGCACCGCGCGGTCGTAGGACAAGAAAACGAGCCAGCGGCCGTCGGGTGAGGGGTGCGGAAACCAATCGCCGTACTCTTCATCGAAAGTGACCTGCTGTTGCTCCGAGCCGTCGGGGCGCATGCGCCAGATGCGCATGATCGAAGTGCGCGCGGAGTTGAAGTAGATGAAGCTCCCGTCCGGCGTGTAGTCGGGGCCGTCATCGAGCGCGGGCGAATCGGTGAGACGTTGCTCGCGGCCGCCGCCAACGGGAACCGAGTAGATGTCGTACGCGCTGTCGCCGCGACCCGCGCAATAGGCCAAGGTTTTGCCGTCCGGCGACCAACCGTGCCAAAACGAAGGCGCCGCGCTCGTGATCAGGCGCGGTTCACCGCCGTGCGCGGACACGATGTAGATGCGTGAGGGGCCGTGGGTCTCGTCGCTGATCGCGATCTGGGTACCGTCTGGCGAATAGCCGTGATCATTGTTGCAGCGGACCGCGAAGCCGCAATCGAGCAAGCTCGGGGGCGTGTCGCCACTGACAGGAATGGTGTAGAGCCGCCCCGAGGCGTTGATCAGCAGGGACTGCCCATCACGCGACCAATTGGGCGCTTCGAAATGCCAAGGCGCGCGATACACCACGCGCCGGGAGCGGTCTTCGAGCGAAAAGATCTCCAGCGTGCTTTCCACGGCACGGTCGTTCATCGGCTTGCCTTACTTCGCTTTGGTTTTGCTCTTGGAGCTCGGGCGTTTTGCCTCGCGCTCACCGGATTGAGTCCGCAACGCGCCGACGATCGCAGGGATCAAGCCGGGGAAGCGCTGCTCGATCTCCTTGCAGCGTGACGTGTTCTGCATCTCCACGCCGATCCGCTCCGAGCGAACGAGGCCTGCGTCACGCAGCACCTTGAAGTGCTGAGACAGGGTCGACTTGGGAACCGCTCGTTCTCCCACCGTCAGGAAGCTGGAACAGTTCGAGGACGCCTGCGAATCGGCGATTTGGGCGAAGATCTCGACCCGAATTGGGTCGGACAAGGCATGCAGGATCCCCTCCACGGTGACGCTTTCCAGTGTCGGGTGAACGAGGGGTTTCATACAAATCAGTCTAGCCACCGCTTGACGAAGTTCAATTGTTCCGTAGTTTAGAACTAACGAACAAGGCGCCCGCGGTGGGCGAGAGCGAAAGGCACGAAAATGAGCAAACTTACGGGCAAAGTTGCGGTAGTCACGGGGGCGTCCAAAGGCATTGGGGCGGGCATCGCCAAGGCGCTGGGCGCTGAGGGCGCGTCTGTGGTGGTGAACTACGTCTCCGGCAAGTCGGGCGCAGACCAGGTGGTGAAGGACATTACCGAGCGCGGAGGAAAGGCCATCGCCGTGAAAGCGGACGTCTCGCGCGCGGCGGACGCGCAGGCCTTGGTCGACGACACGATCAAAGCGTTCGGCCGGCTCGATGTGCTGGTCAACAATTCGGGCGTGTACGAGTTCGCGCCGCTCGAAGGCATCACCGAAGACAGCTTTCACCGCATGTTCAACGTGAACGTGCTGGGGCTGTTGCTCGTCACCCAAGCGGCGGCCAAGCATTTGCCCGAAGGTGGCAGCGTGATCAACATCGGTTCAGTCGTGAGCCGCAGCACACCGGCGAATAGCGCGGTGTATACCGCAACCAAGGGCGCGGTCGACGCCATCACGGGCGTGCTCTCGCGTGAACTCGGGCCGCGCAAGATCCGCGTCAACGCATTGAACCCGGGCATGATCGAAACCGAAGGCTCGAAGGCCGCCGATATCATCGGTTCCGACTTCGAGAAGGCGATTGTTGCGCAAACGCCGTTTGGTCGCGTCGGTCAGCCCGATGAGATCGCTGATATCGCCGTCTTCCTGGCGTCCAAGGAGTCACGCTGGCTCACGGGCGAGACCCTGATCGCTTCCGGAGGATTGCGCTGATTGCCACGAGTCAGCGCGCGCCGATCTCGTACTTCAGATTGTAGCAAAAGGCCGTTGCTTCGCCGTCTTGCAACAACGGCCGGTAACGCCAACGTGAGAGCGCGCTAGGGATCTGTCGGTCGAGCGCGGGGCCGGCGGAGCGCAGAATGTTGACCCTCGACACGCTGCCGCTCGCGCTGACACAGATGTTGACGAGCGCGCTGAAGGTCTCACCCATTCGGTCGAGCCCAACCGGGAGCCGCACTCGAGACGCGGCCGAGTTGGGGTTGGTCAACAGCTGTGCTTGCCCGAGCTTGGACGAGAGCACTCGCGGCGCGCTGGGAATGGCGTTGGCGAGCGGCGCAGCGACGGTTGGCGCCGGCAGGAGCGCTCGGCTCGGGCCTGGTTGATTCGCTTGCAGGAGCGAGGCCGCCACGGTTGGCTCCCCTTTCGTCGCGGGCTCCGCTTCAGGGGCGAGTGGCGGAGGCGGAGCGACGGTAGGCGGCTCCACCGCAGAGGCCTCGGCGGGGAGCTCGCCTGGTTCGTCCAGAGCGGTGCGACTCGAGAGCGCGCGTTTCGGTCGCGGGGCATGGCTCGGAGCGAGCGCGTTGATGGACGCGGCGACCGTCGGCACCGACGTGCTCGCGCCTCCCGCGCCCACGCGGCCCGGTGTGGTGATCGCCCCCATCGCGGCAACGGCCGGGACATCGTGTGGAGTGAGCGAAGGTGACTTGTTCAGCGCCGCGGGCCGAACCCCTTGTAAGTACAAGGTGACGGCGAGCGCCGCGCCCGCAAGACCCGTCAGCAGGCCGCCCAGGCCGAGGAGCGCACGGCGATGCGACTGGGCCTGCGGCAGCGTGCTGGCCGTGACTGGCAACGAGGTCATCACGACCGGCAACGAGTACGCAGAGTTCCGCGGTGAGGACTTTTCGGCCGCTTCTTCTGCGATGCGCAAGGTCGCTTTGCGCTCGAGCACGCGGTCTTTCATCAGGTGTTGTAGATAGCGCGCCGTCGTTTCGTCTGCCTTCGGCCCGAACGCGTGGGGGAAGGCATTCTGCAGGGCTTCGAGCATGCTCGTGCTCGACTGAAAACGCTCGGTTCGATCTTTGCGCAACGCACGCATCACGATTTTTTCCAGCGCATCCGGGTAATGTTCGACCAGGGCGGATGGCGTTGTGGCGGGCGCCTTGGAAAGGATGCGCGAGATCGTGCTCGACTCGGACGCGGTACGGAATGGGTGGCGGCCGACGGTCAATAGATAGAGCAAAACGCCAGTCGCAAACACGTCGACGCGCGCGTCGGGCGCTTCACCACGTAGCTGCTCCGGCGCGAGGTAGCTGATCTTGCCCTTGATCTCGCCCGAGGGGTCGACACCGCTGGAGGCCGTGGTGGCGACGCCGAAATCGACGATTTTCACCGTCCCCGCGTCGGTGATCATGATGTTGGGCGGTGAGATGTCTCGATGAACGAGGCCCACACGCTCGCCGTTTTCGTCGCGTAAGTCGTGCGCCGCAGCGAGCCCGCGGCAAACCTGGCCGATCACGTTGATACTCACGGACAGCGGCATGCCGCCGTGGGCATGAGCTTCACGCAAAATGAAGCGCAAGGACTCGCCGGACACGAGTTCCATCACCAAATAGAGCGTGCCCTCGTGTTCGCCGAGCTCCAGGGTTTCGGCCACGTTCGTGTGGTGGATCTGCGAGGCAAGCACGGCCTCTTGAAATAGCATTTGCTCCAGCTCGGCACGCTCGAGCGTGCGCAAGATGGTTTTGATGGCGACCAGCTTGCGGAAGCCGCGTGTGCCTTTCAGACGCGCGGCCCACACGTTCCCCATACCGCCTTTGGCGAGGGGTACCAGCAGCTCGTAACGGCCCAGCATTTGGCCTGCAGCGAGCTCTTCGTCACGATCATTGGTTTTACTCGACACGCGACACCTCCGCGCCTGACGCCCTAAAATCTCGCTGTCGACACGACCCCTGAACTGGCGTCAAAGCCGAGGTCGTTCGCCTCACGTGCCGGCGCGCGAGACAGAGATTGAAATCCCTCACCGAGCATGACTTTAAACTGTCGCCGACTCCGAGTTCGTTCGCAAGCTATTTCTAAGTGCGCTCTTAGTCTGTCACGCATGCTTCCTCTCGCGCGTGCTTTGTCTCGAGTCTCGGTCGCGCGTCGCTCGGCTCGAGCTCCGCTCACACGCACTCGTGACTCATCTGCAAGCGCTTCGAGAAAGGCCGCGCTTTAGTGGCGGAAAGCAACAGTTGCGCTGCGTCCGCTGCGCTTCGGCGTCACGCGCTCGAGTGCGGCGCTCTGGCTCGCTTGCTTGCTTGCTTGCTTGCTTGCTTGCCGCTTCGTAGCTCGAGAGGTCAGATAGCGAGTGAGGCGTAATCGCCTGCTGTCGACTCTCGACATGGGCCGAGTGATACTTGTGATGCCGAGTGCGGCGCCGCTCAGGTCATGCTCTGTCGCGCAGTCGCTCCGTGAGCTGTCACTCGCTCGGCGTAATTGGGTCTGCTGTGACGTGTGTAGTTATGACTAAAGTATGTGTGTCTCACTACTCGGTAGATGCGTGTAAGCGGCGGTGCGCCGTGAGGGCGTGAACTACATGGTGGGCAGGCGCTCACACATCGCGCCGAGCGTCGAGCGTCGAACAGTTCGCTGGTCTCTCCGAAATACGGGTCGTCGCTTGGCTAGCTCGGCTCAGGTAACAGGCTGTAAGCGTTAGATAATGTGCGACGGTTGAATGCGGCGCCGCGGCCAGAAATGACGTGCAAGCCGCGGCGCCGACCCCGAGCCCGCGGCGCGCTTCAAGAAACAGGTCTCGGCCTCGCGCGTGTGCCCCGCGCGCGCCAAGCTCAAGCAATCGGGAGCCGCACTGACCGCCGGTCGCGCGCAGGCACGTGCATCACTTTTGTCGGGCGGGTACCCAGGCCGTCGTGCGACCGCCCACCTCCTCACGGACGATGCGCTGTCCGCTGATCTGGTCGGCGCCGCGCGTGCCGCCCCAGCGATGTGCGAACAGCCACGATTTGGGGAAGCGTTCATGGTCAGCGCCCACTTTCACCGCGCGCGCCAGCACCGAACGAATCACGCGTCGCAGCGCCGCGACCTCGATCGGAGTGAGCGAAGCCGCGACGCGTTTAGGGGCAATTCCAGACTGATACAGCACCTCGTCCGCGATCCAATTGCCGATGCCGGCCAGCGCTCCCTGATCGAGCAACAGCGCTTTGATGGGAATGCGCCGACGCCCGAACGCCGCGAGCAGCTCGCGTTCCGAAGGCAGATCGTCGAACGCGTCGCGTCCGAGTCGTTGCACGCGCGGCTCTTCCTCGGGTGAAGGGCCCAACCAAACGCGGCCGAGCCGCCGCGGATCGGTGAACACGATGCCGCCGCCGGTGCGAGTTCGGATGCCCAATTTGAGAAAGCGCGCTCGCCCCTGCGCATCCTCGAACGGCGCTTGCCCGTGGCCGTGCAAGCGCGTCCCCTCACGGCCGACCTCGCGTACCCACCCGCTCATGCCCAGGTGGCCGTACACGGTCGGACCATCGCCATCGAGCGTGAGCCAGAAAAACTTACCGCGTCGACCCACCGCACGCACGGTGCGGCGAAGCAGCGCCTGCTCGACTACTTTCGGAGTGAGACCCGAGAAAACGATCGCGTCGCGCACCACTTCTACTTGGCTGATGCGCTTGCCTTGAAGCGCGTGCCGCATCACTCGACAGACCGTTTCCACCTCGGGCAGCTCGGGCATGGGTCGATCGATTGTAAGCGATTCGAGCCAGCGCGCCCGGTTCCGCAACGAAAAGAGAATGCCGGAGCGACGAACTCAGCTCGCAAGCGCTGTGAGTTCGTCGCCGCGTTCGGCGTCGCGGTTCAGCGCGTCGCGGGCTTCGGCGGCGTCGCGCCCGAATCGCTGGTGGCGGGCGCTGGATCCTTCACGGACAGGACGCGGCGCAGCTTCTCGGCCTGCTCTTCTTTCGTCTCTACGGGCGGCGGTTGGTGGTCTTGAGTGGTCATGAGAACCCCTTTATTTCGAGTTGGGGCGCTCTCCGGAAGCCGTGCCAGCACGGCCGCTTCCATTACCGCATCGCGGCCACGTCCAGTTCCGGATCAAGCTACTCCGATACTCAGGCGAAGCAACCTAGAAACCCACGAGAAATAACTGAGGCGACAAAGCGCGCGCCCTGCAAGCAAGGCCTGCAACCGGGCCCACCGCGCAACGGCCCCCACGTTCTCGGGCCCAGAGCACAGTGGGAATTGGGAAACGCTCAGTCTGACTGAAGCCATTGTGCACCGCGCGCGCTGCGACTTCCACTCTGGAAGGACGCATACTCGGTTTCGAGCCCGCACCTCGCGAGGGGAATCGAGCCCTTGTTTAGGTTGTCTGCCCGTTGCTTGTTCCTCGGAGGGTTTGCACTCTTCGGCTGCGCGTCGCATCTTCGAACCGCGCGCTTTCCCGAGGGCGCGTGCCTCGTTCACGGGGGGGACGTACGTCTCCCAGACCGGTAGCGCGACGGCCAAACGTGAATGCTCGAGTTACCCCTCCGGCAGTTTCAGTCTGTCGACCCGATCGGCGGAGCTTCCGACGGGTTCGTTCGCAAATCGACACCAAAGGCAGCGGGATTTGGACTCAGTAGTTCGGGTTGGCAACTACCGATCAGGGCGGGGGCGTCGAGGTCGACGGACGTTCGACCCGAGCGGCGCTGTGCGCTCGACCCAGATCGAGCGCGCCGCTTTCACAATAGCCCGCGCTTTGCTCGCGAAATCCGGGCTCACGTTCGAGAGTTGGTTTGGGGATGGTCACGAGTGACGTCCCCGTCCGTCGTAGCCTTCGGCGGCGAGTGTCGGGAATTCTTCCGGAACGCGAGCTGCGCCGCGGGATCGCGAGCGCCCCCCAGCTGCTGGCTGAGCCCCGGGTGACTACCTCGTTCGCCAGCCGCCGTCGTTCAGCTCGAGGATGTAGCGGCCGCCGGCTGCGATTCGAAGACCCGTGATGTGCTGATAGCGTCGGCCGCGATCGAGCGCGCGGACGTCCCAGGTGCCGGGTGGCACGTCGACTCGTACCCGGCGCCCCACGCCGATTGCCGAATGGCTGAGCAGATCGGGACCCCAGAGCTCGACGCCTTGGGGCGAGTCGTCATCGAGGTTCTGCCCCGCGGCATCGACGCGCGCGGTCTCGGCAATGTACAGCGAGTTGATCGGCACATCGGTGGCGTTCTTCACGGCGAAGTCCACCGGGCCCGAGCCGACACCACTGCGCACGGTGACCAAGCGAGAATTGGGGCCGCTACACGCGACGAGCAGGCCAAATAGCAGTGAAAGCAGCGCGTATCGTCGACCGACCATAGGTCGATGCTAGTACAACTCGCTGACACATGGCTGAAGTGCTTCCGGGCTTGTTGATTTGGTACCTCGTATTTCTATTCAGCACGACCTTTCACGAGTTTTCGCACGCGTTCTTGGCCTACAAGGGCGGTGACTCGACAGCGTACGAGACCGGTCACGTCACGCTCGACCCCTTGCCGCACATCCGTCGCTCGCCGATCGGCATGGTGCTCGTGCCGCTGCTCTCGTACGTGCAGCTCGGGTGGATGGTCGGCTTCGCGTCGGTGCCGTTCAACGCCGACTGGGGCAAGGCTAACCCGCGGCGCCAAGCGCTGATGTCGCTCGCGGGCCCGCTCGCGAATTTGCTCTTGGCGCTGATTGCGCTCGGCGTGATGCGCGCTCTGCTCGCCGTGGACGTCTTTCAGTACGCCACGGCCGGCGCGACTGCGCAGTATGTCGAACCGGTGCATGCGGGCGCGCACTCGCCCCTCAGTGCTCTCGCGTTTGGCCTCGGCGTGATGCTCCAGCTCAACGTGGTGCTCTTCCTATTCAACTTGATCCCGGTACTTCCGCTCGATGGGGCAGGCGTGATGTCCGGCTTTTTTCCCAAGTCTTTCGGCTCGCTGTACGAGCGCATGAGGCAAGTGCCGGCCTTCGAATTCCTCGGCTTGCTCGTGGCCTGGTGGGCTTTCCCGTATCTGGCTCGGCCCGCCTTTCGCGTCGTGCTCGGCTTGCTCTATCGTTGATGCGAGGCAACGGGCGCGTTTACATCCAAAGCAATCTGGGATTTCCCGAGCGCGCTCTGACTGAGGACCTCGCACTCGAATTCGACTCGAACTCGGTGTAAGCGCCCATCGCCCACGCGCGAATCCCGCCTAAGCCGAAGAGTCCGCGCACTGCGGAATTTGGCGCGTGAAATCGCTTCTTTGAACGCGGCTTTAACTTGGTGGGGGGTTCGAACGTCGATAGTCTGGAACGATCTCGCGGGAGAGCGCCTTCAAGGCCTCCCTATCGCCCTCGGGAAGAGAGCCTCATGTCGAGTCGCCGCTCGCTTTCACTGCGCTGTTCGTTCGGAGCCCTGTCGATTTCGGTGTTGCTGGGCTGCAGCTCCGCACCTGGAAGCAACGACGCCGTTGTCGCTTCGGGGGGAGGTTCGGCGCAACCAGGCGCCGCCGGCAACGGCGCCGGTCCATCCGCAGCGGGTGGCAGCAGCGTACCGGACGCCACTTGCAACAGCGCGACACCGGACATCGGTAGCAACATCCTGCGCCGCCTCTCCTCGCTCGAATACCAGCTCACGCTGCAAGATCTGTTTCAGCTGACGACCCCCCCGAGTTTGGAAGGGCTGCCCGCTGACACCGAGAAGGACGGCTTCAAGGTCTTCGCCGCGGTGCAGACCGTGTCGGCTCAGCATCTGCGCGGCTATCTCGCGAAGGCTCAGGAGCTCGGAACAGCGCTGATGGCTGACGGCAAGCGGCGTGCGGCCGTGCTCGGCTGCGAGCCCAGCGCGAGCGACTGTCTGCGCAGTTTCGTGTCGCGTTTTGGGCGCCTCGCGTACCGTCGCGAGCTCACGGCCGCCGAGGTGGACACCTTGGTCACGCGCGCCGAGCGTGACGCACTCGATAGCAACGATCGCTTCCAATTCGTGATCGAGGTCATGCTGACCGCACCAGATTTTTTGTACCGCGCCGAGCTGGGCGCTACCCCGGAGGGGTTGTCCAAGCTCAGTCCGACCGAGCTGGCTGCCAAGCTCTCGTTCGCCGTCTGGGGCCGTTCACCGAGCGCGGAGCTTTTGGACCAAGCCGATCGAGGCGCGCTCGACTCCGAGCAGGGGATCGCCGAAGTCGTCGATCGCCTGCTGGCGGATCCCCGCGCGCAGGGCTTCTACGCCGGGTTCTTCCGCCAGTGGTTGGGTTACGACACGCTACGCCCGCCCACGACTCCCGTCACTGGTTTCAGCGACGCGCTCTTGCCGGCGATGCAGGCGGAGACCGACGCCGTCGTGAAGGAATTCGCCTGGGGCGGCTTGAATTTCCTGGACGTCCTCACGGTCAATCGCACGAGCGTCAGCAAGGAGCTCGCGACATTCTACGGCTTGCCGGCGCCGGCCGCGGACGGCCTAGTGACGATTCCGAGTTCGAACGTGCGGGCCAATACAGGCCTGCTCACGCACGCAAGCCTGCTCGGAGCGAAGTCCGACGGCGATCTGATCGCGCTCCGGGGTGATTGGCTGCGTGAGACGTTCTTGTGCCAACACATGCAAGTCCCCGCGTCCGTCGCCGAGCAATTGGGTGAGCTGCTCGTGGGCCTCACGCGCGTGCAGATCGTGAAAGAGCGCAACACCCGCGGGGAGTGCAAGGGCTGCCACTCGGTCATCGATCCGATCGGCGTTGGCCTTTCGCAGTTCGACCGCGCCGGGCGCTTCGACGAAAGTCTGGATATCAGCGAGTACGGCATCGCCCCCGCGTTGCCTGACGCGCCAGACCCCGCGTTCGAGTCGGTCGCAGAGCTCGCCGCGAAATTGCGCGCCATGCCGCAGGTGTCGGCTTGCCTGACGAGCCGCGCCTTCTTGTACCTGAACGGTCGCGAGCCTGCCGCTGCCGATCGCTGCACGACGCAAGCGGCCGAGCAAAACTTTGCCAGCCAAGCCAGCAATTTTTCCGCCCTTTTGCGCGGCTTGCTGGTCGCGCCTTCCTTCCAGCTGCGCCGCAGCGAGTGAGCGAACCCAGGACCCGAGCAACCATGGCGATCTCCATCCCTCGACGAACTTTGCTGCGTGGCGCTGGTGCCTGCTTGGCGCTGCCGCTGCTCGAGATCATGGGCACCGAGCGTGCAGCGGCGCAGAGCGCCACCGTTCAGCGCTTCATCGGCTTCTTCTATCCGAATGGCACCGATCCCCGAAAGTGGAATCCGGCCGCCGGTGCGCTCACGGCGGCGAACTTACCGGAGTGTTTGAAAGACCTCGCGGGCTTCGACGCCGAGGGGATCTGGCCCGCGGGCGGCGCGACGTTCGAGGACATCACCGCGGTCACCGGCATCGACCATTCGGGCGTGTGTGTCGACATCCACATGCCGTCGATGGCGCTCTCGGCGCACAAAGGCGTCGCCAACAACTACACCCCGCCGCAGCCGACCCTCGACCAGTACCTCGCCGAACGCCTACAAGCGTCTACGCCGTATCGAAACCTCGCGCTCGCCGCGACACCCAGCACGGACATCGGTCAGGGCAACATCTCGTTTCGCGCGTCCGGCCAAGTGGAGACGGTGTCGCGCAACCCGAAGCAGCTGTTCGACACGCTGTTCAAGGGCATGACCACCACGGCGGACCCGAATGCAGAAAAGCGCCGCCGGCGCGACACCAGCGTGCTCGACGCGATCAAGGAAGATCACGCGCGGCTGAACGCGCGCCTCGGTCGCGCCGACCAAATGCGCATCGCGCAATACCTGCAGTCGGTGGCGGAGCTCGAGAAGCAGGTCGGAACTCCGTCGATGACCGCGGGCTGCAGCGCCCCCACCGCACCCACCACCGCCAGTGATTGGCACAGCAAGAGTAAGCAATTCGTCGATCTGCTGGTGCTGGCCATGGCCTGCGACATGACGCGCGTCGTCACGCTTCAATACAGCGACAGCTGGGGCGTCAACTATTCCGGCTACACCATCGGCAGCGGCAAAGAATCGCTCGGCACTTGGAGCGATCACTTCATTTCGCACAAGTTGGACGACACGGATCGCGCAACCGACCTCGACGGTTTGGATCGCGCCGAAGCCCAACGCATCGCCGACGCACGGGTCGTCGCGACATCGCGCTTCAAGGTTCGCCGATTCGCGTACCTCGTCAACGCCCTCAAGAACGTGAAGACGCCCACCGGCACCCTGCTCGACGAGTCGCTCGTGATGTACTGCTCCGAAAACGGCGATGGCGACAGCCACGCGCGCAAAAACATGCCGATCCTACTCGCGGGCCACGCGGGGGGCTTCAAGACCGGCCGCAGCGTCGCGGCGGCCAATCAAGTCACGGGCTCTTTGCACGCCTCGATCATCCAACGCTTCGGCTTCGAAGCCGCGAGCTACGGCTCGCCCGCAGGCAAGCCGATCGCGGATCTCTAACGGCGTTCGAGCTTCTGCCGCCAGGCGGGCGGTTCATCGGCGGTCGTCATGAGCGGCACGATCCAAGGTCTAAAGCCGGACCAGCTGACCTGACACTCCGGGCTCTCGGAAAGGTCCTTCTTCACGGGGGCGATGGCAAAAAACAGCCACTCCCCACCGCGCACGGCGAAGCGCGTACCGGTTACGGCGGGGTCTCGCGCTTCGAACGCCCAGTCGAACCCAAGGTCTGGGGTGTCGCTCTTGGCGGCGCCGATGAATAGTCGGTCAGAGCACCCCGATGCGCCGATCACATCGGTAATGATCAAGGGCCCGGCAAGCGATCTGAAGCAGACGGCCGAGACGCCAGCGATCCTGCACGAGACGCGTCCACCTTTCTCAGCCAGGTTGAATGAACTCGAAATGATGCGCGTCACGTCGCTGGTCGCGCTCAGGGCGCGCGTTGCGTAGTCGGGTTGCGGTTCTCTTCGCTTTTCTCCGACGATGGCGGCGCTGCTGCCCGCTGGCACGGCGATCTCGCGAGGCGCTTGCGTCGATGCCAGCCGTTGGGAGTTGCCGGGGCTAGCTGGCATTGCTGGACCGCCGGCTGAGGAAAGCAGATCTGCCACCTCATTCAGTGGCCCTGCGACCGAGCTTGCGCCGGGCATGCTTGCGGTTTCGCGCAACGCTTTTCCGAACCGCTCCAGGTCCGCCGGCGTATTCGCTTGCTTGACTCGAGCTAGCTGCTGAGTTGCAGCTGGCTTGTCTCCTCCCACGTACAGCAAAACGGCATCCACGAGCGGCCCGCAGCCCTGAATCGGCATCCGATTGCACTCATTCTCGAGTGGCGGTTTTACTACCATCGATACCGGAAGCGCCGTGCAACCCACTACAAATGCCGCAATGATAGCCGCTCGCATCTCACCCCGCACACCATAGGCGAGGTGGTCCAAAACTTCTGTCACGGTCGCTACCGCACTCCCCGACCGTTCGTTTGTCGCGATCTTTGGTTGAACGATCTTGCTAAAAAGATGTCCCGCCAACGCTAGGACGGCTGAGAATGCTCGTACCGACGAGTGCCGTCTGCGCTCAGTGCACACTTGGCGCCAGCACTTCGTCGGCCAGGGCATCCCCCTTCAGATCGCCGGATCACGCGGCTCGATGTGCGAAGCGGCTCGCTCGGCTTCGCGCGCTCGGCTCAGCCCTTCCACCTGCCGCGCCAAAGCATTTTGGCTTTGGCGTAGTCAGGGCGGCGGTGCCAACGCGGCACGCAGCGGTTGTCCCACTCGCGCTTTTCCCATTTCACCTGGCAATACTTGGTCCAGGCGGCGGCCGAACGTTTGGTGGCCGCGGCGAGTTGCTTGAGCTTGGCCTTGTCCGCTTTGGGCGGTGCGGGGGGCGGCGCGTCTTCTTCCACGAACTCTTCGGCCGGCGCGGCGACCGTGGCATCGGGTTCGGGGGCTTTGGGCGGCGGTTCCGTGGCGAACGGTACGAGCGGACGCGTGTTACCCACGTTGTTCGGCGTGGCTACGGCAACCTGAACGTTGGTCCGCACCAAACCGGCGAGGTTGGCGACGATCTCGCTACTGAGAATGGCGCCATTGGGCGGAGCGGCCGCCGTGGGTCGATCGACGACGAGCGCGTACTGCAGCGCGGTGGTGACTCCGGGCGTGAGGGTCGGCACGTTCCAGTAGATGTTGCTGCCGTGGCGCGACCAATACGACCCATCACAGCGCTTGGGCGAGCAGTCACCGCCAGGCGGTCGATTCACGGCTGCGTCGTCCGGGATGCTTGCCTGAACGGTGAACTTGCCCGTTGGAATGTTGGGGCTGGTATTGGTGAGCTCCACTTTGTAGAGCACGGTGCCGCCCGGGCCGGCCGGGTCGGGCGCCGCGACGACTTTGAGTGCCAGCGCCGCGGGCGAAGCGACCCAAGCGACCATCCCCGAGCGGACCGGATTCTTCTGGCCGGGAGTGCGGAACTCCGCCTCGACCGGGAACAGCGTGCCCGGGAATGCGTCGCCGTCCAACTCCAAGCGCACGCTGCGCGAGTCCGTGTAGCCTGCCGGTAGACTGCCTAGATCCCATTCGATGACGTTGCCTTTGAGTGCGGCCCCGCTGCTCGCGGCGAGGGCGCGAGTGCCAGCGGGCAATGGCATGCGCAAAACGCCGGTCACCGCGCTGCTCGAGCGATTGCCGAAGCGGAGCGTGTAGTCGAGCGGGCTGCCCGGCGCGGCACGCGTCGTGCCGATCACGGATAAGTCGAGGTTGGGCGCCGCGCGCTGGGCCAGCAAACTGCTACTGGTTCCGGCGGCCTTGATCGCGCCGCTCTTGGCGATCACTTCGAGTGCGAGCGTCGCGCCGTCGGGGGGAGGGGGAGCCTCGGCCGTGTTGTCGACCACCGCGGCGAATTCTCGGATCACCGATGTGGCCGGTGGCAGCGACGGAATGCTCCAGCGGACCACGTTGCCGTAGCGAGCGACATAGTTGGAATCACAGCGTTTGGGTGCACAACTGCCCTGCGCGGGGCGGTTCACGGCCATGAACTGAGGAATGGTTGCCTCGAGGGTCAATGCGCCGGTCGGAGTTACGGCGTTGGCATTGGCCAAGTGAATTCGGTACACGACGAGCTGTCCGGGAACGACCGGTCCATTCGGATTCTCGATCGACAGGGAAACGTCCGGCGTGGCGGCAAGCGCACGATGCGGAGTCGACAGCGCGGCCACGGCCGCGGCCGTGGCCCCCAAGACCTGGCGTAGGTTGGCGAATTGCATGGGGTGTATTGACCTTTCTTCCCAAAATAAAGGGCTGAAGCGGACTCGAATCGAGCCCACTCCAACGTACGCGAGCGCGCACTGCAGACTTCCTCAGTTTATCTTGGTCACTCGCGTACACGCGGCGCTAAATGCAGCGTGCGAGTCGCCGGTCGTTACTTTGCAGCAAGATCGTTCTAGGCCGTCACTCGTCAGCTCCGCGGTGACGCGTTTCGGTTCGTTTTCGTGCGCATCAGTGGTTTTTTAGAAGCGGCCAATTACCGGTTTGCTTCCAGCGCGCCTAGCACGCGCTGCGAGTCCGTGACGAAACCAAAGCATTTCTTCACGTTGAAGATCGTCGCTTCCGTGCAGTAGTCGGGAGAAGTGGTGGCGCAGCAATCACTGACCAAGACGCACCCGTAGCCGAGGAAGTTGGCGTCTTGCAGCGAGCAGAGCACGCACTGGTCCGTGTTCACGCCCGCGAATAGCACGCTGCGCACCTGCAAATTCCTGAGGATGCCGTCGAGCGGAGTTTCCCAGAAGCCGCTGATACGATATTTGTCGACGCGGTAGTCCGTAGGGTCGGGTAGCAACTCGTCGACCAGCGCCGCCGCCCAACTGTCTTTCTCGAGCACGTGCGCGCCGGAGGCGGGCAAAGGATCGCCGAGTCCGATGCCTTGACCGTGTGGCTTGTACAGGTGAATTTGATTGGGCGGCATGTTGCCGAGGTCCGGGCGATTGCCCCAATTGACCCAGACGATGTGCACGCCCGCTTGGCGCAGCTTCGGAATCAAGCGCCGGAGCGGCTCGATCGGCGCGCGGTCCGGCGTGTAGTCGACGCCCAAATGGTCGACCCAGCCGTCCTTGGCGCAAAAGTCGTTCTGCATGTCGATCACCACGAGAGCGCTGCGTTCGAGATCGATGGTGACGTTTTGCGGTTGGGCATCGAACTGCAGCGGGCGGGGCGGCGCGAGCGGCACGGACATATCGACGTGCTCGCGGTTCACTTGCCAGCGTTGCCCGCGCGCCAGTCCGAGCGGGTGATGGGTGGGTTTGATGGTCGTCATGGCGTCACTCCGCTCTCGGTCGAGCGCGCTCCGCGGCGCGCAGTAGTGCACGGTCTGCCCGGCGTGGGCCGAGCAGCGAAACCCCAAATGGGCAGCCGTTGACGGTGGCGAGAGGCAGGCTCAACTGCGGGAAGCCGCCGAAGCTGGCGAGCGAATTGAGACTCAGCGCGCGCCCCGTGTACTCTTCAATCGCGTCATCCGGTAGGCCGCGCAGTGGCGGGGCCCCGGGCGCACTAGGCAGAACCAACCAGGCGCCCGAGTCGAGTAGGGCGCTCAACCAGTCGGACAGCGCTTGGCACTGGGCTTCGGCGCGCGCCGCGCCGCTCGACTCGGTGTTCAACAGCCACTGGATGCGCCGCGCAATCAGCGAGCCGAGTTGCGGGCGTTTCTGCTCGAGCCACGGTCGGTGAAGGGTGGCCGCTTGCAGGTTCTGAAGCGTCAAGTACGTGGACCGCCAGTCGCGGGGAGTCGGCACATCGCTCGCAATCGGTCGCCAGTGCAGGGGGAGCCCGAGCTGACTCGCGAGCGCGCGGGCGCTGGCTTCGAACGCGGCCGTCGCGTCGGCGTCGAGGAATGCTTGCAGATCGTGCAACGCAATCAACGCGCGCGGCTCGGGCACGTCGAGATCGGGCAGGAGTACGCCGCACACGCGCTCGAGCACGCGGGCGTCGCGTGCGAACACGCCCACCGTGTCGAAACGCGGAGCCAGCGGCAGCACGCCTTCGCACGAGATGAGCCCATGGGATGGGCGAAAGCCGAGCAGCCCGGTGTGGCTCGCGGGCACGCGCACGGAGCCGCCGGTGTCGGTCCCGAGGGCAAAGTCGACCTGACCGAGTGCCACCACGCTGGCGGAGCCGGAGGAGGACCCGCCCGGGACGCGCGCAGGGGCGCGCGGATTCTCGGGCGTGCCGTAGTGCGCGTTTTCGCCGGTCAGACTGAGCGCGAATTCGTCGGTCTTGGTCAGGCCGATCAAAGTCGCCCCGGCTGCCAAGAGCAGCTCGGGCGCGCGCGCGGTGTGTTCGGCGGGCGGGTGGCTTTCCAGCCAAGCCGGGTTGCCGAAGCAACAACGTTCACCCGCCAGAGTGAACACGTCTTTCAGCGCAAAATCGAGGCCGGCGAGCGGACCGTGCGCAGAGCCGAAGCGCCGCGGGCGGCCGTGTTCGCAGAAGCCGCTTTTGGATGTGCCGATCACCTCAGTGGCTCCCGCGACTGAAGGGCAGGGTCAGGGCGGCCGGCGCGCGGCTACGACGCACGAGACCTGTCACCGCGAGTAGCGCGAGCACGTAGGGCAGCATCACCAACACCGCGGTGGGCAAGGGCACCCCCAACGCGGGCAGCAAGAACTGCAGCGCCGCCGCCGAACCAAACAAGAGGCAGGCCGCGAGTACGCGAAAGCTGCGCCAGCTGCCCAAAATCACCGCGGTCACGGCGAGGTAGCCCGCGCCGTTGGTCATGCCCTCGGTGAACGTGCTGATCGAACTCACCGAGATGAAGCCGCCCGCGAGACCGGCGCACGCCCCGGTGTACAGCACGCACAGCACGCGCACGCGCGCGACCGACACTCCCGCTTGATCGGCCGCGCGCGGGTTCTCACCCACGGCGCGAAGCTCGAGCCCGAAGCGGGTGCGCTCGACCAAGTAGTAAGTCGCGCCCACCACCACGAAAGCCAAGTAAACGAGCGGCGTGTGCGTGAACAGCGCCGCGCCCACGAAGGGCAAGCGCGACAGGCCCGGGATCGCCCAAGCCTGGAAGGAAGGGATCACCTCACGCGATAGCCCACCGAACACCTCACGATACAAGAAGGTCGTCGCGCCGAGCGCGAAGAGGTTGAAGCCGATACCGGAGACCAATTGATTGGCTTTGAAACGCACGCTGAGCACGGCCTGCGCGGCCGCGATGGCGGTCGCAGCCAGCACTCCACAGGCGAGCCCTGCGCTCGCGCTGCCCGTCAGCTTGGCGCCCAGAGCGGCGGCGAACGCCGCGCTGAGCATCATGCCTTCGAGGCTCAAGTTGAGCACCCCGGCACGCTCGCTCACCACTTCGCCGGTGGCGGCGAGCACGAGCGGCGTCGAGAGCCGCAGCGCAGAGCCCAAAAATACCGGCAAAGACTCGATCATGCGGAATCCTTCGTGAGCTGCGCAGCGGCGGCGACCGAGATCACGATCAGGCCCTGGCAAATCAACACCACGGCGGAAGGGACGGAGGCACTGATTTCCATCGCCAAACCGCCCGAGCGCAAACAGCCGAACAAGAGCGCGAACGCGAGCACGGACAGCGCCGAGCCGCGCGCCAGTAGCCCCACGACCAAGCCGTCGAAGCCGTAGCCCGAGGAGAAACCCGCGGTGAGGTAATGCTGGTCCCCTTGCACCATCACGGCGCCCGCGAGGCCGCCGAGGGCGCCGCTGGCGGCCATGGCGGCGCCCACGAATGCACTCACCGAAAGCCCAGCCCGGCGCGCGGCACGCGGATTCTGACCCACCGCGAGCAATTCGAGTCCGAGCCGCGTGCGCTTCAGGAAGGTCGCGAGCAACGCTGCGACGCCCAGTGCGAGCAGCACCCCCGCGTGCAGCGGCAAGCCCGAGCTGGGTAAGAGCAACGGGAGCTCGGTGTTGCTCGGGATCGGTAACGACTCGGGCAATGTGGACGAGCTCGTGACCGGTTGGCGGAGCAGCGCGGCCGACTGCACCGCGCCGTACACGAGTTGCAGCGCGATGAAGCTGAGCAAGAGACTCGTGATCACTTCGCTGCTCCCGCGCCGTGCTTTCAACACCCCAGCGATGGCGCCCCAAGCGGCCCCCGCCAACGCCCCGAGCAAGAGCGGGAATGAGTAAGCAAGTGGACCCGGCAGATGGCGGGCCCCGAAATACAGCGCGCTGGCGGTGCTGGCGATGCCGCCCACCGCGATTTGTCCTTCGCCGCCGACGTTGGTCAGGTTGCCGCGCTCCGCGAGCACGTAGCCGAAGCCGACCAATGCGAGCGGCACACCGCGCGTGAGCGAAGCCACGATGGCGTAGCTCGACCCCGCAATCCCGTCCCCAAATGCGCCGAGGGCTTTGGTCAGGGGCACTCCGGTCAAGCCGATCAACACCAGCCCGACGCACAGCGCAAAGCCGAGGGCCAGGACCGGCAACGCCCCGGGAATCGCCGACAATCGTGCGACGCGGCCGCGACTCAGCCCTAGGCTCGTCATGACGCGACCTCGCGCTCGGGCCGTTGCCCCGACATCAAGCGGCCCACCGCTTCTTGCTGCTCACTGCCGCCCGGCACTTCACCGATGATTTTTCCGCGGTAGATCACGAGCACTCGGTGCGCGACCGCGAGCAGTTCGTCGAGTTCGCTCGAAACCAAGAGCACACCGACCCCGCGCTCGCTCGCGGCGCGAATGGCCGCGTAGACCGCTTCGACCGCGCCGACATCGAGGCCGCGCGTGGGTTGGGCCGCGAGCAAAAACACCAGCGGTTCGAGGGACAGCTCGCGAGCCAGGACGACCTTCTGCTGATTGCCACCCGAGAGCTCGCTCATCTTCGAGCGCGCGCTCCCGCGCACGTCGAAAGCCTCGAGTTTGCTCGTTGCCGCACGCTCCAAACGCGCGCGATCGAGCAAGCCGAACCGGGAAAAACGCTTCAAGTCACTCAAAAACAAGTTTTCGGCCACACTCAGACCCAAGTGACAGCCGACGGCATGGCGGTCCTCCGAGACGCAACCTAGTCCGCGCGGAGTGAGCGCGCGGGGGGCGGCTCCGGTGACGTCGCGCCCCGCAAGCAAGAGTCGACCGGACGTGGGCATGAGCATGCCGGAGAGCACGGCGCACAGCTCACTTTGCCCGTTGCCCTCCACGCCTGCGAGACCCACGATTTCTCCAGGTTGCACTTCGAAGCTCACGTCGAGGGTTGCTACGCCCGCTTCGTCTTCGACCGTGAGCGCTTCGCAGCGCAGCACCGGGGGTGCGGAAGCGCTCACTCGCACGCCACTCGATTGCGTGCGCGCGAGCGGGCTCACCTCACGCCCGACCATCGACCGCACGAAGCGCCCAACGAGTGCGGGCTCGAATGCGGCGCTGTCTACCACCCGCCCACGCCGCAACACCGACACGTGGTCCGCCACGGCCTCGATTTCTGCCAGCTTGTGGGTCACGAGCAGCACGGCGCAGCCGCTCTGCGCCACGCTCCGGCAAATCTCGAGCAGGCCGTGCACTTCACGCGGGGGCAGCACCGCGGTCGGTTCGTCCAGCACCAGCAGGCGCGGTACCCCGAGCAAGCACTTCACGAGTTCGGCGCGTTGACGCTCGCCGACCGACAGCGCTTCGACCGGGCGCAGCAGATCGAGCTCGAAACCAAACTGCGCGGACACCTCGCGCACGCGCGTGCCGAGCGCGGCCTTGCCGAACTTCCGGCCAGCCGCGCTGAGCTGCAGATTTTCGAGCACGGTCATGTTGCCCACCAGCGAAAAGTGCTGGTGCACCATGGCCACGCCCGCTTCGAGCGCGTGCGCCGGCCCGCGCGGCTCGAAGCGTTCACCGCGCAGTGTCAGCTCGCCGGCATCCGCGCGGTGAACGCCGAACAGCAGATTGCACAGCGTGCTCTTGCCCGCGCCGTTTTCACCGAGCAAGCAATGGATCTGACCTTCCTCGAGCTCGAAGTTCACATCCTCGAGCGCGAGCAAGTGGCCGAAGCGCTTGCGGAGACCACGCGCCGAGAGCAAGGCGCGCGGTCTCGGGCGCGAGCTTTCGCCGAGGAGCGGGGGAGTACCGATGAGTGCTGCGCTGGCCATGGCAAAGTTCCAAACGGCGAAGAGGCGAGGGAACGAAGGCGCCTCAGCTGTCGAGCGTCTTGATCTTCCCCGACAAGATGTCTTTCTTGATTTCGTCCAGCTTTCCGAGCTGCTCCGGGCTGAGCCCGCCGCACACCTTCATGTCCGAGCTGGTCGGGCCCATGGCCAGTCCAAACGGCTTGAATTCGGCCTTCCAAGCGCTGGCCGCGAATTGGTCCACGGCGTACTCCAGCTGGGTGCCCACGCCCGTGATGCTGTACGCGACGTACAACGGGTCCGTGCCACAGCGGTCGGTGTAGCTGCCGATGATGTGCGTGCTCTTCTCGCGCGCGGCTTGCTCCATGCCGCGCAGGCCCAAGTTCAGGATGTGATAGTGCACGTCTGCGCCCTGGGCGATCGCCGCGAGCGTCGCTTCTTTCGACTTGGCCACGTCGTCGAAGTCACCCGTGTAAGCCTCGAAGTATTTGATCTTGGGGTTGATGTAGCGGGCCCCATTGCCAAACTCTTTGCCCGCGTTGACGATGGCGGGGATCTCCATGCCGCCCACGTAGCTCACCCCGCCTGTCTTGGAGAGCATGGCCGCGGCCGCGCCGGCCACGAATGCGATCTCCGCTTGGCGCACGTCGTACTGGGCGACGTTCTCGTCTTGGCTGCCCTTGTTGCCGCCGACCACGGAGAACTTCACCTGGGGGAAGTGTTTGGCGACTTTGCGCACCGAAGCCTCGGTCTGCCCGCCCACGCCGATCACGAGTCCGCTCTTGCTCGCGAGCATGGTGAGCGCTTGCTCCATGTCGGCGAACTTCACGTTCTCGACGTATTCGATTTTGACCTTGCCCGTATACTTGGCCTCCGCGCGGGTCAGCCCGTCATAGCCCGACTCCATCCAGCCCTTGTCGGACTTGGAGCCTGGGATCAAAACGCCCACCGTGAGCGCCTCCGCGGCGGGCAGCTTCACGTCTGTGGCGGCGGGCTTTTGCATTTCCGAGGCTTGGGATTTGCTGCAGGCGCTGCCGAGCACGCCCGCGAGAGAAATGAGCGCGAACAGGCCGAGGCCGCGCGTGCGCTGAAGCTTGCACAGGTTCATCACGATTCTCCTTCGAATGCCGGGGTCCCCGGCGAATGGGATACTGACTGAGTAAACGTTTACTTACGGTTTGGGCGATGTTTCGAGTTCGCGGTAGCGAAGCGAATTTCTGCTCATTGCCCGAGTGAGCGAGTGCGCTGAATGCAGGGCTGGCTCAAGAAGCCAGCGCTTGTCCGTCCTTACGAGGATCGGAGCCGGCGCAGTAGCCGCCGGGAACGCGTTGAATGACTTGCGCGCCGCCGAACAACAACGTGTCTGGTCGGTCGACGATGCGGTGGCCGCGCGCGCGCAAGCTAAGCTCGACCTGTCGAGCGAGCTCCGGCTCGAGCGCCACCTCGGACTCTTCACCCACGTACCAACGCGGAGCGTCGCACAGGGTTTGTGGGTTCTGACCGTGCAGCACGCTGCGCAGCGCGAGCTGCACGTGCCCTTGCGGTTGCATGTGCCCGCCCATCACGCCAAAGCTGAGCGATGGCTCTCCAGAGCGCAGCAGGAAGCCGGGCATGATCGTGTGATACGGGCGCATGCCGCCCTGCACGAGATTCGGAGAGCGCGCGTCGAGCGAGAACCCGAGCCCGCGGTTCTGCAGGCTGATGCCCGTGCCCGGCACGACGATTCCCGAGCCAAAACCTAGGTAATTCGATTGGATCAGCGACACCATCTTGCCGGAGCGGCAGGCGATGGTCGCATACACGGTGCCGTGGTCACGCTCGGGGCCTGGTGTATGCGCCTGCGCGCGACCGAGTTCGATTCGCGCGGCGAGTCCGGCCAAGCGTGACTCCGCCAGCAACTCGGCGAGCGAGAGGCGCATGCGCCGCGGATCGGCGACGTGCTGTCGGCAATCCGCGAACGCGAGCTTCATCGCTTCGATTTGCACGTGCACGCTGTCCGGGTCTTCGGGTGCCCACGTGGCCTCGGAGCGATGCCGCAAGATGCCGAGCGCGAGCAACGCGGCCAACCCTTGGCCGTTGGGCGGCAATTCACAAAGTCGCGCATCGGAAAAATCGATGGCGATCGGTTCGACCCAGTTGGCTTCGTGTCGCGCGAGGTCGTCGAGGGTGAGCAGCGCCCCTGCGCGCGCCGCTGCGTCGGTGATGCGCCGCGCCAGTTGCCCCGTGTAGAACTCAGCGCCGGCGCTGGCGGCCACGGCCGACAACGACTCACCCAAGTCGGGCAAGCGGAACCATTCGCCCGCCCGTGGGCTGCGGCCTTCGGGCAAGAAAACCCGCTGAAATTCGGGGAATTGGCCGAAGCGCGCGCGGGCCTTGGCCCACAGCTCGGCCATTTTCGGCAACACGGGGAAGCCGGTCATGGCGTAGCCGATCGCGGGCTCGAGCAGGCGCGCAAAGGGCTCGCTGCCGAAGCGTTGCCAGAGCGCGACCCAGCCGCTCACCGCGCCCGGCACGGTCACCGAATCCCAACCGAGCTCCGGCATGCGATGCAAGCCCGAGAAGCGCTCCGGAGACCACGCCTGGGGAGCGCGGCCCGAAGCGTTCAAGCCGTGCAACGCTTTGCCGTCCCAAACCAATGCAAACAAATCACCGCCCAGGCCGTTCATCGTCGGCTCGACGACGGACAGGGTGGCCGCGACGGCGATCGCCGCATCGATCGCGTTGCCGCCGCGCTCGAGCACGCTCATCCCGACCTGGGCCGCAGCGGGATGAGACGTCGCTACCGCTTGCCGGCCCAGCACGGGCTGGCGCGTCGTGCGATACGGTTGCTCGAAAAATAGCGGGGCGGTGCTCGGCATCGAAACCTCACGAGGGACTTGCGTGTCGCGCTCGATGAAGCGAGAGTGCCAGCGCTCAACTTATAAGTAAATGCTTACTTACTATGTTGCTGGCGTGTTTCGCCCTAGAAATAGCGGCAAATCATCAACGATCGAAGTTCGAGAGACCAACCATGAGCGATTTTTTTTTAGTCTCACTCGGCCGGACGCGGCGAGCCGCGTTCCAAGAAGCGCGCGAGCATCTGGTCCGCGTTCCGCTTTTGCTCGGCTTGCCACGCGGGCTCGAGCAGGTCGGTTCTAAACAGTACGGACAGTGTGTGCGCGTTGGAACGGTGAAAATAGCTCAGCGCGACCATCGTCACGTACAGCTGCAGCGGGTCGATGCCCGAGCGGAACACGCCCTCTTTCACGCCGCGCTCGAGCAAACGTGCGATCAGCTCGATCAACGGAGAGGCCACGATCGGCGCCTTCGACGAGCGACGCAGGAAGCGCGCGCGCAGCAGATTCTCGCCGCTGAGCAGCGGAATCAACTCCGGGTGCGCGCCGAAGTGCGCGTGAATGAACGCGAACAGCTCCAGCATCCCGGTGAGCGGGGCCACGTGGTCGACCTGCAGCTTCAACTCGGCCTGCCGCAACTCGCCCAAGACGTGCTCGAGCACACTGACGTACAAGCCGTCTTTGTCCTCGAAGTAGTGGTAAATCATGCGCGGGTTGGAGCGGGCGCGTTTGCAGATCGCGTCCACCCGCGCGCCGCCGTAACCCTTGAGGGAGAACTCGTGAATGGCGGCCTGCAAAATGCGCTGCCGCGTCGCGTCGGGGTCGCGCTTGGCGCTCGGCTTGCTCGCCGCCCGCTGGGGGCGAACGGGAACCGGGCGTGCCCGCGCGGGCTTTTTGGGGTCAGGACGCATCACTCGGGGTCAGTAGCATGAAGCGGCGGCCAGATTGGTTTCTGATCGGCATGGTTCTGGCGGTGGCGCTCGCTTGGTTTTTGCCCGAGCCCGGGGCGAGGGGAGGTAGCCTGCACCCGGAGCTCGTGAACAAGCTCGGCGTGTCGCTGATCTTTTTCCTGCACGGCCTCACGCTGTCGTTCGCCGCGCTGTCCGCCGGCACGCGCAACTGGCGCCTGCACTTGCTCGTGCAGCTGTGCACGTTCGTGCTCTTCCCGTTGCTCGGGCTGATGCTGATTTCGAGCCTCGGCGCGTCGATCGGACCCGAGTTGCGCACGGGCTTGTTCTTCTTGTGCGCGCTGCCTTCTACGGTTTCCTCTTCCGTCGCCCTCACCGCGACGGCGCGCGGAAACGTCCCCGGCGCCGTATTCAACGCCACGCTCTCGAGCTTGCTCGGCGTCGTCCTCACGCCGCTTTGGCTCGGGCTCGTCTTGGGAGCGGCCGGCCACTCGCTGCCCATCGGCCGCGTCGTCCTCGACCTCGTGCTGTGGTTGGTGTTGCCGCTGCTGGTCGGCCAAGCGCTGCGCCCGCTGCTCGGCGCACTCGCGACTCGGTACAAGTCACGCATCGGTGTGCTCGATCGGCTCACCATCCTCCTGCTCGTCTACACGTCCTTCTGCGACTCGGTCAAGGCGGGCGTGTGGAACGCGGGCATCGCTCCGCTGCTGGTCTCGACCTTGAGTTCGATCGCGCTGCTCGCGCTGGCCATGGTCTTCGTTACCAGTGTCAGCCGCGCGCTCGGTTTCACCCTGCCCGATCGCATCGCGGCTCTGTTCTGCGGCTCGAAGAAGACCCTCGCTTCAGGCGTGCCGATGGCCCGGCTGATCTTCGGGGCAAACCCCGGGCTCGGGCTGATTTTGCTGCCAATCATGATCTACCACCCGCTTCAGCTGGTGGTCGGCGGTTGGTTCGCGGGGCGCTTCGCGGCCGCTCGGGAGCCGCCCTCATTGGTGTGATGGTTACGAGTCACGGCAGATGGTCGCGTAGCCTTCGGCGTCGAAGGGCGATACTTCGCGCGGCCGGCAGAGGGGGGAACCGTGCGCCGCCCGCGAGTTGCGCTGCTGGCTCGCGAGCGCCCCCCACTCAGGGCGGCGTTGGCGGCGAACCACTCGGGTGAAGATCACGGGTACGACAGTGACGCGACGCGGAGCGAGTCGCCAACGAGGTAGCCGTCGTGTCTGGCTCGCGTCAGCACCAAGACTTGGTCCGAGACGCGCAGCAGCTGCTGGTAAGAATCGGTTCCCTCCTCCGGTAGGCCGAGGGGCGAGAAATTAGCGTCGCGGTCGATGAGGCCGCCGAGGTCGGCGTCACGACCGTCGGCGAACAAGCGCCGCCAGAGCTCGCCGTCCGGGGCCAACCAAGCCGCGCCGATCCCCCCATCGGTCATCAGCAGCGCGTGATCCATGCCGGTCTTGCCGCCACCACTCATGGGCAATTCGGCCGAAACGCGATCGCCTTCGAGCAGCACCAAGTACGCGCCGTAGGGCGCGGAAAGGCTGACAGCGGCGCGGGTGTCGGACGCGGCCAGCTGCGCGGTGAACCAGAGATTGTGGCCCAAGGGCACGGGTGAGCCCACGGGTTGCAGATCCGCATCGAGGCGCCACAGCGCGTCATCCTCGTCGGCAAGCACAGCGCCGACCATCGCAAACCCCGATGGCGTGGCGACGAGAAGCGGCCCCCGCTTTTGCGTCCGGAAAGCCGGGGACGGGTTGAGGCTCACGGGGTCACCCGTCACTTCGAGCGAAGGCGTCAAGGCTTGCAGGCGAAGTTCCGTCTCGCTCGCCGAGTAGCCGAGGGCGAAGCGGCCATTGCGTCCGACGAGGCTGGGATATTGGCCCGCGAGAGTGAGTGCGTTGCGCTGCACCGCGCCCTGTTCGTCCACCAGCGTGCAATGGATTTGAGGCGGCGTGTTCCAGCACGCAGCGTACTGCTTGCCGTCGCTCGCCAACGTGAGGGCACTATACGGCTCAGGGTCATTGCCGAGCTCCACGAGCGCGCCGAGCCGTTGCCCGGTCGCGTCGAAGCGCTGCATGACCACCCGCGCTTGTCCGGTCGATCTGTCGCTTTGCTCCAAGTAGGCTACCGCGGCATCCTTGCCGCGGCTGACGGCGACCATTGCCCCCGCGTAAATCGACGAATCCGACGACTCCACGAGCACCTTCCACGTGACCGGGGTGAGCTGCTTCACGGTCGGGCTAGGCGCATCGCCGCCGCCGCCGGATGCGCCAGCCTCGGCCGAGAGCCCGGCTTCAGCGCCGTTTCCGGCGGCGGATGAGCCGCTCGGCGCGCCCGCGCTGCTTCCTGCGGCTCCGGGGCGACCCGCGCTCGGGCTCGCTGAACCGGGGCTTGCCCCTCCGTTCGTGGTCGACTGGCTTTGCTCTGCTGGGGCGTCAGAGCAACCGATCAAAAGTGAGCTTGCGATAGTGAAAGCGCGGAGTGCACAAGCGGCTGACATGCGCTCACTCTGGGGTGCTTCATTCGAGCCGTCCAATAGAACTCCGCTATCGAAAGGCATGCAGGAGGCTGATGGATGGCACCCGTGGCGGGCCCCTCCGCAGAGCGGGCCCGCACTCCTTCGGCGGATTACTTAACGATGACTGGTTCGAAGCACTTGATGTTGGTCTCGATGCGAAAGTTCGAGTCCGTCGTTTGGCGCTCGGCGTGAAAGATGTCCATCGAGTACGTGGAGCCGACCGAGATGCCGAGGGCAGTGGCCTGCAAGTCGAAGTCGATCGTTCCCTCGAGGGCCTGGTGCTGTCCGCCCACGTCGAGGGCGAGCCGGTTGTTCACGAAGATCCACAAGTCGTCGTCACCACGGAAAGTGAACTTCTGCTTTGCCTGATACGTGAATTTGACGTGAATCTCGGTCGTGAACGCGTAGTTGTGAGTTTGGCCGGGCGTGTTGCCGAAGCCCTGGCCATCGATCGGAAAGAACGCGGTCGAGTCGAACACGGATACACCGGAGCCTGCCGGAGTCTCCGTGAGCATCAACTCACCCGGGATCTCCATGTTGACGTTGGGCGTGGTGTTGTACCACTGAGCAAACGTCGTCCCGTCTTTGATGGACCAGGTGGGCGGCGTGATTGTCCACGCCGCGCATGTGCCAACGCCGCACACACCGGGCGGAGTGGGGTTTGCGGCCGTCCAGCAGCCGGGACCAGACACGGTGCGTTGCTGGCGGCCGACGCCGAGCGGAACCGAAGTGCCATTCGCGGCATCTGGCTGACCCGTGTACGCGGTCGGCTTGCCGTTGGTCAGTGTCGTCTGCACCAAGCCGCAGCCGACGTCGTTCCAACCCTTGTAGGTAGCGCCGTCCATCTGCTTGACGTTGCGCCCGGAAGCCTCGAAGTCCTGGTGCCCACCCGGCTCGTTCGAGCCCTTGAAATCGCGATAGGTGACCGGCAGGACTTGCCCGCACGGATCCGCGCCGCCAGACCCGGTACCTGGGTCCGGGATGCTCAGGCCACTGCCGCTGCCGCCACTGCCCACGACGATTGGGCTGCCCGCGGTGCCGTTGCTGCCCGTGTTGCCCGTGTTGCCC
>Ga0247757_10000250_pt1 | contig 44827 bp, 46 predicted proteins | sample UWRJL126311R4_FD_180929 | JGI IMG/M metagenome (GOLD analysis project Ga0247757, IMG submission 180929) | Plant litter microbial communities from Arlington Agricultural Research Station in Wisconsin, United States - UWRJ-L126-311R-4 | ecosystem: Environmental > Terrestrial > Plant litter >... | reverse complement strand
ATGCCCTCGGCCCACCGTCATTGGTGGCTTTGACTGCTGCTCGTTCATCTCCTGTTACCCGTCCTCACAGTCCTGTTGATATCAAAACTGTCGCAGAGAACGTTCAGGCTTCTTGGCCACTGTCTGACAATCCCTCGGTTCCGAAATCCGGGGTAAGCCCCTATCAATGCCTCGAGCGGCTAAATAACCTCGCCATAGTCTATCCATACCTCATCGCACGTCGTGACATGTGCCAAAGTACCGAAGCCGACATTGCCTTGTTTCCTGCCCTTACCACACCAGACATGTGCCCCCCAGCACGGCATATAAGCCCTCCTGTCACAACAACCATACAGTGCCATCATGCATGATGAAAACAGCCCGCATCCACCTCCGACCAGGCGCCGGCCTACCTCATTAATTCCACCCAAGTACAAGGCATAGAGGAGACTCCCTCCCGTCCGGATCGCCCCGCAGAATTACGGTGCACGAGCCAGACATATTCACCTACGCACCAGTCTTGGTCACCTCAGCCCCCAGCACACTGGCAGCCACCTGGCCCAGCCCACCTACAAACCATAAGAAAAGACCTAGCCCGGTCGCCTCGCCACCGCGGACGAGGTCCTCAGACGTAGTCGCACCATCGGTCTCGGTCTGCGTAATAGCACGCGCTGCGGCTGAAGTAGGCTCGTAAGGTTCCTCGCCTTCTGAACCATAGTCACTGCGCATCCTGTGCCTTGTGCTTCTCCTAAGTGTGCCTGTGGACCCAGACGGTGAATCGCCATTGGTGAGGGGGGTCTTCCTGGGTCGTCCACGCTTCTTCGGGGTCACCCCTGGAAGACCTTCTTCCGGCTCCACCTTCGCGGCACCGGCCTTCTTCGCGTCGCCTTCGAATGAAACATGTTTCTCTTGATTCCGTACAAGGAACGAGAGGATACTGCTCTCTAGCATGGCTTCCACATCCAGGTCGCGGATAAAGGCCCAAGCGAGGAGGCTTACAGTAGTAAACAAGACGTCAAACGTTGTGACACTAACAGCAGGATGCAAGCTCAATGGTTTCAGTCTCTGCGCGACAATTTGGATTCCAGTAAGCAGTCGGTTCGGTCTGGATTGAGTTTGCTTTCCAATCGAATTCATCAAGAGGTCATAAACATGGGGACGCGCCTGTGGGGTCCTGACGAGGAGAGCCTTGACAAGTACCTTCCAGTACAGTGTGAAGCAACTCAGGGACAGTACGTAAAATGCACGTGCATAGGAGCGGTGCGCAGAAGCCTTCGTAGCATGTCGCTGACCCCAGCTAAGTGGGATGACCTAGTCGAGTCAGGCTGGAGCTATCTCTGAATAATCAATACCCACCTGCGGTGCAAAAGCTAGGAACAAGGGCACGGCAAAATACCCCCAGCGTAGGAGGATCACATCCTTGTTCTCCTCCAGTTGACCAGGTAGTGTATGCAGAGCGAATAAAGATACAAGTACCGGCACGTAGAACACGGCCGGCTTCGGAGCGTAGAGGGCATCGTGACGAGGCCTCTCCTCGCTGTGTTCAGCCAGGGGAGTGTAGAGCATAATAACGAAGAATAGATTGAGCGCATAGCTGAGGCTTCCGAGGGCACTGAGAGTGACGAATGACGCGATGGTAGAGTTGGTGAGATTGCGCCTGCGTCCTGCTCAGCTATTAGCCTTCCATGATCTATTTCAGACGCGTTTGGAAGGATAATCACCTTCAACGCCTACAAACGTTGCAGTTGCGACCAGAGCGACGAAATGCTGGCTTGTATACAGGAACGTTTCCGGCATGGCGACCGCGACCGCATCTGACTCGCGGATGAGATCCGTGTCGCTCAGCCAGTCTCCCAGCCTCCATCTACCGACGCCTTCTTCTCCAGTTCCGTACCAACCAGTCCAAAGGCTTCCCGGTGATTCGTGATTGCCCTGCTCAGCCCACTCTAGATACGACATGACGCGCCACATGATGGCGAATGTCGTGACAGACGCGAGCGACAGGAACGCGAGCGTAGCGAAGGTGACGACATGGCGGCGGCGCACCGGTTCCTGGGCGCGTGTCGCGGTCGACGGAGGCAGCGAGCGCGCGGCGCGACGTGCTTTGCGCAGGATATGCAGGGTGAGGCCGGTGACGAGAAGAGCCTGGCCGGAAAACAAGGCCAATGGGAGGCTATTGCTCTGGGCTATTACATTTGGCTCGAGGGGCGCCATATTGAAGGGAATAAATGTGGGTGTCAGATGGTGAAGAGGTGCATCACCGTGCGACAGACGAGACGGAATGGGATGTTGTTTTGGTTGCGACGCCCCGCCCACGTCACTAGTCCTGCGCAGATGCAGCCCAAGCTGGGGCCACCGGCCAGCCACAATTTCACCCGCCTCGGCGGCGCTAGCTGTCGATCGTTTGCTCGCCTATGGCTGGGGATTAGGGACAGGCCAGCCCCGACGAGCAACGCCCGTAACACCGCAAAACACACCATGGCACCCATCAGCCTCGACCGCGACGATTCGGACGCAGAAGCAAACTACCACGAGTCGTCCGACGAAGACTTCAATCCAGCTGCCGCTCCCGCCGACGAGTCCTCGGCCTCCTCCGACGAAGAGAATGCGCCAGCGAAACCTGCAAAGGGCAGAAAAAAGCGGAAAGCTGCCCTGGACGATGCCCTCGACTCTGGCGACGAGGTAACCATCGAGGCTGCGCGAAAACGAAGGGCGAAGAAGCGCAAGGGTGCCAAGGACGACGAAGACGACCTGCTGCTGTCCGATGATGGCGAAGGAGGCCTGATAAAAACGAGAGCACAGAGACGAGTAGAGTACGTCTGGGAACTCCTTTTAGACATGCCAGAGTTGCTAACATTCTCGACTGCTAGACAGAAAGAGCGCAAGCCGCTGGCAAGAATCGATGGCGCCACGGTCGATGTAGATGCTCTGTGGGCGCAAATGTCTGCTACCCCTCTGAAGCCAATCCACGCACCCGAAATCCAAGAAGCCGATGCGTCTGGAGCGCGCGATCAATCAGCCACTACATTTGCTCCTGCCGCTGTGGAGGAAGAGGAACAAGTGACTGTTACGAAGATATACACATTCGCTGGCCAGCGCACAACCGAGGAGAAGCAGATCCCGCGCTCCAAACTCGACGAATATCTATCCGATGGGTGGAAAGCCACAGAGCCTGAACTAGAAAAAACTGCCACCGAGGGACAAGAAGCGGCAACCGAAGAAGAGGGTCCCAAAGTCCGACGTCCCCTTCGTCGCCCCTCCCGCTTCGATGCGAATCCCACCGGCTTGGTCCGTGTTCTTCCACCAGAGCACCAGCTTTCATGGCCCCGGAAGGCCACCCCCACCGTGCCTGCAGGGCAAGAAAATGTTCATCCACTGCCGGAAGCTACCAAGGCTGGTAAACCAGATAAGGTGCAGAAACTCAATGTGGTGGACAAATCGCGGCTGGACTGGACCGGATTCGTCGACAAAGAAGGCATTGCCGAAGAGCTGGATACGCATGGTAAAACCAAAGAGGCATATCTAGGTCGTATGGAATTCTTAGCTGGAGTAGATGCGAGGAGAGAGGAGGAGAGAAGGAAACTAAAAACGGCAGCTATGTCTTAATATTTTTAACAACCATAGAGGCCGGATTTCCTCAAGAGAGAAGGCTGATATGCACCCTAGGAGGAAAGGTCCCAGAATAAAGGATAAGGAATGTGAGCAAAACCCCGTCTTAGTGGAAAGACGACCTTGCGAAACCCAACAACAAATTTTAGCACATATGCGCCTCATACATTATGCCACTGGGGTGGGTAAATAAATACGCAAGAAAGTTCATCCAGATGGCTCCGTGTATTGAATCTACTTTGATTCACTCCAGCCATGATCGGCTGTTGGATCTCGTACAGCAGTTATTCTGCCGAGACCGGATTTCGTTGCAGCGTTTGGATGTCCCTACGCCAGTCTTCTATTCTGATTGCATCTACAAGATTTATAGACTCTGGCTGTTGGGGTAGTGTATAGCTAGGAGGGGGCGGAACATCAGCTTTCTTGCTCTGCCCATGACAGGCAATTGCTATATTCCTAGTCTGGAGCGTTCGATTATCGCATATGATACCCAAAATTCAAGCATGTTAAGCAGTGTTAAAGAAGCAATTCATAAAGAGGTTTTTTTTTTTTTAAACCTCCCCCCCCTTCTTTTTAAGTGAGCATGTTATTCTCTAAGAGAATAATCGCTTGACATATCTTACTGAACATAGCGACACCTTTCTTCATGCGACAACAGCATGTGATAATACACTCTTTTCATTACCGGAATCTGGACAACGGACCACGTGCGATATACTGCTAGTATAGCAATCTCAATACTCAAAAGAATCACTGCATGTCTCGTGCACCAGAAACAGCACACAAGTCATTTATAGCCTTCTTTAAAGCTCAAGTAGCTCTATCACGAAATATTTTCCCCCAAAATATTCGGGTGCGAACTCCTTGGACTTCTCGTAAAAGACCAGTGTAGAGACTTTATACTCTTACTCATTCAGTGTTAGGGGGCCAATATAGTCTATATTTAGTCTTCGGGCCCAGCGGGTATCACAGACTTCTTCTGGCCCCTTAGGACTCATTTATTTGTCCGTAAGTGGTATAGTTCAGCCTGAGAGCCAAGTAGCTCTGGGGATTTGTTTACCGAAACCCTCCGGAAATCATAAGTTGGGGCAATGCGGGTGATGTAAATGCGGGTGCAGGTGGAGCGAGACAAAGCGCCCCCACCATGACGTTTAGGCTTCTCTATTTAATATGAAACTCGTCCTTCGATCTTTGGAACCTCGATTCTCCCCTTTCTGGAGACACACGTCGCTATAGTCCAAATATCATGGCTAATTCCCCACACAGTGGCACGCCGACTTCATCAGTAGCATCTCCATCGATAGAAATCATAACAGACTTAAGCTTCATCAAGTCTTTCAACAGAGGACCAATCACCACCTTATCCTCACTTCCAGCCTCGTGTACAGACGTCCTTACTTCGAAACAAAATGGTAAACGTATCTTCTTCGCCCATTGGGACGATCCCTACTTTGATGCAAGCTGTTTCCCGACTGGATCGTTGCACATAAGCGAGTTGGTTGCAGCGAGCTGGGAAAGTTATTACTGTAAGATTTATTCTTTTTATCTTGAAGTGATTTCCTCACAGTTCCAAATACAGATAGCCCAGCAATATGTCCAGATGGCTGGACAATAGGATCGACGTTCCACTCCAGTGTACCAGGCCACAACCCATCTATCTATATATCGTTGGGTTCCGAAACAGTAGCAGGCTGTTGCTGCCCCTCGTGAGCATCCGTCTTTTGTGTCTTCGTCTCTGCCCCACAAGGTTGCCGAATTCTAATGTGCGCAGTAACTATACGTATGCTGGGGCAGGTCACGCGTGCACCTCCGTTGTCACAAAAGATCAAAGAATTTCCTATGTACAGGCAACAAATATTGGGGCAAGTAGATGGGACCGTGGCCCCACTACAACAACCACTATGGCCTCAGAATCTACCATTTGGGGCAATGGTGTGCAGGTATGGTGGCAGGATTCCGACCTAGCAGTTTTTGCTTCTTCGACGAATGTGCAAGATCCACACCCTCAATCACCCTTGTCGACGTCTTCGACGGGTGCTTTGGTGCTACCCGTTTCGACGCCAAAAAACAACAATAATGGTGCGGGTGAACTACCAAGAAACGTGGCGATAGGAGTTAGCGTCAGCGTAACGTTAGCACTAATCACAGGATTTACGGTCGTTCTCTTCTTCTTACGACATAGGAGAAAACATTCGAAGGTATGCATGAACGAGCTTGGGATGTCCGAATCAGTTCAAGAGCCACCTGGAAAGTCAGATCTCACAGAACCATATTCCTTCCCAGCAGAGCTCCATATTAATCCCGCAAAGCTCTACACTTACTCCATGCATAATTAATATCAACCTAGCTAATATAGTACCCGATTTACTATCATATCCAACGCTGTCTTACAAACTTCTGCGTCTTCCTTGCGCCTTATTATATATATTTGGAACCCAAAAGCAATGTTTGAGTAAGACATCAGAACAGAATATAATTATGGCCAGTTTCAACATATTTGAGTGACACTTGCTTACTATTCCTACTGTGTAGCCTGGACATTGAAGTAGAACACAAGTCTTGATGTTGCACATCACTTTAGACTGGATGCAATATAATCATAGGGTAATTCCTTAAGCTCCCTATCCGTTTTAAGTCGAACTACGAATTAGGTCTACGTCCCATCCAGTCAAACCGATTGCATGTTTTCAGACTTCTATCCTATGTTGGGGCTTGGAATAGCTCAAAACAAAATCCATCTCTGACGCAGGTTGTGAGCACATACTCCTCTAATTACACGTCAGTTGCGAATAGAAAAGGGCGTGCATTCATAACATCGGCGGCGAGCTCGTGGGAGACAATGCGCAACTGACCTCACCTTAGGTAAAAGTTGTTGCTGAAACAGAGCCACAGGAAACGTGTGAACAATCCCCTGAGTCAAACATTCTGAATTCTTAGTTAGGCCGGGCCGTGAATACCGGATCATCAAATAGACATCTGCAAATGCAATCCACAAGGCTTAAGTATATGGCTAACATCACAACCACAACCAAATGAAGGCAGTAAAGTGCAGTTTCGGATCGTTTTTCATTCAATACATAATCGACTCCGCCAGCGGGACACCGGTTGGTGCAGCCCATTCCTCTCCAATTCGTTTATCCCCGGAGTCACAAATGCCCGATAAAGACACATTCCATCATGAGTGAAGACGCCTGACTGATCAAGGCGAAGAGGAAATTGCCGGTTCAAACAGTCGAGATGACGAGCCCGAATGTTGCATCTACCCACTTTACATTTTCACCCGCGAGCCGCTTAATCACCACCAACCGCGCGTGCTAAGAATTTGTTAGCACATATAGTTTGAGACGTCACCATTCGCCCCGTAGTTCAGGATCGAGGGATACGGAATGGATTTTTTGGGGCAGACGTACTGTAGATGCTGAGTTTGGAGTGGCCAACCACCTTCTTGATGGTGCCCTTCTCCTCAAGGTCGGCGAGGGCTTTCCGTGCGAGCGAGCCGTTGATCTTGAGACGGTCGACAAGGGTAGCGACGGTGATAAGGCGATACGATTGCACGTCCTTGTTAAGCTTGTCCGCGGTCTGCTTGTCGAGGACGACGGCGTGCTGGGCCTTGTCCTTGACTATTTAAAACTGTCAGCGGAAATCGCTCTCCATATCGTGTGTGAAACGGTGCCAAAGGGCGCGAAGCGAGCGGGCATAACTGAGAATGAGGATGATGCCCAGGAAAGATTGATATGATTGTGACCGTGATGCCGTGCGCTTGATTTTATGAGGATTGAAGTGCGTTCACATACCCTTTCCCTTGGACCACTTCTTCTTTTGTTTCTTGCCGCCGGTCGCTGCAGGTGCCTATGGATTGTTAGCGTACGTCTTTATACGGCATCTTTGACCGCAGATGAAAACAACATACCATGTTGACTGATGTGGTGGATGTGCTGAGAGGAGGTCTCCTGTCGTCAATCTAGAAAGTCAAAATGGAAGTGCGGAGGTGGGCGGCTTGGCACGCTTACTAAGTGCATCAAGCGAGCCAAATCATACACGTGACTTCGTGTTCCTCCAGTCCGCTTTTTAGAACGGCACGCTCGCTGCTGCATGATCCAAGATAGAGAGCGAGAAGAGCTACAGTAACTTTGACCTTGTTTCACGGTTTGGAACGCGAGCAACCATCGCTATGACTGCATCCTCTGTAAGGGCTGCACCTGTGCTATAACACCCCTAGGTGACCATACTTTTAGCAGGGTCCGGCAGCATACAAAAAGCATATGAAAAGTTACTACTACTTCATGATCGAAGACTCTTCGGCTCCTTTTGTTACATTCATTTACCTACCATGAAAAGCGTAACATGGTCAGAGTTGTAGAAAGTCGATGAATCCAACAGAAATGTGACTTTTACTGGTCTCAATGACTTCGACGAATGGACTCGGCGTATGGACACGGCCCTAAAGCGAAATCTTAACAGCGGGAATAACTCTCTATTTGGAAAACTGTACTACGAGTTGCTTCCAATATACTCTGCTGACGGTGAACCTGGCCTTGACATCGACGGGGTAGGCGTCGACGTCTTCGGCATAGTCAATTTCACATGTCACCTTACTGCCTATGTGAAGACCCAGAAGGGAACGACTTGCTGGGTTCGTCGACGCTCCAGGACTAAAAAACCTCTCCCGGCATGCTGGACAACACTCAGGTGGCAGTCTGCGCTCATACGAGAACCCAATTGACTGTGTATTGTGCGCAAGACCGCCGAGGAAGCAGATTTGCCGACCGAATACAACCGCACCAACATCAAGCCCTGTGTCACTTTGTCATACCAGTGTCCCAAGCTGAGAATGGCTGACCTGGATACCAGCATCAAATGCAATATCTTTACGAGATGGAATTGGCGTCTGACATGGTGCCCTAGCCATTCGATAGTGAAGATGAAGTCGAAGAGTTCCATTTCATGACGCTCGAACATGTTATTAAGGCTCTGCAGAGAAGAGAATTCAACTCAATTGCGCAACGAAATGGGTGGCACTTCTCATACGACATGGCCATGTAAACGCAGAGAACGAGTCCAGGCTGGTAGGAAACTACGCAAGGCTTCATGGGAAACACGACATATTCATTGTCTGGGTAGGCGCGGCTGTGTGTAAAAGTAAATTAGGAAATTTATAGATTAACTGGTCAGTGAATATGTATTGACGCGTAAAGTGAGCTAGCCAGACGGGTGGTTCGAGGCCCTTCCGAAGCCATCCGTAAGCCACACAACATCTGCTCCCCAAGACACTCCCCTACCATTCGACGTTGATAAGTACACAAGCTGCAAGCACTCAACAGAGATTACCATGTACTACGAATGGGTATTCCAGATTTCCATCGCTCACGGCATGATGTATTCACCTCTGTTCTGCGAGCAAAAACTCCCAATTAACATCGAACCATCCCAACATCAGAAAATCATGCACACAGTAATACTCGAGGATCTTTGTAGATACCCCACCACGCACAACGAAAAAAAAAATGCAACACACATGCATCCCCACTCTCTTCGGGCCACCATCCGCCCATCTTATCACGCCATGCCACGGTGTGCGGTCACAAGGCCGAACCAAACGATAGAACTGACTCCACTACCAAGCATCATCATCACCATCCGTTCCCCCATCCCACAAATCAATAAACCCTAGCGCCGCCCGCTAGCCAAGCCTCACCCTCGCCGCCCTCGGATATCGACTACCAAGAGAGCAAGCGACGCCCCTAAACCGATCCGCCCTGCGCACCTCCGATACCCCAACAGGAAGCCGCAGCGGCACCGTGACCCCTCCCACCAAAACGCCAATACACAATACCCGTATACGTGTATACGCACGTATGTATGTACACAACAGCGGCAACAACAACAACAGCAACACACATACACACCGAAACACCCCAGTCATTACCACGCCCCCCTGGCCCATGTGCTCCTGCTCCCGACCCCGTACGCACGCGACACGTACATAACTTGTTTGAAATTTACCCCTCAACAAGGCCAAACGGGCGACATATACACCGCCCACGCCGCTGCTAAGCACCAGCATCCTGCCAGGGCAGAACCGGATCCCCAGGGTCCAGAGCAGAACCAAGTAATTTTTTCCCCCGACTTGGGTATGTAGAACCATTGGCCCTGCCCTCACCTCCCCCCTTCCCCCTCGTCAATCCCCCTCGTCCCTTACTACCACGGTGATATACACGCATACGGGAATTGTACCTTTGTTGTACTCGGCCAAGGCGACCCGCCCCCAACCACAATGGTAAAGTTGGAGGAGGAGGTGGAGGTGGAGGGGGGGGCGTTAGTATTCTTGGGGAAGGATTTGCTTTGCGTGAGAGAACACTTTTTTAGGTTTTTTTTCCGTTCGCAATCGCGCGATAGCCGAGCGGGCTATGCATGTACAGTAGGTATGCACACATAAATACGATACGGGCCGTGTACATACAGAGACGGGTAGCAAGGCCATTGGCCCCCCGCACACGGCCTATACGACGCCCAGCCTGCCAAAAGGATCGTTAGGCAAGCGAGCCCTTGCGAGGGGGGAAGGGGGGGAGTTTGCAGGGCTCTTGTTTGCTTGCTTGCGAGCATGCCGTCCGCCCACATGCAAGCCGACGCCGTGATCAACCATCATCGATGATCGTCAGTCGGCATGGCATGGCAGTTATTGGCACCGAGTGGAGTGCAACGAGTGGGCGTTGTGATTGGTCAATCGGGCTGCTTGCCACCTCGATCGCAGGCGCAAGCGCGCGATAACGGTTGCTCTAAAAATTTATCTGTTGAGTGTGTGCCGCTGTGGACACGACCTCGATATTGAGTCTATATGAGCCGACGTGCCGAGTTGGACGCACACAAGCGTTTAGGCGAGATACACACGCACGGCACGAGGAGGGGAAACAGAATTTGCGAGGAAACCACCATCGAACAGTCTTTTCCAATTACACAAGTACGTAGGAGTAGTAGCAGCAGCAGTAGCAGACAGTCCCATATCAAAACAAGCCCTTGATTAGCGCATCTCATACGCCCTACCGACGGGACAAGTGCGACTTGCAGTCCGTCGACCATACCTGTTCGGTATCCATTCGCAAATTCCACTTTCTTCACTCTCTTCCTGCCCCTGAATAAAAGAAAATATAAGAGATAGAGTAGAAGAAAGCCACGCCACGCCCAAAAGAAAAGAGACAGGAGATTGAGTGAGAGAGAAAGATCCTCAAGCCTAATCCGATAGATGTGCTAAAGGAATCACACAAATGGAGGCTGGGAGATGGTGCGAGCAAGGATAATTAAAAGTTCAGCTAGAAAGCTAAGAAATTGCCCTCCATGCTTTGTACTTTTGTTCTTCAATGCGTGGCACATCTCCTATACCTATTCGCATTTTCACGAACACGGTGTAGGTTTCTCCATTTGAGTGCATATGCTCGCTAAGACAGAAGAGACAAGGCCGTCGTAACCAGAAAATGGAACTGAGCGAACGGTCAACTCATGAATGCTGTTTGCTCCAATTCCCAAGTGCTAAGTCGGAAAATGTGTATCGCCAAGACGCCATGTCCATGTGATGGATGCATAATCGTTAGAAGAAATGGGTGTGGAGCTTAGAGAGCTCGTGGACTTCCATTTCCTAAACAATGTTAGTAACAAATTCCGAGACAATGATGAGTGTGCAACTGACCATCTTGAAGGAATTGAGCTCTTCTTTGATTTGCTGTGCTAGCAAAGGCGTGAGCCTGTTGCAAGTGGCAATGTCTCCGCGACGATCGTAGTCGGATGCTGACCAAGCATCGTAGAATTGGATGCGGGGGCTAAAGGAGATATTTCTGAGCGAGCCGTTGGGTGTGTTGGGCAAGCTCCTAGTGCCTGGGTTTGCTAGACGTGGTGGTCTAGCGAAGTAATCATTATGATCGTTCACAGGTGTGCTTGGGGCACTCGATTTCGGCGTATCGTTCAAGCGAGGGACATCGGAGGGACGAGAAACAGGCGATGAGGTTTCCGAACCGGTGCCGGAACCTAACCACATTAGCAAAGTTCATAAAATGAATGCAAAGTTTCTTACGTTTCAGGATACCCTTCTTAATAGACGAAAGCACCTCAGCGCGCTCCCGGTCCCCACCAACAATGCTCTTCCGGGACATGGAATCGTTGTTCAGAGCAGAGAAATTGTTGCTGTCGGTGCTTCGACCCGCATCGATCGAGTTACGTTCCAGCCTTGGGAAGCCCGTACCACCACCAGTCTGCTCATGAGGATCCGCGTTGACGTTGACCTTCTGTCGTTCAGCTTCAACTGTAACTAGAGAAACCTGACCAACACTGGGCTGTGTAAGAGGCCCGTCTGCTGCGGGAACTCCAATGACGGACTTCGGCCTAAAGAGTCCTTTGATAGATCTAGTGCCCTTCTTCATACCATGACCCATCTTTCTAAGCATAATTGAGGCTGAAGATGCGGTCGAAGATATCGATATGTTGTCGGTTGAGCCGGTGAATCCTCCCTGACCATTGTAAATCCCAGCACCAATGCCCGCCGCCTCCTGTTTAGCCACAATGGCTGCCTGCTCTGCGTCCTCTTCGCTCTGATATCTATCTTTTCTCAATTTGGCCCGTTCAGCAGACAGATTATTTTCTGCCGAAGCGCGGCGAAGCTCAGCAGCACTGCCGAAGGAAAAGGCTCGCCGTAGGCGAGATTTCATACCCTTGCCGACATCTTTATCGTTCAGTGCCGCCAGTTGCTTGACTGCTGGTGTGGTAGTGGGAGCATTGGCAAGTGTCTTCGCCGGAATGGTGGGCTCCGAAGGAGACAACGGCTGCGAGAGTGGGGAGGGGGCTATACGACGAGCTAGCTCCGGCGCCTTGGCGGTAGTCGTAGAAGTTGTTACAGCCGGCAAACGATGTTGTGCGGACTCTTGTCGCGACTGTGCAAGTTAGCATAGGACAAGATGCAAGCAATAGGAACTTACCGATGGCCGATTGGATGCATGAGAGGAGGCGCTGCCTGAGCTGCCTTGCCTCTCATGGCTTTTGCTCGAGTCCGATCGGGCATCGTGGCGACTTGAGCTTGACATTGGTCGCGTCTCCTGTGCTGGTCGCTTGGAAGCGGTTGCTGGCGTGGGTACATTAGGCGCCAAGGGAGCTGGGCTGGTGGTCAGTGCAGTCGCCTCGAGACCGCTTAAGCTGCGTCTCCTATAACGCTTCGCCTGTTCGAGGGTGCCTCGTGGTACATGCATGTCATCGACACTGCTAGCACGAGTATGGCCCGGCCTGATTGGCAATGGCAGATCCACAGTATCCGCAATGTCTTGAGATTTAATGGTCGACGACGTGCTGGAAGCCCCTATGGACGGCGACTGTTGGGTGGGTGTAAGCGAAGCCGACGACGCGTTGGCACTATTGGAGGAATCGGTTCGGCCCGCTGCTCGACGGTAGCGACCTGGTGAGGGTTTCACTGGAGCATCTGGTATAGACAGGGAGAGGTCCGGCTCAGAGGTAGAAAGCTTCGGCAGGCTGTCGACGAAAGACTTTCGTAGATCATCTCCATCTTTCGCGGTGGACGACGAAGCGGCCAGCGAGCGATTCGAGGAGCTTGAAGTGGATACTGTGGAGTCAGACGATGATGATGGGTGAGAGGGGTGGCCTAGACGGGCCGTGGTAGCAGATGGGGCCTGATGCTGCAGTGGCTGCTGGTGTGGACCCGACGTAGACCTGTTCTCCTGCCGCAGTTGTGGCGTGCTGGAGAAGGCATATGGTGCTATTGGGGCAGAGGTACCGCGATATCCAGCTCCCGCCGCCTGAGCATATGAGGGTTGATTCCGTGGCATCTGCGACGATCTTTGCTGCGTGTGGTGGGGCTGTACGGGTGGTGTTTGGAAGGCATCTGAGGAAGAATGCAGCATCGTAATGGAGGTGGTGGTCTGAACGATGGGCGCGAGTACCTGAGCCATCGGATGCTCTCCGCAGGACGGCTGGCAGGTGCTCGATGGAAGAGGTCGACGGTGCGCTCGTGCAGGACGTGGGCTGCGACCGGGTGGAGAGGACAGCCTGGTGGTCGACACGTTAGCAAGGGGAGGAGATGCGGTGAAAGTGCGCTGCTCCATGTCTGGTGAGCGGGTGGCCAGCATGTGCTTGGACACGGAATTGTGGGCCGGAGCTCAGGAGCAGAACAGAACAGAAAACGAGCGACTTGTTGACGTACCCCTTTCGGTGGACTGGCGTGTGCGCGCCGAGGCAATTAGGAGAGAAGTACCCGATATGAAAGGAAAAAAGAGCGAGGAACTATTAAAACAGGTGGTAGAAGGCAACAAAGTCGTCGGGTGCGCTGGAGAGGCTGTCGTGGGTCGACGGAGCTGGCAGCGTGTACCAAGCCTCCCGAACAGACGGTCAAGTCTGCATTGGGTGTTGGATGGGGAGCGGGCGTAGAGGTCGACCGGGCAGCGCTGAGACCGACGAGGGGCTCGAGAAGGACAAGTAGAAGGGAAAGAATAGAGAGAGGGAGGGCGAGGCGGCGTCGGTGGAAGCGTGGGTTGAAGGCGCAGAGAGTAGGGGGAAGTCCAGGAGCGGCTAGGCTGCGCGCACGGATTCGGGCCTAAGCAGGTTCAACACTGGCGAAGGCGAACAGACAGCCTCAGGTTGACGACGAGGACGGGCTAGCCGCTTTGCTCTTTCGACGTTATTTCACTGACATTGGGGGAGCACTGGAGGAAAATTGCAGTGCCGGCGCGGGACGACGGCGTGTTGCTGCTGGTGCTCAGACGCTGGTAGCCGCTCTTCGCGCGTGGACAGTGGTCGTGAGGAGGAGCTTGCCAGAGAGGCCGCGACGCAGCAGAGGCACGCCCACGCAGAATAGTAATAGCGGTAGCGGTAGCGGTAGCAGTAGTAGCAGCAGCAGCTACGGAAACCACAGTATCTAACAGCAACGGCAACGGGCTCACGCAGTAGTAGTCTCGCGCGGGATTGTTTCGCGGTGTCTACACGCCCACCCACATCGACACCCACACTACCCACTCACACCATCCTCTCCCGTCGAGGCATGGCCATGACGCTGCTGTAGCCAGCAACGCACGACAGCCACTAGGGCCCAGCACCGCTCTGCCGCGCCTGGCCTATTGCGGGCGCCGGCCGCGTCTGGGAGCAAAGCGCGCGAGCACCCCCGCTGCACCTCAATATCGCCGCGCCCACTGGCCATCTGCGAGGCCATCATCCTGATACATGCTGCCGCCTCGTTACCGGATGGCACCATGGTGCATGGCCGTCACCGCCTGCATGCTGGCTGGCACATTCCGAACGAGGGCCTCCGAGCAACCAGGATTCCGAAGCAGTGCACCCGCATGCTCAACGCCCGGCGCTCACCTCGTCCCGCATTCCGGGCGGAGCAAACAGAGCGGAGGGTGGTGGTGGTGCTGCTGCTGCTGCTGGTCGTGATGATTGCCGGAAATACGCCATACGACGACTCACGAGTGAGCAGCGGTCGAGTGGGGCACGACGCATGGGGGTGGTCGATTGCGGCTCAGCGGTTTGCAGCACAGCGAAGAGCGGTGGACAAGAAGGACTGGCTTGGTGTGCATCTGGCCATGCCCATTGCAGCGTCCAACGACAAAGAGCCGAGCATATGCTCGTGAAGCACACCGACAACCCCACCACTATCACCACAGGGACCGAGGGTGCGAGGGTGCGAGTGCAGCACACAAGCGCAATCCATCGTGCAGGGCAGCCTTGGGGCGTCTGCGATCCGGTGGTCTTCACTCTCCCTCCTCTCCCCCCTCGCTCGCAGCCCGGCTGCAGGTCCGTGTGCCGCCATGTTGATGAAATGCAGGCATTGGTGCCAAGGCGTGGAGAAATGAACCACGACACGACTGCTGAGGTTACGAGCAGCGGCGGCAAGAAAAGAAGCAAGCACTGGAGCAGCTGCTTGAGGGCTCTGCCATCCGCCCGCCCTGCTGCACTCTCGCCTCCCAAGCTCCAGCTGCGCCGGTGTGGGCCGCAAGGGGGGTTGCAATAATAGGTCCAGAAGACGATCCAGCAAGAGCTCGAGAATCGGCGGCGTCCCACCAAGCCTCCTAAGCGGACAGCGGGCCCGCTTTTTGGCAGGCGGCCCCCGGGCGATGCAAGTGTTTGGACAAGTCGCGTCTGTTTTCCGTCTCGCGTCCAATTGGACCGTGGCAGACGCGCAGATCCAACGCACACGCGGGGCAGACGGGCAGGGCGGGCACATCAGGGTGTCGTCGCCTTCCGCTTACGTGAATGCGTACCATCGCTCCTGCCTCCCTTCCCGCCTGCAGGCAGGTGCAGCCCCGACAGGGTCCTGCTGCTCTTCTCCAGCTTCGCCCGCAGCTTGTCCCGCTCTCGATGATGGTCCTTCACCACCGCACACCGTCTCTGTCCCCACCGCCGCCCGCTGCTCTGCACGCGCTATCCATCCATTACCAATGTCGTGGCACACAGCGGAACAGGGCCCCGCTACGCAGTGCCGCTACGCTGGTTCCCTCGTCCGCAAAGCTTCCGAAGTTTCACTACTGGAGGCTTACTGCATGCCGCTACTCGCAGCCACTAGCGTCCACCGGCCGGGGCTGGGATACCTCTCTGCCAAATGGTGGTGCTCAGTCCTGCGAGATCCACATCCACACGCCCTTGACCACTGCGAGTGTGCTTCAAGTGGCGGCTGCACTCTCCACGATGACTGCTGCGGGCGTTTGTGCTGCTGAAGCAATTGCATGAGCACACAAACTTTGTCTCATCTCTGTGCACGCATAAGCGCCGTGGAGCACTTCTCCAGCTCAGCGAACCGTTATGCGAATGCTATTGTATTTGGTGACGCGTCCATGTCCCTGCATGCAACACTATCCGCGGCCATTCCGCATCACGTGGCCCTCCGATGCCGTTGCTCTGTACTAACCGTGTGGTCCCGGTGCTTACTCTGCTCCACGAAAGACCCAGGATGCCTTTTGTCTGTCACCATGCTCCAACACGCCGTTGCAGCCGTAGAGCATGGACCCAGCTCGGTGGCTACATCCGAAACCTACCTTTCTTTTGGGAAATGTCAATTGGCCAATCTTTGCTCCCTGCAACAGACAATTCTAAAACTCCATTTAAGTGCTTCTGTGCAAAGGAAAAATCTTTATCGGCTTTGTTACAGTCTCGATGCCCAACAAAAACCTTATGACGTCTTCTCAACTGTACGACACTTGTCTCCAGGCTACTGGTTAGCACTACCATGTGCTTGAACTCGTCCAATGGCAGAGACTAGGGAAAAGACTTCATGTTTCAGGTATTTCGCGGCGTAATTGCCTGGTAATACCGCTCCTGTGCCTCCACAAATAGCCCTCGTATTGACCACTCCCAGCCTCTAATTGGCGGTCAGAGCCGCGCATGTCCGTTGTGAGCACTCATATGACAGCCACCCTTCTCAACAAGTATGCAGCTTACATGGCCTGGAGTTTTTCGAGACAATTTGTTGCAGCTGATTGCTCCAATTGCAACGAGCATTCTGCGGAAAACAGCCCTTCATTGGTCGAAAATGCAAAAATCCGTCCACTTAACACATGCATGCTCTACTAGGAAAAGTTATCCACCCTAGCATGTGCAGCTATCTTCACTTCATAGAACTTGTTCTTGCACTCAGTTTCTCGCTTGCGGTCACTGACCGTTCCATACCAACGGATGGAGGCCCACTCAGGCGTGCAGTCGACTGAACTGATGAAATCGCATTCCTAGTGAAGGACTTCAGAGGCAGTAAACGAAAGGTGAGTTTAGGCAAATCCAGCCTTTGAAGACCTTCATAGGTAGTAAAAGAAGGGAATATTTGGGTGGATTTAATCCTATCAATGCGATTTGACAGGGTCATATCGAAATATTTGACTCGCCGGGTTATGTTGACCTCGAATATCAGGCGCCACATCCATGGAAACCTCGGATAGGTTTGTCCATCCGAAGTCATGCTTCGTAGGTCGGCCAAAAGAATTGTCGGCTTCCAATCTCGCTACTGCCTCGTAGCGACATTGCGCCAACAGGACAATCTTCCCTGCACAGGATAAGGCAAACCTGTGTAAGCCGCCCTCCGGATGGTCGACAGCACATCCCCGACGTCATAGGCTTGGGGTCCTTGTTTCATGTCGATCAGGTCCCATGGTTGTTTGGTGAGCTTATCGATACGCTGGCGATGTCATGTGCTGATCGCAATATAACCCGAGCGTCAGTGCATTTTAAGACTGCATTTAGTGAGTCCGCTTCGCTGGAACCCGTTTAAGTAGCAGGTGCACCCGCAGATTTGATCGAGATCTCATTCATCTAAACTGTAAGACGGAATCCTTCTCCACTTAGCGATCCTGCTCCAGGATGGTGACACGTCACAGCGTACTCACTTCTCCACCAACAAACCAAGTCCACTTGGATAACCTTCAAATTTGCGTCATAAGTTAGAAACAGCGCTTTTCGACACACGTGTTGCATCGATTCACCACTTCACCACTGTTGGAAAATTTGAACTCATTGAATGTGAAATTATAACATTAAAATTTACAGATTTGGTATTTGACGGGATAGCGGCACGGCACATGAATGATTGCAACATCAGACGTCCCCGGTTCCCTCCATACAACCCACTCCAGTTTGTTACCACAGTTGGTGGCTTCAAGAGCGGTGTGATAGGTAGGAATCATACTCAAAACTGTCTTCGTGCCCTGCAGCAGAAACCGGCGAAGGAAGCGGACTCAAATCATGCCGACCAGCAGCAAATGTGTCTATCCGTGGAGACGGCCTGCCAAATTCCCCGTACATGGATCTCTCGTGCGGACGCGGCAACATCTGTTGCTCACGTGCTTCTTCGCGGGGCGTGTTGGTCATTCGCGATGTAGTGGGTCTCGAGTAAACAACACCCTCAGATTCTTCAGAATAGTATTCCTGAAGCCTATCCCATGAGCAACCGCTGGTGAAGGATGATGCTATTGATGCCTGCCGGCCTGAGGCATGCGTTAACCGCTGCGACCTTGGGTTTTTGAAGTAGCCGAGACTGGGATCCGGCATGGTCATGTCCCGGCCCTTGACTTCAGTTCCTACTTCCTGGGCTGGTCGATAGCCTGCTGGGCAATCGTAGTAACTGAAATATTTGCGGCCTAGGGCTGGGCCTGACTGCAGGTATGATCCCTCCTTGGGTGTGGTTGGGTCAAATGGCTCTGAGGTGTCAAAGTCAATCGTTGAATTCCGACAGTGCAATGCAGTGGGGTGCTTACTCTTACAACCTGCCTGTGAATATACCACTGGCTTTGCCAGACTATATCCAGGATGAAAAGGCTCTGAGAGGTCGAATGGGGCATCACTACTATTATCGAGATTGTAATTCTCGCCATTACTCTCACCAGCCTTTTCTGCAGGCCTGTTGCGCAACGTCCTCCTGGCCTTCCTCATCTTCCTCCCCAACGTCCATGCCTCGTCCACAAACGTCTTCCCATCCCCATGTGCCTCGAGCCAGTACTTCACAAACTTAACCCTCTTAGACACCACATTCTCCCTCGTCCCTGTTCGCTTTTCCGAAAACCTCGCCACCATCCCCGCCATCAGCGCTACCAGAGCCTTGACATCTGACCCCATACGCGCCAGCAAGCACGCAGGGCACTGATTCTGCTGGTAGCCATACCTTGGCACAAACCTCCCGTCGCGATCCACGACACCCGGCCGAACAGCCACTTGCCCCGGCGGCGCCGAGTACTGCTCATCAAACTCCTTCCTATACATCTGGATGACGGGCTCGCAGTGTCTCGCACGCAGCCTCTCGGCATCCGTCAGCGCCGCCTCGTGCATCAGCACCGGGTATATAACCCGCCCAATCTTGAAATCCAGCTCGCGCTGTATCCACGCCCACGTCTCGTAACAGAGGCCTTTTTTCAGGCCTTTGTGCGGCGTGCAGAGGTAGCCCGGGCAGATGCGGCCGGTAGACGGGTCTTCAGGTTTGTGAGGGCCTATGGCGCGCAGGGGGCGAGGGAGAAGGGGGATTTTGTCCCGGAGGGAGGCGTGGTAGAGGGTTGCGGCGTTGGGGGTGTAGGGATGAGGGTAATTCCGGAGGATGCTGGCAAAGGACTGCATTTTGGCGTTGGTAAGGGAGTTGAAGTGCGGGGCGTGTTTGCGGGTGTAGGGCGGGGCGGAGGGTGTGGGTTCCTCCGTTGTCTTGGAGCGGTGGGAGTGGGATGTATAGGCCATGTTGAAGTTGCTGTGTGTTTTGCTTTGTGTTTTGGTATGCTTTGTGGACTTGTGCGTCTTTTTATCTCTGACGTTGGTAAGAAAGCTGTTGGATGTGCTTATATGTTGAGTGTTGAAAAGGAACAACGGAGCGCGAATGACCGTTTCATTGTAAAATGTATTTAAAAAATCAGTTGTTGCTGCGCAGTTTTTTATAATTAAGAGCGTTGTTCAATGTTGGATAGCATGGAAGAAAGTTTTAGATTTTTTGTCTTACATGCGAATGGATAGTTGTGTTTGACACCATGTTCACTGAGGCAATAGCGACTTTGGATACGATTAGCGAGAAAACTGCAAATGAATTTACAAAATTTCACTTTGAGTTTTTCGACCCAACAAGGGGCGATAGGTAACTATTCTTTAGTCCGCTAAACTTCTTGGAAAACGCATTTCCAAATACACAATTTGTACTATGTCAAATTTTCACATCAAATTTTCGAAACATTCGTCGGCTTTTTGTCAACTTGCTTCTTTTCCTTTTACCTGTGTTGAAACTGTCAGACCTAGCCTTTCCCACCTTTGCTTGAAGATAAATGGAAAAGATATTATCGGGAGATATGGAAGCTATAAGATATTAAGGAATGCCACGAGATGATTTTGTTTAATGATTAGTTGCGTTCAAAAAGGATCAAAACTAATGTTATCGGGTAAGATAACAAGACGTTGATCTTCGGGATGGACAAATCATCGAGAATGCTCAGTGTCAATACCTTGGTAGTAAAAAACTCTGAAGTTTTACGTTATGCTGCGAAAATCGAATGAAAAAAATGTATATGCTCGAAGTTTTGGGTGAAAGCGACCGCTTCATAAGCTTCCCATGTCGCTGTGATGGGCTAAAAATACGACCGAAAACTGATTTGATGGAATTCTAAGTTGAAATTATTCTATGTTGAGGAGTAGGTCTATTTTAAATATGAGCGATTTCTTCCGTGCACAATGCAAAGATAGTATCCCTAAGCATGTTTCTTAGAATCATCCTAACAAAGTTGAGCCTCAACGTCCCATACATAAAGATGCCCTTGTTCATAAAGAATGATAGATTAAAGCCTTTTACTTCCCTAGCAAACAAATTTTTACAGAAAACTCATTGGAGTATAGATCAGTTGCAGAATGGTCGTGTAGTATTAATGGTAAATCTATAATATGAGGATACAAGATGCCTCTGCTAGCGACCACCTCGCTTCCAGTAAAACCTTCCAGATAAGGAGCCATAATCGTATACGAGAACGTGGGTTCACCGAATAGCTATTAATGTATGCCCAGAGTATGATGCAGGGCGCCAATAATGCATATACGACTTTGTACTAGCTTCTTCCTGATCAGGCCGGCCTTTTGACAGCCCCCAAAGCGGCAAAGTGTATCAGCATTCAACGTTTCTGCAAAGCTTCCTAGCTAGGTAAGTCAAACGTCTATTTGTGTTCGGAGCTGTCGTGATTTATTTTTTTTGGAGATGTCTATAGTAAGAAAAATTGTGCTGAGTTGCCCATAGAAGTCAACCTCCACAAGAAGTAAATTCCAATCATAGCAAGTTCACAAACACTTAACTCAGCTGGATTTTATTTTACGTTTAAAAGTACTCTTCTAATTTCAAACTTTAATATTAGCCTTGTTGGATGAGGACATCACCTAGACTTGCTTTCATCTGTTCTGTGCCTTGAGGTTTGAACACAACACACCGCGCCTTCCTCCAACAGCCATTTAGCTTGACCTTCTCACAACACCTTCCACATTTGCTTATTCATGGCCTGTTAATATTAACATTGTATTTGTACCCATATTCGCCACGATAACCGCCACTCTACCACCATTGTCGCAAACGTACTCGCCCATGAAAAAACTGGCTGTAATCTTCGACGCACGACACCACTTCACCATTCATAAGTTCAGGAAAACTCTTCGATAAATCCCACAGATAATCCAGTATGAGACACGACCTGCGCCAAAGCGGCGAGCCAACGCATAGATGCATATGCATTGCACGTTTCGGGACAGGATCGCGCCTGTTCGCAGCCGCGACAGTTGGACATAGAACCCCCGAAGAATCAGAGAAATGGGGATGCATGTCATTCCTCTCAGGAAGCCTCTCTCGACGTTCCGGCAGGCAGGTTCCGCGGAGGACGAGGTTGTGATTCCAAACGCGGCGCAGTTTCGCCGGTTTGCACGTCCGGCGGTGACGTGGCGTACCGGGCGTGACATTTCCGTTTCAACGGTTGGTTGTTGGGGGCAGATAGAGTTTGGACAGGTGTCCAAGGCTTTCGGAGATTTTTCCGATCCACTTCTTCAGTCACGACCAACGAGGAGCATGACGCTCGCGTATATGCCGGTCGTCTAGGACGTATATTGGAACATTCTATTGGAATTATACGATGGATTATATACTTAGCCTTACGGTACCATATACGTGATAGTAACGGTGTGATAGTTTGATTTAATGCTGCGTGGACGGTTGTGCTGAGCTATTGGATAGTCTGTCTATTATAAGGTGGCAATTTAATAGAAGATTCACACATGTGCGGTCTGGCAAGATCTACAGTCATTAGCAGATAAGATAAGTCCTTTATATGGGTGTGCATATAGACAGATGGCATTATTGAGTATTTGTACTCTGACCGGAAGAAACTGGACGAAAGGAGTAGGTATCACAGAGACGGCCAACCTAGGATATCTAACAACACCCAAAACGCCCGGTACGCGAAAGCCACTTTTTACAATGAGCAGCCACCTAGCTCTTTGTCTAAAGAGAGTAAGAAGTAAATACTAAAGCACATACGCGGTATGAACAGGTGTGCCGCCTCAGACCAGTCGACGTATGGTACCGTATTAGCCGATCACTGGTTCTGGGCCAGCCTAAAGCCAGAGGATGGGTATAATGACGGATCCAAGCGCTTCCAGATGTTAAAGGAGCCTGGGATCACGATAAAGAGCGCGCACGCCTTGCATTTCCATCAACACGTCTACGGCTCTTTACGGTAGGCGAGAAATTTTCGCTAGTTCCGCCTCAACATACCTTGGCCAAGTGTTGGTAAAGACAAGATATTTGATGCTTTCGAACGCAGGATTGAATATCTCCTCAGTAAACTCGCTTGGTACAAGACTTCGCACGCTCGCGGTACTCGAAGCGCTCGAGCTCGATTCCATACTTAACGGACGATCCAAAGTGTTTTCCCAGGGACAAACGACGTTCTCCCTATCGGTGGGTGACACTAGGTCCGTAGGGCTACTGCTCCGTTGCGGCATATATGGATCGTATTCCATGCCTTCGAACTGGGTTTGCAGTTTCTTGAATATCTTGTATTCAATATTGATAGGGGTCTGTGCGGTGAAAGGGTTGACCAGGGTAAAAAAGATGAGAGAAGCCTCAGTGTGCATTTGCCGTCTTTGCGCCGTGGTTACCGTTTTAAGGGCTGACCATTTTCTCTTAAAGTTCCTCACTTCTCGAAGGAAGATAGTATTCTCGGCGGTGAACTCGCGCGACGCAGTCCATTCGATGAGAGATTCTATATTGTGTTCAATACTTGACTCCAGTGCTTGCATGCTGGTCTTAGCCTTCAACTCCTTCGACATTATGGAGTGTGAGGACTTCTCGGATACAATAGAAGTGGTAGAGGTGAACGAATCGGTATCGCCCAAGGAAGAACTTGAGTTTGGTCGCTTGAGAGAGCTTTTGGCGGCATCCCGTAGTGGAATAAGAATGAGCACCTGCTGACATACGATCAGGGAAGGAATGAACCTAGAGCAATCACGAATTAGCGATAGTTTGGACACGCACGAAGCCCAACGAAGCCACCATATGCCAAGGTATCGTTGCTTTTGACAGATGTTACACAGACGATAATTGCGAAAATTGGAACTAATATTAGAGCTCCAAAAGCAAAGAAAATCCCACACCTATGAAATACGTTATAAGATCGGACTTACCAGCCTGCAGGAGGGAAGAACCTATTTATGGCCGTGATCCCCAGGGTGTTTCCATGGGTGAAGGCCATCCACAATGGAGTGCCAGGTAATCTGTACGCGTCATTAGCGCCATGCACGCGTCTGAATCGGAGTGGCTACCTACCCTGCCACAATGGCGAGTCTTGTTTGCCAGGCCCAGTAATGAACATCGTTGACATGACGAATCTTCCAAAGAATCCAAGGCCCCACCACTACATTCCAGAACAATTGGACGAAGATAGAAGGTAACCTAAAGAAATTAGTCTAATTTTGTGATGATAACGGGTAGCCTACCATTCAAGTCCCTTGCGACACTGTACCGCGTTGACAGCGGGTCCAAAAAATCCGTAAGACGCATGGAAGCGCCTTGAGCCAAAAAAAAGAACAAGAGCGGGAATGAACTGCTGCAGTCAGAGATAGATAAATGTCCGTGCTTAGCTGCAGCTGCATACCGAAATGATAAGTCCGACAGCTGTACCCACATACACTTTGGCTGCAGCATCCAGGTCTAGCCAGGCTTCGAAGAGTCCCTTTGGAGTGTAAGATAGGCGCCTCTTACGGGCACTGGCAAGGAAGTCTTGTCGCATTTGACGTTGGCTCTCATAGGCTTTCAGTACTCTTGCGTTGCAAGCTATGAGATATCAGTCTACAGCTTTCAGATCCCAAAATGGAAGTTACCTTGGAAGATTGCCATCCCCGAAGGAAGAAAGATCGACATGATCCAAAATTCAGCGCCACATGCAAAACGTCCATTCAGTGGATAAACGAGCAATACCAGGACAAGGTAGACGTGCAGCATGGCCACAGAGGTCATGACCGTCTGGAGACCACGGATCCGGATGCAGAAAGCTGACCGACGACTGTAGAAGAGATAGAGTTCCGCGGCCAGAATGAGTGTATAGACAATGGCGACAACAACATAAAAGATGCCAGAAGCATCAACATTGGGAGCACCGCCATCGAGAGCTCGTGGGATTAGGATGGGCGCCATCCTGAGCATATTGCTGAGGCTCCTTGAGCGGGTTCCAAAAGAGTGCTGTCAAGACGCCAATATACGAGTTCGCCGCTCTTGATAAATGAGAAGGCTTGAGGAAGGGTCAGAGAAACAGCGAAGAGACGTTTACATAAGAGACAATAGGGTGGATGCTTGTGGAGAGGTGACTAGGCGTAGGAGGTTGGAAGGGTAGGCCTGCTCTGTGGACATGGAACAGCGTTCAAGTATAGCAGCAACATGAGCGGCAAGGGAGCATCTCGGAGGCTTTCGAGTTGAAGGCCCTGCTTTGTCTCACTTTGTCGGGCCAAATCCTCGCGGTCGGTGGGGGCACAGGCCATGACGGAAAGGTGTCACAGAGCGCGCCACGGGAATGCAGACTGCTGCGGCGCCTTCCTCAATAGCGGGTAGTATATGCAGACGAAAAAGGAGAGCCATAATTATGATCGCGAAGCGCTTGGAGCTGCAGCAAAGGTCAAGGCGTGCTGGAACGGAAGTCGGAAAATAGAAGGGGGCGAACGCAGGGTGGCTCGTGCTCCTTTTCGGCTGATGTGCCTTGAAGCGCTTCACGTTTCGGGTGTGCCACCAACACATCTCGCCAGGCAAGACGCACGAACACAATGGCCAACTGGATTACTTGCCAGCAGCTCCGTGGCTCTCTCGATATGCATATCAATGCACCTCTTGCCCAAAAAAGCGACATATTGGGCACCTATCGACAATGCTGTTCCATTCATCTTCCACTAGTTGTTCAACACCTCTGCTGGGTGACGGGTGAGGATACTGCCCTGATCTGCCTCCTGTGTCGACCGAATTTTCGGTAGAACAGCTTTGGCCAACATTGTTTCGGGATACAGCAGCCTATCTTCTGATCGACGCGTTCATGCAGGTTCCAACTTCGCCAAGCTGCTGGGACGTTCCCTTGTTCACCTACTTCTGCTGTCACTAATATCGAGGGTTTCAAGGGACGTTTTCTAGAAGAATTCCTGCAACACCTGCCCGGCTGTCAGGCGAGGCTGTCGCTGTCTACTCTCTACTCTCGAATGCTTTTCATAGGAACACGCAACCTGTTTGGTCCTCCTCCACTTCTTTGTACCTTTGACTTTGGCGGCGCCTGTCCTTGAAAAGATAGCCAAACTGGGGCAGAAGAGCAGCTTGCGTGCAGCGGTGGGGCGAGACGTGCAGGTCTAGGCGTATCATGTGAACAGGGTGAACTCTTCCGCCTTGGTGTCACATTCCCTTCTAGATGCGCCGTGTTCATGATGTGTGAAGATCCGGCCGCGCTGTGCAAACGCCTTCACGGCCCTGTCAACACACGGAGCATTACGAGCATTCTGTGACACCTCAATCAAATCGCTCTCCCCTTATGTCCTGTGATGTGAACAGCTAGACCAATCGCCTTCACAAACCCTGGTGATGATCCTGTCGGCGATCGAACTTCTTCAGCGGGGCAAGACGCAAGCTCATGCACCACAATAGACTAGTAGGCTAGGGCGCCATTAGCGGCTTGGATTCTAGAGGCTCTGTCACTCAGGAAGATTTTGACTGGACCAGCTCACGGCCGTCGTTGCTTTTGTGAGAAATACACCGGCACCACGACATGTATCAGAGATCGAGTAACCTTCTCGCCTTTGATCGACTTTGGCCGATCTACACATCTGGGGTATGCACACAACCTCTTCTCTGCTCGTAGCAGAGTATTGAGGCCTGCTTATCTGTTCCATTTCATATCTCAAAATAACACAATTCTTTCCAGTGAAATGGCTTTTGAACGCTAGCAAATGTCCTATTCTATCAGTTGAGGTATTATTCGTATATGGTGCTTACCTCGTGCTGCGATCATCCAATCACGTGTTGTGGCCAGTAGAATAGGCCCTTCCCGCGCCGCTCTAGGCTATTTTCTGACCTGATACACGTGGCTCTCCCCTGATATTCCGACACCCTACATGTTGGCGTGCTATGTCTATCAAACTCGACTGCTCGCGCACGATCTCAAGGTATCCTTCCTTTCACTTTCAGAATGACATGCCACCAAGCTTGCTTTAAACGTGCAGTTTATCTCAACCATTCGTGAATAGCCATGACAAGGTTGAAGTTAGTACGAAGACTGCAACCGGTTTTTGCGCTTTTTCCCCTAGAGAATAATTAGTTTGCTTAGTGTATCTGGCCATTTGACTTCTATGAGCCCCTGTGGTACTCGGTTGTCCAGTACACATTCCCGCTTTCAGAGTTAACCTGCAGCGCCCTTCTGAATGCATAAAGATTTATACTCTTCTTGGTCAACACACTAGTCAACACCCATATTTGATATTAACTCGGCCTTTTTAATATGCTATTGGAACAACATCACTAAATCGATTTCTCATAGATGTGATTAAGTACTCTTACCACATTGATTGCATGTTCCGTCACACTTCAAGATTTCGGCTTCAAGAAATCAGCCATGACCCGAATGAATCGCCACTTGAATACCTGAGAGGGTTTGCTTCTACGATTCCTCAATTCAATAACAGCCACAGGAAAATAGGCAATATCATCGTTTCCACCATATCAAACACTGTATTCCTGCGAGTACTTCATTGCAAGAATGTGACTTTTAAAGTATCCCGCGAATATATTCTGGTTGCAGCAAGTTACCCCCGTCATTAGTACGACTTCATAACTACAAGTTCGAGTCCGGCATCATCATCACCCGTGTCGTCCTCTTCACCATTCATACACAGCATGGACACTCCCATGAAACCTGCCTGGGTCTGTACCTCAGAAGGCCGTGGAAAGATGGACTATATCGAATCACAGGAACCTGGAAAGCCTCCGATATGCTCCCGATGCGGTGCTCCTTCCGATTTCACATTCTTGAGTGTCGCACATCAGCTCTACGGTGGGGTCATATCGGGCAGAGGAATACTCAAGGAACATGTCCCTAATAGCAAGCTGGTTAGAACGCAGGTCGAGGAGGAAGACAAAAGTGGTGGTTGCTGTATCATTATGTGAAAAGATTGAGCTATATAGTAAGAATTGAGCAAGAATGGCTGACGAGGAGAATACTCCGGTTTTTCAAGAGGTTGGTCAGCGAGATATCTGCACATAGATACCTGCACATTATGGGATAGTGTGCTTAGCTTTAGGATTATGATGCTATAGTCGCGAGCTTAGTGTTAGCGCACCGCAAAGGTCTGCCGTAACTAAGGCTTATACAGTTAAATAATAACCCATTTTATATTCATATTTGGAACATTGCTGCCTAGGCTACTTTAGTCATGTAGTCTATTCTTTACTACGCAGTACACATGATATATGTCACGTAGGAAACCAAATCAGTATTAATGCAGATTCGTGCCTCTGTTCTAAAGGTATTTCCTTCCTTTAGGCACGCGTAGACTAAAACTTTTTTTGCCCTTTGGCTATAGCTTGCTGGCTTATGCATGGCTTCATAATTAAGCGTGCCTCTATATGCGGTAGTTTCAACGACACTCTTCACAAGTTTGCCGATCTCATCACTCCAACATAATTGATGTTAACTCCAGATCATGTTGGCCTTCCACAAGCCACTCGATTGCCTCTCCAAACATGATCGTACTAACATAGCAAGGCCCAACTACCTCGAACGCTATCGTGTTAAGCGTCCCTGCCGCTGGCCTCAATACCATTGGCATCTTGCATCCATAGAGGATCCATATGGCATCACTGACTACCGCGGTCGATGGCACTATCGAAGGACCTCTGGTTGACTGTGCAAACCGGCGGATATGTTTGCCCTCCTCGAAGCGAACAGCCGAACCTGCTGGGATCTCAGGTGGATGTGGCACATTATCCGGGAAGAGCGGTAGGAGTTGCTGGATACGAGCGATTTCAAAGCCCTTCACAGCCAGGCGGTTGGGGTCAGCCTGGTCTTGAGACTCTGTCTTGGTGAAGCCTGAAGCTCCCCATTTGTATGAGATGTAATCCCAATTATCGTACAGCGGCCTCGATGACAACGGTACGCGCCAGTCGGGTGTCCAGGAAGGGAGGTCGTTGGATGTCGCGTCGCGATGGGTGGGTAAAATGCAGAGGATATCAAGGTTCTCGTCTCGGTTGATAAAATACTTTGCTGTGTGCTGATACACTTCAGAGATACTGGCAGAATAGTCGACCCTCATCGCCGGTCGTTCTTTCTTGTCTTCCTGTGCCCACACCAACCTTGGATTTAACTCTCGAGGACTTAGCGGCGCCTCGGCCATACCCAGGATGGCATACACCTTGTCTCTGGCATCTGTTGCATCATAGGCTCGACCTGCCATAAGCAATTCCAGCATCCCTCCTGTGTGGTAGTACCAGATGCTCCTCAAGTCCCCAGCCTCGGCTAGTAATGACTGCCCGACGACCCAATCCTTCTTCAGGAACTTTAAAGCATACGACGTCTTCTTATACGGCCCAATAAGCCTTTCGAATTTATCATCTGCTCCATCGAAGAGAGACCTGGACGCCACATACTTGCTCCGCAAGCGGGTCAAACAATTGACAGATCGCTTCAATGCAGTCCACGGCACTTCTCTTGATCCACACCGGACGATTACCTTGGACGCTGCCGCAACTTCTTGCCGTATCCAGCTGCGGAAGAACCACGGCCGCTTCGTCAAAGTTTCGATGCCTTTGATGAGTCTCGCAAGTTGCACTAAGCACTCGTGATTATGATCACGCCTCATGATGGCGGCCCTATTCTTCCGGCTTCCGACGAAGGCCATTGCCTGCATGACGAAGTCGCTATCATCTGCTTCAATACCGAGCCAAACGATGACGCGAGTAGCAGCTCGATAGATCCCGTACATGTACTGGACTTGTTCGCTCTTTTCCGCATCGTTCTCTTGATTGATGCATAGCGCATCGATCCAAATCGTTCTGCTCTTGTCAGAAAGGCGGATGTTGATCAATGCGTCGAAGAGATTTTGGCTCACGCCAAACTGCTTGCTGTTGCACTCGATGGTCTGGCATTTGGTAGCATCGCCCCAGGTATACGACAAGGCTTCATAGAAATGCCTTTCGATTAGGGCATTTTCGTCCTGCTCTCGGACGCCCAGGATCTCCATAGGCTCCAGTGTGCATCTGATTTGTTCATCGCACGCTCCTGGTTCAATGACAAGGACGCGGGTGAACCCAGGCTCGAGCTCAGTATATATGTCAATGGGTTCCCAAGTCGAGATCTTCGCCGGCTCATCACTAGACTGCGGAGCAGGGTTTGGAATCGAAGACGCTTGCTTCAGCCAGCAGTTATTTTCGCACATCGAATACGCTGGAGACTCTCGGCAACGGTCCGCCGACACCTCCGAGCCTCTAGATTCATATCCCGGTTCGTCATCCCCTTTGTCAATGTCGTCTTTGTCCTTGTCAAAAGGCATCAATGTCTGCGCAAGCTGCTTGCTCAATCGCTCGAACACAGGATCCTTGTCACGATTCATTAAGGAATGGTACCCTCTTGTAATGTACTGCGACTCCTTGTTTAACCGCGGACCTGGATTATCGAAATCGTTGTCAACGTAGCCATGGGTATCCGTGGCAATGATACCATCACGAGTAACTAACGCCAGTATTGCATCCAAGTTCTCTGAGAGAAAGGGTCGGAGCTGTTCATACGTCGGTGGCGGTACCTTCGTGCTCTGCGCTACCATGTCTGCGGCGACCCCGTCAAGGAACGTTTCGACGCGCTTCTTGTTCGCAGCCTGTACATCATCGTCCGTACCTTCGTAAACTTCCTTTGGTGCGAGGTAAAGCTCGTCGCCGATCTGTCGCATCTTCCATGTTTGATTTTCACTAACTTTCTCGCCGATGCCGTTCCCATCGCGCGTTGCCCATCGAAGCTCCTAGTCGATGATGAGCGCTTTCCGCCATGTTGAATTATTAATCACCTCAGATACCCTTTCTTGATCGTAGGTTATATTTGGCACATAGCTCGCGTCTCTCGATGCACCTGTAGTTGTGGTCATGATTTCATCACGACCAGGGGCTGCTGACAACCCCGCTTCTGCATTTCGCTGAGTCCGGTGCAGTATCTTTCTGAGATGCTTGCGCATTTTGCAAGACTTCGCGTAAATTTAATGGCATAGCTGGCCATTGCGACCCTTTATAAGGTTAAACAGTATTCTCAGGAGCTGAAAAGCGCAATGCCGGTAGTAAAGTAGGGGAAGGTCAGCTCAGTGTATGTACACGAACTCTGTAGCTCGGAATGAATTTTCGGCAGAGCTGTCGAGTCCTGACCGGCCCAGTCACCAGTTTATGATTACCGCAACACTTCAGCGTTGCGTGCGGCCTCATTCTGGCTATGTAGCTTTCTGAGTGTTGATGTTCTGTGCTGTGAAGAATAAATCACATGATTGAATTGGCCCCAGGTATTACGCGATCTAGAGATCGGGGTTAATTACGAAACTATCCTGGAGTAAATGCTGGGAGCCCATTTGCCTCACCCAATAGCGGCTAGTCATAATAGGGTCACATGCTGCTGGTTTGTAATACAGATTATCACGGCGCGGTGCACAGCTGCTGTTTTAACCCCAAGTTAAGCTGGAGCACAAGAATAATTCAAGAGGATGAATCATGGCCCAGGCTCCCGGTATCAAATATTGAGTTTGTAAGAAATTAGTACGGTCTGTGATCCAGATGGCTTGGTGTGTTGGTTCGTGAGGTTAAGGTTTCAGCCCGACGCCATCGTGTGCTCGATTCAGCCTCCCTTTCTAGACTCGAACGAGCCATAGGAGATGAAAATTAGTGACATCTATGGGGTTCCTTCGTGATACACTTGATTTAAGTAGCGCGACCGCTCGCCATGGTTGCTATATCCCCACAGGACTTGAAGCATGTGGGGTTCGGGAGCATATGAATTTGATAACCCACGGCTTGTTGAACTGAATGGGAGGTATTGAGTTTGGGGGACTGTCACACTTTTCAGGCTCCCATAAGCTGTGATGTAGCCATTCACGGTCCCGGCCCCACGAATGGCCCAGCTTCCAAGTTCTCACTTCTGATAACCGGAAAAGCGATGATGTCTTGCCCTGTGATACCTATGATCGGTCAGACATCTTGCTAATCATCGTTCAAGTAACATGTGTCATATGGACCACTTCTGCAAGGTCCCAGGGCGATTTGCTTGGCTTAGCTTGCATTGCCCAAGCCATGTCGCACCCATCAGCATCGAGATGTGTCAGACACAATTTGCATCGCTACCAATTGCAGTGTGGATGTCAGCTTTGGCGAAGCCAATATTGAGGGTGATCTTGCGAGTTGAAGGGGCATGGCCAAAGTACTTTCCACTTCCGAACTGTGGCGCCGCAAATGTGGGTCACGAAGGGCTGGCTCAGCTGTTATACAGAATACTGAAGTGGGGGTTGTCAGGGCATCCCTACAGGCCGAGTGGTTTGAAGAGGTAATGATGCGATGGTGATGGTGATGGCATCAGCATGTGGACTCGTGAGTACTGAGGTCAGCTACACCATTCACCGATGGAATTGTCCACATGCATGTCACATCAGCTCCAGAGCAGCTGAAGCCTCGTGCACAAGCGAGATGAGAAGAGCATAGCAGTCTCTAGATTGGAAAAAGGGCCGCCGATCCTGGATGGGCGTTCGTGCGATGGCCAATCATGAGGCTTGCGCTTGGCGCTAAGCGATAGTTCATGGGCCAGTTCCGCGAAGGAAGGCAGATGCGTCATCTATTTTGCGCAGCGGCTCGGGTCCATGCACTTTTTGGCCGCCATCTGAGCCATTGTAACTGCCCAATACGGGTTTCGAGTGGATTTCCAAGGCCGCCGCTATGTACAAGGCCCGATTAAATAGCCGCAGCGTGGAGCGCGGCTATGGGACCTAGCCAGACGCGCTCTTAGGCGACGACTATAAGGATTGTGGCCGACTCCACTTTCAAAAGCTATCCCAGCTACTTTGTGCTAGCCAGAGTACGCACCATGCGAGCTCGGTTCATCTCCACGACGGCGCTGGCTGCCTTCCTGCCGGCAACATTCGCCTCGCCCACCTCGCCCTACAGCGAGGCTTCGTTCAAACCACAAGACATCATCACACGAGATGTAGCTGTCATTGGAGGTGGTTCTTCCGGCATTTACTCGGCTATCCAATTATTGGATAAAGGGAAATCCGTTGTCGTCGTGGAGAAGAAAGACCGAGTCGGTGGTCACACAGAGACCTATATCGATCCGAGCGGCAAGACGATTGACATGGGCGTTATCGTATTCCACAACACCACCCTGGTCCGAGATTACTTCACGAGGCTCAGAATTCCTTTCATTGTGGCCAATGGCTTCGGCGGAGGCGAGCCAAGATCCTACGACCTGCGGACGGGAGAAGCAGTCACTCTCAATCGTCCAAATCAGACGGCTGTAGGGGCCGCTTTCGCCAAATATGCCCAGGTGTTTGCCAAGTATCCTAAGCTGAATGAGGGCTTGTTCTTGCCTGACCCAGTTCCCGATGAGCTTGTCCTGCCATTGTATGACTTTTTGAAAAAATATGGAGCGGAGGATGCGCTTCCGACCATGTTCCAGTGAGTACGCCTCATATCCTTACCTACATGCGTTTTACTAAAGCAGGAGAATTCAGGTTCAACGCCGGAATGGGCGACGTTTTCAAGATCCCGGCTGTGGAGAACATTAGGGCTTGGGGTCTCGATCTGATCGCCCAGCTCTCCGGCGGCTTCCTGACGACTGCACGCCAGAACAACAGCGAGCTATACACAAATGCTGCTTCCGAGCTGAACAAGTCAAACAGTCTCTTCCTCAAATCTGAAGTAGTTTTCACAGAGCGCTCCGACACACGTGTCACGCTCGTTATTTCAACCCCAACAGGTCTTAAACTCATTAAAGCGAAGAAATTGCTCATCACTATCCCTCCCCGGATTGAAAACTTGAGGCCATTCGCCCTCCGCCTAAAAGAAAAACAGCTGTTTGAGAGATTTAGCAACACGGGCTATACCACCAATATTCTCAACAATACTGGTATCCCAGATAATGTTAGCATTACCAACGCTGCCCAGAACACAATCTATAACCTTCCCCCTTTCCCAGGTCTTTATGATATCGGTGCGACTAGCATCCCCGGTCTGAAGACGGCATACCTAGGCACCAACAAATCCAAGAAATTTTACCCACTCACGGATGCGCAAAACAAGAAAATTATCATCGACTCTATCAAAATCCTACAAAACACATATCCACACTTATACAAGAAGACAGAGCCCTACTTTGTCGCATACAGCAACCACGCGCCATTCCATCTGCAGGTCACCGCTGAAGAGATTAAGGCTGGCTTCTACAAGAAGATGTATGCACTGCAGGGGCAGCGACGCACTTGGTGGACGGGCGCGACATGGAGGGCGCATGACAGCAGTTCTATTTGGAAGTACACGCACGACTATGTGCTGCCTGGATTGATCAAGGGCCTTTAATAGAACAAGCTAGTGTTCGTTGTACGGAGTCATGCGTTAAATTAAATGAGTCAGTTAATTAAAGATATTCAAAGATACATGAAGCTGCCGGAATTATAATGTATCCTTGAGTGCATTTTCATTTTCTTTGTAGCCATTTAAGAACTACCAAAGATCTCTAGCTAACCACTACGGCAACCCCTCCAAACACATAGTATGCCACAACAACATCCCACACACTTTCCAACACGACGATCAATTGACAGCAAGCCATATGACTCCACTGGTGAGCATGGTCTGGAAACTCGAATGTGGAGATCACAAGCATCCCTAAGTCGCTATCTCCACTGCATATCAGTCTCTGCTCGTGTGCATGAGCCTTATGCCCCTGTACGGCCTTATGAGCCGCCGCCGAAGGAGAATGTCAAGTACCCTCCTGTTGTTATTCTTGCTATGTACACTCCTGTGTAACTTAATAACCAGCTGACGAAAGGTCATATACTACCAAAAGGGGACCCCAAGCCACCAAGGAAAGGCTAAAAGACACCTAAGAAGGTGAGGGTCGAGGAGGTAAATAGAAGGTTTCGTACTGCAAAAGATAATTTGATCGTAGAGACAGTCTTTTCTCTTGCATCATAAAAGCTGAGATTAGTAAAAAAAATTATAAGTTGTTGCGTGTAAGCTCAATTTTCTATTAGATGCATATGGTGAGGTTTGACTCGCACAACCATCATGTATAAGAGTCAGTGCAATGAGTCAGCATCTTGTTACGCTGTTGTAGTGCTAAGCGTACCTGAATCATTATAGATTGAGAAGTTTTATGTCGAACGCACCTCTCATTCAGTATCAAGATTTTTAGAAACACACCACGACCGTCTACAACATCCCGCACACGACACAATCAGCCACACAATATATATCAAGAGAATCCAAACGGTTCAGTTCAACAACAAGGTAGTTGGTCCTAATGCCGCGCGTTGCGTGGAAACCCAACGTTAGCGAACAAAAGTATCCGGAAGTCGCTATTCCTGCTCCATACCGCCCTGCTCGGGTCTATCAAATACTGCCACAATGTCACCCCGCACCGTCGCCTCCTGTCTATGAGCTGCCACCCTACCAGACACCAGGATACATATCTCCTCTGGCGCCAATTCCCGAGATTTACCAACATGTACGGCCTCACTACGGTATCTCGGAGATTGCATCAAAGGACCATACGGCAATACACAACGAAGCACCGATTGGCTCTCACCAAGATACATCATCTGTGAGACCGGTAAGCCCGGTGGATCCAGCTTTTCAAAAACGTTACAGTCCAGTCAGTCCGATCGAGCCAGCCTCCCAAAAACAAGACTGCAGATCTCAGCCTATGGTTCAACAATACAGTCAACAACAGAAACCGCCGCCCGCGCCGTCACCTGTGCTGCCACCTGCGCTGCCACCCGATAAGGCCGATTGTTGCGGTTGCTGCTGTGTTATGTAAGCGGTTAATGAAATGTATGATATCAGGGGTTCCTGGCTATTATAGTATCAATTCTAAGTTACGGTGTCAAATGGAGGTGCCCGAATGGGTTACGGCAAGTGACAAGTAGTCAGGCAAATGTGGAGTTGCTCCATGATCTATTGTTTGATATATTAAGTAGTCGAATATAAAAATGGCTTTATCACAATAATGTTAGTGCTTGAGCAAAAGGAAAAGGACTTAGAAACAGTCATGCTATGGCTGCCTAAGGAAAGGGAGGGGTTGCACACGATTCGCTAATGCAACTCGGCCCTCCACATCTCCCTAGAGGACCTAAAAAATGCAAAAAAGAAATCTGCCGACACCCAGAATTGAACTAGGGATCTTCGCATTTGACTTGAATACAAGTGCGACGCTGCATAGGTCGTTAGTACGTTGTGATGGTACTTCAGAGTGGGTTTAACTGACCGTTACCACTGCGCCATGCCGGCTCGATCTGAAGATTTTAAGGTTTGATGGCGAAATTTTTAAAAATAAAACTCATATCCATAATTATTGCTACTGTCAGGAGCAGGGAGAGACATGCGCCGTGTAGAAAAATGTGCCGGACAGTACACCCCTGATGTGGGGTAATCTCGGCTCGGCGGCAGGGCAAAGCCCTGCGTGGCACCACATAACTCACAGCACTAATATGACTAATAGGAACACTTCAGCGGTGTCGCTTCATGGTTTGTTAGAACGACTACAGACAAATGATTTAGAAAAATTCTTTCGGCATATCGTTATAATGGTGAGGTGGGTTTCATTCAGAGAAGCACAGCTACGTCAGTTGTCCACTTGTCACCCCATCACTGAACGATATCAGGCGATGTACAATGAGATGATATACCGAAAATAAGGGTCGAAATCCCTGTAACTTGGCCAACGGCATATTTACGCAAGGTCGAAAGACCTGCGGCCTCCCCAAAACTGAAAACCGGGATATTTCATAGTGAGGTATGCCAGCGTGCTAGTGCCGTTTTGGGCTTAGCTTTGAGCCTGTCCAATGACGTACAGTGCGAACTGCCTGGAAGCTTCGATCGTCAACACAAGAAGCTGCATGATCCTGCCTGCGGCTTCCAGTAGGCACCCTTCCGCGCCCTGCCTACTATATAAACTCAACGTCTCTGTTCTGCCGCGCGACATACACTACATTCGACACCTTCGCTCAACCGCAACGATTGCTTCTCAGCACACTCACCACACACAGAGTCCCTGCTTTTGACCCCAGCCCTTGTGGCATTACCAAACTTTACGGAAACCTAGAGCTCCTTTCTATTTACCTTCTAGTACTCTAAAGGTGTACATTTTTCCCCTTATTGAGAGGCCTGTCTTTCAATATGACTTCATTCGACGCATATACCGACAAAGCTGCTAAAGCTCTCGGGGACAGCTTCGAGCTCGCCAAGGGCTACGGGCACGCACAACTTGTTCCGATACACCTCGCTGTTTCCCTTATTGATCCTCCGCCAGATGAGGCGAACAAGGTCGACCGACCTTCAGTACCGTTTTTCCGACAAGTCATCGAACGCGCAAATGGCGACCCTCAACTGCTTGAGCGAGCCCTCAAGAAAGCTCTCGTCCGACTACCGAGCCAGGATCCTCCGCCCGACCGAACACCGCCATCTCCACAAATGGCCAAGATTTTGCGGTCAGCAGAAGAGCTTGCGCGAACACAAAAGGACAGTTATATCGCTGTAGAGCATCTGATACAATGTCTCTGCCAGGACTCTTCGATACAGCGATGTCTCGCCGAATCAAACGTCCCAAATACCAAGTTGGTCGATCAGGCTATTCAGGCAATTCGAGGCACAAAGCGAGTCGACTCCAAGACTGCTGATGCCGAGGAAGAGAACGAGAACCTCAAGAAATTTACCATTGACATGACCGCCATGGCACGAGAGGGCAAAATTGACCCTGTTATTGGTCGCGAGGAAGAAATTCGGCGAGTTATCCGCATTCTATCAAGGCGAACCAAGAACAACCCCGTCCTCATTGGCGAGCCCGGTGTAGGTAAGACCACAGTCGTCGAGGGTCTTGCCCGCCGGATTGTCGACGCCGATGTTCCCGCCAATCTTGCAGCTTGTAAGCTGTTGTCGCTCGATGTGGGTGCATTGGTTGCTGGCAGCAAGTACCGAGGAGAATTCGAGGAACGCATGAAGGGTGTTTTGAAAGAGATTGAGGAGTCCAAGGATATGATAGTGTTGTTCGTGGATGAAATCCATTTATTAATGGGAGCCGGTTCTTCTGGAGAGGGTGGTATGGACGCTGCCAATTTGCTGAAGCCTATGCTGGCCCGTGGACAACTTCACTGCATCGGTGCAACAACTCTTGGTGAATACAGGAAGTACATTGAAAAGGACCAGGCTTTCGAGCGGCGCTTCCAACAGGTTCTGGTCAAGGAGCCCTCGATTCCGGAAACTATTTCCATTCTTCGTGGATTGAAGGAACGCTACGAGACGCACCATGGTGTCACCATTATGGACGGCGCTATTGTAGCTGCTGCAACTCTTGCAGCACGCTATCTCACACAGCGTCGTCTTCCAGATTCAGCGGTTGATTTAATTGACGAGGCAGCAGCAGCAGTCCGCGTTACCCGAGAATCGCAACCCGAGGCACTCGATAACATGGAGCGTCGCCTACGGCAGTTACAGATTGAAATTCATGCCTTGGATCGTGAGAAAGACGAGGCGTCGATTGCTCGTCTCAGGGAGGCTAAGGCAGAAGCTGCAAATATCGAAGAAGAGTTGAAGCCGCTTCGCGAAATGTACGAGCGTGAGAAGGGCCGCAGCAAGGAAATCCAAGAAGCCAAGATCAAACTCGAAAACCTCCACAACAAACTTGCCGAAGCGGAACGTATTCGCGACCTCCAAACTGCCTCGGATCTTACGTACTATGCTATTCCGGATCTGAAGCAACGAATCGTCGAGCTGGAACAAGAAAAGAAGAAGGCTGATGCTGAGATGTGGGCTCACCAAGCAGGTGGTGGTGAAGCACTTATGAGCGATTCTGTGGGACCAGACCAAATTAACGAAATCGTCGCTCGCTGGACTGGCATTCCTGTTACCAGGCTAAGGACTACTGAAAAGGAGAAGCTTCTTCAAATGGAACGACACTTGGCTCAGGTCGTTGTAGGCCAACGGGAGGCAGTCAATGCTGTATCCAACGCAATTCGACTACAGCGATCTGGTCTTGCCAATCCAAACCAGCCACCTAGCTTTCTTTTCTGCGGCCCCTCTGGTACTGGTAAGACGTTGCTCACCAAGGCGCTGGCTGAGTTTCTCTTCGACGATGCTAAGGCCATGATCCGCTTCGATATGTCGGAGTACCAAGAACGTCACTCTCTTAGCCGGATGATCGGTGCACCTCCAGGATATGTCGGCCACGATGCAGGTGGTCAGCTGACTGAAGCCCTTCGTCGTCGTCCGTTCTCTATTCTCCTCTTCGACGAGGTAGAGAAGGCTGCAAAAGAAGTCCTGACTGTCCTCTTGCAGCTCATGGATGATGGTCGCATCACTGATGGTCAAGGCAGGATTGTCGATGCAAAGAACTGCATCGTGGTCATGACATCTAATTTGGGTGCCGAATACCTTTCTCGCCCGAACGCACCCGATGGCAAAATCGACCCCACCACTCGCGAAATGGTCATGGGCGCATTGCGTGGATACTTCCTTCCTGAATTCCTCAACCGTATTTCATCTGTCGTCATCTTCAACCGCCTCACCAGGAAGGAAATTCGCAAGATTGTCGACGTGCGCTTGGCCGAGATTCAGAAACGTCTTAACACCAATGGTCGCAATATACAAATCGAGCTGACTCCCGATGTTCGCGACTATCTTGGCTCAGCTGGCTATTCACCCGCGTACGGCGCTCGTCCGCTCGCACGGCTCATCGAGAAGGAAGTGCTCAACCGTCTGGCTGTCATGATCCTGCGCGGCAGTATCAAAGACGGCGAAGTTGCACAGGTCGTCCTCGAGGATGGACACATTCAAGTCCTGCCCAACCACACAGATAGCGAAGAAGACTCCGAAATGTACGACGAATCTGATGCTGTGGCAGAGCTGGAGGATGACGTTGATGGTGGTATGGATTTGTATGAGTAAGCTCAACTTCACCCTTGCAGAGCTGCAAAAGTCCTTTGGAGTGAGACAGAGTTAAACAACCATCACAGGTGGTCTAGTGAAAGTGAATGAGGATTTCTGTTTATCGCTTTTGCATGGCTTCTTCAGCATAGGCGTTTGGATGGTAGCCTTCCCGGTTTTTACGACTTCACGAGGTACGATTTGGATGACTGATTAGAAATTCAGCCACAAGGTACATGTCGATCTTAAAGATTGGCCGCTGGTATAGAAAACCGGCTCCTGTTCATATAACTGAATAAAAAATTTCAATATTTTATTTTCTCTGCATTTCTTTTCTGTGACTCAACAACACACTAAAAAATAACTCCAGGTAAGGAAAGAAGTTTTACTGTGATGTCTCCAGTGCTTGAAATAATTTCCCTGGTCGCAATCAACGCTATGGTATTACCCCGTGAGGTGACGTTGAAAAATATTTATATTTGAAACAGGGTACGTTGATAGAATCCACTGGATCCTGTTCACTCATAGGACGGCTCGCATTAAGCTCGGATTCAAATGCGATGAGAGGCCGAGCTTGAGCACTAATGAGCCAATCAGGATTGTCGCCCCGCCAGCAAATAGTATGAATTGCCAGCATTGCCAGGCTTGGCTCCAGCAGAACCTGGCGAAGAGTATGGGGCTGCATCGTTCTTCCGGAAAGAGAGAGGTTATTATCACGTAATTGGAAGGTGGGCATGTGACTGTCTTTGGGATTAGATGGTATGGGATTTTTGCACGTATGAATAGGTCTCAAATGATTTCTCAGAGAGCTAACGTACCAATGAATGACTTGTAGTATTTGAAAATCAATCCGCAGTCTTTCCTGGGAATTTTTTTACTTTTCTTCCTCTGTATTGCACTCTTGGCAAGAATACTTGGCTTCAGTCGGGAAGATCATGCCGTAAATTTTTCGTATATAGCGATGATCACTATCTTCAGCCCAAATACCCACGGCCAACTCAACCAAACCACTAACCACTTTCACAGTCAGCGGAAAACAGTCCGCTTCGTACTATGGAAATTTTGGCAAGAGATCTTCACGACACGAAATACGGTTGTCGGGCGACACCTTGCAAACACACACAGAACACATTCAGGACCGTGGTTTTAACTAGCAGGCATATCTAGATGAAGCCTCACGTAATGGTATGCCCAAGGGAGAATATGATGAGCACAGTTGACTATCCTCAGTACACCATCCTCAAAGACGACCCCAGCATCACGAGATGATCACCAGAACCAGCATCACGAGATGATCACCGGAATCAGCATTGTAGACCCCCAACTCCAACGACCGCCGAAAAACTATAAGAAGGCCTCTTTGTGAACGCTTTCCCATACATCACTCATCTACTCAAACTTCAGTTCCACTACAAAACAATCAAGAAATTAACAGACGCGATATTCCTCTCAAAATGCATTTCCACACTCTCACCGTCACCATGACTGCCTTTCTGGCTGCCGTCTCGCACGCTGCTCCCAAAGAAGCTGCCGCTGCTGAAGTCATGATTTCCAACATGCCTGCCGGCATCTCGGGCGCCATCGTCGGGCCCGAGAACACTTTCCTGGCCGAGAGCGCCGATGACTGCGGCGCGAACTCGTGCCATGGTGCTGGAGGCGGTGATCTATGTAACGACCGTGTAAGTATTCTTATTGCTTGAAGAGTGAGAGAAGAGGGATTGATTGATCATGTAATAGTGCAAATCGTGTGGGTACGATCATGGAGGTTGCTGCGGTACGCTTTGGCAGTGAGTATACGCGGCCTCTAATCAGAGAATAGAGAGCTGACTTTCTTTGCAGGACTTGCTGCTGCTATATCTATCCCTGAGGAGGGAATCTTGGTTTTTGTATGCATACTTAGGTGGGAAAATATGGAGGTTGGAGTCAGACGGAAGTCGATGCGAGCTCGGAATGTCTGTTCGTTTGCTTCTGTGCAGTACTTCTGTCGCTATGGAATTAAAAGTGCTTCTAAGTCTGTGCTCTTTTGATGATCCGTGATGGTGCTGCAGATTTACATTGGTATATCTGTACTTTCCTTCTAGCAATGAGGCAAATTACTTCTCAAATCTTGACTGGACTATGTACGGTTAAAATTATGCTAAGTTCCATGCATCTAATGGTCAATATATACGTATGAAAAGAAAGTAAGCTCCAACGGCGCTATGCTTATTCCGCGACAAGCATCCAATAACCGAATCCGTTCAACATGACCATCATACCAGCGCCCATGCACATCAATACATCCCAACCCTCAAAACCAAGCTGCGCACCAATCCACCGTCCGAACACTCCACCTATAACACCCATCCACACAACAAAAAACCCTACTTCCCACAGCTTCTTCTTCAAGTCTCTCCACCTGGTCTTCTCTTCAGCTTCCTTGCTGCCTCTCATAGAAGTCCCCCAGCCATCGGCAAAGACCGTGATCAGGCTCCACACTTGAACCGCAGGCAGTGGGACGTTGTAAAACAAGTTTGAAGGAATCGACCAGGCCCATTCCTCCCACGTGGGCTTGATCGGATTCCTGATCTTAAGATAAACGACAGTGAAGAGAAGTCGATATGCGTAATCATGAAAACTAAGATGGATCAAGGGACTTCTCCCAACGATCAGATAAGACATTATCATACCAAAGATAAACATAGACATCATCTGGCGCCGCAGCGCTGCGAAAAAGAACAGGGGCGGCTGTGTAAGGTAGATGGTGGGGTGGGCGTAGGATTCGATGTGCACAGAGCGGGCCCAGCGTACTTGCTGGAGCAGCCAACGGCGGAGCGACACGGGTGTTTCCGTAGCCGTTATGGCATGGGAAATGAATCTGATTCGGTGGCCAAGAAGGAGCAGTCGCGTAGTCAAATGTCTGTCTTCGTTGACGATCTATTTGCGGTCAGTGACGTTCTCAGCTACGGCTGTTGGGAATACGGGGGAAAGTCTTACCATCCAATGACCCCACACTGTTTGTTTGTACCAAGCCAATAATTCTGGTCTCAGCGCCTTGATGCGGAAAACGGCGCAGGGCCCGCTCTGGCAGTCGTTGGCGCCTACGGCGCTGGCGAAACAGCGCGAGAGATGCAGCTCGTTTAGAAATACGGTATTGCCGAGTTTGGTAATCAGTGTTTCGTTGCGGTTGTGAATGACCAGCGCCGTGCTCGCTCCGGCGCATCTGTCGTCTCCTGCGATGGTCTCAACAGTCCTCCTCAAAGTGTCCTTGTATACGATGCTGTCCGAGTCAGAGGTCCAAAGATAGTCGATGCCAAGAATCTCCGAAAGAGCGAATGTGATGATAAAGGAGGTGAACATGACGCCTTTTTTGTGCATGTGAGGCTGCGTCACGCACAGTCGTGTGATAGCATTTGGACCAGTGAGTTGAATGCCGCTCTCCACGAATCGCTGCTTGGCGAGAGCAACACATTTAGCAATTAATTCATTGTCGTGAATCCATTTAGGCTTGTCACGATCCATTTGCAGAGCAATCTCAACAAATGGCATGTGAAGATTCATAACGGCCGAATCGGTAGGAAAGACCTGTTTTTCGTCAGTGATGCGTGAGGGATAGCTGATGGGGAATAATGTCTACCTTTTGGAACACGTCAACCATCTCCTGGTCCTCGAGTCCGTTGCCATCAATACAAGTGAGCACAAAGCGGCATCCATCAGCATGCTGGTAGCTCTCGAGAGCTTTGGTGAAAATGGCGGGATCCTCGCGATATCCGACCACTGCAGCTATGCAGTCCAGTTTGGGATTTGGGAAGTTCACTGCAAATGGAAAATAGTCTCCTTTCTCGGCAATGCTCAGGTTGTCAGCCTTGATACTTGGCTGCTCCTCTTTCCCCGTGCTTTTGCGGCGGAGCTTTTCGTTTGACCATCCACAATACTCTGCCAAGACTAGGGAGAGGGCAGTATCAATCGTCCAAAGATGATTAGAGTAAAGCAGAAGAGCGAAGTATGCAGCGGCAGCAGCTATGCATCCGAGAAAATTACAGCATTTTTCAAAGGTTGTGACGGTGACGGTGACCTCTGACTCGTCGCTGTCTTCTTTGCGGCTATCCCACAGCCTGGGTGATCTCGGAGACAGGGGCGAGAAAAATTGCTTGTACGGTGTGTGAGGCGTACCGGGATAGTTTGGTGATGGTATCGTAAACTGGCCCATTGTGTTGCAAAACGAATGTAGTTATTGGTATACCAAACGAAAGGACCTCACTGTTGCAGCGAGAGAATGCCTGACGGCTTCTGTTGAGAATAAGACAATGGATGACGGAAGATTGGATGGGAGGCGATGGGCCATATATGGATTTCACGACTATAAAATGCGGGTTCCTTCTCGAAATTAGAAACCATTCTCTTAGCATAGGCCCAGGCCCTAAAGTGGCAGGCGAGATGTTGGCGCGCATTGTTGCCTTGCTAGAAAACACTGCGCCTCGGCAATATTGGACTCTGAATCATGGCTCCGTCGTCGCCTTAGCATTCGTACTAAACCCACCCTTAGGCGCTTTTCGAAAAGGCGGTCGGAATCTTCCAACTTTGAAATACGTGAAGGATTGCACCCGTGCTCTTGTAACGGGGTTCGCGCAAGCGTCAGCCACGCTACCCTTTGTAGATGTTGGCCAGTCATTTCTGATGACGAAATGGTAGAGCGAACAGTCACCGTTGCATTGTCACGCTCGCTAATGCGCCAAGGCTGCACGGTTAGCTTATTTTAGGACCATCATACATCGGCAGGAGGCATACGAGTTTTTATTGAATTCAAATGGCGGACGCCATGTGCTCAAAAGAAGCCTCCTGACGGTCAATCCCGGCCTGGCTCGACCCACAAACTCACACTTCGGTAGGGCCGGCGTAAGGCAACCTCGCGGGCTACGAATCTTAGCGTAGGCAGCTGTTAAGACTCTAACCGTATGTTGGCGAACCCCTGAATGTAGATACGCTAAGCGAATTCGTCTGGTCTTTACAACATCAGAGGCTCGCCCGCCATTCTTTCGGCTTCATCAGCTTCCAACATTGCGATTCCAAAAATCATCTGTCATTCGTTCTGTTTGCGGCGCCGTGCAATGTACCCTGATTCTCGTTTTT
>Ga0247757_10000249_pt1 | contig 44840 bp, 43 predicted proteins | sample UWRJL126311R4_FD_180929 | JGI IMG/M metagenome (GOLD analysis project Ga0247757, IMG submission 180929) | Plant litter microbial communities from Arlington Agricultural Research Station in Wisconsin, United States - UWRJ-L126-311R-4 | ecosystem: Environmental > Terrestrial > Plant litter >... | reverse complement strand
TTTTTTTTTTTTTTTTTTTGAAATCACTTCTTCATCTTAAAAATTATGAGACCTTCCGCGACGAAAGATTATACCGCAGTCAACCAGAGGGATAGTTTTGCGGATTCTGAAGACAATGAGAAATCGAATTCAGCATCTTCAATAGATGTTAGGCAGAAATTTTCACGTCTTCACATTTCGAGAAGTCTTTCCTGGCCTCGCTTAATACCTTGGATACTCATTTTTTGCCTTCTCGTGTCAAATTGGTATACCTGGTCAAAACATGCGGTTGCGGAAGTTCCTAATCGCATATTCTGTACGCGAATATCAATTGGTGAAGTCCTTCCGGGAGCTGACACTTGAGTCGCAGCCCCAGCTTCAGAAGCCGTTAAGTACAAGAATGTTGTATTCCAGGCCGGCATCGACAGTGATGTCAGCCCGTATCAAGGACCGCCATCGGAAGGAAGTGACAAAATATGGGAAGAACTACACAAATGTGAGATTTTTACGGATTTGAAGCTTCCAAGATTGATTTGTAGTTAGATGGTGTTAGTAAAATTCCCATGAGCGACGCTGCTCAGCTCGTGAACCGAACTTCGCCCATTCCAGGTGACGAAGGGAACTATGTAGTGATACTGGAAGTTTTTCACCAACTCCATTGTCTGGTATGTTCCAATTATCTCCTCTTCTATTCTGCCGCTAAACTAGAACCTAGAGTCACATACGCAGACGTCTATTCTGGAACGAGACGACATCTCCCGATGAAGATATGGCATTGTCTATGAAGCATCTAGATCATTGCATTGACAGCATCCGACAGAGTCTGATGTGCTCAGCGGATATCACACCGCTTCCGTATGTGTGGTGGCGGAAGTATAACCAGCTAATGCCTGCGTCTGCTGTTACCCACACATGTCGCGACTTTGATGCACTTCGAGATTGGGCGAAAGAGCACAGAGCTGGAGCGATAGATGCGTTTGTCCAAGTTCATGATCCTCTAGGAGATCCAGTAATTTACGATGTATGAGGTTTGATCTCTTAGATCTAGGCCCGCACATCATTGGAAATACCCAATTTTATCATATCTATATCTTAGAACACGGAGCCGATTAACTGGCGTGACTACGGACATGGCCACAACATGCATGCATGTGCAAATTCCCGCTAATGTCTTGACCGCGCTACACCGAAGCTTCGCATGCTCATATGACCCCGCATCGCGTGTAACAACCTTTTTTACACTAGCGCATGCCTTCCTATCCCAGAAACGATCCGCGGTCCCATATCGGGCAGGTGATCGTAAACTAACAGACATCCATGTCATCATTGTACCAGTCTATGCAGTCGTACAAATCGATTCTAGGCTAATAAAGTGGGCAGTGGCCCTACATGTGATGATGGTGCGCAGTGGCTGTTGCAGCAGCGGGGGCCGTTTCACTTCTTGTAGGCAACTCTTTCGTCTCGAACCATTCAGCTTCACTCTATAAATTACCGGACTTCTACTGGGCGCCTATCTCATCACCAAACTCCAGGGATTTTTTCAGGCCAGCCGCGCCGTTTTCTGCACCATTCATCCTTTTTTGATAGCGTCAACTTACGTGTATCATCTAAGCAACAATAAGCGAGCTTGTAGTAAACCGGGCTTTGACGGGAAATCATACCAACCTTTGTCCAGCTCCGACACGGACGAACAATTCGTGGCTTCCTCATCCTCGCAATGGATTCTGCACAAGAATCCGCACGCACAACCCTTTGCGATGAAGAGAAATTCAAAGACTTTTCCGACGTTGACACGGAGGATGCGCCTTCGATAATACAGCATACCACCCGATCACTCCTTTTTCGCCCCGCTACCATACTGGCTTCAATAATCGTGATCTTTATTCCACTGATATATTTGATCTTTTCTCGCGGACAGAGCTTGAAGTATGATCAATGCGGAACCACAGCCGATGAGGCACGGGCCCGAGACTGTGTTTTCGAGGTCACTGGCTTCACATGGTTGCCGAAAGCATGCTACGATCCAGTAACTGAAAAAGAATTCATTGAATTCATTACCGTCAATGAATTGAACATCTACCGAGATACTAATTACACTGATGTGGTGCCCATCGATGAGGTTCGGCTAGGCAATGGCCCAGGCTGTTCGTATTCTGTCGGTATCATTTAATTCATTTTTCGCTGACACAATATAGTTTTTGTCCGCCAACAGTATCATGTAACCCACTGCCTCTTCCTTATCAAAAAACTGCACCGCGCATCTACGGCTGGCAAGATTCTTGATGGTCAGATCATGCCCACGCATCATACCGAGCACTGCGTTCAAATGGCATTGAAGCCCCCAGGATTTCGCAAGAATGCCATCCAGCTCTCTTACACAAAGTTTCCGTATTGCGGAAAACCTGGTGGCTACGATGTTGCATGGGATCAGGGACATGGCAAGGCTGCAGGGTGGACCGACTATTAAAAAAATCGAAGATATTGGCCTGTACCCCTTAACATACGAACAACCTAATAATAAAGTTTTTTTGTGCAACATATGAGCACTGGGGATTCGCTTTTGTGGAAACCAACCGACTCCATTCTATCTCATCATAAAGAGCAAAAGGGATGATAAAAATTATTCGCACTTATAAAACAGCAGATGCTACAGTCAAAACGAAAGCTATGCTCTGGAAAGACTCGTATTGTGGGGCGAAAGTGCTTCTCATTCAATCGACACTAACAGAACATTTTAATTAGGACCTCAGTAGGCCAATGCTACAAAACAGAGACGGCACACATCAAATCAGAAATGGCCCAATAGAAACTACCACCTACGACAATAAACTCGGTAAGCACTGCTAAGTGGTGCAATGGCACATCTCCTGCAGCGTTGGCTGATTGCGTCAGTGGACTCGAAGTAGACTAGGTAACGGTTAGTTTAACCCGTCCACTAGAATAAATGAGTATACCAGAATACTTCCATTAACAGTTTGGCTGCCGGTAGGATATGCTGATGTAGGTTTTTCACCGGCGGTCCCGGTAACGTTCGCCTCTACAGCAGAGGAGAAAGTCAGAGCATTCGTTGAACTAACGGTTGAGGTTTCAGTAGCCAAATCCGTTTGGCTACTGGTTATTCCAGGCCCAGCAGAAGTCGAAGCAGGCGAAGGCAAGGTCGAGTTTGTACCATCATTGTTGCCCAGATGCCTTGCCTCGCCAACGTCATCCTGCTTACCAGTCTTGGGCTCAGTATTCAAGCCACACTTCTTTGCTGCTGAACCTAGAGAACGCCCATAGTATTTCCAGATATCGTGATTGTCTGGGCCGGCACATTGTAGACAGTTATTATAATCATAAAGGAAGATTTCATCGCTACAAATATCGCCGCCAGCTTTGGAGATCGTAATTGCGGTTCCTTGTCAGAGTTAGCGGATTGCATTGTATTATCTGTAGGGAAATCGTACCGCAATTGTCGTGACAATTGTAGCTTGGGGTTCCTGGGGCCTGACGCTTGAGGAGCGCGGTAAATTCGGGTTCGGTTGATGCACAGCTTCCTGCCACAAGACTGAAGATGACAATTCTCTGAATAAACATCTTATATTTAATGATAAAGAAACGAAGAAGGGGCGGAAAACGGCTCTAAAGCTCTTCTTAATCGTGTGGTGACAGGAGGACACCTCTGGGTGCATTTAATATGAGTGAGGGCGTTATGGAGCGGAGACTGAACAAACCAAGGTAGCAAGCATACGTAAGGTAGCACGTACAATTAGGGACGGGAATGCGTTGTGCATCGGCACGTCAAGTGGTCTGATCGCGGTAACAATACGTCCGGCCGATTTTCGGAGATGCAAAGCTTTTATCTGATGGATTGATTAGATGCATTTTCTGGGGTGAATGAGTGGGTTTATGGCGCGGCACCTGAACTATTAACTGGCTCAGAAGGCTTGGCATAGTCTAGGCGCAGAATTTAGCGCCATCAGATAACTCTAAAATGCCGGTATTTTGTCCGAGCAACTCATTTGGCGATAATGGCATCTTCCAATTGGATATATGGTCGACTGCCAATGTGGCTCGATAAGTCCGATCTCCCCATATAGAGAGAATCCGGCGAGCTAGGCAATCAGCAGCTTGTGGAACTGGGTGGGACCGCATGCATACTAAGGATTGGCCAACGAGACCATCTCGTTGTGGTGAACCGGCGTACACATGACACTGCCAGCGCATATCTTTAACAGCCCGACTGCACACCATGATCCCACCTTGAATTCATTGTCACCATGCGCTGTTCTTTACCTTTCACTTTATTCATCTCATTTGCGCTTGTTGTTGCTCAGAACCATGGCGGAGGCGCTGAAAGCACGGAAATGGGCCCAGTCGCCTTTCTCTGGCCCCCTGACCGTAACTGGACAGCCTCAACAGACAACATTGCGCCGTGCGGCAGCCCTGATGGCCCTTCCAATCGAACTCAATTCCCACTATCGCAGGGCTCAGTAGCATTAACTATCGCAGACGAAGCTTGGAATGTTGCCATCCGTCTTGCAAAAGGGAATGGTATGCCAATGCTCTCGTATTCTTAAATGGATAAATTTTGATATCTGAATCATAGATCCTCGCATGCAAGACGAATTTACTGATGATCAGATTGTGAGCAACATCTCTGAAGTCGATCCCGGCCACCAATGCTATAAGCTGCGAACCCTTGGGTATATTACTGCTGGAACAAATGCTACTATTCAGTTAGAATATTGGGGAGAGTACGAAGGTGAGAATAATGGGAAAAACCAATCATTCTTTGCTTGCGCAGATATCGTACGTATCTTCTACCCCTTTTTACTGAACTATTAGGCGTTTCCTTTCTAGCTCACTTTACTAAGATCTCAATAGGTCTTTGTCGATCCCTCTGACTTTAAAATCACTGCCCCATGCTTTAACGTCACTACCGAGCAATTTGAGAACCCACCATTACCCGCCTCTTCCTCTTCGCCATCTTCCGGTTCAAGCTCCACGTCAGCTCCTTCTGAGAGCGACAGTGCGAATAAGAATTTCTCAGCAGGTACCAAGGCGGGTATAGCGGTTGGTTCGATCATCGGGGGGTCGGTACTGACCGCCTTAGTGGCACTCCTCATGTGGAGGGGAGGGAAAACGATAGGGATGAAGACAAGGGACGAGTATGAGTTGCGGACAAAGAACTTGAAGGGAGAGACAGGTATAGATGAAAGGTAGGTTCATGACACTTGAATCACTTTGGGTCATTAGCCTCAGATACTCATATAGTTCTGGTCTCAAACAGGAAGATTTGCCGTGAGAAATACATGCATGTGCTTTCTATTAAAATTGCCATGCACAAATAATAATTGACCTGTTATTATCATTTTTATTTTTTTTTGGATTATATTCCCCTTCTTTCAGAAGCGGTAAGGATATCCCTGCTATGGAAAAGATTCTTCCAAATACATATCGTCGATGGAAGTGAAGCCACTAAGCTTTGATTGCGACGAACCAATTCTGAAGAGGTAACATGTTTCTATCAGAGATTAGGCTGGGACGCACCGCTTAGTTTGGGTATCTGGATATATACGAACGGCGTTCGGGGGCGCGACGCTGAGCAGCTAGAGAGGAAATGATGTGAGGTAACAAAGTTGACGTAAGGATAGTGGAGGCGAAGTTCTTGTCGGCAGTATACGTTTGTCGTGATTAGCCTCTCACTCGCTCTTCAGCATAAACATCGCTACCTCTTGCTAAACTATTGTCGATGTTTTAAAAGTGGAAAAAAGGCACTAGATACAACTATTAAAGGCCTTTATCTTCCACTTTTATCCATTTAGAAAAACCTACAAAGGCCTTTATCTAAAGATGTGTTTGAATTTTCATTTCTGCGAGAGCTCGCCCACCTGCTTTCTTGCAAAACACACGACTGACAGGCGCGTTTAATGCTTTAGTACTGAAGTTCGCGCGCACCAGGCAGCTAGTACGCGCACTACTTGGGGACCAGGTACTCACCCACCTACCAATAAGACATGCAATTTATATAAAATATATACACAGTAGCCAAAACGCACAAGCTTTTAAGATTTCATCACCTTTCTGGGTTGCGTAATATGAGTATGCGCATAGATCGTGCCATCGCACACGATACTCAAGCAGTGTTTCTACCTCCCTGTCAAATAAGGAGTTAACTGCATTGCCTCTACCATAAGCACCCTAGGGTCAGCCATCATATGTAACAGATAATATATGCGCGTACACCAGTACGCGTCGTATTGTGCGGCGATTCGCGCATCGGATAAAGAGCGCACGCACTGATATCTGATCCTCGTAGAGTGCGCAGCGGCATGCCGACTTTGCGAGCGATTAGGTAACCCTGGAATAAGCAGTGCCATGAACGTACTGAATAGATCAACCACAGCACCAGAACCACGCCCAGCAATGCGTTGAGGAGAGAGAACATCGTGGGCTGAATGCAGATTATATGATCGTCATGTCTTGAGTTGTGGGCAGATAGGACCTCACCGCCAAAGCGTACTCAGCGATCGCTCTGCAGGTATAGTGCAATTGAGTTGAAATGGTTTAGAGTTAATTTTAGGAACATACGGCTATATAAATAAAACGCGGTTGTGCTTACGTCCCTTGCATAAATCGTACGTGACGCGCAAGTGCCTAAAACCAGGCACGAGGGATGCAATGACGTAACGCTGCACCCAACACATCCAGCTGTCCACCACCCACAAAATCTGCTTCAGCATCCACCTCAAATGCTCTGTAATTCTGTAAAATGCTTCTGAACAATAAATCGATTTTGCGCGCAGCCGCGCGTCGTACGGAGTGCTTGAGTAGAGCAAGTCCACGAGGCTGGTCACGTCGCCAGTACGCGACAGGGTATGAAGAGCGGACGCAGAAGACAATGAAGACATCATCACGTTTAACATGGTAATTCATCTTCATGATTTATACCCTCGTTCTTAATACTAAACAATCTGCCTAAAGGATAACAACTACGGCTGCCGTAGCTGCTACAATCGCCTATTACTACACCAGCGTCAGCTCGTCCTCCCTCCCTGCTCTTAATCCACACATTGGCCACGCAAAACATTCGGATATCGAAGCACCAAAGCCGGTAGAAGATAGACATGGAGACTCCGTCGCGAAGCACTCAATTGCGGCACATAAGAACCAAGAGAAAGTACGTGAGGGTGTGTTTGGGGCCGGGAAATTTGATAATCATTTGCAAAAGCATACGGCGGACCCATCCAAAGATTTCGAGAAGAAATAATGTGGGGCATCATGGCTCGTGGTTAGGAACATCGGATGGAAAAGGGTACGTGTCCCGAAATAGGTGATAGGGCTGCGGCGAAGTTTCATCTTCGTGGTCGTGATTTGGCATAAATTTGGGACATTCAATTTTCACACCATTAAGATTCATTACAGCTTGCTCCTGCAGATGATAATAATGAGTTTAATATAGCTCTCTTCGAATACTCTCACCTACTTCCACTTCGGACGATCGGATTCCAATCCATTTTGGTCGGCATACCTAATTGATTAAATAGTCAACTCATGTCTTGATCCTGTCAAATTACTGCACTTATGGTGAAGGTTGAAATCTGCCTTCTGCCTCCGTAGTGCGTTCGGATCCTGAACCAGAAAGCATGGCGTTGTCTCCGTAACACATGGACGTGGTATGCAGTGCTTCAATGTAATCATCTACATGCATACGTGCTCGAATGGGTGTTTATCTAATGCTACCTAAGGTGACCACAATATCTGGAAGGCGAAATGTAAGGAAGTGGCAAGTGTGAAGAATTGAATGTATTGATTGAGTGTATATGTAGATGATTGTGTGTATATATAGAAGACATGTTTGACGCTCTTATATAGCGAGAACCCATCATGTGACATGGCCCTAGCTGCTTACACGAAAATAGCAGTCACGCTAGGTGTATTGGCAGATGAGATTCTGTGAGAAGCTAGATACGAGGAACTGAAGCAAAGTCGGGTAGGCATAAGACAGTGGAGTTAATGGAAAACTCTAATCGGAACATGGAAGCCCCACAGGAGCCCCCGATGGGCTTAAGGTTTCGGCCGCCACCCAGATCGGCGGTTCGATTCAACAGGACAAGATTTTCTTCTGGGATCCTCACATCACCATCTGTTTAATGGGCCACTAGAGGTATCTATGAGCTTCACATATTACCTACACCGTCATAGTTTCTCCCATGCTCCCTCGCGCTCGGGAGTAGGTGGTCCATGATACATCGTATCATGCACGGAAGTATTTTCGACTAGTCTGTTTGAACGTACTCCACAGCTTCATTCGCCGGCGCTGGCGAACTTGTTAGCTGAGTGGATTTCACTGAGAAATAAGCTTACAAAATACCTTAGTACAGATAGTACAGTCTACACTAAGCACAGGCTTTATGATATAGGCAATGGCGAGGACACAGGACAGCGTCATAAAGAACATAAAGTTGATATTGAATGGTACCATTCTTTCTTATTGCCTTTTGAGCCTAAATGTAATGAAGCTGCTAGATTTGACTTGAGTTATCTTGAACTCTGGTACTCTTTGTCTTCGCGGTAAAATAGGGCTTCGGAGTCGATATTTTGATATGCATGACAAGATTATACTCCTAATCCTTGGATCACAGAAACTGCTATGCAAGAATTGATAATGAATGTTGGGTAAATAATTCTTAGAGTTTTATCTGAAGAGCTCGGAGAGATGAGGTGGAGCTCCGAACGTACAACAGGGGCAGGCCTACAGAAAAAGTGTGCCAGAGTGCCAGAAACAGCGATAAATTTGTTACGATGGCCTCGGCGAAGACTAGCAGTGTGCTCTTCCCGATCACTAAGGTCGTCATGAAGTCGTAGTACGCTCTTACAACCTTCACTATCACCAGTACCCATGCAGCTCCTCCACCCATAGTAAACTGCCATAGTCTATGTCCTATATTGGTCTGATTTATACACAACAGTGTCTCGGGACGTTACCAAGCTGGCACAGAGCGAGGTCGACACGATTTCCATACGCGATATCTTGGTTATTGATACAAAGCACGGCGAGGCGAACACTGAGTCCATCCGTGATTCTTGTTACCGACACGACGCAGAGTAAGGCGAATACCAATTAGATTCATGATATCTTTGTAGCTGATGGGCAAAAGTAGCGAGGATCATTTGGTATTGATAAAACCGGCGATATATTCGTTGCTGATGAGAATCGTGAGCCGAAACTTGTATCTCGTTGTTCCGATAATGTTGTGCATACCGATTAATGTCGTGTTAGGGGAGAAACACTAAATGATACATCTTTTAGTGCTAAACGTGTAGGCTGTAAAGAGATGAAGGTTTGGGGTAGGAATAAGACTTATCAATGCTTATAGGTAACATTTTTAACTGCACTATGCATTCATTTGAAGAACTCTGATCAATTCTGAATACAAACTTGTCACTCTTCCAAAAGACGGTGCATTCTCAGTATGGATTTTGAGATGAATAGGAACTTTTGCGGCTGAAGTACAGTTTCTATGTTTTCCAATTTCAAACACATTACTAAAACTGAACCCAGGTACATTTTAGTGGCACGTTCTTGTTTAATAAGCATTTAGAAAGGCTCTTGCGCCTTGGTGTCGGTACGGGGGTGAAACCGCACTCTCATTTCAGGCTTCTTCCAAAGTATGTAGAGCGTGCTGTCTCTGAGCCAATCCACATCTTTGCTTACTAATTCCCAATTGTAAGTCCACACCATTTTTGCCAAGATGATTCGGAGTTCCAAGTACGCCAAGTTAATGCCTATGCAAGCTCTAGGGCCTAACAGGAAAGGATGGGAGACTTTGACGTCACCATAGCCTTCGCCTATCCATCGCTCTGGCCGGAAAGAGTCAGGTTCATACCAATATTTAGGATCGTATCCGGAGACTAAGTTCTGTGTAGAAACCACCGCACCAGCCGGAACATAATGTCCTGCAACAGTTGCTCCAGGCGAAAGGCGTGGCATACCAAATGCTGCTGGAGGATACATTCGCAATCCCTCCTCGATGACCGCAGGAAGGTAGGTGAGTTTAGCGGTCGAATCCCCATTAATCTGATCATATGTGTCAAATGCGTTGCGCACCTCCTCTTGCAAAGTAGCCATACATTGCGCATTCTTCGTCAAGAAATACACAAGGCTTGCCAATGTGCTAGCCGTAGTTTCAGAACCAGCAACGATCAGTGCGTCCGCGTGAGACACAAGCTTAGACTCGTCCCAAATCCCCTTGTCCAGAATGTGTTTAAAGAAGTCTCCCCTTGCAGCGGTATCTTTCCTACTAACACGCGCTGTCGTTGTCTCTTCCGTCATCTTCATGTGCATAGCACGCTCCTTGCTAAAATCGCCGGGGACAAGGAATGGGAAGAGGAGCTTAAACAGCGGCATACGCTCTCGTAGGCTGACCAGTTCATCCCAATATGTAGTGTCGGCTATGATGGATACCCAATGGTGTGTCCTTCCATCCTTAGTGGCTCCAAAAGGTTCACCGAACGCGAGGTCTCCGATTATATCAAACGTAACCCAGTTCAAGGCTTCAGGTATATTCACGCCTTCTGTTCCAGGCGATCCAAGCTTACCAAGTTGTTCAATGAACAGGTTGACATATTTATGAACAATCACCTCTTGACCTCTAAGAGATTTGGCGCTGAAAGCTGACGAAAGAGCTTGTCGTAGGTCTCGGTGCTCGATTGGATCTCGAGTCGAAGCCACATGGGGTGTTTTGTCTTTAACTTCATAGAAGTCGGATTTAAGAAAAGGGCGTCTACCGTTGCTGGCGTGTCCGTATATGTCCTTGTAGGATTCTGCTGAGGCAAAGCTGATTTCATTGGGCCTGATGCGGACAGCATCTCCGTACTTTTGGTGCACCTCCCTGATGAGATGCATAGACCGGCCGTTAACAAATCCGTAAACAAACCATAGCTAGAAAGTCAGCGCGAACTTAAATGACTGTAATGTGCATACATCCGAGATAGCAGCAAGCTTGGGCCCTGGAAACTTGGCTAAGGGATGGAAGAATAAATTGTAAACGATGAGTGCGCCCACATACACAATCGCCTTTGACAAAATTATCACCATACAACTGGATGTTTGTTAGGAAAACTTACACCTGCAAAAAGTAGCAAGAGACATCTCCCAAGAAACGCAGGTTCAAGGCTGATCAAGTCCATGTTTGAACTTGCTTTTGTGATTTTGTGTGAATATTCAGCGTGAAATCTTGTTTCCTCTCAGAATACTCTTAAAATTCTCGGTTAATGTATTGGAATATATATCGAACATCTCGGTATTTGCAACATCCGTGGGCCGTTACACCCTTGTCTTGTATTGTTGTTGGCGTTGTAGATCTAACTTGAACAGTCGACTTATGCATTGAATATGCATGAATGGTGTGGTTTGAAACTACAGTGCATTATAACTGACTCTATGGGTTGTGGATACTCTCGGATCCCGGACAGCTACGTATCCGCGCTGTGGGAGCCGGAACCTAACCAAATCCGATCCAGTAAAAATTCAATACTTGATGTATATATTAAAAGAATATTTATGCTTGGTTCCTGTAGGTATGCATAAGGATAATAACGACTGCGATAACGACGAGAGTCCTCGGCCGATGTTTGACGTATTCGCTGTTTCCAAGCTGCGCGCGCACTCTTAGCCATTAGCTATTGTTGTCTTTACCACACTCGATATGAAAACAATCATCGAAGAGATATCAATTATCTATTTTTTACTTCCAGTGGGCGTAAAAGCATTCCCATCGACCAAGGTCACCACTGTGCTGCTGGTTTAGTCTTAGTTGTTGAGTGGCACTCATTAGGCGCCTGGACATTAAGACTTTTACCACTCATTATTCTAAAAGGGACCTCCGACTTCAGGCTGTATTTCAAAAAGGTTACCATCCGGATCTGCTGCAACCAGCCAGCCTTTAAAGCCGATCAATTCGATAGCAGGTATAGTTCCTCGGATTTCTTCCTGCATTCCTTTCAAGTCGTGAATTCCGAAAAGGCCTCCGAGTATTCGACTATCCTCCGTATCACCAGATAAATCAAGTTCACCAGTCTTTTTAATGATGCGTACACCCATGGATTCCATACGTGCCTGGGTGGCCTCGATATCTTTTACGATGAGGCCCATGTGTGAAAACGTATTTTGAGGATTTGTAGCGTCCAGAACACGGTTTGAAAAAGTCTACTCATGTAAGCTCTTGTCTGGTGTAGTGACCAATCCGACTTACAGGATTGTGCTGCAGTTCAACTAGACCCGCCATGTTGTTTTTATCCCTCACCATCTCTAAACCGGTCTGAAAACCTGTTCCATTTCTCCCGCCTTGGCTGTGTCCCATATATGTGATAGTATAGTTGGGAGAAATCTCGACAGTGAAGATATGACGCATGCCTAGGACATTCGAATACCATTCACGTGAGCGTGTTATATTCGAGACTTGCAGTGCGATATGATTGATAAAATAGCTGAGGGTAGCTGGGTCGGCTGGTGGGTCGCCGCCTGGTGTAAACTTCAAGGGTAATGTGTCATTGCCTTCTGCTTGACGAGCAATATTCGCTGGATTGCAACCAAAAGCTACCGTGACGAATAAGCTAGGGAAGAATGACTTGAGCTTCATAATGAGAATAGCAATTATAGGGTGTGTAACAGCTAGAAAGATGAGTAACTTTGATAAGACGCTCAATCAAGCGTATTTCGTCCTTTATATATTATTTCACCCTCTTCTACGTGTACGAAACACAGTTGGGGCTTAAACTACTGTTACGGCCGCAGCGTGGAAGAATCCTTTCGGCCGAACTTAGAACACGATATACGACTGTGGCACAGACGCTTGGAACAATGCTTACGGGTTCGCCTCACCTCATGAATCCTAGCTCTTGTTCTTGGGCAGCAGCATTTTAACCGAAAAAGGTAAGAAAATTGGGGGCGCAAAGATCCACATAGTTATATGCCTGCGTTGTCAGAGTTTAGTGATGAAGGCTGTGCTTTCTGCTGACAACTATGGATCTCCTAGCACTGCGGCAGCAGACATTATGATCATCATAAATCCTAGCTTGTAGATCGTGCGATGCAACTATGCAAAGAGTATCTAGCACTGTCCACTAGATATAGATACTATTATTTCTTGGTTATGGAATGATGGGGTAGCCTGATCATGATATTTGGGGCTAGTGCTTCTCGTGTAAATTTCAACAGAAAACTTCCAAATACAGGCATCGATTGACATTAGTTTTGGAAGCCGTAATAGCTGCTATTATTGAATAGAAACTAGGATTACACTTAAAGTCACAATAGATGCGCTGTTGAAATGCTGCCCCGCTGACGCTCATGATCTTTTCTCTTAATCTGCCGGCTACGTATATCAAAAACGACAGTGATAGTCAGCAGATCTTGTTTTCCTCGTTGAAAATATGATTTGGACCAATATCTGCAGTTTATGTTGTTGCTCGCGCCATTTCAGCGTCCACGTTTTTGAATTGATTTAAATCCACACAATTCACGACCTGCATTCCTTTGACACAAGCCATGCAATATTATCCTCTGATAATCAAAGGATCACGAAAAGAATAAGTCAGTTCCATCTTTTGCTGCTGTTTGACAAGCGCAAAGCGTGTACGATTTACTCTAGTTTCGTGCCATTCGCTAGAGGACAACGATCCATTAAATTTGGCTTAACTACGACGGCTCATATTTCATAATAGGACTCCATATTTTCTTAAAAGCGTCTACCGGTGGGTTCCCGCTTACAACCATATTGAGTAATTCATAAGCTTTTCATTTCCCAAACTACGAAAAAAACTCTATGTGTTTTCTTAATTAGGATTATACACACAATTATTCCGCAACCAGTTACGTAGTTAGTATATATTCATGAAAAGTTCCTTCTCTGGTGTTTCAAGTCCAGTCCGAGTGAGTGGGATCGTACATCGGAGATGGTGAAGACTGAACCGATACCTCAACGAACTTTTGAATTAAGCATGTCTTCTATGTACTCTTACAAAACTAAGGCAGCGATATTCTCTAGTAGAGTTAAGTCGTGTTCATTGCTTGTAAATTATAGTAAATCTTCACCATACAGGGGTGTTCAGAGTCGAAACCCCTCTTCAAAGGTGTTGAGCGAGGTGGATTCCATGTCGATTCAAGTAGGTGGACAGAGTCATTTTGAGCAACAAATGGATTCGAAGGCAAAATAAACCGATATTGTCTCACCTATGAGCTTGCACATCGCACACTATGGCCGTTTAGTGATCCAGAACGTTCTTATGGAAACATATCTCGAAACTAGTCAGTACCTTTCACTCCAGGCCTGGGAGTCACAACTCCTGCCCGAGGAGCGCGCTCGTTCATCGTGCTCGTAGTTTCGAATTCACACCGTATATTGAAGGTTAAAATCTCCGGTCATAATATCCCTAGCATACCTAGCTCTACGCACCATCACTGCATCTATCATCAAAAAACCCGTACATCACTAGATCTAAGGTTATGTCTTTCATCTTTAAGATCTCTGGCGCATCCTTGAGCTGTCGACAGGTCGATCCTATCCAGAAGCATCACTCTCAAGCCGAAGGTAGTACCCGGACATATTCCGCCACTTGTCTAGTTACCGACAAGTCTAAGGAAATGAATAAGAAGAAGAAGAATGTTCGGTTTGCCGACACCATCAAAGTTGCTTCTTACGCCAACCTTACAGGCGGCAGCATCACAAGGCATGCCGATGAGTCTGTAGCATGGAGCAGAAAAGCCCGACTGGATGATTCGGGGGAGGAGTATGTCAAACTTCGAAGGTAAGCGTGGATTGTATTTGCATTTAACCTAAAGGCATGCAGCGCTGACTGAATACAGTGGATGGAATAAAGTCGATCGGTACATCAGTGAGCTTGAAGGTGGTGCATTAGATGAGCAAAACGAAGAGTTGATATGACTCTGTAGTGGCTCTCTTTAAAACATATTTATAGACTAATAATGCTAGCGCATTTGGTAGATTTGATTTCAGCATTTTACCGGAAGTTTAAGAGTGGGTTCAACGAATCCGAGTCAGGCTACGCAAGCTTTACTCGACATCACTACCATATTTAATATATAACGATCCGAGATATTCCAACTCAGAATTAGAGAAAATGATAAGTAACGTCAATCCTCTCGTCGCGAAACGCACGGTGTAGCGAAACAGATTACTAGTACTTCGATTTTGAGAACCTTTAACAGTTTAAATGCATCTGGCTTCCCTTTACATTTGTAGTACAGGTTTTATGAATCTTCTTAAGTATGGCCTTCCGCTGTTCAAGACAAATATTACATGCGCGTCGTCGCCTTCATACCGAATGAAGAAGAGGCGTCTCTCAAGTGCGAACAAAACCTCTGAAGCTATAACGCCACTAGAGGTCATTTTCGCCTTTTACATAGATAAACCTGTATATTCTAGGCCCTCACGCCTTCCCATGGTGCAAAAAGTCATCTCTAGCCTAATTGGTAGCGCGGCGCCCAATAATATACGAAGTTATCACCCCGGTCGGTGCTTCCAGAGAAAGCGATCAAGGATCCTCGTTCGGGACTGTCTAATTATCAATTTGCTTATGAATTCGCTAGCTTTTGCCTATGGTCCGTAAAATGACAAGTTTGCCTTCAGGTCAACTAAATTCCAGAGTATTTGAGTTCCCATGCATCGTCTGGCCTTGCAATACATACTTTCCATAAACAGAGCCATAATTTCGAAACACCGGCCCTCCTGCCGGCTCAGACTCACCTTCCAAGCGGCTCTCTTGAGTTTCCACCGTCCTAATTGTCTCGTTCGTTGTGGGTACCTTTTCTATCTCCGCCCGCGGTAGCACTGACAGTACCTCCTTTGCGCACGCTGCTGCCGTACCCGCTGCGTATGGCTGCCACTTCTTGTTCTTATGTGAATCAGCATAGTCACAGATCCCTCGGATGACAAGACATGGGAAGTTGTTCATCAGCCCTGCAGCCTCCATCTCGAAGCAGAGCACCCCGCCAAACTCCTTGCTCACAGTGTCCCTCTCTGCAGCATGTTTGATGACCTGGTTGCCTGACGCGATTGTTCCATAGTGGATCACAGTTTCTTCGTTAGGTCGCGGCTGTCGGTCGACCTGTCTATCGGCACTGCATGACTGGCACGTTTGTCCATGTTCGTGGTTGTATTCTGCTTCGAACAGGACATCCGGCCCGGTGGCTTCGCGAGTGAACTCTCGAAGCCGCCAAAGCTTTGCGATGTGTTCAGTAAGCTTAGTCTTCCGCCGGATTTGGTTCGATCGCAGCTTGTTGATTGCACCTAGTATTATCTTTGGCGGAGAGTCCAGGAAGCCCGTCCGCTGAAACCCACTCGGAGTTGCCTTTCCAAAGTCGTATTGTATTACTCCACCGTGGCCCAGATGCGGCTGGCCAACCACCACATCTCCCAGCCGGATGTCTACCTCTGCGCTCGGCACGCCGCCTCCAATGCCGACCATCAGACCGAACCGCACCGATCTGAACGTTGCCTGCAGCTGCGTCGCCGCCGCTGCAGCAGAAATGTTGCCTATCAAGCCTGCAGGTAGACACACGATAACGACGTTGTGTTCACCAACCCGTCCAAGTGAGTAAATGTTGGTATCGTGTTCATCCTGCTCGAGATCTTCATGCTCTTCGTCGAGCATCTCCTGTGCAGCCACTAGCTCGATGTGGAGCGCGCATATCCATCCAATAGTGTAGTCGTCGCGGCGGAGTCGGCGTGCCATCTAGCGATCTGTTGGATCGTAGAAACTCGTGGAGGTTGTGAGTTCGTGGAGGTTGTGAGTTCGTGGAGGTTGTGAGTTCGTGGAGGTTGTGAGTTCGTGGAGGTTGAGAGTTCGTGGAGGTCATGATTTATGGAGGTCGTGAGTTTGTGTAGGTCGTGAGTTTGTGGAGGTCGTGAGTTTGTGGAGGTCGTGAGTTTGTGGAGGTCGTGAGGTCGTGAGTTTGTGGAGGTTGTGAGTTCGTGGAGGTAGATCGCAGCTTGCGAAAGCGATGCAGCAACGGCTGCCGGTACTGGAAGCTGGTAACAGTAACAGTGGTGGCGTCGCAGACATTGTATAGCTGACTAAGCGGGAGTTAGGCTGCGGCCCTGCTATTGTATTCCCTTTCATGGGACGTGTATCACATGATAAGTGGGTCCAGGAACACCAAAATCGTGCGGTAACCTTTTTGCAGCCAGAATAACATAGAAAAAGGATATGAATCACATCGTTTTTCATCCAATATACAGCCGGCATCCACACGGCATAGCCGCAGCGTAGAGTAGTTGTTGCAGGCGTTGTGGTAACTTCTGTATATGACGCAGTTGTAGGTTTGGACTTGGCATACATGCATTTTTAGTGCGACTTGGCGTCATGTGATTCCTATATCAAATGGATCCGCCCTTTGTAAGAGCACATTCGTTTCGCTCGTCAGTGGCCTAGTATCAATGAGACCTTCATTATGAGCCCAGCAAGTCCGGATTTCCAGTCACACGGACTTGTTCAAGGCAACAACGTGCTCCAAGGTGTAACCACGGGCGACAACACTATAATCAACTTCCGAGAGAGCGGCAAAGACAGAGCCCCGCAAAATGGAAGAGAAGGTTTGTACAACTGCAATATACCTCCAGACATCTAACACTTCGCAGCCTGCCTCGGCACCCTCGGCTTCCTTGAGATAGACTCGCGCGAGCAAGACATTAGCGTTGCCGTCGAACACACGTGCAACTGGCTGTTCGATACCCTCGAATTCAAAACATGGCGAAATCGGACCGATCTGGCGAGCAATAATGGAGTGCTTTACATCAAAGGAAAGCCGGGTGCGGGCAAGTCGACGTTGATGAAGCATACGCTAGAGCACTGCAAGAACGCCTTTCCCGACAATCTGATTGTCGCGTACTTCTTCAACGCTAGAGGAAGCGCTCTAGAGAAGAGTCCGCTGGGGATGCTGCGATCGATCGCATATCAGCTTGTCAAAAAAGACGATACGCTGTTTGACCAATTCTTCAACACCTTTCGCGACAAACATATCATCAGTCAAGGTCGTGAATGGGAATGGCAACCACGAGAACTCAAAAAATTTATCACTTCTGTGATTATAGGTTGGAAATCAAAGCCACTACTCCTCCTCGTCGATGCGCTGGACGAGTGCAACAAGGTAGACATGGACGATGCAGTAAAGTTTCTCGAATCGCTGAGCATCCATGCAAACAAATCGGGCACCACTCTAAGAATCTGTTTGTCCCGACGCCACTATCCGCATTCTAGAATCGCAAAGAGCCTAGAGTTGATCGTCGAGAACAACGAAGACCACCGGGAGGATATTGCCACATACATTAGAGCGAAGTTGGTGAAACGAGATGCCGGAATTGAAGCTGAGATTAAGAAAAAGGCAAATGGGATTTTCATGTGGGTTGTACTCGTTGTCGAGTTGCTAAACAAAGCGATATTTAAGGTAAGGGGCAAGAAAAAGGCAATGCAGGATGCGCTTGAGAAGATCCCAGGCGAGCTAGAAGAGGTGTTCCGAGTTATGTTTAACGAAGATGACGGGGACATGGCTGAGACAGTACTCATGCTGCAGTGGGTATTGTTTACGCAGCGGCCACTAACGCCAGTAGAGCTTTATGCTGCCGTTGAAGCAGGAGACACGGGCTTATGGAGTCAATCGAGCGATATAGACCACGACTCTATACAGCAGAGCATCGAGCATTTATCCAAAGGGCTGATTGAGATACGAAGTGGGGTTGGGGCAACTGTGCAGTTCATTCATCTGTCAGTAAACGATTTTCTTCTCCGGAACAAGAGGCTGCAAACGTTGGACCAGGCGCTAGAGCCTGACCCAGTCACTACCAGCCACCGCCGTCTCTGGGCCTGCTGCTGGTCACATATTAGACAAGTTAGCAGTACAGGCACGAAGGAGGCATACAAGGAACTGCTTCGTAATTACCCATTTCTAAGATACGCAGCAGATCACATATTGGACCATGCCGAAAAAATCCTAGATGAAGGAGCAGTTAGACAAGCAAGTGTTACAATCGAAAAGTGGCTGCGAGACGGTAGCAGCTGGTTCGAATGGTGGAAAAACTTTCTCAGTGCTACTCGCGCTCCCGTCGAGCACGCGTACTTAGCAGATAACATGGATGCAGGACTATTGTACATGCTATCACTTCGTGGTTATAAAAGCTTGGTCAAATGCATGTTAGCTGAGGATAGCGAGGAGGGTGTGGAGGTCGCGGAGGTTAACGCTCAGGGTGGCCAATATGGCAACGCGCTCCAGGCGGCTTCAGCCAGAGGAGAGCTACGGATTGTCGAACTGCTGCTCAAGGCGGGCGCGGACGTCAATGCTCAGGGTGGCGAGTACGGCAACGCGCTCCAGGCAGCTTCAGCCAGAGGAAAGCAGCAGATTGTCGAGCTACTGCTCAAGACGGGCGCGGACGTCAACGCTCAGGGTAGCTACGGTAACGCGCTCCAGGCAGCTTCAGCCGAAGGAGAGCAGCAGATTGCCGAGCTGCTGCTCAAGGCGGGCGTGGACGTCGACGCTCAGGGTAGCTACGGTAATGCGCTCCACGCAGCTTCATTGCGAGGAAAGCAGCAGATTGTGGAGTTGCTGCTCAAGGCGGGCGCGGACGTCAACGCTCAGGGTAGCTACGGTAATGCGCTCCACGCAGCTTCATTGCAAGGAGAGCAGCAGATTGTCGAGCTACTACTTAAGGCAGGCGCGGATGTTAACGCTCAGGGTGGCGAGTACGGTAACGCGCTCCAGGCGGCTTCAGTTCAAGGAGAGCAGCAGATTATCGAGTTGCTGCTCAAGGCGGGCGCGGACGTCAACGCTCAGGGTGGCGAGTACGGTAACGCGCTCCAGGCGGCTTCACTTGGAGGAAAGCAGCAGATTGTCGAGCTACTCCTTAAGGCGGGCGCGGACGTCAATGCTCAGGGTGGCGAGTACGGTAACGCGCTCCAGGCAGCCAGGGACCAGCAGATTGCCGAGTTATTACTCAAGGCGGGCGCGGATGTTAACGCTCAGGGTAGCTACTTTGGCAATGCGCTCCAGGCAGCTTCATGGCGAGGAAAGCAGCAGATTGTCGAATTGCTGCTCAAGGCAGGCGCGGATGTTAACACGCAAGGTGGCGAGTACGGTAACGCGCTCCAGGCAGCTTCAGCCGGAGGAAAGCAGCAGATTGTCGAGCTACTGCTCAAGGCGGGTGTGGACGTCAATATTCAGGGTGGCTACTACGGAAACGCGCTCCAGGCAGCTTCAGCCGAAGGAAAGCAGCAGATTGTCGAACTACTGCTCAAGGCGGGTGCGGACGTTAACGCTCAGGGTAGCTATGGTAACGCGCTCCACGCAGCTTTATCGCGAGGAAAGCAGCAGATTGTCGAGCTACGACTGATCAATGGGGGTATAGACGTTAATACTCGGGGTATAGACGTTGATACTCAGGGTGGCGAGTACGGCAACGCGCTCCAGGCGGCTTCAGCTGAAAGAAAGCAGCGGGTTGTCGAGCTACTGCTGCTCAAGTTGGGTGTAAACGTTAATACTCAGTGTGGCTACTACGGTAACGCGCTCCAGGCGGCTTCAGCCGAAGGAAAGCAGCAGATTGTCGAGCTGCTGCTCAAGGCGGATACGGACGTCAACGCTCAAGGTGGCGAGTACGGTAACGTGCTCCAGGCAGCTTTATGGCGAGAAAAGCAGCAGATCGTCGAGTTACTACTCAAGGCGGGCGCAGACGTCAACGCTCAGGGTGGCGAGTACGGCAACACGTTCGGCAAAGCGCCCCAGGCCGCCTTACACCAGAAACACCATGGTATCACAAGCATGCTCCGTAAGGCAGGTGCAACAGCCATCGTTCAACATACCGAGTCCGGAGTCGTCAACACCGGAATACCTGACACAGAAGGTGTTAGCGTCGAAGAGAGACATGAAGGTACTTTGCCCGAAGCTGCTCCAGCCATGGCTTCTCCAAGCACAGAAGCGCCTTCACCCAGGATATGGTTTCCACTTCGGCTACTGGGGATTTATGCTTCTCCGCGCCTGGCCCTGCTTTGGCCAGGACTGTTCTTCATATTCGGCTGCTGGGGATTTATGCTTTTCCGCGCCAGGCCCTGCTTTGGCCAGGACTGTGCTTCATAGGAATAGGCGGAGTTATTCTATAGTTGGTGAGAGGTAGACGTGTGGCACTTACATTATTTAGAGATATTTGACGTGATTGTATCTTATGGAGGAGATATGTTGATCACTCGGCAGAGTGCATCATTGGCCGGGAAGGTGTAGTAGAGTATTTGACAGGGTAGCGTGTTGCGCCCACTAGCGAGCCCTTTGCTTTTCTCTTATAATTCTAGAATTATAAGATCTACTAAGCTAAAAATCCAGATATATAAAGATTAAAAAAAAGTATAAGAAAAAAAATAACTAAAAGTATATTTATATTTTAAGTATTATTATTATTTATTTTTTAGAAGTAGATACCTATATAATTAAATGTAAGGGGCTAGCCTTAGGAAGGCAAATGCCAAGTGAAAACAGAGAAATCCGTTGGAGAACTACGGTATAGCTACGGGTTTCGTTATATATATATTGTTGTGTAACAGCCTATTCACCTGACTAACGACGCAGGAAAGCTGGTGGAATGCTGGCGGAATGCTGGCGGCTCGCTTTGGGCGTTCCGATGGTGAGCTGGAAGTATTCTCTTAGAATACTAGCGAAGGACTGGCGGCAGGCGGGTGGCCAGAAAGCTGGCGGCATTCCGGCGGCAAGCTGACGGCTAGTCGGATTATTCTTTAAGTTTTCTAGTAGAAGGTTGTTCGACGAAGGAATGGACTAAGGGATTCTCCGAGAGAGTGTATATATTCTAGCTTCGACCCTTAATCGGAGCATCGTCCTTAGTTATCTTAAGAAGAGTAGAGGAGACTTCTGATTATTGTCTATCATTTAGACCTAGAATCTATGACTACTTATCGAATACTTATTTTCCTTTCTACCTTAGAATATCTTCCGATTGCGGGTCGCGGATATATAACCTACGAAAACCGATCCAACCTAATCCACCCATCCGATCAAGTGTCGATACTTCTACTCCTTGTTTTTCATTTCTTATTTGACAAACCATCACTCAACAATGTATGTTAGAGAATAGTATTTCTATTAGGCGAGCGGAGTTTTCCTACTAGAGAATACCGGGAGAATGCCGAGGGTTCCCATTTGAGGATGACTGAAGTCTAATATATCAAATTATAAAATTATTTATCTTTAAAATGAAAAAAAACTAAATAATATTTTCTAAATATTTTTTAATTTTATATACACCGTAGGTTGATAGTCAATGCACGCTGTCAGTCAGTGCACAGCTTTTTACTAAGAAAATCTACTATCTTAATTTTCTTAGTAAAAAGCCGTATATTGACTGATAGCGTGCATTGACTGCTAAGCTACGGTATCTATCTTTATTAAGTTTTTGATTTTATAAGTCCAAGACTTTTAGAGTTGTAAGAGATAAAAGCGAGTGGATCGCTAGTGGGTGCGACTCGCTACCCCGTCAAATACTCTACGTATGTTCTGTGCGCTTGCGAAGCTTGTTTGGAAAGCACCAGATACTGCGTAGGGCTGAGATGTGTCTTGACAGGCTTGCCACGGGCTCTGTGCCAAAGGCGAGGTAAGTTAGTTCAAAAGGCATTTGTTCCTCTATGTAGGGCAAGTGAGCATAGACCAAGAGAAGCTAACTCTGTCAGATGCAGGATAGATCGCATGTGAGATTATTCCAAACAGCACGGCATGGTAACTCCTTATCAAACCTTGTTATGAGCACTTGAAATAGATTGATATTGTTTAACTGAAGTACCGCCCTGCGTGAGCGAATTCATCTCAACACCACGTACTGCAAAGGAAATGGCCATTGTACTATGTTTATTTTCTTCTTGTCTCTATTTCATAGAGAGGGCTGGGGGTCAAAGTGAATACATACCCTTTTGATTTGCCACAGCGAAGCTTCGAGCATCATCTTAACAGGTGACAGAATAGCTACTTTAGCAGAGATGGACGAACATATCGATCACGCTAGCAGGGAAGACGGCTAACCCACTCTGTCCAGGAGCTTGTAAACGCTTCGAAATGTACTGTGTATAGATCATAGTGCATTTGCTGGGGGGGATAGAAGATCTTAGCGGCAAATCTGTTTCACTACACTGTGCGTTTCGCGATAAGAGGATTGACGTTATCTATTAAATGGTTTGCTACATGAAAATGTGTAGAGTTTTGTGTTATTCTTAAGCGTGTGTATTTCCATGCTCATTATCCTCTATCCTCCAGGGCTGCAGGTGCCCTGTCATCTTGTTCTTTTGATCCAAGAAACTGACTCCACCTAACCGAAATATATTCATCCAATAGATGTGATGTGATGTAGTATTTTAACGCCGCCAAATTATATACAAAATTGGAACCTCCCATGGGGTATAGTGGGCGCACCAAGCACTGGCAAACAGACCTTTCCTGTAAAGGTGGTTCTTGTGTTTCTAGCGACCCTGTCGCTATACAAGGCATGTCCTACTCCTGCCCTCTTCCCGGTGAGGGACGCGAAGCGCCAAATAGATGGCCGCGTGGGCCTCAAGGTGAAGGCTGGCAAGTGGTCAGCGTGAGATAAGTATGAGATGGCTCCTCCGGCGTCAGCCGGGGGGGTCTTTACAGTAGTGTACCCAAGCCTTCTGGCTAGGGGTAGTATTACAAAGGAGACAATAGTGAGTTAGCGGACAAGGAAACGAAACGATAATAGTAGTGTTCATCCAATATAAAGCCCCTAGTTCGCTAGATAACAGGGTTTACTCTACGGGAAACCAAGAGTCATTGCCTCCAAGCTTCTTTGGATCGAGGCTAGAGACCATCTTAGTCAATTCAGCAAAAAACTGATGATCTGGCATCGCAGCGTGCTCACGAGCAGCCAGCTTATCTTCCTCCTTTTCCGGTCCGAGCAACTCGTCAAACAACTTGTGGAATTCATCCATATTCCGAGCATCTATCGCCTCGAACACTCGAAGCCAGCGCAAGTCCTCAGCCGAAAGCTTAACCTCATCCCCATGCTTGAGTTCCGGAACCTCACAATATTTCGGGACCGACTCCAAGAATAATTCTCGATTTTCGGCATCCAATGCGTTGTTCATCTTGTCGAGCACCGGATCTTTCTTATATCCCAGGGTTTTGAAGAGACCATCGGTAAACTCATCATTCTTCGCCTTGGGATTTCCAGATGGCCCATGAACCGACTCATCCTCCTGATGTATTGGCATCGCGTAGATAGTATCGGTAAACTCGTTGAACAACAATTCATCGTTCTGAGGGTATAAAGTCCTGAACTGCTCATCGATCTTCTCGCTCACTGCCTGGAAATCCATCTGCGCCTGCGTCATTAACTCACGTGAGGGTTGTTGATCCACCGGAGTGATATTGGACTGGGATGCATTCTTTGAGTTCGAAGCCATGATAGCCTTTTCGTGCAATAACATATACACTTTAGCCGGTCTCGCAGGTGAGTTGCTGAGATCCAGGAACCTTAAGCGTTTTAATGAAATATGTTGTAAAAAGACGATGGTTTGCGAACTGTCACTAGGTTCACAAATAACATTCGTGCGGGTAAAGCGTTTGGTGGCCTTCAACGAGCCTGTTTGCTGTTGGTGAAACACTGCGCTGGTGTGAGTGAGGGCAATTCCCTTACTGACTGTTGGCTGGTTTTGGGGCTATTGTGACTTAAGGGGTTTCCCCGCTAGATAGTTGTAGAGCTCATATGCTTTCTGTCAACTCCCGTGTTTTCTATTAGTTGTCCAGTACGATTAAGTGTAAACCCCGTACGGCCTGTTGGATGGACGAACGCAATAAACAAAATCAAATCTATCAGCACAGTAACCAGACTACAGCAGACAATTCCAACAGAGCACCATCAATTGCGTAGCACACAAGAAGCGAGGGAGATAACGGCAGGTCCAGCAAACGACCCACTAACATCTCACCCCCTTCCTCGATTCTATAGTTTCCCTAGAATATATGCCCATTGTTATTCCTTAGGGAAGAGAGAAAAGAAATCTCCAAAATGGTATCCTGAGGCGCCGAACAATCATGGAGACGACATAACTAAATTACCCTACGAAAGTTTCCGTCCGGAGAAAAAAAGTACTGAGCCATCAATCAACCATTCCGTGGAGGCAATTAGCTTTCCTGCATTATACAATCCACAGCCTTCTGAACCGTCCCTGGCATCGTCGTGCACCATCTGCATCGGCTGGGGTATGTACTGTACTGCGCACGTGTGTGGGTTGGTGTGTGGGGGCCGGCACCCCGATGCCGAATGTGGGTCGCTATCTACCTGCCGATTACTGTCTAGAATGCCTCGTCGTATGCGGCGCGCGCAGTGGCAAGGCCGTGGGAGAAGGGAATCAACGCCTGTGATGCATATCCGTGAGAAACGCCGCTGGTGGGGAAAAAGGACATTGCACGTGTTTCGCTCATTCCTTCTTGTCCTCCTTCTTGTCTTCCTCTCTGTCACCGCCATTCTCGCCCTTGTCGCCTTTCTGGTAGTCGCACACGCCGGCAGGCACGGGCGAGCCATCGATCATCTTGCCGTCGTGGCACAACCACGAGCCAATGAAAAAGTGCTTGGAGAGGACGTCAGGGTGGTCGTCTGGAATGTCGCCAAGGGAGCCGAAGGAGATCTTAGGCATGACAAGCACGTCGCCAATCAGGCGTGGCTTCTCCATAAGAGCCATTTCATCGCCATTATGCTTGACGCCCGTCACCTCAGTGAAGTAATCCATGAAGATCTTGGTGAAGAGCCACGGCCCGGTGGTGCCCATGATGTCTGGGAATGAGATCTCCTGGCCGGGCTTCTTCTGGCTGATCAGCTTCTCGAGGTTCTTCTCCGTCAGTCGAACGAGGCGCTCATAGATGGGGTGATGCGGCTTGGCCATCATGACGAACTGGGCTAATTGGATTGAATATGGCTGATCGCCCCAAATACGCTCCTTGTTATGATCGCGCTCAACTCCGATGACCAAGTTGGCCTTGTTCTTGTACTCATCTGGCACCCAAGTCTTGACAGGGCGGCGAGCCTTCACGTCAATGTCGGCCCAGACGCCGCCCTCATTGAGCATGATGAGGTAGCGCAGATAGTCAGCTTTCATGACGGGGGCGTCCTTGAAGTTGTTGGTGATACTCGAGAAGAGGCTATCGACACGGGGAGCGAAGTTATCGTGGACGTAGGCGTCGGCGTTATCATCAGTAATGCGCTCGTAGCGGAATTCAGGGTTGACAGTGCGCCACTCGTGGGAGAGACCGGCGGTGCGCTCGGTAGGAGACTCAGAGTCGTCCTTCCAGCTCTGCCACAGCTTGCGGGGGAACGTCTCGTTGCCCGAGGGTTTCCACGATCCACACATAGCTGCTCACGCAGATTAGCGAGAGTTACAGCGCGCGACTGCAGACGGTCTTACCGTGGTTGGGTGTCCATAGCAGCGTCTCATTGTGTATCTGGTAGACGTGGGTCGAGAGCAGGAAAATTGAGAAAGCGATCAGGCAGCTAAGGAGAAAGTAGCGGCGTGAGAAGGCGGCATTTGGCGAACAGGCAGCGAGCGTGGCCGACATGGCGAAAAACAACAGAAAAGAACGACAGGCAAAGCTGGCGGACGCTAAGAGGTGTGAGAGAAGGAGAGGGGAGAAGAAGCTGAGAAGGGTTGAGGAGGTCCGCGTCCGCTTGGGGCGTGTTTGATGGTGGCTTACGCTAGGATGCCCATCCTAGACCCCCGCTGGCCCTGCGGTTGGCCCTGGCCGCCACGGATTATTGCGCCCAGGAATTTGCCTCGCCTGGGCATCTGCCTTTGCAATCGGCTGGCCGAGTCTGTCCATTTCTTTCCCAGCTGTGAAAGAAGTACGTTTGACACAGGTGCACGATGGAACCGTAGACGTGCGCCGGTCCCCGAGTCACTGCCTGTACCCGCGCCATAGGCCACAGCGGCGGCCCAGCGATTCCGCCAGCATGCTAACTCTCGTGCGACAGCGCCAGGAATAGGGGCAGCCATGGGTTGCCCAGCTGCATAAAGACCCCGTTTCGTACAATAGCCACAGCCGAGAGGGGCGGAGCAGATCGCGCGTCACCTAGCGGGCGGAGAGAAACCGTCCAATCATAGGCCAGCGGAAAATGCCAAGCAACGGGAGTTCTTCCGGGGCTACATCTCCCTCACGCAAGCAGCGACCAAGCCGGAAATAGCACTACTACCCAAGGGCGTCCTTGGCTGCTTGTTATACCTGCCTACTCTTTTGTTCTGCCTAAGACACGTTGTACAAATTCCTCTCGTTTCCATAAGCAGCAAGAGGCTGACCTAGTTCGTGATCACTAACGTTGCCTCAGATGAGAACACCAACTTGCACGCAGTTAACCGCGTCCCACAAACACCAGGAGCGGAAGTCATCATAATCGCGTGAGCCACTTCGCTTGTACTCAAGCTAATCAGAAGCTGGCCATGTCGCTGCACTCTAGCTTGTCCCACGAGATGCGTATTATCAGATGCATCAGCATCTTCAGAAGCTTTTTAGATGACTATTAGATCCAGGAGTAAACAGCCAAAGGTCTCCATAATCGAGGAGCTTGTTTTCCATTCTTTGTTTCGGCAAGGTACTGTATTACTGCAGGCAAACAGACCCTAGCTGAAGCTCCTGTCATAAAGATTTGAGAAGGGTCTCAGCTCAGTCAAGTAACAATTTTGCTCTAAAATTTCATCCTTGTATGAGGGGGGTTCGGCCCCCGTACCAAGAGAGTTTCAGGTATACATCTAATCCTTTGTGTAGGAGCCCATATAGCTGCACGTCTGCCTCATTAATTAGAAGGGCCATCTTCTAAGGTTTTTGGTTCCAGAGGCCAGCACCGACGAGTGTACTCCACGTGACTTTGTGCTTCGTAATATACATTGTCGAACGCCTATACCGATAGCCGTTAGCCAGTTTGACTGGATATGGGAGAACCTAACCTACTCCCACTTGGTCGTTGATTGTCTGCCGCCATGCCTCAGAGGCTATCTCCGTGTCTTTCATGGATATCGTGATGTCTCCATCAATGACAGCTACCATTAGGTATCCCTTCTGTTTTAACTTTTCGAGTCCAGGGTAGATGCGGCTAACTGCACGCAGGAATTCATCTTGTCTCCAGCCAACAGTAAACCTGGGCTCCCTTATTTCTGCCACCTTGTACCGAAACTCAATCTGCGTACATGTGCTGAAGTGCATCAGATGGTCTAGCTCGTTATTCAAGCATTCGCATTTTGCTCCCCCTGTGATCTGTGCTGGAGAGTGGCCGGGGCTTGGTCGGCGGCGGTATTTGAAGGGTATTACCACATGCCTCACCCTATCTTTTACACTTCCACCCCAAAATGCTTCACTTAGAAAGTAAGGCACCAGATGTAGGGCCTTGATCTCAAAGATAGACGTACGCCACCACGCCTCTGTGATCTCGCTCAGCATATTTGGCCCCATGAACCGCTCTTTCAAGCAATGCTGCATGCCGCGGCTACTCCACGATTCCAATAGCTCTATCGGACCATCACACTTTGTCTTGAGTGGCTGGAGATTCCATTCGGAGATCATATGATACGAATTTTCCCATAAGGCTTCAAATACCATGATACGCAGCTCTCGCGGCAGCAGCTCCACCCTTCGCATCAACTCCCGGCATTTGAAACTTGCGAAGGCATTCCAATGCTCTTGCACAGCCGCTTCAAGGATGGCTGTTTCGCCATCCGCCTTCTCGCTCTGCTCTTCCAGGCGCCGGAGCTCAGCGGTCAACTTTTCCTGTTCCTCTTTGTCGGCAGGGTCAACACCCCGAGCTTTGTCGGCTATTTTAAAGGATTCGACATGAAGCAAGATGGATTCTGTTCTCCGGGCGCGAATCTGTTTCTCCGCTCTGCGCGCGTCTGGTTAGCACGGTGCGCCTGCTTTATAGTGGGGTGAGCGGCCCCTCGCGGAAACGAAAAGTTTGACATCTAAACACTAGGGACTGGCATGAGAAGACCCTCATGACCCATTTGTTTCGCTATAGCTCGAACCCTTCTTTGATGGCCCTTGCAGATGTTGATATTTCCGGCTTTTGCGTTTTATAAGAGCCGGCGTATGTAGCTTACCTTTGGAGATAGTCTCGGCTGATTTTAGGGATGGGACCATCTTTATTTTCTTCGTGAAAGCTGCATTCCCCGCGTGTAGCTTTCGCCATGATGTCTGGAGTTTGGTAAGTGCGAACTTCGGATGGGATCGCAAACAAAGGAATGTCAGCGGTGCGCTAGTCCTAAACAAGTAAGCGCGGCATAGCAATGCAAGTAGGAATGATTCCTCAAAAGCCTTTTCATTAGCCCCGAGGCTATGACGAATCATTGGAGTCGGTATCGACCGCATTCATAGCTGATTACGAATTTTTGTTCGTTTCTTGTTTTACGTCGTTTTGATGATATTTGGCAACGCATTGGTAGGATTCAGATCGAGGGGACGGGGACGTGGGACGAGCTCCCAATGAAGTTAAGGCTATGCTAATGGAAGGTGATGTTAAGCTCGAGTTCACCACGTCGAGGGCTTGCCGGACAGAGCGGATCTTTATAATGCTCTCCGTAAATATCTAACAATTCACACATTGGACACAGTTGTGTGTCCCATGAATATCTTAGCCTGTACGTGATGGGCATCCCTGCTAGAAGTGGTTAGTTCAGGCGAGCAGTCTCAAGCCAGGTTTGTGAAACCCCGCATCCAGCATACAAGCATCACGATTATATCTTTTTACAGACTTTCTAGTATGTCATAAATTATCAGAGTACTTTGTGGCTTTAATCGCCGAGTATATGCTCGCGGATTGGACACGCAGTCCAACGGTGCCGAGTTCAGCAAGCGGCCAAGAAACGTCTAGGCAGCAGCGAGCATAAGACAGCACATCTAGCATCATCTTGGTTAGAGATATCCTCGGAATCTATCTATTGAATAGATTCACCGTCAAATCTTCGCGACGAAGCGACTCCAAAACCAAGATGAACGTCCGCGCCCTCCTGTTCACTCTGGGTGTGATGGCGATTCTTTGCCTGCCATGGAGGAGGTTTCCGAAGCTTCCTTATGCGCTTCAATCTTTAGTACTGAAGTTAAACCCGTACTACTTCTTTGAACGATCTAACATACCGTTATTTATACTAGACTCAAAACATTGTTGGTTGAAAGACAACAAGGACTGGCTTGAACGTTATCCGGACGTGCAAAAGGCCATATGCGACAAGGAGTCTGCATTGTGGAGAGAACCCCAAACCCCAAACCAAACACTACCGGAAGATTTATTCGGGAGACTGAACATCGATAACACTGGGTATGGCATCAATCGACAAGGGTGGATGAATGCCATTGAGCGATTGCGCGAAATCCGGGACTGTCCGGCCGCTCTGAACGATATTGAGCATCTTCATATCCGTATTTATGTGTACGATTTCGAATACTCGGGTGTATTGATGAAAGAGCGTACTCTTCCTCCGTTAGGCCTTCCTGAGCTTTTTGTGAGCGTATTGCGAAAGATGCCAAACCTGAATCGGCTTGACTGGGGAATCGCGAAACCGTCTGCGCATAGCTTTGAGAAGGCATTTTTGGATGCTAATATTACGCTTCCAAGCGTAAAGTTTCTTAAACCAGCAGCATATAGTGATTGGCTAGTTCCTCTTTGCCCGGATCTGGAAGCGATACAGGCAGGAGCGTTTTCCAATCCCTTTGAATGGAAGCGGGGTGATGGAAAACTTGTCAGTCCAATTTCTAAACTAATAAGGGCTTCCGGGATGGTTCCTCTGCAAGAATGGAGAATGGATGCAGATTGGAAATTGGAGTACTTGGAAGGTATATAAGCGATTTAAACCACGTCATACTTGTGAATTAACTTAGTCTAGAGCTGCTGATCTCTGCACCTGAAATAAATCTTCTACATATGGACGGTAGCTTGGATCTAAAGTACCATTCGTATGAAGATGCTCCTTGGGAGCCAAGAGAAGACCTACAGGTGGGCATCTTACGCAGATAACCGTCTCCCTTGGAGTCTCGTTTCTCACATATCTGCATACTCTAGGAAGTTCTTACGGTTCTTACTTGCTTCCAAAAACTTCGGCACTTACGAACTCCTTACGCTTCGGAACTTAAACTCGGACTCGATTCAGAGCCGGGGTGTGGAAACGCTTATTTTGGACGTGGTGGACGAGATTACGGGCGATATAGGGCTCGAATAGGCGCTGAAGTGACTGAGTTGGCTGCCAAGATGATCATGGAGACGCTACCAAACCTGGAGACTTTCAGTATCGGGTCGTACTCACCGACAATTGAGAACGGTTCACGTGAACTGGTTTGGCCCTGGACCGGAAGAATGAAAGAATATACCTTCGATATCTGGCCGGAACCCGAAGACGGCGAAGATGGTGATGGGTTTCTACAATCAGAGTAGCCTCTCCAAGAGAGAGTTATATGTGTACGAGAACATCCGAGACCTCCTATGGAAGATGAAAGGTAAAATCAGGCTCTGTCCACCAACTCAAAGCTTTAGAATAGGATGACTCATGCTTAGTTCTATAATAATACTTTCGCAAACTAGGCACACTACTCGTTAGAATGATGCGATCTTTTGGCCATCAAGAGCAACGCAATGATGACAGTTGCACATCCCTAGCTAATATCACCTGGGAAAAGCTTGTTTACGCCTCCGATTTCCACTGCCTTCCGCCTGATATGGTTTTAGATGAGACCGACGCTCTTTCTTGTGTATGATATTTAGAGCTCTAGACATAGCTGTTACTTCTCTTCAGACATCATGTCGAACCACTGATGCTTGGCCACGGCTCCTAATTTTTGGGTAGAGGAGTATAAAAAATCCTATCTAAGATGTGGCAGGAGCTATGTAGCCGCTGGTAGAGTTATTGAGCCGCTATATGTAGTCTCAAATCAGCCAACATGCCGGAACATGGCTAAATTCGTTTTGCAAGGGTAAAACTTTAGAAGGAAGCTCTCGAGTAAAGCTAAGAACAATGAATCTAAATACTCATGTCCATATTAAAATTCATGCACTTTCTGATATTGTTGCGAGGAAAAAATTCCCCACTTGATGACCCCAATATTCCTCGCATGCAATTTCTGTACTGAGTCCGAGAAATGGGCTTATGTGATTTTGACCCATAATGATGTCAACAGCTAGTGAGCGCCTACTCTTTGCATTACCATGTTTCAGCCATTCCTTGATGAAATCATCTCTTGGCCCCAGACATTCGTCTTCAGGGTCCCACTCTGAGTTCAGCAACAGGATGCGTGTGCCACCTTCCACAAAGTCAAGACTGCCTTGTTGAGACTGAAATGCATTTTTCATAAGCGCGAGCGGGCAGTTATTTTCCACGTCTTTGAAATACTTTCCCAAGGTTTCCCTTTTAGCCTTCACCTCGATTCGATCGAATGAGAAAAGGGAAGACAAAAGCACTACCCCTCTGAGTCTCGTGTTTGAACCTTCGAGTACATTTGATCGTGTCTCTTTGAATGTGTCACTGAACAAAAATGTAGAGACGTGCGCCCCACCAGCTGAGTTCCCAATCATAAACAAATCTATTCCTTGAACGTCGTTTCCTGAGGCGATCCCAAATTTTCCGGAGTTGTTGTGAACCCAATCCACAGTCAAGGCCACATCCTCGCCCCCAGAAGGGAATTCGGCACCATGTGACAAGAGGCGGTAGTCTGGGACGATCACTGTGAATCCAAAATTTCGGGCGAAGAAGGAAGCAACGTTTGCATGTACGAGTCCTTTAAGTGGAGGGACAGGTAGTGTTCGGCTTCCTTGGACAAAGCCGCCGCCGTAAAAGAAGAGTAAAACTGGATGGCGATTGTTGATGATGCGGGGATTTGGCGACATGTAGGCATCAAGTTGGTGACGGTCAGTGGGGCCATAGGTGAAACTTGAACGTGGAATTGACTGAATAGTTGAAGCTTTCTCACAGAGTAGTGGCGCATAGTGTCCAAATGTTGGAAGGATTTGATCCTGAATAGCAGTACCCAGGCTCCGAAGATGCGCCATGATGGACAGCGTTTCCTGACGGTAGCCTGTCCAAAGAAATCAAATACTAAACGGAGTTCAGCTAAGACATTTGTAAAACAGGCTTTGCATTCGGCCTCGGCTAATGAATTGTAGTCCAGTTACTTACCGGAATCCGAGCCCCGACACGTAATGGAGCATAGGAACAAGAACTTCAAAACCTAGACATAGTTAAGGGACCAAAATCTGCTTCGAAGAAAAACATCACACTTCTACAAACAAGCGATATCATGTCTGCTCAAGGCTCAGCTGTCGACCTTTTAGGGCTTTGGCAGCCACGCCTTAACCTAAAAAACCTTTATTACGGCTCGGGATGCGTCAAAAAGCATCTTCTCGATACCTTACCATCTTTATCTTCTAAAGTCATTATCATCACTGGCACATCGCTTGCGACAAAAACACCTCTAGTAAAACAATTGGAAGAGATATTGGGTGAACATCATGCGGAAACGATCTCAGGCATCGGTCAACATGGACCTATAGCAGACGTAGAACGGGCAATCGAAGCAGTTATGAGCCGAGAAGATGTTGATACGATTGTCTCGCTTGGGGGAGGATCGCCTATCGACACCGCCAAAGTCATCTCATTCCGAATCAAAGAAAAGCGGGGATCATTCCTCACTCATCTCACTATTCCAACAACACTGAGCGCGGCAGAATGTACAGCAGGTGGCGGCTATACTAAAGCAGATGGTGTGAAGATTGGGTTCCGCGCGCCCGAGATGGGCGTTTCGGCCATATTCTACGATTCTCAATACGCGCGTTATACGCCCAAGGAACTATGGTTGAGCACAGGTATGCGTGCAATGGATCATGCCGTCGAGTGTATGTATCATCCTACTTCCAGCGAAGTTCCTTGGAAAGTATTATCTATATGGGCTGCAGGTGAGCTCTTCGAATGTCTCCCCAAAGCTCGAGATTCACATCCACACGACGAGCTTGTGACTGTTAGATTGATGCTAGCAGCCTATGCAAGCTCAGGACTCAAAGGAGAGAATCTGAAGGGAGGTATGGGTCTTTCGCACAGCTTGGGACATGCGCTAGGAAGCCCGTATGGAATTCCACATGGCATAACGTCATGCATGACTCTTGGAAAGGTGGTGCAGCTGAAAGCCTATGAATCGACACATTCAGCTAGACAGATTTGTCGCTTACTGCCAGCAATTGGAGGGCGCTCGACTGGTGATGATGAGCGTGACGCAGTGGAAGTTGGCCGGCGAATCATTGCTTTGGTCGAATCTCTTGATTTAAAAGTTCCTACTTTATCAGCTCGAGGTGTCAGTGAGTCTGAGACGCCCATAATCGTGCAAAGAGCACTTGGCGGTACCAGAGAAGGACCAGTTTTTGATAAGGTTCAAGATCTAGTCAAGACTTTGTTCTAAATGGAAGTCTGAAACATTTCTTGCGTTGCTTACGATAATAATATCAAGGCTGGATATAGTACGACTATTTTGAAGTTTTCTAGTGTTCCTGCATCTTGTCTCAACAACCATGTAAAGCAACTTCGATTGCCTTCAATCAAGAGGTTGTAATGACTATCCCATAAATCTCGCGCACTTAACTAAAGTTTAATTCCTATGGAGCCAGACTGAGTTCCCATAAGCCCTTGCAAACATGAGTGCTGGTCTCGTAATCCGTATTCACCTGTCTTAACGTTAGAACTGTTTATCATTCAGATTCCATAGACTGACATTCAAGTTTGGGTCGACTTGCGAGAACATAGCGAGCCACTCCGCTTGTGTTCTTTGCTTGACATTATGCATCGCCATAGTGGTGACGTCACGTCTCCGATATGCAATTTCCATATATGATGGAAATTGCTTTGAGGCAGGTGACACGCCATCCGTCACCAGAATGCGTGTCGACGGTGAGGCTCTTAATGTTGGTAGCAGCGACTGGAGAAGTTTTACAACATCTTCATCTGCCCAGTTCCAGAAAACATTGCGGACAACATATGCAAGAACACCGCTTGAGTCAGTGGAAGACGCCTGGTCGAATCGATCTGTTGTTTTAGTGAAAGTAATGCGACTCTGAGAGGATGGGTCGATGAGAGCTTCGCCACGGCGTAAAAAGTCCTCAGAATCACAGCGAACCTCGAACGAAAGGTTTTGTCTTTCTTTAACGAATGAAACGGACGCAAAACCGTATCTTCCCCCAATTTCGATGATTTTCTCGAGGGTTGGCGGGATATCGTGCTGGATATGTTTCCTTAATAGAGAGTCGGCTGGATCCAAGGCTATTTCTGTCAGCAGAGCAACACTTGAATGGTAACATGCTATATCCTACATGCAGAAACGCCTTTCATCGCCCTACGAAACCTATCACCCTTCTCCGGGTGGCTGGCATGCCAGTCGTACATCTCGGCACCCCATCTAATGGGTGATTAGCGCAATTAGGTAACATGAATGATAACTAACCCTTGTTTAAACCCGGAACTGCCATTCGCATAATCATTTGGCTTCTGCGTGAGAGCTTGGGAAAGATGGGCGCTTGCTACCCGCGTCTCGAACAACCTGCAGGATTAATATAATTGTTGCTATGCTAACCCATTACACCTACTGGAATTCGACCCAAGCTCTAAAGTCATCATCTCGCACCAATTCCTCTGACGTCGCAGTCAAGGTAAAGATGCCAGCCTCAGGCTCGTGGACGATGTTTCTGCACCGCAACAAGGCGAGTATGCGTAGGAGTTTGTCTTGAGGTATCCCAGATATGTTTGATAGACTAGAAAGAGAGGCAGAGCCCCCAGAAGAAGTCATGTACTCCAGCGCTCCTGACTGCAAGAACGCATAAAGCGCACCGTGGTCCCAGTTGGATGCCACAAACTCATGAAGAAACTCATGAGGTCCTTGCAAAAGCGTAGTAAGTTTTTCAAGCAATGCAAGCGCCTTGGCTCGAGAGGCATTGATGTTGGATGCTTCTTCTGACCAGAAAGCAGTGCTTGTGCCTGCAAGCATGCTGGGTGGTGATATACTTTCTTTCTTACATTCCAGTTCCATAGCCGAGCATTCATTCAGTATCAGATTGGCCAGCCGGGAGATACCCACTCCCTCTAAATCTTGGTCAGGAATGTAATTGCTCTCCATGATGAAGTGGTGATGTTGACGATTGTGGATGGCAATGTGTTGGATAAAAATCTGGATCAAAACAAAACCAGTGAAGTGGCCTAGGTGTCTATAGCAAAGTAAAAAACTGACTTGAAGTCATGTTTGGACAATTTGATTGGTGTGGCACTGTGTTCTTCACACAGAAACTTGGGCCAACGAAGGACTACGGCGTCCGAGACCCCGAATGTCAGCCAAAGCCCACCCATATTCCAGAGTCATTCGAGAAGTTCCTTGGTAATTATGTAGATGAGCCCGAAGGAACAGGGTTGCATAAATACACGAAACCACTGGTGAGTGCCGGAGGATCGGAGCCTGACCCTTCGGCGAAAGCACGTCATGCACAGGCCATGATTAGGTAACGCGATTATATGATCCACTGAAATGTATTTAATTGACGCGTCATCAGATCGATGATCTATCGTTCGTCCGACCCACCCCCCAGAGACATAAACTATTCATGTCTACTCCAATTTCAAGGGATTAGCCTGAAGATACTCGTCCAACGTAGTCAGCTTGCCTCGCGCCTGTTCCGCCGACCACTTGACCTTCTCCGCGGTATTTTCACCAAAGTATCCATAGTCCTGGATGTACAAAAGCATCTCAGCGATGTGATCTTTCATAGTAGGAGGCAGAAACCCGCGCCAGTTTTCCTCCGGGATTTGCCTATACGCGACCGATTTTCCGGAAGCCTTGCTGATGGCCTCCACGATATCGTTGAAGGTATAAAGCGCGGTAGCAGCAGTGAGCACCTTCCCTTCGTACTTGGGGAAGTCTGCCAGAATAGCAGCAACCCACTTTCCTGTATCGTTCGCAGTGGCGATCAAAGGAAATTTTGTTTCCGGGCTCACGAAGTTGAAAATCGCATAAGTGCCATCACCGGCAGGGTGCGGCGCCATAGTCTGAGTGAAGTTCGACATGAAAGTACCTGGAGCGAAGAAGGCGCTCTTGATGGGCAGTGTGCGAATGTACTGTTCTACCTCCTCTTTCCCATCGAAATGACCCATGTTCTTGAGCTTGCCTCCTGAGTTCTTCCCGCCATTGGGTAGAGTCGAGTAGATGTAGTAAGGTATGCCCGCAGAAACGGCAGCATCGGCAAGAGCTCGACCGTGAGTGATTTCGTGCTCGTACGCCCGCCCGTCGTAAACAGTGACTGTATTGGCATAGACAACATGTGCTCCTTCGAATGCTTTCTTAAGGGAAGCAGCGTCGTCAATATCGGCCTTGACAACCTCAACCCCCTTCTTCGCAAGTGCCTGAGCACTAGCCTGGCTCGGATCCCGAGTGGTTCCACGAATGGAGTATTCCTTGCTCAATTGAGGATCCCCTAACACAGCATTGACGACAGAGCCGCCTTGCTGGCCAGTGGCATTGATTACAACAAGGACTTTCGACATGTTCAAATTGAATAGAGAAATTTTCGTGGCTGGTTAGTTCGAAGAAATCATGCGTTTGGCACAGCCTTACTTGTAGCAGAGAACGAACGGAAGGCGGGGTAGATTGCACGGACTCGGACTTGACGCTATCTTACATGTCATACAATTTAACTTCCTCCGATGCTGCGGAGTCGTAAAACATGGATTTTGGATTGTCTCCCATCCGGAAGCCGAGCAGCGAGGCTCAAGTCCATGAGCGCAGTCACGTGCCTAATCAGACCACCATATGGAAGATCAACTAGGAGTATTGTATATCTTCGATCGCTCTTATTTGTTGTTGATGGAACCTCTTTCTCAACTATTATTCTGATTCATTTTATTGTCGTTCAACCATGGATGTCCTTCGACAGATTCAACCTTCACCAGAAGTGACACGAGTCGCAGCTACCTTGTTAGGTAGCATTGCACTCGTTGCAGCTATTATTTCATATCGTTACTATGCTTTCCGCCGACGTCTTCCGCCTGGCCCCGTTGGTCTCCCAGTTGTTGGCAATCTCTATGAGATGCCGAAGAAACACCCATGGCTCACACACACTGAAATGCACAAGAAATATGGGCCAATCTTTAGCATGCAATACGGCGCCAACACGGTCATTTACCTTGGAACGCATGAGGTCGCACGTGATCTTCTTGAGAAACGCAGCAACATCTACAGCTCTCGTCCTCGCTCAGTTATGGTTGGCGAATGCATAAGCCAAGGCAACCGGTCTCTCATCTTGCCATATGGCGAGCAGTGGCGTGGGTACCGCCGTCTCCAAGGTTCTTTCCTCAGCCCTCGAATGTCCAACACGTACCGAGAGCTTCAAGACCTGGAAAGCAAGCAGCTTGTCTCCGAATTCCTTACGCGCGACGACTTCTTCAAGCGGTACCACCGCTACTCTTCGAGTTTGACTTTTGCCTTGGCTTACGGAAAGCGCATGCCTACAGGACAGGAGGAAGAGGTCCAGGGTGTGGAGAAGATCATGGACAACTTGAACAACGCTTTCATCACTAACTGGGCTGTCGATTCTATGCCGTGGTTGAACAAGCTACCTAGGTTCATGAAGCCATGGATGAAGATTGCCGACTTCCTAGGCGACGAGGAGCGCGATTTCTTTAGCATGATTCGTAATGGAGCAACTGCTCGCAAGGGTTACAACTGGTGCAAAGACATTTTGACCATGAAGGAGCACAAGGCCCTTACTGATCTTCAGCTGTCCTACGTTATTGGTAATACTTATGAAGCTGGTGCCGACACCACCACCATGACGCTTCAAGTATTCACTCTCGCCTGTGTACTTCACCAGGACAAAGTCAGAAAGCTTCAGGCCGAGATTGACAGTGTTGTCGGCCGAGACCGCATGCCCGAATTTGAGGACACCGAGAAGATGCCTTATCTTTTGGCGTTCGTTAAGGAAGTTCACCGATGGCGCCCTGTGCTACCTGGTGGCGTGCCTCACGCTGTTACTGCCGACGACGAATACATGGGTTACCACATTCCTAAGGGCGCCACCATTGTTCCTGGCCACTGGGCAATCTCTATGGACGAAGAGCTGTATCCGAATGCAGATGCATTCGAGCCGGAGCGTTTCCTGAAGGATACTGAGCTTCCCTTCTCTCAATTCGGATACGGGCGCAGAAAGTGCATTGGTAAGCATAGTTGATGTTTTCTGATGTGCAGATAATAACATAATGGCAGGTCAGTACATTGGTAACAACTCTATGATGATCAACGTATCGCGTATGCTGTGGGCCTACGACATCAAGAAGGGTTGGGATATTGTAAATGGTAAGAAGGTTGAGTCAAATGTTGGACGTTTCGATTTCGTTTCTGGCTTTAACTCGCCTCCACTCCCATTCAAGGCGGCGTTTATTCCTCGCGATAGCAAGGTCAAGGGCATTCTTGAGAGAACATTTGCTGCGGCGGACAAGAGCACTGAAGCTATCTTGGAGCGCATTGAGGAGGCTCAGCGTATCCTCAAGGAGGGTGAGGCACCCTGAATTATCCGCGGAGGTTCGAAGAGCGACGAAGCAGTATGATTCTTTCGGGTAGACGATTACTGGGATATAAAATTGAGAAAAATAAGCGATGGTGTCTGGAGTCTACTATAGATGAATAAGAGAAACATTTTTCCAAACATCTTCTCAGTGCTCCAGAAAACTCTGATGGCCTACCTCATAACTTAATCTCGAATGAATCACGATTTAAAAATAAAATCATGACTTACATATTCCTTCAGGCTACAGCGGAACCTGCGGGGTGGTGGAGGAAAGGTGGATTTAACCACTTTCGGAAATACTGTAGATGCATGCTACAAAACTCACTATTGGTGGAACTGGCCGATTTTTGGCCTTCGATATGCACCTTGATAGGGCTGAATCATTTCATGAATTCTGAATTTCATCGCTACATTGAAAATTCGGGACACATGATGAAAGGGGGGGAATCAGATGTTCGCCCGTTCGGGTCCCGGATGCCGGTCATACTAAAGGCCCGCATCAAACACCATTGAGGTGGAGCCGTCAGCAAAACTACATGGCACGATCATGTCCTGATGATTGAAAATCAAGCAAGCTTCTTGGTACTTCGGGCATTAAAGCCCCATAATACACTTGACAAGCCAATATCATCACACTTACATATACCTTCGTACTCCAAAAGCAACCTCTACATTTAACACTGTTTACTTTTTCAAACTTCTGACTTAAATTCTCTTATTTTTTTTCAAAAAAAGCAATATGGACGGCAACCTTGACAGAGGCACGAGCGATTATTCACAAACTCTTTCGATAGGGCACGCGTCGCCGTCGAAGATTCCCTGGAGAAGCCTGGGACAGTGTATGTGTTGCAAATTAGAATAAGCGGGTGAATGCTCATTGAAAATACAGACAAGTATCGTATTCTTGAAGACGGTACCCAAACGCAGTACCGCCTCGCCGTCATCGAGAGTTTGATCCCACCGCATAGCGATGGCCCCGTTTTCCATTTCCACGAAATGCACGATGAGGGTTTCTACGTGACGGCATGTTTGATCCGACGCTACGAGCGCACAAATGAACAAGCTCATTTGGCTGACGATTTACAGAAAGGGAAAGTCCGATTCTCTTCCCCCGGTCGCGGTTACGTCGATGCTGGTCCCGGCGAACTTGTAACCGTACCAGTTCGCCTGCCTCATAAGTTTAGCAACCCTTTCGATGAAGAGGCCGTCTTCATCAACACTATTACACCTGGTTTCTTTGTGCGCTACTTTGCAGTTCTGGAGGAATTAATTGGCGATGGAAAGACTTTGACTAAGGAGGTGAATATGGAGGCTCTGAAGAGGTTTGCTACTGTACCGTTGACCGAGCAGATGGTGAAACAGTTTGAAGATTTCTTTGAGAACAAGGCTCCGTAAATGAATGCAATTTGTATTAGACACAACCATGATGATATTTAAGTGAATTGTGATTGGTCCTTCATTATTGAGTGACAAATAACTGTAACTAATTTTTCTGGATTATTTCACAAATAAGACGTACGCTGTGCCTTTGTGTTTTACTCTTCGCCATAGAATTCTGGAAGCCATGCATGTATATCGGATGAAAGTCTATCTTGCGTATACTAATCGAAAAAAAGAGTTATAGACTATGTAGATACTTAGGGTATGACCTATCTACTTCCGCTCGGTCGGTGTGAGAGTGCAAAACAGAGGATTCTTTTGCCAGAAACCTTGCGATTTTTGGTGCAACCATTTTTCTTGACCTGGTTCTATGCTCCAATCGAACCTGAACAACAGCTTCGCGAACAACAACCGCATCTCTGCCCTAGCGATGTTTTTTCCAAGACAATTTCTCGCTCCAAAAGAGAACGGTTGCAAGCAGTCTTTGTTATCAGCTGCAAATGGTGGCAGATCTCGCACTCCTGGGAGCCATCGCTCTGGAAGGAACTCGTCAGGGCGGCAGAAGTTGTCAGGATGGTGGTAGGTCGAATAATGATGTACGCCAACAGTCGTATCTTGGGGCACAAATTCACCCGCAATTGTCTCTCCACCTTGAGGCACACGACGAGGGAGAGTGATGGCGACCGGGGGATACATTCGAAGAGTCTCGGTAATGACTGCGTCTAGATATTCGTGCGTGTGTGTGCTTGCGAGTGTAATCTCATCTTCCGAAGAGTAAGCGGAGCGCACCTCTTCAACCAGGCGGTGGTACACAGATGGATTCGTGAGCATGAAGAAAGCAGCTCCGGCGAGCGCAGTGGCCGTGGACTCAGAACCGGCAATCGTGAGCGAAAAGGCATTAACGTTGATCTCCTCTCGACTCATCCCTTTTTCGTCATTTGCGGCGAGGATGTAATGCAGGAAATCGCGATGCTCAGACCCGTTTTCGATACGCCTTCCCACAGCTTGCATAGCTGTCCCGATATGTCGCTTGCGCAGCCCCACCAGGCCCTTGGGAGTGAAAAATTGTCGGACAGCCATGACACCCCAGTACTTCCACATCTGATTGAAAGTGAGTTCAGCTGCCATAGAGTTGATGGCTTTCACAAAAGGTGCATATTCCCCATTATCCAAACAACCAAAATTCTCGCCGAAGGACATATGGCCAATCAAATCGAAGGAAGTGAACGTCAACCATGCCACTATATTCAAAGGACCTTTGGTGCATTGTGCAGAGAGCTGGCTCAACAGCTTGTGAGTGTAGATCTGCAAGATTGGTTCTTGCTCACGAAGTGCCGATTCCGAAAATGCATGAGCGAGTAGCCGGCGTTGTCGGGTATGCGTCTCTCTATCGGCAACAAGAATGTTCTGTGCTCCCGTGGGTGTGTGCAGACGGAAGACAGGATCTTTAGTCATTTCTTGCTTGCGATGACCATATATTGTCTTCCAGGCTCTATGGGTATTATAGGATAGCTCGCCTGGAGCCACGCGAACCGTTTCTCCATACTGGATATGTAATTGCAAGAGGCGGTAAGGTAGCTGACCCTTGTACTGATAGTAGCACCATGGAATTCGCGACGCCGCCCAAAGTTTAGGACCTGGGAAATTTCGTAAAGGATGGAAATAAAGGTTGTAGATCGTATAGCTGATTGAAATGAACCCAATCTGTTGGCATGATGAGTCGGCGTTCAAAATGGTTGTAGGACGTTGATTTGGACTCACTAAAATCGCTACAGTTCCAAGGCCCTTTACGAAGATAGATTCTAGTACTGAAATATCCATCTTGATTACTTGGGTTAAATAATATGTGGATTACTGTGGCAGGCTTAGAGACGATGCGAGGTTGAATTTCCAGGCTCGACTGAGTGTCTCTCTGTTTACGTCGTCATTGATGGAACTGCCACTCTACGGTACACTTCCGTATGTGGTGCGTACCCACTTGCCGTCACATCATTGGTGGTGGTGGATGTCATGATATGCCTCGCACCCCCGGGTTCCGCGCACCGACGCCTCTCGGCCTACGATTCGCCGAGCAACCATTCTGTGAGCAGGACCGGAGCCCTTATATTTTGTATGAGGAAAATTCCGACAGAGCGAATGGATATTGTAATGCTTCAAGAAAATGAAACACAAGTTTGAAGTGTGCAACAGAACGTCATCATGTCTTCCACTTTGAGCGATGAAGACGCTAACCAATCTAGGAGGTATCGACATCTAGGCCAACCTAGACATACCGAAGCATAGCAAGAGTAAGTTCATATAATATTGTAGTGCACCAAGCAGCATTTAACCTTATCTTGATAGGACAATGCTGGACGCGAATATTACGTGACTTGGGCTTTCACTATTCTATTATACGTCAAGGAACGCGCCATTACGCTCGTTGTTCAGTCAATGATACCTTCACATCTCCTCTCTTCCATCCGTGAGTAAATATTGGACTGTCCTTGAGTGTCTCCTTGTCCCTAGCTTTGAGAGCCTGTTCTAGTGACAATGCAACTTCTTTAGCGCCTCGCGGCTTCATCTCAGCTTCGTAGTCTGCGATCGCATTTGCTAAGCTTTTCTCTCCTGCAACAACTTTTTTGATAGCATCGACGATATCTGAAGCATCTTTGAGCGCGTTGTTCAAACCCTGGCCTCGTTCTACATGTAAACGAGGGCATCAGCATTGCTTCGTCTTGATAAAACAGCAAGTCATATGCAGTAGCGACTTACGAGGAAGCATTGAGTGCGCAGCATCACCTGCGAGTGTGAACTTTCCACCCTTGTTATCCCACTCCATGGTGGGTGCCCACTGCTGACCTGAGTATATCGGAATCACTTCATCTTCAGCTAGCTTGAGTCCTGCCGTGCGGAACGGCTCGCACATAGTAGAGACCCAAGAACGGTAGAATTCCATGCGCATCTTGGGATCTTGTAGGTCTTTGGCGTAGGGTGGGCCCCACCAAGCAATGTAATTCTGGAATATCCACGTTGCGGGATCGTCTGGGTCTGCAATATCGAGAGCTATTTTGACTTTAGCCGCAATTTAGAAATAACACGTTCATGCGCTCAGTACCTCCTAATATGCCATTGCCTGGGTTCTGTGGGTGTGCAGCGATTTTGAATACAGGGTGCAAAGTTTGCAACAGACGTGCTTCCTCGGCCGTATATCCGCCAAGGGGATAGTTAATCATGGTAAGGTCGACAAATTGAGGCTTTGCAGCCTCAGAGCCAACCAGAAACTCGCGCACCTTGGAACGTGACCCATCGGCTCCAACAATCATGCTTCCTGTCGCGGTGCTGCCATCATGAAAGCTAACGCTTACTGAATCGCCCTCTACGTTCATCTTCTCAGCTGTCTTACCAAATTGGATGTTGAGATTCTCGCCCCTGGTGAGGAAGCGCCTTATTTTCATTCTTGATACACGATTCCCTCCGGCAAGTGGAATCGAAGCTAGAACCTTACCCGACAGTGCATCCACATATGGTACAGGTGCTATACCTTTACTGGTGTCGAGAGTTGGGTCACATCTTAGCTCCTTGATGCGTGCCTGCAAGTGAGGAGGTAAAACTTTCTCTAAATACTCCGCACCCCAGTGTAGCAGCATACCTACCCGAATTTTATTAGCTCGCTCTAATGACAGTACCATATCGCTTCATACCCCAGTCTCTAGGCCGGTTGTAGAAGTCATCTTCAGTGTCCCGTTCAAAGATCGTGTAATCAATTCCGGCCTGGGCGTGTTAGTGGCATATTCCACCAAGCATGCTGGGTTACCGAACGCTCGCGTACCTTTTTCAGACCCGTAGCAAGTGCGAGACCGCAGTTTCCTTGAACTAGATTCAGCATGGATGCCC